>Ga0193753_10000695_pt1 | contig 31814 bp, 25 predicted proteins | sample H1c2metaG_FD_144925 | JGI IMG/M metagenome (GOLD analysis project Ga0193753, IMG submission 144925) | Soil microbial communities from a riparian zone of the East river system, Colorado, United States - H1c2 | ecosystem: Environmental > Terrestrial > Soil > Riparian zone | place: USA: East...
CACATCGGAGTGGCGATAACCAGCCTCCGCCCACCAGGTAATGTACTGTTTAGGCATCCAATGGAAAGTGGCGGTGGCGTCCCACATATGGGCCTTGTCCCCGGGGTTCGCCGTGAAGTAGGGCGAGCCCGAGATGGCGTCCGCTCCATTGATAGGTGGCAGTAGCGTCAGATAGCGGCCCGGATTGTTCATCTGACCTCCACCCAGCGTGATAGCGTATTTGTCCTTTCCCCACCAGACCCGGTTGTACAGCATCCAACCGAGAAAGGCTTGTTTTGGCCCACCGGCGCCGCCGTGGCAAGTTACTCCGCCGCCATATTCACATCCGGCGTCACCGGTAAGAGAGAACGCCATCTTGGAAATGCCCCTATTCTCCGGATTGTTGTAATATCTGACCTCGACGCTGTTGTCAGTGTGGAACCGGGAACGAGCGGGATTGTTCAATGTATCCGTACCATTGCCGTAATTGTTGGAAACTATCGAAAGCCACTCGTAAGGGCGATACAAGATTTGCCCTCCAAAACCCCGATGGCCATTAAACTTCCCATAGGATTGCCATCCATTGACAATCCATGGCTCAATTTTCAGCTTGTTAGTTGGGAACCACTGAATCCGAACCCCATTGAAAAACCAAGGCGTGTTAGAGGAAACGAACGATGGCTGATACGCCCAATTGTCGAAATTGTAGTAACTGAACAGTCCGATGTACGACACGAAAATCCCAGCGTCGACGTTGAGCCCATGATTCACATTGAAGTGATAACCCCCCCAGGCTTCCGACACGTTGCGGTACGCGTTGCGGAGGTCCCATTGGCCGACTGCGGCGCTGGCGTCATTGCGCGGGGTGGTCGTGGCAAATAATCCATTCATGTACAAGACTCGGCCGCGGACATTCTGCCAGTGAAAGTCGCCGCCGACACTAACTTGCTCCACCTGGACTTCACCCGACCGGAACGATTCGGTCGCCCCGCCGATAGTGTGGTCTCTCGGCTGATTGAAGTCCGTCATGAAATGCGTATCGAATCTGATTTCCGGTGTGAAAAATTTGGTGTCCAATACCGTATCTTTATTGCGCGGCGTGCCATTGAGCCACGTAAAATCGCCAAACGCGAACGGAGTAAAATTATCGACTCCTGGAGTGACGTCCGGGGCTTGCAGGGCCTCCGGAATTTTAGGCGCTGGCTGCGCGGCAGGCGCGGCCGGAGAAGGTTGAACGGCCGGCGCAGCCGCGGGCGTGCCTACCGCTACGCGGGCATGGAGCTCCGCCTCGAGCTGTTCGATCCGCTTCTTAAGCGCCGCAAGCTCTTCCGCAACGGTGGAGGTGTCCACCGGTGCCTGTGAGGGCGTTGCAGCCCCAGCAGTTGGATTGGCGGCCGCGAGCAGGAAGTCCACTTCATAAGTCCCGTGCGGGGCCACGTCGACACTGGTGGTCGACGACCTGGCGAACCCTTCGCGCGCTGCTGACACTTGATACTGTCCGGGTTCCAGTTTTGCCAGAGTGAACGTGCCATCGGCGCCGCTGATCGCGCTGTAATCGATGCTCTTGTTCAAGTTGTGAGCTGTGATTGCCACCTGTCCCACGGGCCGTATATTGGCGGCATCTCGAGTTACCCCACTAATACCGCCGGACAACTCTTGCCCCACAACAGGGACAGGCAGCGCCGCAAACCGGAATAAGAGGCAAGCCGGCACAACCGCGGAACAAAGTAATTTACGAATCATAAATATCCTTTTCTAAAACCACACACCACGACCTTTTGTTTGCAATGTGTTCAGAGCATGGAGCGAGCGAGGTCGACTTGGGCAGCTCACCCTTGCGATCTACGCCAGCCACTAATTGAGATAAGGCTCCGGCCGGCGTGTCGCGAACCGTGTGATTGGATTACATTGAGTTACTAACTCTGGCTACCGAATTAGTATGAAGTCAGGACCGTGAAAAAGGCATAAAAGCTCAGGCGCGTGCGCCATTGCTTTTTGTGATGGATGTCATCAGCGTTTTTTCGCCCGCTGCGAGCCTCGCCAGCAATTTCTTGAGCCGCGCATTTTCTTTCCTTAATGTGCGCATCTCCTCGGTCTCCGGTGTTAACTGCCGCTCCGATGGCTGCTCCATCTGTGCAGCCGCTTGCAGTTGCTTCGCTAAGCCGGCGGGCAGCTCGAAATCGAGACGTCTTCGCGGCCGTGTCCAAGGGGCTATTCCATCGGGAACCGCGTCCTCTTCTAAGGGCGCTACGCCAGGCCGCCATGCCGAGAATTGCTCGAGCGCCGGGGCGGCCGGACTACCGACAACCTCCGACAGCACCACTTGGATCGGCGGGCGCTCCGCCACTCTTTGGAGGCTTTCGGCCGGCGGTATGCCTTGGATGCAACCCAACTCCACCGCGCGTTTCTTCCAGGTGTTGAGAATCTGTTGAACTCTCTGCGGACTCAAGCCATACCGTCCGCCAATCTCCCGGCAATTCCATCCTCGAACAAAATAGAGTTGCACCAATTTTTGTTGCAGATCCGGGCGGTCGTGCTTCGGAAATGCCGGCACCTGCGAGGGGAAACTAACCTGGTTGTTCCGTACCGCTTTGCGCAGCTTGGCGATTCGCAATTCGAGAAATTCGGTCTCCACCGCATCACCGGTGGCGGAGTTAGGTTCTACGGTCGGCACGTCGAGACCTAGCCTCCCAAGAAAGGCATGAAAAAGGTATAAAAACGTGTCCTATTCGCCGCCCTCTCCACCTTCTCGGACGTCCTGTGGGCCACAAAAGCGATATCCAACCCACGCTTCGGTCACGACGTACTCCGGCTTGGCGGGATCGTCTTCGATTTTCTTGCGAAGCATGCGGACATACGTTCGCAGGTATTCGACCTCGCCGCCGTACTCCGGTCCCCAGACGGCGCGCAGCAGCTTCACATGAGTAAGCGGAACGCCTTGATTTTTCATCAGGAACGAAAGCAAGTCGAATTCTTTGGGTGAGAGGCGAATGGCCTCGCCGGCTTTCAACAGCACCCGGCGATCAAAATCGACTTTCAAGTTCCCGGCCTGCAACGTTCCCGATTCACTCGCGCCGTTCAGGCGTGTCCGCCGCAGCACCGCCTCGAGCCGGGCGACCAGCTCGCGGAACCGGAACGGCTTGGTGACATAGTCGTCCGCGCCCGCTTCGAGCGCGCGCACTTTGTCCTCTTCCGCATCGACTACCGTGACCATCACAATCCCGGCGCGTGGGACAAGAGTTCTGATGTGCTGGCATGCCTCAATTCCATTCATGCCCGGCATGTTTACGTCGAGCAGTACCAGGTCGAAGGCTCGCCGCTGCACCGCGCCGATGGCCTCGGTTGCGTTTCCGGCTTCTTCCACAACGAATCCGCTGGCGGCGAGAGAAGTACGAATGACTTTTCGCAACGCGGGCTCGTCATCCACGACCAGAACGCTACATGGCTGCGACTGTGTCATGGTGGTGTTCACTTTCCGGAACGGGCAGCACCAGGCGGAACGCCGTACCTTCGGCCGATGGGGAATCGCTATCGAGTTCCAGACTGCCGCCGAGAGCCAGCGCGATCTTCCGAGCCACGAACAGGCCAAGGCCGGAACCCGGCCCCACGCGGCGGCCATCCATGCCGCGATAGAACCGGTCGAAAATCCTGCTCCTTTCGGCGGCCGGGATTGGGTTACCGTTGCTGAGAACGCGGATGGCGATCGAATCGTGCTGGCGCGCAATGCTCAACGTGATAGTCGATCCGGGTGCGGAATATTTGCAGGCATTGTCGAGAAGCTGGCTGACGGCGAGCCGCAGCAGTTCGGGATCGGCGAGAACTTCACTCGAATCGCACTCCTTCACCATGGATATGCGCCGATCCGCGGACACGCGCGTGTACTGATCTACCACCTCCGCAATCGCGGAAGAAACGTCAATGAGTTCTATCCACGGCTTGACTTCTTCCCGCTCCAGACGCGCGGTGCGAATTAACCGCGAGGTCAGCCGGCCCAGGCGCGCCGCTTCCGACTCCACCGTTTCGGCCATGTCGCGATGATCCGCGCTCAGGGATCGCGCCTCGCGGAGAGCCCCCGCGGCGGCCAGAATTGTCGAGAGAGGCGTTTTGAATTCGTGCGCCAGCGCATCCAGGATCGCCGTTCGGTAGGATTCGGTCTGGGCGGCGGCGGCGGCCCTGCTCGCCCTGAGAAAGGAGTGCTTTCTTTCCAGATGTGCGGCCGCAAGCGCAGCCAGCGGCCCGGCGGTCAGTTGCGGATCTTCCAGGCCCTCGAACCCTATCGCGCCAGTGGCCTTACCTGCAACCCGAAAACATCGCACCGAAATTCCACGTTCGCGGTCGTCGTGATCCCGGCCTTGGATGAACGCCTCTCCGGTTCTTTCTTCCAGGTCGCGGTGCGCTTTCCCCGCGATATAGACGTCCGCGCTTACGGCGTCAAACAAACACACAGCCGTGATGCCGAACACGCCGCGAAATGGTTCGAGAAGATCGCTTCTACCTCCGGCATCCGGCTCGCGCGCAAGTAGCCGCTGCGCCAGCTCATAGAGCCGCTGCGAGTTTTCGTGTTGCAGACGAGATGACTCGGTCCTGGCCCGTAGTCTGGTCACCAGCCGCGTAATGACCAGACCGGTGGCCAGGAATGAAACGAGTCCCATGGCGTCCACGAGACTCTCCACATAGAACGAGTGCAGCGGCTGGACAAAGAAGTAATCGAGGTAGCCAACGGCTAGGATCGAAACCAATGCCGAGGAAACGAAGCTTCCCGACAGCGACAGCACGATCAAGACAAGCAGATAGCAGGAACTCGCAATGGCAAAACTGAGATTCAGACGAAGACCGGCGACTGTGATTAGCGTTATCCCGATGCTTCCGGCGATACACCATTTCACGCTTCGCAAGACATTGTCCATTCGGGCCGCGAGAGAAAACTCCACATCCGCGAATTCGGCTACTGCGCTGGCTTGTTGGCGCTGGGTTCGAGGGACTCTGCCAACTTTTGATGGGTGGCCGCCAGCTTCGATTCCTTCTCCAGCTCGGCTCGATAGCGTTCCGTCAGAGTCCGCGCGCTGGCATACGGGTTTGGCACTTTGGTGCGGCCGGCCATTCCTGGCTGCTTGCTCCAATAGTTCAACATGTCTTCCGCCTGCGCCAATTTGCCCCGCGTCCGTTGCGCCTGCGACGAATAGTACGCCGCAAGTCGAGAGTGGTCGCGGGAGGTCTTAGCTTCCGCTTCGGCGACGTGAACTTCTTTGGCGTTGAGAAATTGGTTTGATGGTGATTGCGGTGCGCCCCGCGTGAATGCCGGCGCGATTGCCACGAATAGGAACGCCAAGGCGGCCCTGGGCTGTGTATGCATGGATTAGTCTCCTTCTTCGGTTGATTCGAGTGTGGAGTACAAGCCATGAAAAAGGCATAAAACGACGCCCTGAATTTGTGGCGCTGGCCGCGAAGGATTTTTATGACTTTTTAATGTCCTTCCGGCAGAACCAGTTACAATCGTCGGAAGCGACTCGCTATGGAGCAGGCGCACGCTCGCGTGCTGAGGAAATCCGCCAGGTCCGTTCTATTCGGCAGCAGTGCCGTCGCGCTTCTGACTTTCTTCTGTTTTCAAGTCCACGTTGACTTTGCGTCGGCCATCCCTCTGTATCTGCTTGTGGTGGTCTTGCAGTCCCTGACTGGCGACTTTCGATCGTCGGCAATTGTGGCGTCTCTTTCGGCGGGATGCCTGGATTTTTTCTTTACCGAGCCGCTTTTTTCGTTCCGGATGACCAACCCGCTCAACGGGCTTGCCTTGGTGGCATTTCTTGTTACGGCTTTGGTTATTACAAGATTGGTATCTCGAGTTCGCACAGAGGCCGAGTTCTCGAGGCTTCAGGAGGAGCGGCTGAATCGTCTCTATCAGCTTTCCCAGCGGCTACTTACTCTAGAACCCGAGATGGCTATGGCAGAGAAACTGCTGCCGCCATTTAGCGAACTCTTTGGTATTACGGTCATGTCCATCTTCGACGCCGCTGCCGGCGAGCTCTTCACGTTTGGTGACTCGCAAACTAGCCTTGCGGAGCGGACCCGTGAGGCCTACATACATGAACACGATCTCGATGACCGGGATTCCGGCACGGCCATTCGATGCCTCCGGGCAGGCGGAAAACTGACCGGAGCCATCGGATTGGAAGGCATTCAAGATACTGCCGAAACTGCCAGCGCTCTAGCCGCCCTCGCGGCGACGTTTTTTGAGCGAGCGCGGGCTTTTGCCAATGCCAGCACGGCAGCCGCGGCGGCGCAAACCGAGTCCTACCGCTCTGCCGTGCTGGATGCCTTGGCACATGAGTTCAAGACTCCGCTTGCCACGATCCTGGCGGCCGCGGGCGGTCTTCGTGAAACCGGTCCTCTGGCGGCGGAACAACTCGAGCTCGCCGACACGGTAGAAAGCGAGGCTGCCCGGCTTGGCCGCTTGACCACGCGCTTGCTTCGTATTGCCAAGCTGGAGCGCGAAGACATCCGGCCGCGCTTGGAGCTGGTTGATATTGCTTCGCTGGTCACACAAATCGCTGGCCGCTACTCGGCCCGCTTTCCCGATCGACGGATTCAACTGCCCGGCCGGAGTGACATCCCGGAGGTGCTGGCCGATCCGGAGTTGCTCCGGCTTACTTTGGGTCAGTTGATTGAGAACGCATACAAATATTCCCACGCCGATTCCTTAGTGACGATTGGAATCGAACGGCTCGACGGCTTCGTCGCTGTCCGGGTATCGAACAACGGCAGCTCGATTCCCTATGAAGAGCAAAATCGCATTTTCGAACGGTTCTATCGGGGAGCCGACGCCATCCGGTCTACGACCGGCTCTGGTTTGGGTTTGTATGTGGCCCGCAAGATCGCCCTCGCGCATGGCGGGACCTTGGAGTTGGAGTCCCGGCGCGCCGCCAACGATGTTATCTTCTGCCTGAAACTACCCGTTTCGAAAGACGAGTCAAGCTATGCCCTCACCGCGAACTAACGTTCTGGTTGTCGACGATGAATCTTCCTTACGCAGAACGCTGCGGGCCTCCTTGAGCGCGAGCGGATTTGACGTGGAAGAAGCTCACGATGGGGAAACGGCATTGAGCACGCTCGAACGCCGTCCATTTGATCTGATATTGCTCGACATAAACATGCCCGGCATGAGCGGAATCGACGCCTGCCGCCGTATTCGCGTGCTCTCGCCCCGCGCGGGTATCGTGATGGTGACCGTCCACGATCACGAGGACGATAAGGTCCATGCCTTGGAGGCTGGCGCCGACGACTACGTGACCAAACCGTTTAAGCTGCGTGAACTGACGGCGCGTCTTCGAGCGGTCCTTCGACGCACTCGCATTCAAGACGCGCCCCTGCCGGAAGTGCTCGAAGCCGGTAATTTGAAGATTGATCTCCGGCGCCACCTGCTGTGGCAAGGCCAAGAAGAAGTTCACCTCTCGCCAACTGAATTCGACCTGCTGGCGTTCCTGATGAAGAATATGGGAGCGCCGCTTACGCACGTCAAGCTACTGCGCTCTGTCTGGGGCCCCGAGTATGGCGGCGAGTTAGAGTACCTGCGGTCCTATATTAGGATGCTCCGCAAGAAGATAGAGCGCAATCCAGCCAAGCCGGAGTACATTCTCACCGAACCATGGCTTGGATACCGGTTTTGCAATCCCTCGGATCCCGATTCACCACCCGGAACTGACGAAGACGAATAATCGATTCCCTTTTGCACGGTTGCCGGATCACGCTACAATCGGCACGAAATGGCCACCAGCGAGACAATCAGCGAGACAATCAGCGCTGAGCCAACACGTGGCCGGCTCAAGGTCTTTTTGGGATATGCCTCGGGAGTCGGAAAGTCGTTCCGCATGTTTGACGAAGGACGGCGGCGCCGCGATCGCGGACAGGACGTCGTGGCGGGGGCTCTGCAGTCAGAGGTTCCCGGCGAAGTCAAGCCGCTCCTGGATTCTTTGGAAATTGTGCCAACCATCGACGTCGACGGCGTGCCTGTTATGGATGTGCCTGCGATTCTGCGGCGGCATCCTCAGGTCTGCCTCGTGGATGGGCTCGCCTACGACAACCCGAAGCCGAGCCGAAATGCGCATCGCTGGCAGGACGTGGACGAGTTGTTGTCGGCCGGAATCAGCATCGTCGGATCGGTGAACCTGCAGTACATCGACGATCAGCGCGAAGCAGCGGAAAAGATAACAGGCAAGCGGGTCAAACAGACAATTCCGCGCGCCTTCCTCAACACGGCGGACGAGATTGTAATCGTGGATTCACCCTGCGAAACCGCGTCTACACAGCTTGTCGAGCTCAGGGAAATGGCGCTCTTGCTTTCGGCGGACGTGATTGACTCCGGTTTGCAACGCTATCTGCAATCGCATGGGATTGAGTCGGCCTGGGGAACGAATGAGCGGCTGCTGATTTACCTCACGCCGCAAATCAGTGCGGGTCCGATGATTGCCAGCGCACGCTGGAGCGCGGACCGTTTTCATTGTGATGTGCTGGCCGTCTATGTGAAACAGCCGGGCCTTTCGGACGAGGACCAAAGATCTCTGGACAAGATGCTCGCGGAGGCGCGGGCGGCGGGTGCCAGGGTGGACATACTGGAAGCGGAAGAACCCGTCGACACGGTCGTGCAATATGCCCGCTCGCATGGAGTCACGCAAATCCTGGTGGCGCGCCGCGCCAGCGCGAACTGGTGGAGCCGCCTCTTCGGAAGCCCGGTGAATCGCTTGGTCCGGGCGGCCCGGGGAATGGACGTGCGCGTCATCCCGCAATAACGGCAAGCGATCACTATGTCTCATCAAACACGGCGAGGCTATCTCAAGATCTATTTCGGCTATGCCCCTGGCGTAGGCAAGACCTATCAGATGCTCCAGGAGGCGCGCGAGCTAAACGCCCGCGGCGTCGACGTCTTCATCGGATTCCTCGCCCCGCACGGGCGCGAGGACATTATCAAAGAGATGGAAGGGCTCGAGCGCGTCCCGTTAATGCGCGTCGCCCATCGGAGCGGCGCTACCGAGGAGATGGACGTCGACGCCATTTTGCGCCGCGGCCCGCGAACTTGTGTGGTGGATGAGCTCGCGCACTCTAACGCATTTGGCTCGGCGCGCCAGAAGCGTTGGCAGGATGTCCAGGCGTTGCTGGATGCCGGCATTGACGTTCTCACCACAATGAACGTGCAGGATCTGGCGAGTCTTACCGACCAGATCTTTCACCTCACCGGTCTGCATGTTCGCGAGACGGTGCCGGATTGGGTTTTCCAGCAAGCGGACGAAGTGGTGATGGTGGACGTGACTCCACGCGCGCTCCTTCACCGCTTGGAGCGCGGCGCGATCTACTTGCCAGAGAGTGCGAGAGGCCGAGCGGAGGGCGTTTTTCAGGAGCCTACTTTGGTCGCTTTGCGGGAGCTCGCGATCCGGCAGACGGTGCAAGCCCTGGAAGCAAGGAAGACGGCAAAAGCAGGCCAATCTCCGCTACCTGCCGAGCGAATCCTGGTCAATGTCACGCACGATCCGTCCACCGCCATGCTGTTGCGCCGGGCCAGGCGTGTAGCCGACCATCTTCACGCAGGCTGTGTCGCGGTGTGCGTCCTAGCGAAAGCCGATTTTTCCGGCGTCGCGGCAAGTGAGCGCCAGGCCATCGAACGCCACCTTCGGTTTGCGGACGGTCTGCACATCGATACTCGTATCATTCAGGGAAAGAACCGGGCGCGCGCCCTCGTTGACTATGCGCATGAGAACGGTTTCAGCCAGATTTTCATCTGCCAAAATGAAGGCCCCCGGAAGCGCTGGTTCCCTGGCTTGGATTTCACCGATCAGGTAGTACAGCGCGCGCGCAATCTCGAAGTAAGGATTATTGCCGAACGAAGCCGGGATGGCCGGGCGCCCGTCGCCTATCCGGAAGATGAAGCCGGCAGCTTGATGCACCCCGGATACGTTAGCGTTTCCCCCGAGATGACCGTGGAAGACGCAAACGTGGAAATCCGCCGCCAGGCCGGTCACGTCGAGATGATTTATTACGCGTATGCGCTCGACGATCGCGAGCGCTTGTTGGGCATCGTTTCTTTCCGCGAGCTTCTCTCGGCGGAACGATACAAAAACGTGCGCGACGTGATGCGCACAAATTACGTCAGCGTGCTGGAAGACGCCGACAAAGAAATCGTCGCGCAGCTATTGGCCAAACACCGTCTGCTGGCCGTGCCGGTCCTCGATCGAGAGGGCCGTATGAAAGGAATTGTCAGCAGCGCGGACCTCGTAGACATAGTGCGGCGGGAGGCCGGCGAGGACATACAAAAGATCGGCGGTATGGAGGCTCTGGACGGCCCCTATCTGCAAGTGAGCTTCGCCCAGATGGTGCGGAAACGGGCTGGCTGGCTGGCGATCCTGTTTGTGGGGGAGATGCTCACGGCAACGGCGATGAGCTATTACTCGGACGAAGTCTCGCGGGCGGTGGTGCTGGCGATGTTTCTTCCCCTGATTATCAGCAGCGGCGGGAACTCAGGTTCTCAAGCGACAACGCTCGTCATCCGGGCTATGGCGCTGGGGGAGCTCCGCCTGCGCGACTGGTGGCGGGTGATCAGCCGTGAAGTGGCGGCGGGTGTCGCGTTGGGAACGATATTGGGTATCATCGGCGTCTCGCGGATTTTCGCTTGGCACGCGGTGGTCGGCGCGTATGGACCGCACTATCGCTTAATCGCGGCCACCATCGGTCTAGCCCTCGTGGGCGTTGTGATGTTCGGCACCATTGCGGGTTCCATGCTGCCCTTCTTGCTGCGCCGCTGCGGACTCGACCCGGCCAGCGCATCCGCCCCGTTTGTCGCCACGCTCGTGGACGTCACGGGCCTGATCATCTATTTCAGCATCGCGAGTTTCATCCTCCGCGGAAGTCTGCTTTAAGCTCGAAACGTCATCCGTAGCCAAGATGCTAGAAAATTTGGATCGGTTGTCGAAAGCCTCCGGAGATATGTTCTTTGATGACGCTGGCCGGCGGATGCGCGCCAATCTTTCATACTTCAGGACCTGGAATGACATTGCGAGGTTTACGGCAAACTTAAGTGAACAATTACAGGTGGCGACGCCGGGAGACATCACAGGGCCGCAGATCTCGACGGCAGCAATGGAGGTGGAGAGCGAAACCCACCAAGCCACGGTGGCCCTGAAAGCGCTGGAGGACGCCGCGAAGGCCAAGTTTACAGGACCAGCCGACGTTGCGCTGATCGGAACCTGGTTTGCGCGGCTCGGGGAGTTTGGAGGTTTAGTCGACTTTGCTACTAAGTTCAAGGACGCCCGGAGCGCTCCGGCAGGCTTCGTTGACGCCGCCAAAGAGGCCGCGGCGCTCTCGAACGCGTTGGGAAAGATGTATGGAGATTTTAGCGTCGCACTCGCTAAGACGCCACGTGGACAGCGCCCTACGATACCTGTCCTCGGTTCCCCAACAGAACGGCATGCTCAAGGTGGACGGATATCCCAAGAAAAACTGGCGAATGGTTTCTCCGACGCGGCGGGCATCGTAGTACGACAGAGGGCCAGTGACAACCACCAGCGAATCCGGCATTGCAACTCGCTTTCGAGCGTGTCCTCTTCTCTTCGAGGAATTGAGTTGCGATTCCCTGCGGAACACAGAACGCCTTCGTTTGGAATCAATGAGAGGTTTGGTCGGGGCGGCGGGATTCGAACTCGCGACCCCCTGCGCCCAAGAAAGACGGCCGCTCCAGTTCTCGCTTGCCACAAATTCCACGCGCACAATTCGATACGAGAAAATCGTCTACAGCGGAAAAAATCGGCTGTAGATAGTTTTGTAGCTGTTTAGAGCCTCACTGTTCCATCGATCTCTACAACGTGACGCGGCTGAGAAGCAAAGGAGCCGCGAGCCGTGGCCGTGGCAATTCCGGAGAGAGGGAAAGGCCGCTAAAGCTTTTACTAAGGGATTCGTCCTTGTGATGTGCCGATATTTTGGACATTACGCAGCAGAGCCGGTTTCTTAATTTCTGCGACGGTTCCCCATAGATATCTCGACTACAGGAGATGAGAGCGCGAATCCGATTCGTACACTTGCGGCCGGTAACCGGACCCGAATTGCCAGCGCGAACACTGACAGAAGACGGCTTGATGCAAGCGATTACTTCTCTGGCTCGATAATGCCTAAAACATCGTACCGGCGGCCCAGAAGTGTTACGGCATTTTTGCGACCTACAGATGAACGGCTACGGTGAAACCGGATGAAGCAGTCCGATCAGCGGCGATGGCTGCGGGCCCGGGCGCGCGCCGCATAGCGGTTGAGAACGCTGTGAAATTCGCTGGCGTCCTGCGGCCAAGCTACCGTGCCGTAGATGATTTCCTTGTTACGTAGTGGGTGGCCATAGATCTCGGCATTATCACTGACGTCCTGGCGTAACGTCGATCCTTGTAGAGAGACACCAGCGAAAACACCACGAGCGCGCGACCAGGAAAGTATTTCGGCGCGCATGCTGATGTCGGTTTGAGCGGTGGCGGAACGGCCCACAGGCCCGGCTGCGGCTTCGCCCTGCCCTCCGAGCGTAAATTTGGTAGTCAGAAGACGCTGGGCCCCTTTGCGATTCATTACCAGGAGAATGACATCGGTCTCGATAGCACCGATCTGAAATCCGAAGCTGCCACCCTCCACGCGGATCGAGGCCGGAGCGGACCAGCCACTGCCTTTGCGGCACGAAAAGAAGCCTTTGCCGTATTTAGCCCCCACGCCGAAAGCGCCGGCTTTCAAGCCGGGAATCACCACGACGCATTGAGCGCGATTCAGGAGATTCATGGGAACGCCCTTGTCGGGAGTGGACATGACTTCCGATAGAACGGTGGCAGCGCTATTCAAGCGTTGCACAGTAGGTTCGGCGCGCACGGCGGCGGGCAGACCCAACAAACATAGGGCAAGCAACTTAGATGCTGCGGACATGCATGTTGAAGATGTCATCTACCTCGATAGACTCCTTGACCACGAAAGGCTCACTATAATTTTTCGCTACCAAGTTGCCATACAACCGAGCGGCGGCGGCAAGGCCCTCTTCCGCTCTTTGCCGCGGAATGGGCGTTTCTGGTCAATTTACAGCGCGAACTAGAGCGCTTTATCGGGCTGAGCTAACCTAGCTGCTGAAAGCCTCACAGTTCCTAATAATCTCCGCAACGTGACGCAGGCGAGAAAGTGACCGAGGTCAGAACTCTGGCAGTTGCGACTCGCTGGAAGGAAAAGGACCTGCAAGCGGATCATACGATGTGTTCTTCATGAAAGAAACGGCATCATTGCCTCCCTTTGTTTCCCACGAGTCCGAATATTTTGACCTTACGGGGAGCCGAGCCTAAGCCCTCCGCCCCAAAAGCAAATAGACGACGAGGACAATGAGGAGCAGCCCACCAACGCCGCTCCCAACATATGGACCGCCGTAATAGTACCCGCCTCCGCCACCGAAAAGCAACAACAAAATCAAGATGATAATTATGAGGTTCATGTGTAAATTTTCCTCGATAGGTAGAAGCTGGTGCGAGTCTACAACCCCTTTTGTTACGGTACTGCAGGGGCGGACTTAATCAATTCGCTCGCAATCTTCCTGAGCGTCTTCTCCGCGTTTTCCTCTTCGGCAAGAGATTGGCCGAGCAGGGTCACAACTTCCGTTGCGCCCATGCGCTTTGCAAGGCTGATCGCGGTTAGGTAGCCCGCCATCTCATAATGCTCCACGCGGCTCCCGGCCCCAATGAGACCGATGTCGAGAACAACATCCTCGCCCTCTTCTTCAAGCGCCTCTGCGCCTTCCTTAATAACTCCTTCCATGCCCATGCATTTTTTGCCGGTGGGTTTCGTCTCCAGTAGCTGTGCGGCTCTCTCCAGTCGGTCTACCTGGTTTTGCGTTTCCGCCAGATGCTTTTGGAAGGCGTCCTTGAGGGATGCGTCGTTCGAGCCCTTCGCCATTTTCGGGATAGCCTTGAGCAGTTGCTTTTCGGCGGAGTAGAGATCCTTGATCTCGTCTTCTAAAAGGTCTTTCAGTGATTTCTTATCAGCCATCAATGTCCTTGAATAAGTGGGCGGAGCCAAGTATGCCGTGTTAGAGACGCAACAGGCTAGATATACCGGACCTGTGGAATTTACTATTGGCCCAAGAGGGCCAGGTACGCAGCGTACTAAAGGAACTATCCGAACGAGTGTGTCGCGAGCTAACATTGTCCGTGGCCCGTGTCTCCGCCATCGTTTTTGTCCTGTTGCTTGCTTGCCTCATATCCCTGCTGTCTATCTCCGGCGTAGCCGAACAGGTGCCGGTGCGGCACATGCAGGGCCTCCTACACGGCTTTCTCGTGCTGCGAGACATCAACGGCAATATCCTCGCCTCGGGCGATGTTTCTCAGACCGCGAGCGGAACCCGGGTCACGAACGAGCTGGTCTTTCATTTCAAGGATGGATCACTGCATCGAGAGATCACGGTGTTTTCGCAGCGCCAGCGTTTCCAGCTCCTCAAGTACCACCTCGTTCAGAAGGGCAAGGCGTTCAAACGCTCCATGGACATGACGGTCGATGCCTGGACGGGCAAGGTCAAGGTCGTTTCACTCGATGACAAAAGCAAAGAGGAGCTGTTTGAGGAGCAACTGACTTTACCCAGCGACCTGGCGAACGGGATGATCGGCATGCTTCTTGGTGACATCGCCACGGGGCAAAGAGAAACCATCTTGTCGATGCTGGTGGCCACGCCCAAACCCCGCGTCGTGAAACTGGTTGTTCGCCCGGAGGGTGAAGACACTTTTCTTGTGGATGCCCTGCCTCGCAAGGCCACGCGTTACGCGATGAAAATTGTCATCGGTGGAGTGGCGGGCGCGGTAGCTCCTATCGCCGGGAAGCAGCCGCCGGACACGCACGCATGGATCATAGGTGGGCGGTCGCCAGCTGTTCTCAAGACGGAAGGTCCGCTCTGTGAGGGTGGTCCCGTATGGCGGATTGAGTTGGCCAGCCCCGTGTGGCCGACTGGCCGGCAACGCTAAAACAAGATAACCGCCATTAGTTTCTCACTCAGCCGAGCCAGATCCGCGTAGAGTCGAAATATTCGAATGGGCAAGACGACAGGTCATCTTCGAACGGAATCAGAAGCTTGGGCGACGTGAAATCGTCACACGTAGAGGGCGTCACAGCCGTTACATCAACCTAGACAGGCCGCGTTTTGCTATTTGGACCGTACCCATCCCGTAGGGTCAAAATATTCATGCGGCGCGTTGATAGAACTTGAGCAGTCCGCCGAGTCGCTCATGGCATTGGATGCGGCCAGCATGTCGTGATGGTGCGAAAACGGGAGGCGGGAAGTGCAGCGGATTACCATTGCCTTGATGAGGGCGTTCGAGATGATAATGCTCGATGAATTGAGTGACCCCTCGGCGCAAGGATAGTTCACCAAAGAGAATCAACTTCGATAGACATTCACTTTTGATGGAGCGTACCCAACGTTCCGCGAAAGCATTCAAATTGGGACTGCGAGCAGGCAGGCTGAGACGTTGAGCGCCGGCCGAACGAAGCGTGTCGCAGAACGAAGCGCAGAATTTGCTGTCGCGATCATGCAAGACAAAGCGGACCGGAAGCAAGGCGCCGTCGATTGCATCGACGGCCCGGCGAGCCATCGGCACCATCCATTCCTCGGTCGGATGTTGGGTGATTCCAGCCAGAGTGACGCGGCGCGTCTCCAAGTACAGAAAGAACAGCACATAATAGGTTGCCAGGCCACGCCAAGTGAGCACCTCGACGGTGAAGATCGATGCCTGCCAGCACCGCCATATGGGAGCGGATGAAATCTGACCGGCTCATCTGCTGCCGACGCTTGGGAGCAGGAGGAATAGCAAAGCGGCGTAGGATATTGCCCACGGTTTGATTGGAGATATGGTGACCGAGGTTTTCGAGTGTGCAGGAGATGCGATCGTATCCCCATCCGCTATTTTCACCAGCCATGCGGACAAAGAGTTCAGCGATCTTACGTCCGATGGGTGGTCGACCCGGATAGAGGCGGTGCTGGGAGCCGTCGAACTTGTGAGCGACCAGCTTGCGAAACCAGGCCAGGATTGTGTCGGGCTTGGCAGCCGCCGCTATCGCTTCGCGTTCTCGACGTCCGAGCCGTTTGCCGATGACAGCTAGAGTGGAGCGTTTCGGATCGGTCAACAGAAGACGGGAGGGCAGATGGGCTCGAAGGATTCTGTTCTCCGCCAGCAGATATTCGTTCTGCAGCAGAAGCTGCTGATTCACCATCCCGGTCACATACGCTAACAGGCGCGCCACTTGCGTGGTCCTCATGGAAACGCACCATCATACTTTCTTTGCTTTCAAGCATGTTCGAGTTTTTTTACCTTACGGGGACGCCACGGTCCCAAGCGAGCGGCGCAATTAGTTGCGATCGGCATCGACATTTTTCAGGGAAACAAGCAGTGACCGCTTGTGGCTGGTATCACAGGGGAGAAAGCACGTCCTGGATCAGAAAACAACCTAACGCTCGCATGACACTTCGAGACCATCACGCGATACAACGCACACCGGTAACACCCTCAATGCTTTTTTATATGGGCTGAATAGGTCATTTGCCATAAGCAAAGCTCTTTGGCGATCTCAAATCAAGGAAGTCGTTTTATTTGTGTTGGTGCGCCCGGCTGGACTCGAACCAGCGACCTTCCGCTCCGGAGCCACAGGATTCGAATCGGTCGAGCCAAGATTCAACAGTTTAGTTTACCTAAGGCCTGTCTTCAGCGGTCATCATGAGGCCTCGTCGCCGTATTTTGTGGGGCTATTGTGGGGCTGCTCGGACCAATGATTTCGGTGTTTTGGGCTGAACCTCTTCCATGTCTTTTGTCAAGGGTCAAGGCGCAAGGGGATTGTCCCTGCGCGATGGGCAGGTGTTTGGGCGTAAAATCCTGTCAGGTTGGGAAGCGGGCAACAATTAGCGATAGTACCTCAAACTTCCATACGCGGGTTGGCTACCGCACGAACGTGTGTCGTCGCAGGTTTGCCTCGGACTTAGGGCGGGCGTCGGAATAGTAGTCCGGTCCAAGGGGCTCACGAGGATCACCATGACCGGTTACCCGGTTCCCCACCCGACTGGGGAGAACGAGATCTTCTACGAGGTCATGGTTGGCTTTATCTCCCTCCCAATCGCCCACACGAAGCCGGCGAGTTAATGGCGGAAGGCGCGGAAACGATCGAGGAAGGCAAGAGAAGAAAGAATTAGCGGCTGACCTCGCGTTCCCCGAACGCTACACAGATCCGAACTCTCGAATGGAGAATTCCCCCGGAGCAGTTTCTCCATGATGTTTTAACCGAACCGGATTTCGGAGATGCCTCTCAATCATGCACCAAAGGCGTAGTGCGTGCCGATCCCAAGTTTGGCTTACGAAAATTTCCTAGGTAGCGATTGTCAGATGCAAAACGTCTTTTGACCGGCTGCACGTAGTCAGTTCAACCTTTGTCCCACGTAGAACGGAGGCACTCCCTTGAAAACCCACTATTGGAGTATTGGAACGACAGATTTGATTCTTTGTCAGAATCGTCTCGCGCTCTTCGCACTGAGACCCGCAAACTTACCGCATTCTGAATGGCAAGCGATCGCAGGAGAAATCAAAGCTTGGTGCGCGCCGCGGTTCAGGATCATAGAGATTTGGAACACCGCTGAAAGCGACTCCATCACGATTAACGTGACCGGTAACGCCGATCCCGATATCGTGATGCGGGACCTCAAAAGTCATTTGCAAGAATGCTTTCAGGCGGTCGCATAATCGCGCGTCCCAGAAATATCACGCCTGAACGTACACCCACGCCTGACTGCCAGACCTTAGCGTTACGGAAATCCTGCGGTAGCCGCCGGCTTGTTCATATTGGTTCCGCAGCCGACAACTCGAAGAGATCTGATCGCCTCGATTGAGACGACTGCTTTGCGGGCTATTCGCGAATTAGCAGAAGATAGGGTACAGGACTTAGGGATTGAGGCAACACGACGTCTTTCGCGAAGGGCCTGAAGGAGGCCGGCATTAATTCCGACACCCTACAGGCTTACCTCACTAAGCCGAGAGAACCCTCCGAAAGCTTCCCACCAGGCTTGTACTTCTTGGATGAATCAAGCTTAGCATCCGGACGACAGATGCACAATTTCTTTGAGCATGTGAACTGCTGGCCACGCACCGACCGACGAATGGCAGTCTGTCACACAATGGAACGATAGTGCTTGCCATGCACTATAGCGTCGGCGTTAAAACGGGGTGGCCGCCTCTTAGCGGCAGAATTCCGAGCGTTCGAACTCGTGAGCGAGCTGACCCACATCCCGATAGACGGCAATTGCGCCGAAGGAATAGAGCTGGTTTTCCGTCCAACCACCGCTCGTTACGGCAACGGTGTTGACCCCGGCTTTCTTGGCGCCCTCTATGTCCCAAGGAGTGTCACCCAGCGCGATAACCTCCGAGGCGTGTAATTTCAGCCGATCCAAAGTGGCCTGAAAAATATCAGGGTGCGGCTTTGATTTCTCGGCATCGTCACTCGTAGTTTCTTCCTCTACCAGGTCGGTAATCCGCGCTATTTCTTTCAATCGGGGTAGGTCGCCTCGATCGGCGGAGCTGGCTAGCGCCACCCGCAAGCCTGCGCTGCGCATTTTCTGCAAGAGAGCACGCGCGCCCGGAAATGGACGGATTCGATTGAAGTATTGTGCTTGAAACAGGGCTTTTCGAAACTTCTTAATTGGCTCTTCTAACTGCGGGAGCTGATCCGGAGGAATGTAATGCGGAATGAGCTGGTCGCCGCCCTTCCCGATTTGATGCAACAGATCATCGACGGTAAAGTGATACCCGAAGTGAGCGAATGCTTTCATCCAGGCCTCCGCGTGGAGCGCGTTGCTGTCCACCAGGGTCCCATCGATATCACAGAGAACTGCCTTCAGCATTGGGGATTGTCGCCTGTTGGACTGACGGTGGCCCAGGTAGTTACGCCGAGACAATTACCTGCTAGGCACTCCTGAACTATGGCAGAAGGTGACAACCTCAGTCACAGGAACACGACCTTGACCAAACGCCACTTTAGCCGCCCACATTCAACTTGATCGCGTCATTGGGCGCATGCACCAAATCCTGCTGGGTGCCAAGATGGCGTTCGGTCGTCTGTACGGACGCGTGTCCCAGCAGCAGTTGGATTTGTTCCAGTTCCCCAACGGCGGCCCGACAGAGCTTGGCCGTAGTACGGCGCAGATCATGTGGAGCTATGCCAGCAAGGCCGACGATTGCCGCATAAGATTTCAGCATCTGCCAGGCCACTTTCTCGCTGATCCGCTTTCCGGAGATCTGATCGCCTCGATTGACCGGCCGAAAAACAAATCCGTCCGTTATTCCAGCCTCGGACGTCCAGACATCCATTGCGCTCTTTACCCCCTTAATAGCGCGTCACCGTGGGTTGGTGACGCGCTTCTTTTTGTGTTTTCCATGTAGCGGCGTGTGGTGCGAAAAGGGAAAGCCGTTTCGGCACCATTCGAAGACAGTGCGGAAACGGCTGTGCGAGAGTCGAAATGCGATCGGCGGTTTACTGATCGCCGTTCACTGTAATGCTCTCAGCCGCTATGCCGCCGCCCGCGCCCCAAACACTGCGCTGACCCCAAACACTGCGCAGCCCCCAATAAGTCCGTACACCAGAAACGTCATTGGCGCCCCAGACCGACCGGTCGGCAGAGTCTGTCTGGCCCCAAGGCGCTTGGGCTCCCCACAGCACCTGATCGCCGCATAAAACCGTCGCGCTCCACACTGCCTCTGCACCCCACACGGAACGTGCGCCCCAGACCGAGCGGTCGGCCCAGACCGAAGAAGGATCATAGCTCAGGACTACGTTGCCGGTGGCGCCATCGTAGTTGGCGGTCGGCGATTGGGCGTTGCCTCCGGTAGGCACTTGATTGATGGACGCCAATGCCGCCTTCAGGTCCAGATATCCAGCGCCGACGGTAAAGAGATCGTAGTAGCTGACATAGTTCGCACCGCTGGCCAAATCCGAAACGTTACTCGAATAGGGGAATGCCTTATACGCGCTTTGCATCAGCAGGACCTTTACCTGGTCGGGTGTAAGGCTGGGCTTTGCTTGTAGTAGGTCGGCGACGGCACCGGTGACCACGGGAGTTGCCATGCTGGTGCCGCTTAGAGTGAAGAAGTTCTTTGAGATCCCTTTGCTCGCTTTCGAGAGGCTGGATACAAGATAGGCGTTCTGCACGGCGTTCGCCGGGTATTCGGAGGCAAGCGTGGCGTCCTTCGCTAGCAGCGAAACCACCTGATTACCGGGCGCCATGAGATCCGGCTTCACGATATGGTCTATCTGGGTAGGGCCTTTTGAGCTATAGCTGGCAACCAGATCGTCGCTGCGATCCGGTGTTCCCATGCTTCGCATAGCGCCGACCGTGATGACGTAGGGGTCGTTACCGGGCGCCATGATGGTGCCGTAGCCGGCATTTCCGAAAGAATTGTCGCGCCCGTCGTTACCCGCCGCCACTACCACCACGATGCCGGCCCTCCACGCAGCTTCTACTGCCTGACACAGCGGATCCTGCGTATAGCTTTCATAAACCGGGCGTCCCAGAGATAAATTGATGACCCGGATGTTGTATTTGTCCTTGAGCGTGATGGCTTGTTCGATGGCTGCAATGACATCGCTGTCTGAACCGTTGCCGTGTTCATCGAGTACCCGCAGATTCACTAGCTTCACGCCAGGCGCGATTCCCACCAGCAATCTCGCACAGTCTTTGCAGGCGGAGCTGGCGCCGTTCGCCGCGATGATGCCCGCTACATGCGTGCCATGGCCGTATTCATCCGAACCCTTACCTTTGGGGTCTACAAAATCCTGGCTGTAGGCCACTCGCGTGCCGGGACCGCTTCCGCTCAGGTCTGCGCCCGTATCGATTCCACTGTCGATGACCGCGACGCCTATGCCGGTACCGATCCATCCGGCCTTCCACGCCGCGCTGGCCTGAACCGCACCAGCGCTGTTGTCGAGCTTGCCGCTTAAGGGCCGGTCTGCCGAGACGTACAGCACGGCCGGATCGTCGGCTACCGAGTTTAACGCGGAAGCAGGAACGGAATAAGCGCCAGCCTTAATGGATTTCAAATCAAAGCGAAGCTGGCCTCCATGATTTTTGACTTTCTGACGGTTTGAGTCGTCGGGCGCGGTCTTCCACTGGATAATGACTTTCGCATCCGAGCCTGGAGCGAGTGACTTAAGATCATGCGACAACTTGTCGCCCCCACCCGCCCAAGCGACTGAGCAAGCCAGCGCGAGCAACCCGCAGAACCTAGCCTGCTCTGACATGAGAACTACTCCTTTTGCCAAGCCGTTATCCGTATTGGTGAATTCGTGTAGCATTGATTGGTAACTGAAAGGCATATCGACAGTGAAGCTACTGACACGACGGTAGGGTAGCTCTATGCCGTGCGGGGTAGTCGGCGAACCTACCTAAGCGTGGCTTGAAATCTGCCAGACGCCGTTCCTCCCTTCAGTGCGGAGCAGCTGCTGGCCATTTGTTCGCACGATCCATGGGCCGCTCCTGCGTCAGGCGATAGATCGCCGCACTTCGAAAAGGGTGGGCTTCTTCATGGAAAGCGACCATCACAGCTTCCCTTCGTTTTCATCAAATTCGGATATTTTGACCCTACGGGGAAGGGAAGCCTAGAATTTCTGAAATCGGAAACTATAGTTGTTGCCCCCCTTATTTCAAGGACCTAAACGCTTATTACCGGAAAACTTCCGACTGAACATTAACGGGTAGAAGCCTCTCTGGAATCGGTCGAAGATATTTGTATGGGCGACAAATTCTTTGCGGATGTGGCGTACCAGGGAAGTATTTACTTCGACGCGGAATTGATCCGGGGCAGTTGGTGCTTCGAGACCGCGGACGGCAACGCGAATCCCTTCAAGGGGCAAGAGGAAGTGCGGCTAGTGACGGAGCTTTCACAGCGACCGCGACATGCCGGGTGCGTGTTTGCGTTCGCGGAGGACTAACGCCAAAGGCGGCTCATTTGCGATATACTCACCAGCACCCCTGGGGAGGGGTCCTTATGCGAGGATTCAAGCTTCTTACCGCTCTGTGCGTGTTTTCATCGGCCATGCTCGCGGCGAACGACGCGTTTGTCGGCGCATGGAAGATCAACCCGGACAAGTCTAAATTCGCCCCCGGCACCGTTACGAAAGACGAGACGGTCATCTTCGAAAAGGTGGGCGATCAGTGGAAGCGCACCGCCACCGGGACGGACCCCGACGGCAAGCCGATAAAAGATAACAGTACGGTCGCCTGGGACGGAAAGGATCATCCCATCGAGGAAGGGATGACGGTGGCGGTGAATGTCCTGAACGACAACGCGATCAAGTTCATGATCAAGCGCGAGGGTAAGTTTGTGGTCGGAGGCCGACTGGTTGTTTCCAAGGACGGCAAGACGATGACAGCCTATGCGAAGGGATCGGACCCGCAGGGGCGCCAAGTCGATAACGTCGAAGTGTTTGAGAAGCAGTAACGTTCGGACTCTTAAGCGCACGAATAGCGGGCAAGGCATTCTATTGGGATGGCAATTTACCCTGTGAAGAGCGACCAGCTCGTATTGACTTCTGACATTCATGTACCTGCAGGCGGACCTGAAATCAGATTCGGATTCGTCGCCAGCGTCAAGGCAATAGAGTATCCGGCGTGAAGCTCGCCGAGGCCGAAGCGGCATCGCGACAATGTCGCGGGCACGCGCTCGCGCGTCTCTAACATAGCGGACAGCTCGCTACTTACTCAAGGATATGGCTGACAAAAAATCACTGAAAGACCTGTTAGAAGACGAAGTAAAAGACCTTTACTCTGCTGAAAAACAACTGCTGAAGGCGATCCCGAAAATGGCCAAGGGCTCGAACGATCCTACTCTTAAACAAGCCTTTCAGCAACACCTGAAGGAAACGCAGGAGCAGGTGGGCCGATTGGAGAGAGTGGCGCAATTGCTAGAAACCAAGCCCACCGGCAAGAAATGCATGGGCATGGAAGGGGTGATAAAGGAAGGCGCTGAGGCGTTGGAGGAAGAAGGCGAAGACTCCGTGCTTGATATTGGTCTCATCGGAGCCGGAAGTCGCGTAGAGCATTACGAAATGGCAGGCTACCTCACTGCTATCAGCCTCGCCAAACGCATGGGAGCGCAGGATGTTGTTAATCTCTTGAGCCTATCCCCGACTGAAGAGGAAAATGCTGAAAAGACGCTTCGGAAGATCGCCAGCGGAGTGATTCGTTCTGCCCCTGCGGAGGCGTAGCGGTTTCAAGGCCAGCGGCGAGCTCGTACACCACTGCCTGCTCAGGGCAATCGCAATATTCCGAGGTTCACAAACGGATGTTTCAGGCGCATCCTAAAGATGGCTTGACAAAGCCACAGAGGAGGGTGCGCGGAGGTGACGTGCCCTTTCTCGAAAAGCCGTGTTGACGGCTCGCTTTCGGCCATTAACCGACCGTCGAGATGAGAGAAAAGAGTTGACGGCTTGCCGAGCGCACAAGCCGCCGTCGGTTATGGCGACCCGGTGTTGTTCTTCCGGCAGAGAGTCCTGACGGGTCTTCTGACCAGTATCGTAGACCTGAGAGAAGTCGCCGTCCTGATTCTCTGCTGGCGCCGGGTCGAGGTTAATATTCCCCATCGGTACTAGCCTGCGGATCGTCCGATAGCTCCAGCAAACCTCTGCGAACATTTAGAACCTTTTGATGTCCTTCGCCGAGGGTGTCTTTAGCCGTTTCGCCGGTATGAAGCGGACGAGTGATCGTCCAATCGCTGTAGGATTGCCGCGCAAGTGTTTAGCTAATCGTTGACCTTTTCAATAAGATTGACGCGGATCTTATCGGAAACGGCAATCACAATGGGGGATAAACAGAATAGTCTTGCCAAGTCCTGCCCATCCGCTGCCGTAGCTCACCGCTTTAGTTATGAAGTCGCGCTGGCGTTCGCGCCGCAGTTGGGACGAGGAGCCGCCAACGTTAGCTCTCCAAGCCCGTCCGATTTCGTCGTCGATATCCCCGTCGCTCCGCTCGCGCTAACGTAAGTAAGAGCGTAGTTCTCCCAACATTGTTGATCTTCGCGGACTCAACAGAGAACGATAAGGCGAAATATCTGCGAATCGGAATTCGGGAAACGGCTACCCAGGCCGCCATTTCGCAAGTTCCTCTTTAGGGCTCTTAGGGAAGCCGGCAACGTTGCGAGAACGGTCGAATTGATAGATGCGATTGCGCGGTCGAGGGCTGAACGGGAAGGCACGGAGGTCGCTCTGCGCCAGCGCGTTTTTCATATGTGGACCACTAATAGCGGCGACCGCCTGTGAGCGGAATCGACGAGTAATCGAAGACTGGGTAGATGCGAGGTTCTTTGACTCGTGCGGATCGGATTCCACATCGAACAGTTGTTCTCGACCACCATTTGCCATAAAGATGTACTTCCACCTACCGGAGCGCACCATCATTTTGAAGTAGGGAGAGCCGGGAGTTTCGTGGTACGACATCACGGTTTCGCGAACCGGCGCATTCTTTTCGAGCGCAGCGAGCACATTGACACCATCGCGGTACTCCGGTTTACCAGCCGCCGACGTTGCGAGTCCAAACAAGTCGACGAGAGAAACTAACTGCGGGCGCTTCACACCGGCCGGGATGCGATTGGGCCAACTGGCAAGAAATGGCACATGTACGGAGGCCTCAAAAAACGATTCCTTCTGCCATGCATTGTGATCGCCCAGATGTTCTCCGTGATCGGAAAAGAAGCAGATTAAAGTGTTGTCGCCGTCACCTCGATTTTCGACGGCATCAAGAATGCGACCGATGCAGTCATCGATGTAGGTGATTTCGCCGTAGTAACGGGCACGCAGTACACGATTGTGCGAGTCATTGATGTCTTCGGCCCAGATGATGTAATTCATCCAGGGAATTTGCTCGTCCATGTGATCGACGGCGATGTCGCCGCGGACGGGATTCGGCATGCGGTCGGGATCGTAGAGGCGATTGAACGGAATTGGCGGGGCAAAAGGCGGATGAGGTCCGATAAAAGAGACGAACCCGAAGTAGGGCTCCGATGTACGCTGCTGAATCTGTTCGACAGCACGGCTCGCTGCCCAACCTTCGACCGTGACCGCAGCGGGGAGGGGACTCATCTGCGGCATGTAGTACATCTCTGTACGCTCCCCCATCAGACCTTCGATGAAATCGTAGGCCGGATGTTCGGTCGCGATCCAACTAGCGAAGCTATCGCCCTTGCGCTGAGCAGGCGTCGCATAGAGTTCTTCGCTGTGAAGATGTACATCATAGCCAAGCTTTTCGTTCCATGGTTGACTATGAAACTTGCCGATGCCAAAGGTGCGATAGCCCAGAGACTTCATTGTTTCGGCAAGATAAGGACCACATCGACCGACCACTGAATCCGCCTGACCTTCGCCGACATGCGGTTTGCCATTAGAGAAATATCCCGTTTTGGGCGGCTCGCAGCCGGTGCGGATGGAGTAGCGGGCAGGGACACAGACAGGACAGGGCGAATAGCAATTGGTAAAGGTTGCCCCACGATTGACGAGCCGGTCGATGTTCGGTGTGTAGATATCGCTGTTGCCAAGGGCTGCGATCGCATCGAATCGGAATTGATCCGCCATTAGGAAAAGAACGTTGGGCTTCCGTTTGGTTTCGTTTTGGAGCGCAAAAGCGGCGGAGCCGAGGCTCGTTTGCTGTAGAAATTCTCGTCGGCTGTTGGTCATGAGTTTTCCTCAGAATAGTAGACGCAGAGCGAATTGAACTAAGCGCGGCGGCCGCGCGCTGTTCACTAGACCGAAGGTGGCCGGGGCCGCTACAGAAGAGGCAGGCGCATTGAATTGTGTGTGATTGAAGGCGTTGAACATTTCGCCGCGAAATTCAAGATGCATGCCTTCGCGCACCGGGATGGGGAACAACTTCTGGATTCCGATGTCCCAGTTGTGAATACCGGGCCCATACAGGACATTACGCGCTGCATTGCCGTAGTAACCACTGGGAGGAGCCACGAAGCAGCTCGTATCAAACCAGCGGAAACCGTTAGTGCGCAAATTGTCTTCGAGACTCGAGCTGCTTCCATCGCAAATGCGATTGGCGCGGTGAGTAATGTTGGCAAAGCCCGTAGTATTTGAGGCGGTTACATCAAAGGGGTTGCCGGTCGCGAAGGTCGCGATGGTGGTGACAGACCAACCGCCCGCAACCATGTCCAGAAGGAGAGGCGCAGAGGAGCCGAAACGGCGACCGTGGCCATAGGGAACCCGATAGATGAGACTGGCAACGGCACGGTGTTTCACGTCGAAAGAAGCGTTGCCTTTGTCGCAAGCTCGACAATTGGTGATTTGTTCTTCGTTGGTGCCACCTTCGAAGTGATCGTTAAGCGCTTTGCCGAAGGTGTACTCAAGGCGCGCTTCGAGGCCGCCTCGCGTGCGATGGATGTAGCGGGTAATCAGGGCGTTGTACGAATCATTGCCATTGAAGTCGGCCGTGAGCAAGCTGGCATAGCGCGGATACGGCTTGGTGGCGGGATCACAACGCAAATCGGAACCGACGACGCATTGAGCACCCTCATACCGATTCTGCTGGTTATGGCCCGACGAACCCATGTACACCACTTCCATCATGTCGCTAACTGAGAACGAATGTTGTAGAGAGAAATTCCATTGATTGACATACGGGGTGCGATCGGTTGGGCGCAACAAGAACGCCGTGGTTCCATTGGGCAGAGAGGCGGCGTAGTCGGCAGTCAGGTTGCGTGCGGGCGTTAGCGGAAAAACGTTTTGCCCGAGTATGTATGTGGGGATTGGATTGGTGGGCGCATTGGTAATGGTTGTTGGCGCGTTAAAAGGTGGTGCAACCATCGCGAACTGCGCTTCGATCAACTTGGTGTCAGAGTAGTAAGTCCCCGCTCCGGCGCGGATGACGGTGTTCTGCCAGAAAGAAGGGCTCCAAGCAAAGCCGAGACGCGGAGTAAAGTTGTGCCATGGCATTTGCAGAATTTCGGGAGATACTTGCCCAAGCTTGGCGTACTGCAGTAGGCCTGTGCTGTAGTCGAAACCATGCGGTAAGTCAGCGGCGAAACCCTGCGGATTCGGATTCGTAGCGACAAACCACGAGATGCCAAAGTTCAATGTAAAGCTCTTGGAGACCTTCCAGGTGTCTTCAAAGTAAGGATTGACTTGAGTGAACCGGTAAGGCAATAGCGGAAGGCCGACGACTTGACCGGTGGCCGGAAGACCCAGCAGGAAATCAGCGAAGGAATCACCACGACCCGTTTGCGGCACGAGCTGACCTTGCGCGTTACGGATTAACGGCGCTGTGAATTGGGCCTGGAATGTCAGATTACCGAGAGCACTGGCGTTGGCATTTTGCTGCCAGGTCCGACGATAACGAAGACTGTTACCAAATTGCATGCTGTGCTTACCGCGGGTCCAATAGAGACTGTCATCGAGTTGGTAACTGTTATCAATGTTGCCTAAATTTCCCGCCGATCGTCCAAAGCTCGCATAGCCGGCAAAGGCGACACCCGTAATCCCATTCGGATCGAGCGTATTGGGAATACCGAGCTGCGGCAGGATAGGTCCGAGCTGAGCGCCCTCGTTTCCACTGAATATGGAGTTGCGCGTGAAACCGGCGCGGATATTGTTGACGACAGCAGCGGTGATGGTCCAAGTATGTTGCGCTGTGGCGTAGTCGGTGGATAACGGGAACTGGGAGCCTGAGTAAGGCATGAGACCTGGAGAAATAATATTGCCGGTTTCGCGGAGATAACGAAAGAAAATCGTCTGACTAGAGGATAGAGAGTGATCGAGGCGAACGCCCCACTGATCGTCGTCATTAGTGCGGCGTGGATTCGCGAAGACATTGTTTGGGAGTCGGGTGAGCGACGATCCAGGCAAATAGTACTTGAGCAGATTCAGGGAGACGGAGTTGAGCCGATTCGTTGGGATGCGGTTACCACCGAATGGCTGGCGGGTGCCGGTGGCGGCAGTATAGGTATCGGGATCGTAGATGACGGTGGAAAGCGCACCAAAGTCTCCCGCAAACATGGCAGCGGTGGGAGCAAAACCGGACGTGGTGAAAGCGGTCAGCTCACGAAGACTTTCGAAATTAGCAAAAAACCAAGTCTTGTCTTTTTGGATCGGGCCGCCAATAGCTGCGCCAAATTGATTGCGATGCAATTGTTCGGGAACTTGCGAGAAGAAGTTGCGGGCGTCGAGATCGCCATTACGGAAGAATTCAAAAACCTCGCCGTGAAACTGGTTTGAACCGCCCTTGGTGGTGAGATTGACCAATCCGGGATTCGGACCTTGGCCGGGCATGAAGAAGCTCATCTGCACTTTGAACTGATCGATGACAGCGGGAGAAAGATTCAAGGCAGACTCGCCAAGCCGGCCGCCCCGGACGGCGATGCCATCGACCATGTAGCCGGTGGAACTGCCGACATTACCGCCCAGCAGCACGGCGTTGTCGCTGCGGCCCGTTTGACCAGAGATCGCATCGCTACGTCCCGTCGGTTGTACGGCGCCACCGCTCAAAAGCGCGAGTTGCAAATAATTACGACCGTTGAGAGGCAGTTCTTGCACGCGGGCTGAGTCGATGACCGATCCAATCACGTTTGAAACCGTATCGAGCTGGGGAATGGATTCGCCGGTGACACTCGTGACACTCGTGACCCGACCAGGCGAGAGATTAACGTCAAGGCTCGGACGCCCGCCGACTTCGAGGACGATGCCGGTAACCTCAGTCACCTCAAAGCCTTCTTTGGTAACACGCAGGGTATAACGGCCGGGCGGAACGGTGGGAATCAAAAACGCACCGTCCTCATTGCTTTTCGTTTCGTGTTTGAGGCCGCGGTCCGTTTCGGTCGCCTCGATGGTAGCGCCCGGGACGTAGGCTCCGGAGGAGTCGCGCACTACGCCGCCAAGAGCTGCCGTACCAAGATTAGTTTGTCCGACGCTAAACGACGCGGAGAAGGCTAGAGCGAAACAAATGAAAAGAAGCCTCACGGTTTTCCCCAAACTCAGGCGGAGGCCAGTGTATCAAAAGGAGCGATGGATACGCACTGACCACCATTGGTTTGCCCTGCAAAAAAAAATTGCCCGAGGTGCTCGCTGCCCTGCAAAAATAGTTTCTCCAAGGTCCGAGACATCAGCCCGGCTGCGGTAGCTCATGCTGTTGAATGACAGATGCTGCTGGATGACGGTCACCGCCATGATGTCGAAGATCGCTCCGGTATCGGTGTATTTCTCGTCAGCTATCCGTGACTAACTTTCCCCTGAAAGAGGCTGCGGCCCCATTTTCCAGGAGAAATGGCAGGGACCGGAATATTGAGAATCCAACATCGCGCTTCCTTCGCGCCTTTCAACGGCAAGGGCTTGGCACGAATAACAGCCGCGCGCTCCCGCTCATCGAATCAGTTCGTTACGAACTCCGTATCCGGCTTTCCGTATTTGAGAGAAAGAAGCCGGCGTACGTCCTTTCAAACCACAAGCGAACCCTCTACATCGAGAGTCTGCGCTTCTTTGACACAGGTGAGTGACGAAGCAAGTTCTGGCGCGCCTTCGCGTTCTGACAAGCGAAGATTCACGCGCCGTTCGACATCGGCGTCGACCATTGGGATTTTGTTAGACCGCCATTGTAGCCGAACGTGGACGATTGGCAAAGCACTTTCTCGACGGTCGGAATTTCCGGCTAGATCGCGCAGTGGGCAAGCGCTGGTGTGATGTCACGGTCAAAACCGTGGATGGCAAGCGTCACACGATCACGGTCGAATCTGCATCCGTCTACGAGGCCGCCATGGAATTGTTTGGCCGCTCAGGCGCGACGTGCTCCGGCGAAAGCTTGCCGCCGACGAAACAAGGACACGGTCTTCGAAGTGCGTCCGATCTACCGAGTGACCCAGAAACAACTCGTGGATTGGGCCAACGAGAAGACGGAGCTTTAAGCGCGATCGCGGAAGTTTCGCAAGTGGCGCTGATTGGGTGGATGCAGCAGCCATTAGGGGATAGTCCGTCACCGGACAGCCAATTGTGTAAACGTCGCCGGCTCCAGGATTGCTGGAAACTGTTGCCTTAGTAATTGGCTCAGAGACATCCGGTTGAATTTTCCGTGCCCACCGGTCTCTTCATTCTGCCAACGGCCGACCGCTAACCACAAATGGAGCGGACCGATGCAGTAATGCCACCTGCTTAAATGAATGACTTCCACTCCGCTCGTCTCGACGAGCTTTTTCAATTCTGCTTCCCGTCTTTGTGGCGCTCTCATTAGGTCTCGTTTCTAAAACATCAGACCTCCGAAATTTGCAAATCATTGGGCCGGCTAGTGTCGCTGTACTTTGCCGATTTTCCTAAGCATGCTCAAGGAGCTTGGTTAATATCAATACTTCAGTAGGACTTCTGGTACTTTTTTGCGCCCGCGAGAATCTAGCAGAACGGCCACTTCGCTCTTGGTGTATGCAGACTAGAGAACAAGACGGGCGGCCGGATTGAGGTGCGTAGCTATGAGCAGGGAAAACACATTGCGTCCGATGTCGCAGTCCGTGGCGCGAGTTCCTCTGGGATGCGCGCGGCTAGGATCAGCCTGGCGCGCTATTCCTGAAACGAGGGCAATACGGGAAGGCGCAACAACTTTTCCAAAAAGCATTGAAGTGGAAGCCGCATGATTCCCTAATCTACTTGGAGCTCGGCCAAACTTACCAAGCTCAGGGGCAGACAAAGAAAGCCGACAAGGCGTTTCTCCGTGCTGCCCGTTTCCAAGAGAAAACGACGGAGAAATGAAGCTCCTCGAGATTTCTACACCAGGGGATTGACCGATCCCGTGCCGAGTCGCTGGAAGGGCAAGAGATAGTGGCCATGATCAGCTGATAACTGGCCCCGATCAAAGAATCTTCGATTACCGCTCCATCGGCGGAAGGTCTTCACTCGCACCCATCTCTCGCGATATTCCGTGCCTGGATTGCGACCACTAAGTCCTATCACCATCCCCCCGGACAATTCCAAAACCGCAGAGCTTAAAAGCAAGCTACGCTAAATGATCGCTCCTCGGCATCCATTTGTTTGCATCCGTGCTTCAGCAAGCCCCGCGTCATCCTACCCCCGCCTGGTATCTCACCATGGCCTATTTAGACGACGGTAAGCCCGAACAGGCTCGGGCATTGCTGGAGGGAATGCGGCGTGAATTCGAAAATAACTACATGTGGCGCCATGCATGGGCGATTCTTCTCGCGGCTGAGGGCAAACACAAGGAAGCATTGCAAGCCATGGATGAGGGCACTTTGAAGTTCGCACGCTTGACTTGGGCGGTAACTTCGACGACTGCGGATTTTTATGCTTTGCAGGGTGATCACTCCAGGGCGATCGAATGGCTGCAACTCGCCATCGCCCGCGGCGACGAGCGCGTCTCGTACTTCCGGCGCAACCGGCGTCTCGCAACGCTGCGAAGTGATCCGAGCTTTCAATCCATGCTCAAGTCGGTGGAAGCTCGCCGCAAGTAGAAGCCGAATTGTGGGTCCGCGTGTCAGTCCGGCGGCAGGGCCTAAATCGATAGTTCCCCTGCGAGGGCATCCACATCGGTGTCCGAAATATCAGTAGCGATCGAGTCGCGAATGATAGATCAATTGGGAGCCACTTGGACGTCTTACGCGCTAGTCGTAGATTTGGCCGTACCAATAAGGCAGGTCGAGTCTACGCGCGCTGCTGCTAGCCGAGAAATAGCTAATGGGATGGTCCGCCGCCGATCGCAAAATAGGTAGAGACGGTGGAGTTAAAAAGGAGACCCCCTCATGGAAATACAGACGATCGGAATTGATTTGGGCAAGACGGTGTTTCACGTAGTTGGT
>Ga0193753_10000696_pt1 | contig 31773 bp, 18 predicted proteins | sample H1c2metaG_FD_144925 | JGI IMG/M metagenome (GOLD analysis project Ga0193753, IMG submission 144925) | Soil microbial communities from a riparian zone of the East river system, Colorado, United States - H1c2 | ecosystem: Environmental > Terrestrial > Soil > Riparian zone | place: USA: East...
GTTAAAGAACTCATTGGCGTTCATATCTTCATTGCGGAAGAAGTAGTAAACACCGCCATGAAACTGTTGCGTGCCGCTTTTGATGATGGTGTTGATGGTGCCGCCCGAGCTGCGGCCGTATTCGGCCTGGTAGTTACTCAGCAGAACCTTCACTTCGGCGACCGCGTCGATACTGGGCGCCAGATAAGGTCCCGTGAGAGAGCCGGTATCGAGGCTGGTAATGCCGTCGAGATTGAGGTCGATGGCTCCGGCGCGCGTGCCATTGATGTTGATTCCGACAAGGTCGTTCCAGCCGGGAGATTCGCGATTGGCGGTGTCGATGATGCCCGGCAAGAGCTTAGTCGTGCCGAGGTAGGAGCGGCCTTTGAGCGGGATCTCCTGCATTTCGCGGCTGGTGATGAGACCGGAGCGCTCGGCGCTTTCAGTTTGCACGGCGGCGGCCTGACCGGTCACGGCCACCGTCTCCGTCACTGCGCCCACTTGCAGAATGATGGCCGGCAGCACTACGCGCTCGGTGGCGGAAACCCGCAGGCCCGTTTGCTCGGCTTTCTTGAAGCCCGCGCTATCGATGGTCAACGAAAAATCGCCCGGAAGCAGTTCCGCGAAGACGAAACGGCCATCGCTGCCGGATTTCACGGAACGAGTTTGTTGGGTCTGAGTATTCGTGATTTGGACGTTGGCATTGGCGACCGCGCCGCCGCTCGAATCGGCGACCGTGCCGGAGAGCTGCCCCGTCAGCCCCTGGCTAAGCAGGAGAGCGGAGCAGAGAAAAAGGAGAGCACTTCCCCGTAGAAATGTAGTCACCCTGGTCCCCCTTTGAAACGATACAAAGTTTCGGCAGTGGGCAGTCTATCAAACTGTGCAACGTTCTTCCGCCCCTGACTCACAAAGATCTGTAAAAAAATGGCGCTCTGAGAGCGAAAAAGTCGCTTGTTCCATTGAGGAGGGTCGCGCAGTATGCGAAATCTCTACGTCGCGACGGGAATTCTGGCGGCAGGTCTCACCGGCCGGTACGCCTACTCGCCGGGCAGTCCGCCGGCAAACTCAAAGACGGGGCTCGCCGCCGATGCGTCCAGCGCTTCCGCAGGGCAGGCGTCCGTCGAAGGTCCGCTTAAGATTCTATGCAACAGCCGCACTTCGCAAGCCGAAGACTGCGATCTGAATGTCCCGTTCGAGGCGGGGCTCCGAGTTGCCATCGCCATCGTGCCCGATCCCGAAAAGACGTCCTTGCGCTTATGGTTCGATCGAAATCTGGAAGCGATTGAGCGTGCGGCTCAGGATAGCGGATACGTCTTCTATGACTATTGGCTGCCGTGGTCCACATCGACCGGCTCCGCCTACTCGCGGCTAAAGGATCGTAAGCAGGCGAAGGAAGAGAGAGAGCAACGGCGGCAACTGCCCGGCGTTCTCGCATTTCGCGCCGGCGGAGGAGCTGGGCGGGGGCTGGTCGTGTTCCTGATTGGAGAAAGCCCCACCGGTTGGATCAATCAGGATCAACTGAACAAAGCTCTGCTGTACCAGCGGCGATTGGCGAGAGACCAATTAGATGTCAGGATCATCGGCCCGTGCTTTTCGGGTTCACTGGATACTTTACGGCTTGCAATTCACGATCAACCCAAATTCCGGTCGTTCTATGTCCTCAGTGGCACCGCTACCAGTGAAGCAGCAGGCCTGGCATTCCAAAAATATTTCGAGCCGCTCGACCACCATTCCTGGAACGTCCGCTATCTATCTGCACGGCACTCTTCATCTTTCAGATCGCGTTGCTGAATTGTCCGAGGATGAGACGGTGTATGGCGCCCCTTCGACGCCTAAGAGAGAGGGTCACACCTTGATTCGTTTCCCTCGCGGCCTCTCGCATCTGCGCAGTGCGTATCAGGACGACCCGTTCTCAATCAACTGCTCAATGCTGAAAACGCCGCCCTCGAGCCGCGCCGCGGCTTGCAACTGAACATGAAAGTACTCAGGAAAGTAAAGACGCGCCGGCCGAATTTGCGGTTCAGACTACGGTATCGCATGAAAGCGTTCTCTTTCAACTAGCCGAGGCCGTACAACACGAGCGTATCCAGCTTGCGAAAATTACCGCGACCGACGTCCTGGATCAAATCTTTGTCGCCAAATTTCTTCGCACCGCGGCCCCCGACGCCAGAATCGTTATTCCCAGCTCCGATCTTCTTCTCGCGCGCAAGATAGACGGGTTCGATCTGCAAGGTTCGATCCTGATCTCGAGCTATCCAACGTTCCTGGCAAGCCAGGATTGGATTCCGCTTCCAGACGCAAAGCTGGATCCATCCGGCAACGATCCCACTGAGCGTCGGCAGATCGCTTTTTCCAGTTCCTCCGAGGAAGGAATCTACAATGCTGCCAGCGCCACTTTCGCTCGGCTGTACAACCCCGGCGCGGCGCCACTCCCGCTCGTTGACTACGAACAGCCTGACGGATCCGGGCGGCCACCCATCTGGATTACAACCATTGGACGCGACAGTATCTGGCCGCTGGCCGTCGTGAGCGATGCCCCAGACCAGCTCATACTTCCCAATGCCCCATCCGGCTCGTCGGCGTTTGTACTGGAACGCGAGCGGCCGTCCCGCGCCTGGTTTCTGCTCTTTATAGCCGCGCTCCTTTCTACCGTGGCTTACCTCCGGGCCTCTCCGCGGGCCGGAAACCTTCAGGATGCGCGCTGCCCCGACCTGGCTTTGGATCCGGAGCTTTCCGGCGCGGTGGGCCGGGCGTTCTACCTGCTGGCGTTGACTATGATCGGCCTGGTGCTCTGTCTAACCCTGGTCGCGGGCCCGGCATCTTCCCTGTTTACCGGACCAGCCGAGCGCGGCGCACCGGTCGGACTCATTATTGCCGTGCTGCTAGCCGCCGTCCTGCCAGTGCTTCTCTTAGTTAGGGCGGCGGTGTTAACCCGCGCCATTCATAAATACGCTCGCACGCCCAAGTGCGAACACGGGACGCTATTTCGACGGCTCAGCGCGCTTCCCTGGCTCATCGCCTTGGGCTATGCCGCAGTGCTCGCCAGCGTCCTCACGCCCGGTCAATGGCTGCAAGGATTGTTCTTCACGTATCGTTCCCAGGAATATGGCAGCGGCGTCTGTCCGTCGCTCCCGCTCTTGCTGCTATACGGGGCGTTTGGAGTCTGGAGCTACGTGCAACTCGAGCGTGTCATCTTCAGCGACGAGCGCTACGAACTATTGCCGTCATTGCACGACGGCCGCGACAATCCAATTCAGACTTGCAAGACGCAGCTAGACAAATCCCTGGCAACTCCTTTTCCGCGTGCCATTTTGTTCGGCGCCGGCCTTCCGGTGCTGCTGCTCGTCTCTCTTGTCGGATGGAGAAACATGCGGTCGCTCGAAGGAATTCCGTACGACGCCTTGTTCATCCTTTCGACGGCGATACTCACGGCGCTGCTCGCGCTAGCCGCGGCTCGATTTTGTTCCTCCTGGAGACTCCTTCTTCGTATCCTGGAACTGATCGAGCAACATCCGATTCGAGAAGCCTTCGATCACCTTCCGCCCGACTATTCCTGGTCGCCCATCTGGCAACAAAGTCCGCGCAAACGCAGTTACGCTGCGCTCTCGCGCGCGATGGAGTGCGCTCGTGAGCTGCGGCGGATGGGTGTCCGGTTCCCAATCAACGCCAACGCCCCCCGCGGCTTTGAGGATCTTGCCGCCGATCTGCTCGACTATGCCGGCAAAGGAAAACGCGCACCGGCCGCTCTCCGTGATGCCCTGCAGCAATCGCTTTTGGATATGTCAGAGCACATGATCGCCAAACTGAGGCCGGAATATTGGTCCCGCGGCGGCTCGCAAACACTGAAGGAAATGGAAACTGAGGAAGATACCAAGGATGCGCTCAAGAAGACCAAGAAAGAAGTAAGCCGCGACAAAGTCAATCTTCTATTTCAAGAATTCGTCGCCATGCGCTTTCTCGCGTATATCCGCTACGTCATGCTGCAATTGCGCAATTTGATGACCTTCATCGGATTTGGGTTTGTCCTGCTCGTTCTGGCGCTCGGTTCCTATCCCTTCCAATCGCCGCATGTCATCGCCGTGTTTCTTGGTCTCTTGTTGATTGGGCTTGGCGGTCCGGTCGTTTGGGCCTTCATGGAAATGGGCCGCGACGCAACCTTGAGCAGAATTACCAACACCAAAGCCGGATCGCTCGATATGGAGTTTTATCTCCGTACCGCTTCCTTTGTGGCTCTGCCGTTGCTAGCGCTCGTAGCCTCCCACTTCCCATCGGCTGGCCAGTACATCTCGTCCTGGATTCAACCGGCCTTGAAAGCGCTTCACTAGGCCCGGCTCACGACTTACCCACGAAGTCCGTCATCACCGCTTTGCGCAGCAGGTCCGTCGGCAGCAGACCTTGCGAAAGGATAAAGTCGTGGAAACGCTGGACGTCGAATTTAGGGCCGAGCGCTTTCTCAGCGGCCGCGCGGATTTCACGCAGGCGCGTGTAGCCGTCGAAGTAAGAGACGGCCTGTCCGGGCGAGCGGAACGTGTAGCGGTCGACTTCCTCGGTAGCCAGAGCCTTCGACAAAACCACGTCTTTCTGCAGAAGATCGAGCACCTGTTGCGGCGTCAATTTGCCTTGCTGCAGCTCGGGGTCGACAAACGCGCGGGTGGCGCGCATTAGACGGTGCTGCAGCGAGATCAGTTTGCCTTCGTCCGGCATGTAGGGAAGCATGAACCATTCCGAATAGAGCCCCCAGCCTTCCACGTTGGTGCTGTTGAAGGCGAAGATGGCGCGCGCTTGCGAGACGCCGCGCTCGACCATGGCCGCAAATTGCAACTCGTGTCCAGGGCGAGCTTCATGCGCGGTCAGCGTCCAAGCGGCGGCGGAAAACGTGAAATCGTCGTATTTCAGCGGCTTGCCGTCGGCGCCTGTCGTCCCGGCTGGAAGAACGAACTGGCCCCGCTCGCCTTGATTGCCGATCAAACGGGGCGGACGCATGTGCGGCGCTGGCTGCTGCGCAGTTTCGGCGGCTGACGCCAGGCGAATCACGGCGGCGCGGTTCGGGAGAGTCACCAGATGCTCGCGCCGTATGATGCCTTCGATTTCGGAGAGCCGCTCATGATACAGCGGCATGATCCGGTCCGCCGCGAGTTGGTCTTTCTTCAATTCTTTGATCACGTCGCGATAGTCGGAGGAAGGGAAATTGCGCTCTTTGGCGATTTTCGCCGCGAGCGGCTGCATCTCGTTCTGGATCTCCGTGAAAGATTGGTGGGCCAGCCGCGTCAGCTCCGCCGGCGTGTAGTCGACGCCGAAGTCCTCCAGACTAAAGGCATAGAGCTCCGGAGGCAGCCGGAAATCCGAGCGGGCTTTCGGCAAGACTTCTTTGCGAAGGAAGTCCGAATATTCCGCAAGCTGCTCTTTGAGCTTCGCGTAGCCTTCCTGGTAATCCGCCATTTTGTACTTTTCAAGCAGCAGGCCGATGCCCGTGGAAAACGCGCTCAAGTTAGTGATGTCCTGCTCGACTTCCGGCTTGGTGGGTCCCAGGAGGCCGGGGGTTTTCAGTTTTTCGCGAAAGACATTTTCGGCGCGCACAGTGATCGGCGTGTAGCCGGCTTCGAGGCCCGTGTAGCGGCGCAGCCGGACGACGGCGGACTGGCGCCGGTCGGCTGCGATCTGATCGTCGAGCAAGCTTTGTATGCCAAAGAAAATGGTGCGGCTGACATTTTGGTAGGGAAGAAGATATTTCTCTTGCGCTAACGACAAGCGATTGTTACGCTCGCCCGCCTGGATAAGAATCTCAAGGTCCTGCTTGACCAGCGGATCTTGTTCGGAGGCGAGCCGCGAACGGAGCGTCTTGAGCGCTTCTTCGGTATCGCGCCGCGCGTGTTCGGCGCGATCGGCCGCCGGAATCGAGATCTTGTCATCGAGCCCGCTAACTCCGAGCGAGCCGGCTCCCTCTGGGGCATAGCGAGCCCCAACGGTCAAAAGAAGCTGAGCGTTTTGATTACTCTTTTCAATCCACGACGCGGACGAGGCCTGCGGTGACTGTGCGGCAGCGCCCAGGAGTATAGCTGCCGGCACGAGAAAGACAACGGAGCGCATATACCGTCAGGATAGACGGACAGAAGCGATCAATGATTCGCGTTGGATCCGGACGCGGCCAGCCAATCGCCCGAAGGCGTCACTACGTAATCGCGGACCTCGTCGAAGCTATGGACGAAAATCCCCAGGCCGGTCTGCGCTACGGGGAACACCTTGATCATGCTTCTAACGCCCGAAACCACTCGCGGCATCAGCCAATAGTCCATCACGCCACTGTCGTCGTGATGCACGATGGCGTTGCGCGGCGCGATGACGTCTTCGATGGGGTCGTGATGGTGACCGCCCATGGATAGTGCAGGAGTGGCTACCGGCTCCTGGCGCGGCGGCGCCGAGATGGGCGCGGAGACGGGAGAGCCTGGGGCCGGTGGTCGCTGGGGCGGGGCGTCCCCGGCTTGGCTTAAGTCATGGCCCAAGCGCCTTAGAACCGTTTGCATCGCCGTCGTCCGCACGGACGACGAAGCAACGGCGTTGGCCAGTGTTTCGACGGAATCGATCAAGTGCGAAAACTGCTTATTCTGGTCGCCGATGGAATTCGCCAGATGGTTGATGGAGCGCGCCTGGGCCGGATCGAAGGCCTGGGGCGTGTTTTCGCGGTCGATGTACTTGACCACAAAAACGCACAGAACGATAGACATTACCCAGAGCGCCGCCCAGAGGCTCCGCAGCAAGGCCGTGTGCCGGCGCGAGGGCGCCCTCTCCATAAGGTAAGGCCCCGGTACCCGCTCCACGGCGCGAGCGTCCAGTTCGGCCAGCAATTTCTCGATAATGATCGATTCCGCGGTTGCCGGTGCGCTCTCGTTGGTAGGCTCGAGGGCCGCTGTGGCGCGATCGCTGGGAGCTTCCAGCTCACGCTGAGCGGGACGCGGGAAAATAGTCAAGATCGCTCGCATGTACTGGTGGCTCGAATAAAGTTGTGGGAGTTTTTCTGACTGAATCTCTCTATTTCTGCGGCAATCGATGGAATGCCAGGACCTCGAAGGCGCGCGCCGACCCAGCCAAGGTTCGCAGGCGGAGCAGAGCCTCAAAGGGTTGTGCCTCGCCGGCCGGCCGAATTCCATTGCGCTCGAGCGTGCCTGCCAGAAGCGGCAGGTCCGCGACGAAATTCGCCGCCGATTGCGTGCCTTCCGCGTTCGAGCCGGCCAGCACCAGTACGTGTCCTTTCTGATTGGGATTGGAAACGAAGGCGACGATGGCGAAGGCCTGGCCGGTTTCCCAGCCAAGGGCGGTAGGGATGTACAGCGGGGCCTCGCCGGACCGGGGATGTTTGTTGCGGATGACTTCCCTTTTCGACGCACGATCGTAGTCGAACGTAAAGTCGAGTTGGTCGTCAAAGAGCGCCGACCACGGGTTCGAGCGCGGACTGCCAAGGAATATGAAATTATCGTCTGACTGGAAGTCGGAAAGAGTCAGGCTGCGGGCGCCGCGGGCGTGCACGGTTTGGGAATAGGAGCGAGCGAGGCCGGAGATCAGAAGGGCAATCGCCGTATCGACGGAAGCGCAGTGATCGCCGCGCAGACCCGTGCACAATTGCCGGGTTGCCGGGTCGAGCAAATCGAGGTTCGGAATATACTTCCGGTTGGCATAATCGGAAAGCAGAACGTTTACGCCGGTCAAATCCTGAACTTCCACTAAATCCGTGTCGCTGGTGACGACGGTGGTCTGAAAGGGAGCGGCAAAAAAAACCGACCAAGGCAAAACCGCCTGCGACGGAAAAACGATCGCACGGAGTTTCCAGAGCCCGATTGCTGCGAGCAGCACGGCCAGCGCGACGATCGCGCCGCGCCGCAGGCGCGGTTTCGCGGCGCTGTAGTGGAACTCGGGAATGTACGTGCCCGCCGGAAGCTCGATTCGGATTCCGGATGCGGATCCGTATTCACCGTAGTGCTGAAGAAGCCGGCGGCGGACGTCGCTCGCGGTTACCCGAACGATGGCGTCATCCGCCGTGGCGTAGTCGGGAGCACGGCCAAATAATTCCACCCCAATGATGCGCTCTTTTAGGGCGTCTAGATTGCCGTGGAGCTTTTTTTCAACAATATATTTCAGGAAATCCTGGCTGCGGCGGCTGCCTTTGAAGGCGGTACCGTGAACAATCTCGAGCAAGTGTAGCTCGACCAGCGAGGTGTCCGTTCCTGCAGAATATCACAGGCCGGTACCTCCGTGGCCACCGTTAAAAGCCGCATCTAACGTTGCGGATTGAGGCGTTTACGACTCATAGTTGCGCCGGTGGGGTCACAAATATGAGTCGCAATACATTTGTATTTTTCCTGTTATCGATCGGGATTCTTGCACAGGATTACCGCGCTACGCTGACCGGCACGGTAACCGACCCGAGCGGCGCCACGGTCGCGGGCGCGGCCGTTAGGGCCACGAGTAAAGTGAATAATCGCGGGGTAAGCGTAAAGACGACCGCGGATGGCGTTTACACGATTCCGTATCTGGAGCCGGGTGTATATGACGTGGACGTTACAGCGCCCGGGTTTCGCAACGTAAAGCTTACCGCGGTAGAGCTGCAAACGCAGCAGCGGCTCAACCTCCCGGTTCGGATGACCTTGGGCGAAGCCAAAGCGCAAGTGACGGTAGAGGCGCGGCAAGAGCTGATCGACAGCACGGACTCGAATCGCGGACTGGTATTCGATCCGCTGAAGACGCAGGAGATGCCGTTAAACGGCCGGCAAGCCTACATGCTGCTCACATTAACGCCCGGAGTGATTTTCACGCAGGAGCAGTTCGGCGCGGCCGGTTTTTCGGGCACGCGCGGGTGGGACGTCAACAGCAGCTTCAAATTCAATGGAGCGCGCTCGGGCAACGGAAACAACATCTTCCTGATGAACGGTTCGCCGGTAAGCAACGAAGGCAGCACCTGGGAATTTTCGCCGACCATCGACTCGATCCAGGAGTTCAAAGCGATTACGACGGCATTCGACGCGCAATACGGGCACGAGGCCGGGGGCATCGTGAATACGACGATCAAGTCGGGCACGAACCACTGGCATGGCGATGCCTACGACTATCTGCGGAACCGCGTGCTGGACGCCAACAGCTTTCAGAACAACGTCGCCGGGATGGGAAAAGGCCGCCACAATCAGAACCAGTTCGGCGGAGTGATCGGAGGACCGATCCGGAAAAACAAGGATTTTCTTTTTGCCGGCTATGAGGGATGGCAGGAAGTCGTTCCATTCCCCGCCCAAGGAACCACTGTTCCGATGGACCTGCGAAATGGACAGAACTTTTCGAACTACGGGATCTCGATTTTTGATCCGCTGACAACGCATGCGTGCGGGGCGTCGAACGAATCATGCTCGCAATCGCCATACTGGCGCACCGCGTTTCCGGGAGACGTCATTCCGGCAACGCGCATCAGCCCAGTCGGACAGAAGATTCTTTCTTATCTTCCGCCGCCCAATAGCCCCGGACAAGGAGCCGGCGGGATCACAAACAATTTCGTCGCCAATACCAACGAAGGCCGCTATTGGTATAACCAGCCGATAGTGCGCTGGGACCATGTCTTCAACGACAAAGACAAATTCACCGCCATGTACACGAATTTCCACGGCTTTGAATACAGGTCTACCATCGGCTTTGCGAACCCGGTGGCTACCGGGAACATGGATAACGAGCGGACATTTAATGGCATTAATCTGGATGAGACCCACGTGCTTTCGCCCACCGCCGTGCTGGACATGCGCGGCAACTTTATGCGGTTCACCCAGCTTTCGCCGGGCTACAACAATCAGGCGCTCGATATCACGGCGCAATCGATCGGGATGACTGACATGATTCATGCGCCGACGGTAGCGAACGGCGTGATACCGAATATCAACATCACGGGCATCGCCAACAACAGCAGCACCACTAGCAATGCTTTGTTTGGATCGGGCAGTTACTCCTGGTCGCCGTATACGTCGTGGGACTTGACTCCGAATGTGACCTGGGTCAGAGGCACGCATACGCTACACATGGGCTTCGAATATCGGTATGAGGCCAGAGGAAACGTGAGCCTGGGCAACGCCTACGGCTCGTTCACGTTCAACTCGAACTTCACAAGGCAAGCGTCCGGGCGATCGCTGGTGGCGACCGACGCGTTCGATAGTATCGCGAGTGTACTGCTTGGCATTCCCGACAGCGGCAACATCGATAACAACGCGACCAGTTACAACACCAGGCAATACTATGCCGGGTACTTACAAGACGATTGGAAAGTGAACTCGCGGCTGGCACTGAACCTCGGCCTACGCTACGAGGTACAGCTACCCTACCTGGAGCGATACAATCGCATGGATTCGCTGTTCAATGTGAACGTAACGAATCCGCTGAACGACCAGGTGCTATCCGCGTGGAACGCGGCCAAGAAAACTTACGATGCCAACCCGGCCAACAAGTATCCCTACCCGGCTCCTCCGGCCGCGATTCTGGGCGGCTACCAGTTTGCCGGACAGAATGGATTGCCCAGGCGGCAATTCTATCCGGATTGGACCACGCTCGCACCCCGCTTCGGATTTGCCTATCGCGCCGGAGACAAGACTGCGATCCGCGGCGGCGTGGGCGTGTTCTATCAATCGATGACGCAAACCGGCGCCCCGCAGACGGGTTTCAGCGCGAGCACTCCGTATCTCAATTCTCTGGATGGAGGAATAACGCCGTCAGCCTGCGCCAATGGGGGCTGCGCGGGTAGCACGCCGAGTGGACCGTATTCGCTCGTTGATCCATTTCCGAACGGCTTACAAGCATCGCCCGGATCTTCGCTGGGCTATTTGACGAATGTCGGCAACACCGTAGGTAGCATCAACAATCTGACTTACAAAATTCCTCGAACGTATCAGTATTCGCTTGGGATTCAGCGGCAGTTGCCTTGGGACATGGTGATCGATGTCGCGTTTGGCGGTAACTTCGCCGGGAATACGCCTTACAGCATGGACATGAACTGGCCGCAGGACGCGGCCGGAGTGGCCCTCTATCAGCAGGCGATTGCCGATCCGAATTTCTTCAGCCGGCAGCTGGCGAATCCCTTTCTGGGCATAGTTCCCGCGACCAGTGGCCTGGGCTCCGCGAAGACGATTTCCGCCGACAAACTGATGGGCAACTTTCCGCTATGGAACGGCAGCTCGGCGAATAACAGCACCGTGCAGAATGCTAACATCGCGCGCGGCACATTCCGGTCGGATGCGGGTCAATTGCGTTTTGAGAAACGCGCATTTGGCAAATCCGAAAAATCTTTCGGACTGGTGACGTGGGTCCTCGCCTACACGTTTAGCAAGCAATACGCGCTGCTGTGCTGCGCGACCGGCTATAGCTGGATGACGGGCGACAAGAGCATGCGCTATCAACTGGATTCGAACAACAAGACGCAAGAAGTAAACTTGCACGGCATCTGGGACCTGCCGTTCGGGAAGGGGCAGCGCTTTGGAGCAAATGTGCACGGAGCGCCGGGTAAATTGGCAAGTGGTTGGCGGGTGGATTACATTCTCAGCTACATCTCCGGTTTCCCGGTTGGCTTACCGAACCTCATCAATTCTTGCGGCCAATGGGAGAAAGGCGATGCACAGAACCAGTACCACTGGTTCAACAACAATCCTTCCTGCTATACGCAGTTCCCCGCGAACGCAGGCGGGTTCTCTTATTTGCCGCCGCGATTTTCGGGCAACGTGAACAACCCGGCGAAGCCGCAATTGAACCTGGCGATCGAGAAGAATACCAGCTTGGGAGAACGCTATACGCTGAAGTTTCGCGCCGAATCTTTCAATCTGACCAATACACCGATCCGGCCGGGACCATCCACTACATTTCCGGGAACCACTTTCGGTGTTTTGCCAGCCAGCCAACAAAATTTCCCTCGCCTGGTGCAATTGGCCCTGAAGCTCGATTTTTGAGCTTTCAAATTTGAGCTTTCAAATATGATCAGAAGAGGAGCGTCGCACTTCTCTTGTCTTTACAGGATCTCCGCTATGGCGTGCGCATGCTGCGCAAGAACATCGGCTCCACTTTAGTGATTGTCCTTTCCCTCGGCATCGGGATCGGCGCGAATTCGGCCATCTTCAGCGTGGTCGATGCGTTGCTGCTGCGTCCGCTGCCCTACCCCGAGCCCGAGCGATTGGCCGCCGTGTGGCTGCATTCGCCGGGCATTGGCATCTTCCGCGATTGGCCTTCTCCGGGACAGTACATCGATATCCGGAACGAGAATCGCTCCTTCGACCAGATGGCGCTCGCGCAATCGCGCACCTTCACGCTGACCAGTCGCGAGAAGCCGGAGCGAGTCGATGGCATGCGTACACAATCGAGTCTGCTGAGCATGCTTGGCGCGCGGGCGCATTTCGGCCGCTTGCTGCTTTCCGAAGATGACAAGCCAGGCAAACAGCTCGTCGCTATTCTCACCGACCGCGTGTGGAAGCGGCTATTTAGCTCGGACCCGAAAATCGTCGGCAAGAGCATCCTGCTGAACGGAAATCCATGCACCGTGGCCGGTGTCCTTGGTCCCGAGTTTCTGCTGAACAACGAAGTGATGCCGTCGGAAGGGCCGATGGATAAGGTGGACGTGATTCTGCCGCTGCCGTTGGGCGCCGATGCAGCGCAGCGCCGCGGGGATGAAAACTACAACATCATGGTGCGGCTGAAGCCCGGCGTGTCTGTTCCACAGGCGCAGGCCGATATCAACATGATTGCCAACCGCATTCGTATAAAGGACAAGCGCGACCGGACGTTCGGAATGCACGTGATCGGGCTCGACCAGCAGGTGGTGGGCGATGTGCGCCGCGCGCTACTGGTGCTGCTCGGGTCGGTGGCGCTGGTGCTGTTGATCGCCTGCGCGAACGTCGCCAACCTGCTACTAACGCGCGCATCGGGACGGGCTAAAGAAATGGCCATTCGTACCGCTTTGGGCGCCGATTGGAAGAGAATCGTGCGCCAGTTGCTTACCGAGAGCGTTTTGCTGGCATTGCTGGGCGGCGCGGCCGGTCTCGTCATCGCAAAGTGGAGCTTGTCCATCGTGCGGACGATGAACCCGGGCAACATTCCACGATTCGAAGACATTGGCATCAACGGAACGGTGCTCGCGTTCACCTTCGGCGTTTCCCTGGCCACCGGCATTCTGTTTGGGCTGGCGCCGGCCTGGCGCGCGATCCAAGTGGATCTGACGACATCGCTCAAAGCCGGAGGCCGCACCGGGCAGGGCGATACCGGATTGCGTGTATCGAGGCATCGGCTGCGCGGGTTGCTGGTGATTTCCGAACTGGCGCTGTCGCTGATGCTGCTGATCGGAGCCGGCCTGCTCATCCGCAGTTTCGTACGCCTTCAAAACGTGCCGCCTGGTTTCAATACCGAGCGCGTGCTTTCCATGCAGGTTGCCGCAACGGGTCGCGAGTATCGCCAGGATAAGGCCGCGATCCAGTTCTATCAGGAGATCGAAAGCCGCATCGCTCACTTGCCCGGAGTACTGGCGGCCGGCACCGTTTCCGTGTTGCCTTTAGCCGGATCGATCGGATGGGGCCAAATCAACGTAGAAGGCTACACGCCTCCGCCCGGACAGGAATTGCAAGTGGATACTCGCATCGCGAGCGCCAATTATTTTCGAACCATGGAAATACCATTGATCCACGGGCGTTTCTTCGACGGCCACGACACGGCCACAGCGAAACCGGTAGCGATTATCGACGAAACATTCGCGCGCCGTTTCTGGCCGCACGCGAGCCCGGTCGGAAAACATCTGTGGTTCGACGATCCCAAGAAGGCGATCTCCATTGCCGGAGTGGTCGGCGTTGTCAAGCAAGAGGGGCTCGATACGGATGGCAAGATTGTGGCATACTTCCCGGAGTCGCAGCAGACCGAGAAAGACATGTACCTGGTAGCGCGCACGTCGTCGTCGGATCCCGCCGCGCTCACCAACGCCATCGTGCGTGAAATCCACGCGGTCGATGCGAACGTAGCTGTTTATGAGGTCCGGACCATGAAGGACCGGCTCGAGCACTCGCTCGCCCGGCGGCGTTTTTCGAGCGCGATGCTCGGCGCATTTGCGATATTCGCCTTGGTTCTGGCATCGGTGGGCGTGTATGGCGTGATGTCTTACTTAGTCACGCAGAGCAGGCATGACATCGGCCTGCGCGTCGCGCTGGGCGCGCGGCCCGGCGACATCCTCGGGTTGGTGGTGCGGCAGGGAATGGCGCTGGCTGCGGCCGGCATCCTCGCGGGACTTGCCGGCGCGCTGGCTCTGACGCGATTAATGTCCAGCCTTCTCTTCGGAACACGCGCCACCGATCTAGCCACCTTCGCTTCCGTTACCGCCATCCTGGCGGCTACAGCTTTCCTGGCAACCATCATTCCGGCCTTCCGCGCCACGCGCGTGGATCCCATCGTGGCTCTGCGCGAGGACTAGCGGTTTCGGTTAGCCTGAAATAGAACTGCTAAAAGACTTCAGTTTGCGCGATCCTATCCTGATCAATACGGTCGGGCATTCAGCGGGTCTACTGCTGTTTGGCCTCATCCTCATCCTGTTGATCCGGGACTGGCGCGCGCACGGGGTGCGCCAAACGAAGCTTTCCCTCGCCGCCGCCGCCCTGGCATTGACCTGGAATGCCGGCTCCCTGATTGCGCTCGCCTCGCATGAACCGGCATTGGTCGTCATTATCAGTTTCTCCGCGTTGAGCCTGCTGCCGGCGGTGCTCTTGCAAGTTGCGCTACAAGGCAAGCGCGCGGCAATCGTCGTGGCGGGTTACATCGTCAGCGCATGCGCCGTGGCCTTGCACTGCGGCAAATCGCACCAGATGGCCGTAGTTCTGGTTGCGGCGGGCTTTGGTCTTCTGACGGTAGTGGCATTTTTTCTAGTCCGGCGCGAGTGGCTTTCGCTCGTATGCCTACTGCTGTTCACCAGTTCCTTTCTGCATTTTGGATATCAGCACGTAAGTTCTTTCTGGGCGGCCGAAATTACCTGGCACCACATTGGCATTCCGGTGGTGCTGATCGTACTCTTACAGGACTACCGGTTTCTGCTGCTCGATGCGTTCGTTCGCTTCCTGGTGAATTTTGGTCTGGCCGCGGCTTACATCGCCACCTTGCTGCTGCTCAACCGGAAGTTTCTCTGGTTAGACGCGATTCGCTCCAGCATATTTCCGATCGGCATCACGCTCGTGCTGCTTTGCCTGTCGCTCATTCTGTTTGCGTATCTGCGAAACACGCTGCAAATTTGGGTGGGCCGCGTTATCTTCCGCCGCCAGCGCATCGAGAACTGCGTGGAGGCGATTGTGAGCCTGGCGTTGCGGGCGCGATCGGAAGAAGAGTTGTTGTTGGGAGCGGCGGCCGAGGTGGCGCAACATCTCCGGGCGGATCAGTTTGCGGTGCCAAGAGAATCGAGAAACGGCGCGGCGTCAGAGAAGCCGGCGGTGCTGTTCGGCGCCGAGCTTTCTTCTCGCGCGCAAATTCCACTGCGCTTTTCGAGCGGCGACGTGCGTTTCCTGGTCACCGGACCGCGCCACGGCGGACGCCGCTATCTCAGCGAAGACCTCGAAGACATGCGCCGCCTGGGAGCGGCCATCGTCGAGCAGGTCGAACGCTTCCGCGCTGAGGAATTGAGGCGCTTGGCGAGCGAAGCCGAATTACGGGCTTTACAGGCGCAAATCAATCCGCATTTTCTCTTTAACGCACTGAATACCTTGTATGGCACCATCGACCGGAGATCGCACGAAGCGCGCCGCATGGTTCTGAACCTCGCCGATATTTTCCGCTATTTTCTACAAGGCGATCGCGTGACAATTCAGCTCTCCGAAGAACTGCGGATCGTGGAAGCCTATCTTGAAATCGAGAAGCTGCGCTTGGGCGAACGTCTCGAAACCGAGTTGATTGTGAGCGAATCGGCACGCGCCGTGATGATTCCGATTCTCTCGATCCAGCCGCTGGTCGAAAATGCGGTGAAGCACGGGATTGCCGCCAAAGCCGGACACGGCCGCGTGTGCGTGACGGTAAGCGTAGCCCCGGAGGGTCTGTCGATCAGTGTTGCGGACACCGGCGTGGGCTTCGAAGAGAGCGGCCGGCATCCGCGCGATGGAGCGGGCGTGGGTCTCGAGAATGTGCGGCGGCGGCTCGCGCTCTACTATGGACCGGCAGCGGACTTGTCCATCCACTCGACAGCCGGCGGAACAACTGTAAGCTTTCTAATCCCCACTCCGGTGGACGCTGAAATCAGCCCGCTCGCAGCGACGAGATAGACCGGGCGGCGAAAATCGTGTAAAGGTAGTACCGCCTCCCATGCGCGCACTTATTGTCGACGACGAACCGGTAGCTCGGAAAGTTCTGCGGGAAGAACTCGAGCTTCTGGGTTCGATTGACATCGTCGGCGAAGCCGACAACGGCAAGGCCGCGCTGCTGAAGATCTCCTCGACGAAACCCGATATTGTTTTCCTCGACATTCAAATGCCGGTGATGGGCGGATTCGAGGTCTTGGACCGCCTGGTGGGCGGGCACATGCCGGTCGTCGTTATGGTCACCGCGTATGACCAGCACGCCATTCGCGCCTTCGAAGCGGGCGCCGTCGATTACTTGCTGAAACCGATCGGGCAGCAGCGGCTGGTGCAGGCGGTGGACCGCGCCAAGCGGCTGGCGCGTAATCCGCTCGAGGTCGCGGAGAATTTGGCGCACTTGCACGAGATCGCACCCACCGCCGCAAATGGTCCGCGCCGGGTGCGCAAGATCGTCGGGAAGTTGGGAGAAGAATATTTTTTGCTGAATCCGCCCGAGGTACTCGCCTTCCAAGCGGATGGAGAAGTAACCTGGATCGTCACCGCCAAGCAGCGTTACATGGCCACGCAAAACTTGACGGCAATCGAGCACCGTTTGCAGAACAGCGCCTTCCGCCGTATTCACCGGAACGCGTTAGTAAACGTCGAGCAAATTCGCAAGATGAGCATGATGAGCAGCCAGCGCTGGCTGCTCACGTTGAACAACGGGCAGGAGTTCATCGTGAGTAAACGGCAGGCTAAGAACGTGCGCGACGTTCTGAATTGGTAGGTCCGCTCATCGCAGTTTTGAGCCCGCTCGTGGTGAAACAGATACCCGCCATGGAAATCCACTAAGAATTCCGACGTTTTCACGGTTTCATGGAAGATCATGAGTAAGTTAGCTCGTTTTCTTGCTGTTTTTTGCTTTGCGATCGGCGCACTGGAGGCCCAGTCGCTAGGAAATGCCGGGACGATCGAGGGCACGGTCACCGATCCGTCGGGCGCCACGATTCCGAAGGCCGTAGTGGAGCTCCAGAATCCAATCAGCGGCTACACCCAAACTGTTACCTCTAACGCTTCGGGCGAGTTCCGGCTGGTGAACATACCGCCGAATCCCTATCACCTCAAGGCGACGGCGCCGGGCTTCGCGGCATTCAACCAGGACATCGCCATTCGGAACTCCTTGCCGGTGCAAGTGAACGCGAAACTGACGCTTGGGAAAGAGGCGACTACCGTTACCGTGGAAGCTGTAGGCGCCGACTTGATTGAAGTCGACCCGTCGGCGCACGTCGATGCGGATCGCAACCAGATCGCCAAATTGCCGGCCTTCGATCCAGGCGGTGGACTGAGCCAGGCGATCACGTACAGCACCGGCGGAGTCGCGGCGGATGCCAATGGGTTCTTTCACCCCTTGGGAGACCACGCGCAAGTCAGCTTCGTTGTCGACGGCCAACCGATCAGCGACCAGCAGAGTAAAGTATTTTCGACACAGCTTCCGACTAGCGCCATTGAAAGCATGTCGCTGATCACCGGCGCGCCCTCCGCCGAATTTGGCGACAAGTCGAGCCTGGTCGACCAAATCACGACGCGCTCGGGCCTGGGATCAATGCGGCAATTCGGCAGCTTGGAAACCTACTACGGAACTTTTGGCTCTGTCGGCGGCGACGCCTCGTGGGGCTTCGGCAATGAAAAGATGGGCAACTTCCTGGCGGTGGACGGGACGCGTAGCGGACGATTCCTCGACACGCCCGAATTCACGCCTTTTCACGACAAGGGCAACAACCAAACAATCTTCGATCGATTCGATTTTCAGCCCAACCCTGTGAATGTCTTTCACCTGAACCTTTTCACGGCACGTAACTGGATACAGATCCCGAACGACTACGACCAGTTGGCGCAAGACCAGCGGCAGCGGGTCCTGACCTGGAACATCGCTCCCGGATACCAACACACGTTCAATGCCCATACGCTGCTGACCGTAAATCCGTACATTCGCGAAGATCAATTCAATTACTACCCGAGCCGGGATCCGCTGGCCGATACACCGTCCACGCAGAGCCAGACACGTCACCTGATGAATTACGGCGTGCGCAGCGATCTCGCGATCACCAAGGGCCGGCACAATATCAAGATCGGTCTCGACCTGAAACAAACGCGCCTGTTTGAAGAGTTCGGCTTCGGCATTACCGATCCGACTTTCAACGCAGTCTGCAACGACCCGGCCGGAAATCCAGTGACTGACTCGGCCATCACGGATCCTGGCGCCTGCGATTCGCAAGGCTTTACGGCCAATCCCAATTTGCAGCCGGGCCTGATTCCGTTCGACCTCACGCGCGGCGGCGATCTGTTCCGATACCGCGCTTCGCACAACATCAATCAATATGCCTTCTATGCGCAGGATGCGATCACGATGGGCAATTGGCTGTTGACGGTCGGGCTGCGTGGAGACATGTATTACGGCTTGACGGCGGATAGCGCGGCGGAACCGCGGGTCGGCCTCGCCTACAACATCAAAGCGACTAACACGGTATTGCGCGGCGCGTATTCGCGTACGTTTGAAACGCCATTCAACGAGAACCTGCTGCTATCGAACGCCACCGGGCTGAGCAACGGCGCGGCGGAGGCAGTGCTGGGAGTGAATGAAATCCCGCCCATTCAGGCCGGCCGGCGCAACCAATACAATCTGGGCTTTCAGCAAGCGGTCGGCAAATATATTTTGATCGACGCCGACTATTTCTGGAAATACACGACTAACGCCTACGATTTCGGCACGCTGCAGAACACGACCATTGCCTTCCCCATCGCATGGAATAAATCGAAGCTCGACGGCGTAACCGGCCGCGTCAGCACGACTAATTTGCACGGCTTCGTAGGGTATTGGACATTCGGCCACACTCGCGCGCGCTACTTCCCGCCGCAATCCGGCGGCCTTTTGAACACGCAAGACGTTCCAGCGGGAGTTTTCAGAATCGATCACGATCAGGCCTTCCAGTCGACCATGGTGCTGCGGTATCAACGTCCGAAGAACGCCGAATACGCGACGTTTAGCTGGCGTTATGACAGCGGATTAGTGGCCGGCATCGCGGATGTCGACGAGGCGTTGACCCTGACGGCGGCGCAGCAGACATCGATCGGCTTTGCCTGCGACGGTGTCGCCGCAACGTTCGCGGCCCCGATCACGAGCTGCGCTGGAACCGGCACCTCAAAACTGCTAACGCTTCCACAGAGCGGGACAGAACAGGACGATCACAATCCGGATCGCGTGACCGCACGCAATACCTTTAACCTGGGTATTGGAACGGACAATCTTTTCCACGCCGAAGGGCACCGGCGCTTCATCGCCTCGCTGACCATCGACAACCTCACGAACAAAGTTGCGCTCTACAATTTCCTATCCACGTTCAGCGGCACGCACTTTCTGCAGCCGCGAACTGTGATAGCGCGAGTTGGATTCACGTTCTAGCGTCTGTGCAGCTTTCAGAACCGCGACCGTAAGGGAGCGTGCCCTAAGACGCCGAAAGCCAGACGGCCAGTCCGTCTGGCACGGCGGGCCGGCGCTCCTGCAGCCACGCTCCAGCGTTTTTGCAGGCCGCGCGGAAGCCATCAGTCACGGCTTCTATATCGACGGCCGCGACCGCCGGAGATTCTCCGCTGCAGGCCTCTTCGATTTGCCCAAAGCGCCGCTGCAGAGCCGGATCGAGCAGCCGCGTGGCTCCCCCGCGCAGCCAATGCGCCGAGTGTCGGGCGTCTTCCCAATTTCCACTCTCGATCGCGCTGAGAAGATTTTCGAACACGGGAGGCGCCGTCTCTAGAAATATTTCCATCAGGCTACCCATGAAATCCTCCGGCGGCGGCGCTTCACGCGGCGCTTCGGCTTTGGCCCAGGCGAGGCATTTCGCAACGAGTTCCTCACTCTGAAAAGGCTTCGATAGAAAATCGTCCATTCCGGCTTGTTCGGCGCGCTCGCGATCTTCTTTGAACGCGCTAGCCGTCAAGGCAATGATGGGGATGCGATTCGAAGGGCTGGGCAGTTGCCGGATGTGGCGCGTCGCTACATAACCATCCATAACCGGCATACGGCAGTCCATCACCACAACGTCGAAACGATTGCGGCGGATGGCGTCGAGCGCGTCCCGGCCGTTCTCCACTTCGTGTACGCGGAAACCGGCCCGCTTCAGCGTGACGCCGGCGACCATGCGATTTGCCGGGTTGTCCTCCGCCAACAGGACATGCAAATTGGGGACCACGATGGAGGGACGGTCCTTGAGAACAGGCACGGACTGACTTACATCGTTCGCAATCGCGAATCGAACGGTGAAGTGAAATTGGCTGCCTTGGTGGATCTCGCTGCGCGCCCAGATCTCGCCCCCCATCAAGCCGACCAGGCGGTGGCATATCGCCAAGCCTAGCCCGGTGCCGCCAAACCGCCGGGTTGTCGAACTATCGGCCTGTGAGAACGCTTCGAAGATCGGCTCCAATTTTTCTTTGGGAATGCCGATGCCCGTATCGCGAACCACAAAATGCAGGAACACGAAAGACGTATCGAGTTCCTGGCAAGTCACCTCGAGCGCGACTTCTCCCTTGCCGGTAAATTTGATGGCATTGCCGATCAGATTCAGAATGACCTGACGGAGCCGCGCCGGATCCGCGTTCACGGTTCGCGGCACATCCGGAGCCGCATCGAACAGCAGGCGCAGGCCTTTTTGTTCCGCGCGAACAGCCATCGATCTCACGATCGCTTGCAGCTCCTCGCGCAAATCGAAATCGATGTCCTCGAGGTCGAGCTTGCCCGCTTCGACCTTTGAGAAGTCGAGAATATCGTTGATCAGGCTCAGCAACGAGCTCGTGGAATTTTCGACGATGTTCAGATACTCGCGCTGCTCGAGCCTCGAATCGGTTTCGAGAGCGAGTTTGGTCATGCCGAGAATACCGTTCATCGGCGTGCGGATTTCATGGCTCATGTTGGCCAGGAATTCACTCTTGACGCGATTGGCGTGCTCGGCCGCTTCTTTCGCCTTCACCAACTCCAGTTCCGCGCGCTGGCGTTCGGCAATTTCTTTGCGCAACTCCGCGGTTCGCTCGTTCACACTGCGTTCGAGCATTTTCGCGCGGTTTTGCGAATCATGGACATGTGCCAGATGTAGACCGATAATCGTGGCCGCGAGTGCGAAAACGCAGAGACAAAAGAACCAGTAGCTCTGATAGTAGTGCGGTTCCAATTCGAGCGCGAGCGAAGCGGAAGGGGAGTTCCAATTGCCCTCGCCGTTGCTGGCAAGCACTTCAAAACTGTAGCGGCCAGGCGGGATGTTGGTGTAGTAGGCGATGGTCCTCCCGCCCGCGTCGATCCAATTGCGGTCGAAATTGTGCAGACGATAACGAAACGCAACCCGGTGAGGTGAGCGGAAATTAGGCGCGCTATAGCGAAATTCGAGTGCGCCCTTTCCCGGCCGCGCCCTCGCAGCCGCTCTCGGATCGACTTCCCGGCCATCCACAAAAACTTGCTCGATCATCACAGGCTGCCGAGCGTCGCGGCTCTCCAGTTTCGCCGGATCCACTACCACTGGACCTTTCATGGTGGGAAACCAAAGCCTGCCGTCACGCCCCTTCCAGCCGGCCGGCTGAAATCCGCCGTTGCATTCGATAGTGTTCATGCCATCGGCTTTGCCGTAGACGACGGTGGGAATGCGTCCGTCCGGGTGCGCCGCGAATTCGTTCAATGCCTGTTTCGAAACTCGAAAAACGCCTCGGTTACTGCTCATCCAAAGATTGCCGGCGTTGTCCTCGAGAATGCGAAAGACGGCGTCGTCCGGCAGTCCGTTCCGGGTAGTGAAAGCAGTGAACTTGCCGCCTTCGAGACGGTTCAATCCACCGCCGTTGGTTCCCACCCAGATCGTTCCATCCGCGTCCGGATGCACGTCGAACACAACGTCGTTCGAAAGCCCGCGGTGAGAATCGAAGACCTCGAAGTGAGAGCCGTCGAAACGATCCAGCCCTCCGCCGCCCGTGCCGATCCACAAATTGTGCCGGCGATCTTCGGCGATCGACCGGACCACGTTGTTCGAAAGTCCGTCCTCGGCGGTGTAGGTCTTGAATTTGCCGTCCTGCCACTTACTGATGCCGGCCCGCGTACCGATCCATACCGCCCCTTGCGAGTCCACAAAAGTGGCTGTTATGGCATCGCTGGGAAGACCGTCCTTTCGGGTGTACGTGGTAAGAATTCCATCTTTGCGGCGGTTCAGTCCTTTCCGCGTGCCAATCCAAAGCGCGCCCTCATGGTCCTCGCAAATCGAGAATATGATGTTGTCGGCCAGACCGTCTTTCACGGTCAGCGCGCTAAATTTGCCGTTGCGAAAGCGATTCAGCCCTTCGCCATTGGTGCCGATCCACAGAGTCCCTTCGCGATCTTCGAAAATCGGCAGAGTGACGCCGCTCGAAAGTCCGTCCTTTACTCCGTAGCCGGTAAACGGCGTGGTTTGGGACAGTCGCGTCAAACCGCCGCCGCCAGTCCCGATCCAAAGATTTGCATCGCGATCCTCGTAGATCGACCACACGTCGTTGTTCGGCAGGCCGTCCTTGTTCGTATAAGAACTGAATTCCGCTCCTTTCATGCGCGTCAGACCGCCGCCGTACGCGCCGATCCAAAGACTTCCGGCGCTGTCCTCGTGGATCGAAGTGATCGAGTTACTCGACAGGCCGTCTTTCGTAGTAAACGACCGGAAAGTTCCATCCTCGAAGCGGCTCAAACCGCCGCCGTAGGTGCCGATCCAGAGAACGTCCTGATCCGTTAAACGGAGCGCGCGTACATACGAATTGGGCAGCCCATCGCGGGTCCGGTAATTCCGGAACGTCCGGCCCGAGAACCGGCTAAGGCCATCGTGCGTGCCGATCCAGATGGTTCCGTCGTGGGCTTGCGCCAGTGCAAACACCTGGTTGTTGGCGAGGCCATCCTTTGTTGTATAGACCGAAAACTTGCCCTGATGCAGGCGATTGAGTCCGCCGCCATCCGTGCCGGCCCATATATCACCGGCGCCGTCCTCGAGCAGCGCATGGATGGAATTGTTTGCCAAGCCATCTTGAGTCGTGAATGTCTGGAACTTGCCTGCATGGAGGCGGGTCAGGCCGCCGCCGAGCGTGCCGATCCAGAGATCGCCGGCGCGGTCCTCGAGCAGCGCATCGACCACGTTGCTCTTCAATTCGGGCGTATTACCTCTGTCGAAAACGGTAAAACGTGAGCCGTCGAAACGAACCAGGCCCAGCTCCGTACCAGCCCAAAGGTAGCCATCGCGGGACTGCACGATGGCCGGGACAGTATTTTGTGGAAGGCCGTCTTCCGTTCTCCAAACGTCCTGATGAATACCTACAATCGATTTTGGGGGATTAGGGCCTGCGTAGGCGCTTCCTGCACAGAGAGCAATAACGGCCCAGTAAAACAGAGGGAACGCTATTGCCATGCGTTTGCATGGCACTAATCTGTTATACCCTGAATTATTTTCGCAATCTAGAAAAATTCTCGGTATTTTTTACCGCAATTGACATATAATCGAAAAAAGAAGCAGCGACTATTCGTCATTAATCTTCGGGGCAGCGGCCGTCAGGCTCACGCCCTTCACCCACGCGATTCTGGCGCGGGACCCAAAAACCACAATCCTCGGAAACGGCTGAAAGACGCGCTCGCGCGGGGCAGTTGCCCGTTTTAGCGCCCTGTTTCGGATTGTCTTTGAAAAACAACCATGAGATATCGATTACTAGCTATTACGCTTGTTAGTTTTGAGGCCACGATGATGGCCCAGAAGATCCACATGTCTCGCGATTTGGCGAAAGCTCAATGGACAAACGCCAACGTGGACGTGATCGTCCAGTACAAACACCGTCCTACGGACGCACAGCATCGCAGGGTCGCGAATTTCGGCGGAAGGTTCAAGAAACAGCTTGGGCTGATCAATGCCCGTTCCTACTCGTTGCCCGCCGGCAACCTGGAGGCGCTGGCGGCGGATCCGGATGTAGCCTCGATTACCCCGGATCGCAAAGTACACATGCTGCTCGACAACACGGCGGCGGCGGTCAACGCGGCCGCGGCCTGGAATTACGGGCTGGACGGCTCCGGAATCGGAGTCGCGGTGATCGACAGCGGCATCTCCGAGCACGACGACTTGCAAGGGTCCAATGGCAGCCGGATTGTGTTCCGGGATAACTTCGTAGGGACGGACTCTAACGATCGCTTCGGCCACGGCGAGCATGTAGCCGGCATCCTCGCCGGGAACGGCGGCGACTCGAAGTGCTCGATTTGCAGCCGGAACTTCGTAGGCATCGCTCCCAATGTAAATCTGGTGGACTTGCGGGTCCTGGATGAAAACGGCGAAGGAAGCGACAGCACGGTGATCGCTGCCATTGAAGAAGCAATTCAACTGCGCGATCGGTACAACATTCGAGTGATCAACCTCTCCGTGGGGCGGCCGGTGTTTGAAAGCTACCAAACCGATCCGCTTTGCCAGGCTGTAGAAGCGGCTTGGCAGGCCGGAATCGTGGTGGTTGTTGCGGCCGGAAACGACGGCAGGAACAATGTAGTGAATAACAATGGATACGGAACCATCTCGTCGCCCGGCAACGACCCCTATGTGATCACCGTGGGCGCCATGAAATCGATGGGCACCTACAACCGCGCGGACGATCGGATCGCCAGTTACAGTTCCAAGGGCCCGACGCAAATCGACCATATTGTAAAGCCCGATATTCTGGCTCCCGGAAACCAAGTCGTATCGCTGCTGTCGCCGGACGGCTTGCTGCAGTCGCTCTACCCGCAAAACGCCGTGCCGGTGAGTTACTACAAGTGGACCCAGAAGACGCTACCTTCGGGCTCGTACTTCACGCTGAGCGGAACCAGCATGGCCGCACCCGTGGTGAGCGGCGCGGTTGCTCTGCTCCTGCAGGCTCATCCGGGACTCACACCCGACCAGGTGAAAGCACGTCTCATGCGGACGGCCTACAAGACGCTGCCCACCACCAGCGTCGCTTATGATCCGCTGACCGGGCAAAGCTTCACGAGCGAGTACGACATCTTCACCGTGGGCGCCGGATATTTGGATATTCAAGCGGCGCTCGCCGACAACACGCGGTTCTGGGGCACAGCACATTCGCCGTCGGTCGTGAAAGTAGATGCGAGCGCCGGTCTTCACGGCAGCGCACGGATGGTTTGCGACTCCGGCTCGATCTGTGGACACGGCTGGCACTGGACTTGGGGCCTGCAATCGATTTGGGGCGACCAATCGATTTGGGGAGATCAATCCATCTGGGGCGATCAATCGATCTGGGGCGACCAGTCTATCTGGGGAGACCAGTCCATCTGGGGCGATCAATCGATCTGGGGCGATGTGGACAGCCTGCTCAACGTCGAGATCAACGGCGAACAGTAGCGCCCTCGTCGCAAGCTTCCGCCGCCAATAGCATCCGGGTTGCCCGCGCGGCGATGCCTGTGTGAATGAGTTCTATGTCTTCGGGACTCAGCGCTAGGAGTCCCCAGCGGATCGAGTAATGGTCCGTCCAGTCCCAACGCGCCTTCATCAATCCGGTCTCGGAATGGCGATCCAAGCCCTCGAGGATATGCGTAATCTCATGCGCCAGCACGTAGGCCAAGCTCATTTCCGGCGCTTCGGGCGCCGCCTCTCGCACGCGCCCGTAGCAAACCGTGACGTGAACGCCCTCGTACGGTGTCGCGAATGCCAATGCTTTGCGATGATCCTGCGTAGGCCAATCGGAAACGATCCGCACCTGGACAGGCGCCTGCTCCACGCGATCGGCGGGTTTTGGTTTTCCACTCCGCCAAACAATCCGTACACCGGCCGCCGCGAATATTGCAGCCGCCTTATTCTTGGCCCGATACATATCGCCGGCCTCCACGCCGGCATGGTCTTCGAGATAGACGTCGATGGTTTCGGCGCGCAAGCCGACGACGGACATTAGGACAAGAGCGGCAATCGTAGCGCATGGCATTTCACTGCCAGAATCCGCCGTTTTGAATTCCCGCTCAATGCGAAATGGGCGAACCGCCGCGGGCGTTGGGTAAACCGATGAGACGCAGAATCACGTCCCGGTATTGGCGTCCGGTTGTGAGCCGCGATCCGTGAAGAAGCTGAATTTCATAAGCGCCATTCAGCATTGTGTGGATCGCGGCGATGCGGCTGATGTTCACGATGCGGCAGCGATGGACGCGCAGGAACCGCGCGGGATCGAGCTTGGCTTCTAGACCCGTCATGGTTTCACTCAGCAGATGCGCTTTGTCACCGCAATGCACTTGCACGTAATTGTCAGCCGCCTCGATCCAGTCGATCGCATCCACCGGAACCATCTCGAACCCGTCTTTATTTCTGACCGCCCGCCGCTCCGTCCATTTGCGTTCGCGCTGGTCGAGCAGCGCATGCAGCCGTTCGACCAGCGCGGAATGATTGCTTCCAAGCATCCGTTCGCGCGCTTTTTCGATACCGCAAATCAAACGTTCCTCATCGAACGGCTTCAACAAATAGTCGACCGCGTTCAACTCGAAGGCGCGGACGGCGTACTCGTCGTAGGCCGTAACGAAAATCACCATCGGCATACTTTCGGGACCCACCTGGCAAACTACGTCAAGGCCGCTCAGATCGGGCATGCGCACGTCCAGCAGAACGAGATCCACGCCGCGCGCCCGTAGCGACTCGATCGTCTCCGCTCCGCTTTCGCATTCGCCAACCACGCGCACGTCCGGCATCCGCGAAGCGATCTCTCGCATGCCGGCGCGGATCAAAGGCTCGTCGTCAGCGATCAACAAACGCAGGGGATTCATGGGCGCTCACTATAGCGTCTTCGAGGGCGTGAAACGGAAAAGAGACGCGCACCTGCGTCCCACCTTCGGCCAGGCGCTGGATGCCGACTTCGTGATCGTTGGGATACATCCGCGCAAGGCGTTCGCGCAAGGAGCCGAGCCCTACGCCGGTATCGAATTCTCCCGGCGGCGCACCCCTTCCGTTGTCCGTAACAGACAGAATCAGCTGGCCGCCCTCGAGCGCGCTCTGAATGTAGATTCGTCCGCCTTTTGACGCGCCGGCGAGCCCATGGACGATTGCGTTTTCCACCAATGGCTGCAAAAGTAGACTCGGCACGCGCGCTCGCGCCGTGCCTGCCGCGATATCCACCTCAACCGTCAGCTTGCCGCCAAAGCGCATCTTTTCGATATCCGTGTAGCCGCGGACCAGGGCGATTTCCGCTTCGAGTGTTACCTCGGACTGGAAGTCCCTCCGCAAGGCCGCCCGCAACAAATCGCCCAGCCGGGTCAGCATGCGGCTCGCGGTGGCAGGATCGGGCCTCGCCAGCGCTGAAATGTTCTGCAGCGCATTAAACAGAAAGTGCGGATTCAATCGCATGCGAAGCACATCGAGCTCGGCCTGCCGCAAGCTGGATTCGAGCTGTGCCTTCTCGAGCGAAAGCCGCGCGGCCTCCTTCATCGTACGCAGGAACACTGTGACGGCGATTACCGACCAGAAGATCATCTGCTCGAGCCAAAATTCGAGAACCGGCATCGCCCATGCCGGTTGCAGCCCGTCCAATGGCCGGCGTTCGAGTTTGAGTACCACAAACGTCAGGACAAAAGACAATTGAAAAGCAGCGTAGCTGAAAGGCAGGCTCGCAACGGCGAGAACCGGAAGGCTGCGGAGCCACGAGGATCGGGCAATCGGAAATTTCCTCTCGAGCCTGAAGATCAAAGGCGCGAAAGGTATCCACGAGTAGTAGCAGGCAAGCCAGATAAACAACTCCGGCCAGAACCCAATAGGATCTCGCGCCTGCAGATAGTGGCGGGTGTAGGACAGCAAGGCAATTGCGGTCCAACCCGCCCATAGAATCGTGCCTCGCCGCAGTTCGTTCACTCCAACAAATATTGTTTCATTCGATACGTCAGAAGTCCGAGTCGTTTTTGGCCAACCGCAGGCACGGCTGGGCGAAAGGAACGGTGGGGATGGCGAGTGGGACAGGCGCTTTCGCCTGTCGTTTTCTAGGCTCGTTTTCGCCGCAGCAGCGCCAGCGCGGCGAGAACGCCGCCGGCTAGAAAAGCGGTAGCGGGTTCCGGAACCGCCGCGAGTTGTCCGCGGATTTCGCCGCCGCCAAAGTTGGTGGTGTGAATATTCGCGTACGCCTGCCCGGCGTTCAATCCGGCGATGAGAGCGGCTTCGGCGCTGGCCGCCGTATTACCATTGGCCAGCAGGAATGCCGCCGAGTACGACCCTAAACTCGTGAGGTCAAAACTACCGTTGAATGACCCGGACGTTACGCCCGTTGGGAAACCGGTAAACGGAACCGCGATCGGCTCGTTGACTCCCACCGGTCCGCAACAATGAATATGCGCCGCTCCGTCGGGCGAACCCAGACCACTGAACGTGATTGAAACGCTCAGTGTATCGGCGGCCAGCGTAACCAGCGCAGTCCCCATGCCGGCCGAGCCGGTCGGGGGCACTTCGTTTGCGCCCGAAAGAGTCGTCGAAAAAATTGTGGCAGCGGACATCGGAACCGTAGCGAATACGATACCCAGGACTGCCGTAAGACTTGTTTTTACAAAGATGTGCATGAATCCCCCTTATATGCGTACAGTAGATCCACTCTCGGGGTCAATCATTACTGGTTTATTTGGGTACTTGCACGACTCTGGTATCTCCGGAGCCAACGTCGATTGTTGTACACGAAATCGTTTGTCCGTGCGTGGCCGCAACGGTTTCGCCGTCCACCAGCAGCGCGTTGAACGAACCTGGAAAACAGGCGCGCCACAGGAGGGAGGGTCCTTTGCTGTTGGTGAAGCTCGTTTTCGCAACGCCGTCATGCCGGATGTTTAGTTCATTCGCGCGAACCGGGACATGATCGAGCTCCGCCCATTCCGTAGCCGCAGTCAGCCTGGGCAGCGTCTGAACGGGGCCATCGACGTCAAGACCCATCAGCCCGGTAGCGATGGCGCCCACCACGGCATACGATACCTCGGGATATTCACGGCGATTTTTGCCCTCGCTAGTTAGATCCAAAATTTGGTCATAGGCGGCCTCCGCCTTTCCCTGGCGATAGAGCACCTCCGGAAAATGCGATTGCCCTTCGATGCCGGCCGATTTAGGCAATGCGTCCATAATGGCCGTGGATTTAGGGCCGTCCTCCGCCACGCCATAGTAAAGCAACGCCAGGGCGGGGCCGTGGCCATCGAGGCGATGGTCCAGATTAACGCGCGTGTAATATTTGTGTGCGGTATTGTCCCACCACTCTTTATTGACCAACGATTTTACGTCGCGAGCACGCGTGAAAAATACTTCGGCTTCCTTTTGGTCGCCTTTCAGCCTCTCGAACCGCGCATAGGCCAAATAGCCCGCATATTGGGCCGCAAGCTGATCGATTGCAACCACGAAGTTCGGGTCGCCCTCGTCGTAGCTCGGGATTCCTCGGTTCTTCTGAGAGCGATCGGTGGCGTTCAGGATGCGCGGCCGTGTCATGATCCGGTCAAGTCCCAGATCCCAGCGCTCTACATAGTCGTGAACGGTTCGCCGGTAAAAGTTCAGAAACACCGGATCGGTTATGTAACTCTGGTCGCCCGTCCATATATACATGCGATAACAGGCGTCCAGGACATCGAAGTTCGCGGGCAGGTTATACCAGAAGTGCGCGTCGTCGCGATAGTCGACGGGCGCGGGCTTATTTTCGCGATTGATCTCCCAATAGCTGCACCAGTCTTTCGATTCGGATATATTTTCGGCGAACTTACGCAGCATGTTGTGCGTATGGCCGGCCAGGCCGAGCATGTGCGCGCCCATGCATTGGTGCGCGGTATCGCGCATGCAGAAGGCCTGCCGTCCGGGCAGCGCGGCTTCGTACCAATCGCCGGCGGGATCACCATGGAACACATAGGCCAGGGCTTGGCTACGCGCCCATTCAAACGCCTCCGCCAACCGCGTATCAGACGTCTTCAAGGTGATCCCACCTGCGGCGCTTAACCGAGGCAGCAGCAGGAAGAAGCAGACGAGAAAGGACTTCAAAATGTGAATTTTTCTCCTATCTGCCTCGGCAGCCCAGATTGTATGTTCTCACTTAGCTGGAAACGAGAGCCGCAACATGGGCTTCACTCGCACGCGCCAAGCCATCGAGGCTATATCCGCCTTCGAGCACTGACACGAGCCGCCCGCCGCAGTGCCTATCGGCAAGTTCCAGCATCAACAAAGTAAGCTCGCGGAAGTCCTCATCGGTGAGCAGGAACTGGCCGAGTGGATCATGGATGCGGGAGTCGAAGCCTGCCGAGAGCAGAATCAAATCAGGACGGAATGCCGCCGCGGCCGGCGCAAGTTGCTCGCGGAAGGCTCCGAGCACTTCCGCTTGCCCGGAGCCGGCTGGCAGTGGGCAATTGATCGTTTTACCGGCGCCTGCGCCGGCGCCCGTTTCGCCGCGCGCGCCCGTGCCCGGATACCAGGGCGATTGATGCGTGCTGAAGAACAGCACCGAGCCATCGGCATAGAAAATATCCTGTGTGCCATTGCCGTGATGAACATCCCAATCGACAATCAGCACACGTTCGGCCTGGTGAGCGTGTTGCGCATGACGAGCCGCGATCGCCACGCTATTAAAGAGGCAGAAGCCCATTCCCCGCGCCGCGCTGGCATGATGCCCGGGTGGTCGAACGGCGCAAAACGCATTGCTCACCTGGCCGGAAAAAACCGCATCGACAGCGGAAATCGCGCACCCGGCGGCAATTCGGGCGCACACGGCGCTTTGCGCGCCGATCGACGTATCTCCGGTGCTGAGTTGGCCGCGCCGCTGCGCGACCTCACGCTCAACAAGCTCGATGTATTCACGTGTGTGAGCGAGCGCGAGGTCGTCATCCGTTGCCGGGCGCGTCGCGATCTCTGTAAGCACCGGTAGCCGGCTGATCGCTGCAGCCAAACGCGCCGGTTGTTCCGGGTGGCCTGGGCCGGGATCGTGCTGCTTTAAAGTGGCATCGAAGGCGATGCCGGTGCCTGGCATGATTGCGCTAGCGGACTGCCCGGATCGAGATCAGTTGCTCGGCTGGAACGGGCTCGACCATGCGTGTCTGTTCACCGCGGAAAAAATCAAAATAGGAAATCTGGTGTACGCACGAGATCGTGCACATCGGCGCGCACGATTTCTGCGTGATGTATTCGCGGCGGATGTCCTCGACCGTGTAATTCTCGAGAGGTTTCGCGGGAGAGCCGCGCTGCTGCGAGCAATAGTGAACCAATCCGTCTTCGCAGATGTAAAGGTATCGCGACCCGGCGCGGCAACGCCAGTCGCTCGGTTGGCCGTTGGCGATCGCCTCTTGAAAATAGTTGAGCTGCGAAAAGTGCTTCTTCTCGAATTTCTTCATTTCGAGGAACACTTCCCGCTCGCGAGCGGCGAGCGGCCGCAATTGGCCATCGCCATCGTGGATGATGCCGACAGTGGAGGTGAAGCCGAGTTCCATAGCGCGCTTGCCCACCACCAGCGCATCCTCGGGATTGCGAATGCCGCC
>Ga0193753_10000697_pt1 | contig 31750 bp, 19 predicted proteins | sample H1c2metaG_FD_144925 | JGI IMG/M metagenome (GOLD analysis project Ga0193753, IMG submission 144925) | Soil microbial communities from a riparian zone of the East river system, Colorado, United States - H1c2 | ecosystem: Environmental > Terrestrial > Soil > Riparian zone | place: USA: East...
CGCGGTGGGAACGGCCAGACCACCGGTTCCTGCTCCAACAAACGGCTGTTCGTCGGTGCCCGAGTCGCTGCAAGCGACCGCAATCAAACCAAGACTCAAGGCCAATTCGAGGCGGAAAAAGCTTGTGCGCATACGCGCCGTGAACCTACTTGGCGCAATGCGACAGTCAAGACGAGGGCATCCTACAACCGCCCTCGTCTTCGAAATGCCTCCAAAATAGGTATTTCCTCGCTCACCGAATGACGCTTGCAGCAAACAAGCTGACTGCTTGGCAGGAAATGCTAGTCGCGTTATGCAACGCGGATGTCGACCTGGATGTTGCCGCGCGTCGCGTTCGAATACGGGCAGACTTGGTGCGCGGCTTTGACGAGCGCCTCTGCTTGGTCGCGCGGCAGGTCCGGAATCGATGCGACGAGCTCGACTGCGAGACCGAAGGTTCCAGCAGCAGGCCCGATCGTCACGCTTGCAGTGATCGACACCGGCCCACTTTTGATCTTCTGCGCGCGCGCGATGTGCATGACCGCACTGCCGAAGCACGCCGAGTAGCCCGCAGCAAACAGCTGTTCGGGATTGGTGCCCGCCGCACCGCTACCGCCCATCGCTTTCGGTGGGACGAGCTGTAGATCGCGCATGCCGTCATCACTCTTCACGCGGCCATCGCGGCCTGCGCTCGCAGTAGCGACAGCAGTGTAGAGACGTTTTTCGAGAACGATTGGCGTAGACATGGCGAGCTCCCGGTTAGAGACGACGAATCAGACAGCCTAGCGTCGCTCAAGCCACGAGACAAATCACGCTGGCCTGGATCGGCCACTCCGATCTGAGCAGCGCGTGTTAGTACCGATTCGAGTCTCAGACATTGCGTGGTTCCACCGCGGATACGCCGCGCTGAGTTCACTCGCGAGAGCACACGAGGTACCGGCTCATGTCCGAAGAAACATTCAAAGGCGTCGCAGATTACAACATCTTCTTCCGGTCGATACGTCCGACCGGTCAGGCGCGGGGCGTGGTCGTGATCGTTCACGGCTTCAACTCACATAGCGGACAATACCTCTGGGTCGCCGAGCAACTCCTCGCCAGCAATCTCGCAGTCTACGCGCTCGATCTGCGCGGGCGCGGCAAGTCCGATGGCGAGCGTTTCTACGTCGAAAAGTTCGCCGACTATGTCGCGGACGTGACGAAGTTCGTTCAGCTCGCAAAGTCGCGCGAGCCAGGGCTCCCCGTGTTCTTGCTCGGTCACAGCGCAGGCGGCGTGGTGTCTTGCATCTACACGCTCGAACATCAAACGGAGCTCGCCGGGCTGATCTGCGAGAGCTTTGCGTTTCAAGTGCCCGCGCCTGACTTCGCACTCGCAGTGTTGAAGGGGCTCAGCCACATCGCTCCGCACGCGCACGTGCTGAAGCTCAAAAACGAGGACTTCTCACGCGACCCGAAAGTCGTCGAGTCGATGAACAACGACCCGCTGATCGCAAACGAGGTTCAACCGACTCAAACAGTCGCGGAAATGGTGCGGGCAGACGAGCGCCTCAAGAAAGAGTTCCCGCTGTTCAAGCTGCCTTTGCTGATCCTGCACGGCACGAAAGACAATGCGACCAAGTACAGCGGCAGCAAGCTGTTCCACGACAACGCGACCTCGACCGACAAGACCCTGAAGATCTACGAGGGCCACTACCACGACCTCTTGAACGACCTGGGCAAGGAGACCGTGCTGGCGGACATCCTGAGCTGGCTCAACGCCCGGCTGCCCGCGCAGTAGTACTAGTCGTCGCGCACCGCTCGCAAAAAAATCTCGGCGGCATGTCACTCCGGCCTCGGGGGCCTCGTCCTGTACGTAACGACCCCAAACACCAGGAAAATGACCATGTCGCCCAGATTGAATCCCTTTGCCACGTCCGCGAAGTTGATGCAGATGCTCGCCGAGTTCGGAACCACCGTGGTGAACTCCGGCCTCGAAAAGAACCTGACGAATCTCGTGAAGATTCGCGCATCTCAAATCAACGGTTGCGCCATCTGCCTCAGCATGCACACGCGCGAGGCTCGCCAGAGCGGTGAGACCGAAGAGCGTTTGTTCATGCTGGATGCCTGGCGCGAGACACCGCTCTACACCGACCGCGAACGAGCGGCGCTGGCGTGGACCGACGCGCTCACGCTCGTCGCCGCGACCCACGCACCCGACGACGTCTATCAGCAAGTGAAAGCGCAGTTCAACGAAGAGGAACAAGTGCAGCTCACGCTCCTGATCGGCGTGATCAACAGCTACAATCGACTCGGTGTCGGGTTTCGCCTGGGTCCACCGGCGAAGGCGCAGCGCGACGCAGCCTGAAGTTGCTGACCTGGGCTGACATGACGAACGAAGATGCCGCGACCACTTTCGATCCGCTGCGCCCGCGGCTGGGTCGCATCGCCTATCGCATGCTGGGTTCAGTCGCGGACGCGGAGGACGTCGTGCAAGAGGCGTTCATCCGCTGGCTCGCGACCGATCGCGACGTGGTGCGCGAGCCCGAAGGCTTTTTGCGCCGCGTCGTGACTCGCCTCTGTCTCGATGTCTTGAAGTCCGCCCAACGACGACGGACCGCCTACGTGGGCGCTTGGTTGCCGGAGCCGCTCGTGGAGAACGAGGACGACGAGATCGACGACGTGACGTTGCCGTTGATGGTCGCGCTCGAACGCCTGTCTCCGCTCGAGCGCGCCGCGTTTCTGTTGCACGACGTGTTCGGGCTGGAGTTCGAAGAGATCGCGGAGACACTCGGGCGCGAAGAAAACACGGTTCGCCAGCTCGCAGTCCGCGCACGAACCAACCTGCGTGCAACGCGACCGCGCTACGAGCTACCGAAGCAGCGCGGCATGGAGCTCGCCTCGGCGTTCTTCGAGGCCTCGCGCAACGGAGACATGCAGACATTGCAGTCCATGCTCGCGGCAGACGTCGTCGTGCATTCGGATGGCGGCGGCAAGCGGAGCGCAGCGCTCGAGCCGATCGTCGGCTACGACGCGGTGGTGCAGCTGCACGAAGGGCTCGCGCGCCTGTTCAAGACGAAGAAGTCTCAGCTCGTGAAGTACGGCTTCATCAACGGATTGCCTGGATTTGTGACGCTCGAGGCGGATGGCGCGCTGCAAACCACCGCGCTGGAGATTGCCGACGGCAAGGTCATCGCGATGTACATCACGCGCAACCCGGACAAGCTGCGTCACTTGAGCGCCGGCGATCCGAACGTGCATTAAACTGCGTCGGTGGACAGGGGGGCAGGGGGGCGACGCATTCGCCGCCCGCCCTCGCCTACGCAATCTCAGAAGAAGTACGAGCTGATACCCAGCTGCCGCTCGAGCTCGATCAAGTACTCGAGGTAGCTCTCGTCTCGCTCGACACCCGGCGCCAGTCGCTCGAACTCCGTTTGCTCGTCCGCAGTGCGGGCCGTGTTCGCACGCAGCTCGCGTAACCGCGCCTGGCGCACGCTCAAACCCTTCAACAGCTGGAACGCCAACTGCTGCTCGTCGATCTTCCCGGTCTCCTCCGGATCGACCACGACTGCGACGTACGACGTGTGCAACCGATCGCTGTCGTAGACGATGTAGTCGGGGAGCGGGCAGTTCGCGTCGCCATCCTTGCAGGTCGGCGTTCCGTCTTTGCGCGTCGTCGGAATCGTGTAGCCGTCGCCGCTTCCGAGCTTGAACACCAACAACCGCTGCTCGAACGACGTGTCGTAATAGACCGGGAACTCCGACAGCGCTTCGATCGTCGCGATGTCGCGCAAGACCTCGGTGTCCGTTCCGTCCACCGCAGGTGCCGGATACGTAGTGTCAGTGTTCCCGCGGCTGTCCTGCCGGAACGAGCTCAAGTACGTCAGCGTGCCGTCTTCCACGCGCGGCGCGTATTGGCGTGGATTGCGCATGATCAAGCCACCGAACATGTCGATGACTTCCTTCTCGAACACGTCGAAGAAGTTGACGTAATAGAACTCATCGACCTGGTAGGTCAGACCCCAGTCGCGCTTCGTGATCGCTTGAATCGCGAGCAGTTTGTCCAAGAACGTGCCGGCTCGCTCCAAGCGGAAGAAGCCGTTCTGCCCTGTCTGATACTGACTCCACAGGTAGTAGCCCTGACCGACGCCCAGATCGAGATCGCTACCGTCTGCACCCGGCTCCGGGCTGATCTGACGATAGATGTTCGCTGCGGTGTCGAGCTTGTACGACCCGACATCCGGCGTGCCGATGATCTCGGCCAACCAATCGAGCGTCGCCGATGAAGCGAACAGCTGATCGAGATACCCAAGTGAACCGAGCCGCGACCGGTACTCCGGCCCATCGAAGCTCTGCCGGAAGAACATGTGCTGATAGATCTTCACCGCTTCGACGACGGTGTCGTACGACGAGCCCTTCGCCGGACCCGACGCGCGGAAGTTTCGGAAGTACGCGCGCGGATAGCGCTCACGCCACGAGCGCCGATAGTGTTCGACGACTTCTTGGAACGACTCACCGGCGTCCGACTGGCTGCACCAGCTCAAATCGCTCAGGCGATTGTCGTGGCAGTAGAGGTACTTCACGGGAGCGTACTTCGCTGTCTCCGCGCGACCACGGTACGCCGTACCGTTTTGGTAGGCATCGAAGTCGTCGTAGAAGTTCGAGCACACACATGCGCCCGCACCGGAGCAACCCGAGCCCCGAACCGGCAAGCGTGGATTGGCGACGCAACGCTGGCTGATCGACTGGAACGCAGTGACTTCGCGTCCCGCACGGTTTGGACAATCGTTGTCGGTCTGACACGACTCGCCACCGCGGTAGTACGACCACAACTCGCGCCGGTAGAGATCGGGCCGCTCGAGATCCGAAAACGCGAGCGGCAACGTATCCGCAGCGCCCCTCGGATCCAATTCTGGATCGCCCGTGTCGTAGGCTTCGACTTTACCGAAGTAGGCAAACGCCGCAGCGGCGCGGTCGTACCGGCCGAGGCCCGAGTAGTCCGACAGGTTCGCGTTGTAGTCCATGACCGACGCGGTCATGACGTTGCCCGAGCCTTGTTGCAGGCGCTCTTCGCGCGCAAGGCGCAGCTCGCGCGCAAACTTCTGCGCTTCTTCGCCGATGACCTCACCGTCGCCGTTACCGCCGTGCACCGCGTCGTCGTACTCGAGGATGTTCGGCAGCGGCGACTTCACCGCGATCGAGAAGTAGGCGTCGGGGTAGTTGTTGCGGTCGAGGCTGGCCGCGAAGTTGTGACGCAACCCGAGCACGTGACCGAGCTCGTGCAGCGTGACACCGCGGAAGTATGCCTGCTGCATGCGCAGCGATGCTTCCTGCGTCGAACGACCTTTGAACCGATCCGCGAAGTACCGGTAGTACTGCGAGTTGTAGATCTGGCCCTCGAAGACATCCATGTTGCGCGAGGACATCGCCTGCCGGCGCTGCCGCTCTTGCTCGAGCTCGGCCATCGGCGCATCGAGCGCGGTACCGTTGCCCTGAGGTAACCCTGCAGCCGTCAGCGGCGTGGGCGACTTCAGCGCTTCACCCAACGCACCGGCGAGCTGCTGGTCGATCGCTTTGCCCTTGAGCGCAGCCTTACGACCGGAGAAGGTTGCGGCGCGACCTTCCTGGCCTCTCAGCTTTTCTGTCTTCGCTGCGACGCGCTCCATGCGGTCTTGCAGTTGTTTCACCGCGTCGGTCTGCGCTGCAGCTGCATCGAAGTCGTCGCGCGTCGGACGTGAGTCGTCGCGAATCTCGTTACCCGACGTATTCGAAGGCACGGTCGCGACCGGATGCTGGACCTGGCCGAGGCGGCCGTAGTAGCCGCGAATGTTTTCACCCGTGAAATAGGTGTCTTCCGGAACGTCGCCGCGCAACACCGGGAAGAACTGCGAGGCGAGCGTGCCGATCGTCTCGATACTCTCTGAAGCCAACGTCGCCGTCGACACGATGAGCTCGCCCGTCTTTGGATCGCTGAGCGGTTGTGCGACACCACCGAAGCCCGCGCCACCGTGCTGCAAGTGGCTGATGAAGTGGTAGCGCAAGTCGCCGAGCTCTTCGCACGGCTTCTTCGAATCTTTGTCGCAGCTGTTCGCGCGCAACGTGAGGACGCACTCCTTGCCCTTGAACGTGTACGAGTACGCGGCTTCGCGCGTGTAGTCCTCGTACCGCGTGGGGTTCTTCACGTCGGGAGCACCATCGATGTAGCAGTCGTACGGATTCGGAATGCCGCGCGCTTTCGCGTCTTCGGGCTTTTCGAACGGATCGTACCCCTGGCGGCACTTACCCTTGCCATCGACGTCTTCCGGCGAACCGCAAAAGCAATACGACGTCGGGTCGTCGTTCTGACACGCGATCTGCGCCGTGGACGACAGGTCGGTGTCGCAGACGTCGTTGCCGCCTGCACCGCAGCGAGACTGATCGAACGGCAGGATACCGCGCGTCGCACGCTGAGCCCGCATCATCGATTCGTTCCACTGACCCATCGCGTCGAACGCACGCCGCACGAGGTACGGCGGAAAGTTCTCCGTGAGAGTGAACGTGACCGGGCGCACCTTGCGCTGGTCGAGCGGCAACGTGCAGCGCTTGGCTGCGAGGTCGCACTGCGAACCTTCGACGCCGAGGCACTTCTTCGGATCGTCTTTGTCGCAGACCTGCCCGTAGCGGCCGTCGCACTCCCAGTCCTCTTGGCAGGTCTGGGCCGTCAACGAATCCGAGTACAGGTTGAGCCGCGAGACGTAGTAATTCAGGAAGTCGGTCTCACCCTGATCTTCCGTCAGGCCACCGACGCAGATGTTCTGCTCGACGCGGCAGGTGTTGGTCTTGCCTTGCGCCTGACAATCCGCCGCTCGGCGCTGCGCCGTGTCGCAAGCGCCACCCGGACCGCAGTCGGAATCGCGCGCACAATGTTTGTGCTGCACCGCGGTGTCGGCACCGCCGCGCGCGTAGCTCGGCTGATGCGATCGGAACAAGCCGAACCGATCGAACTCGTTGTTCGTCTCGGTCAGCACCGCGTACTCGTGATTCGGCGGCACGCGCAAGAAAGCATTGCGCATCGTCGCAGTCGCGCTCGCGCACACGCCACCCGTGGTCAAACACGAGCCCTGCGGTGACCACGCTTCCTGCGTGACGAAGGACATGTAGTGGACCGTGTCTTCGTCCTTGTCGAGATCCCACTCGTCCCTGCGCGCGTAGTCCTCGTCGTCGCCGACGCGGATGAACTGCGGTTGATAGTTCTTCGGGAAGTCCGAATGCGCTCCGGACTGAACGAAAAACGGCATCGACTCGCGCCGGAACGCGGTGAAGAGCTCGTTCGCCTGAACGTCGTTCGCCGAGAAGTCTTCGAGCAGGTTGCGCGACCAGTCGACGCGCATGAACTTCCGCTCGTACCACTTGCGATCGGTCGTGTTCTCGGACGTGACGTTGCTCGTCTCGCCGGTGACCTCGTCGTATTCCTTGCGGACGTCGACGTGGTCGTCGATCGCGAAGACCGCGAGCGGCTGGCCGAGGAAGCTCGCGTCGTGTGCGTCGTCGTTACCGCCCGCGACCAGCTCGTACGAGCGGTACGCGAACAGGAACTTCTCGTCGACCACGAAGCGAACGCGCGCGATCGGGAACGAATACGCCGGCGTGCCCAGCACGTTCGGGCCACCGCGGTTGTAGTCGAGCGCGTAGTCGGTCGACATCGAGCCGCTGAACGGCGCGAACGCGTTTGCCGAGTTGAACACGAACGCTTCGTCGTAGCTGACGTCGATCGCCGTACTCGAGTACCACCACTCCCCGTCGAAGATCGTTTTCTCGACGAGGTTCGTCTGGACGCGGCTGATCTGCGGTTGCTCTTCGGAGCACGCCGCCGACATCGCCAGCAGACCCGCGAGCGACACGTACATGATTTTTGTGATGCTGTTCATGACGCGCCTCCTCAATTCGTGAAGTACGAGATGCCTTGGATGCCGGAGCTTCTTTGGATCTCGATCATTTGGTTGAGGAAAGACTCGAGGTCGACGATGCGGTTTTGAATGCGGTCCAGCTCCTCCTGAATACCTGTCGGCGTAGTCGGCAACACGTAGTTCACTTGCGCGACGAGACTCAGATCATCCGGACTCAAGTTCGCAACCGAGTTCGGTTCGGGACCATCTTTCATCTTACGTAAGGCGGAGAGCGCGATATCGAGCTCGTACGCCTCCTTGACCATCGCGAAGCCGATCGACGTCTGTTCGGCGACACCTTCGCGAGGTTCGACTTGGAAGGCCACGAACGTGCGCCGGTAACGTGGACTCGTGTAGCGCACGAAGTCCCGATTCTCGACCGCGTTCGTAGACGGTTGATAACAATCCGCTTGGCCTTCGATGCACACGAACAACTGATTTTGGAATGTGGTGTCGAAGTACACGGGGAAGTACGCGAGGCCGTAGAGCGCGGCGTAGATCTGCAAGGTCAGACTGGCACCGCCGTCCAACACCGGCAGGTTCGCGTACGTGGTCTCGGCCGGGTTCGGCCGGCAAGTCGCAGCTTTGCTGCAATCGCCGCGATAGAAGTCCATGTACACGATGCGAGGCGTCGCGCAGCCCTGACCGAGCGGAGCGCCGTCGCACACGAGCCGCGGCATGTAAGCCTGCGGATAGCCGCGGATCATCCCGGTGAAGATCTGCTGCATCTCATTCGGGAACAGGTCGTAGAAGTTCGAGAAGAACGCGACGTCGCGCGTGTAGTCCGGCGCCGTGCCGCGCTCGGCGAGCAACTCGATCACACGCGCTTTGTCGAAGAACGTACCGACGCGCTCGAGCCGTTCGATCCCAGTCAGACCCGACTGATAGTCGGAGTAGAAGTAGCGACCCAAACCGAGCGGGAGTGACACTTGGGTGCTCGGCACGTTCTGCGAGTACGACCACAACTGATAGGTCGAGGTCTGGGGCTGGTAGCGATACGAACCGATGCTCGGTTGCGCGAGGATGCGCGCGTAGAAGTTGAGGATGTCGGTCGTCGCCAAGAACTGATCGTAGAACCCGAACGGGCCCGTCTCGTCTCGAAAGCCCGGGTTGTTCGCGTACTCGTAGGCGAGGTTTTGATACACGTTCTGCAGGATGTTCAGCCGGCGGCCGAGCAGCGCATCCGTGTAGGTGCTCGCGTCCCACTTCGCGCGATAGCGCCGAAACGCCGAAAAGATGTACATGCGGTCGTACGACTCTTCGATGTTGCGCACGATGTCGCGGTAATTCTCGCCCTCGTCGAAGCGATTGCACCACGCGAGCGTCGTGTCGGCGCGCTCATCCGTGCAGAAGCGATAGCGCAGCGGCTTGAGCAAGCCACCGCGCGTCTCGCTGTCGCCGAGCTCGTCATCGATGCTCGAGCACATCTTCGCACCGGAGACTCGCGGATTCGCGATGCAGTGCTGCGTGATGCCGTTCTGCATGTTCGCGTCGAGCATGCTGTCGGCGCCCGAACCGTCAGCCGCGTAGGGGCAATCCGAATCGGTCTCACACACCTCTCCGCCCTGGAAGTACTTGATCATCTCGCGCTGGGCGGTGCCGGACTTGTCGCCGGCGTAGGCTTCGACCATGTCGCCGTACGTGAATGCGATCGCCGCGTTGTCGTACTTGCCGAGCGGTTGCAGACGCTCGTACCAGTTCGCGGTGTACTCCATCACCGACGAGCTCATCGCGCCGTCGATGCCCGCCTTCTCGCGCTCGGCGCGCACGTCGGTATAGGCGCTTTCGTAAGCGCGTGACTCCGGCTCGGAGAGGCCCTGGGTCCCGTCCTTGTCGAAGTCCTCCGGGCTCGGCAGCGGGAACTTGGTCGCGAGCGAGTAGTACTCGTCGCGATAGTGATCGCTATCCGCGCTCGCACCGAAGTCGTGGCGCAAACCGAAGCAGTGGCCGAGCTCGTGCAGCTCGGTCTGGCGATACAGCAAGCGATTGACCGCGAACTCGAGCCGCGCGCGCGGCCAATCGGCGTGACGACTCACGAACCACTGCACCGAGTCGTCGGCGTACTCGTTCGGCATCGTCACGTTCGCGTGCGAGAACCGGTACTCCTGGTCGTGCAGCTTGCTCATCCGCGACTGCATCGTGTTGCGCAGCGGCGAGAGGCGATTGAGATCGGCCTCGGTCAAACTCGCCGGCCCGGCTCCGGGTGTACTCTGAAGGTGCGTCTGCTCATCGAGCCCTGCGACCAAGCGCCGCTCGAGATCGGTTCCGACGAAGTTCTTGAGCCGATCGGCGTAGATCGCTTGGCGGCCACTCGCGCCCGAGAGCTTGTTCAAGCGGGTCATCGCATTGTCCATGCGACTGGTCATCTCTTGCCGCGCCGAAGAATCAGTCAGGCGCAGCGCACCTGCGAAGTCTTGACGCGGACGGGCCGGCAACGACACGCGGCCCAGATTTTCGAAGTAGCCGCGCACGTCTTCGCCGACCTGGAACTCGAGCTCGCTCAAGTTCCCGCTGACGAGGTCGTACGTCTGCATCGCTTGCGTGCGATACGAATCGAGCGCCGGGCCACCGATGTTCGCGTCGCCGGCGATGATCTCGCCGGTCACCGGATCACCACGCAACGTCGCGATCCCGAGGAAACTCGTGCCGGGCTGGTCGACGTAGCTCAGGAACTTGAAGCGCAAGTCGCCGCGCTCCTGACACTCGAGATCGTCCTTCTTGTCACCCGCTTCGGCGAGACTCGCGCGGTTGCACGTGTTGGTGCGCAGCACCGTCACGCACTCGCTCCCCGTGAACTTGATGTCGAACCAGGGATTGAAATCCGCGTCGGCCAGCGACGGGCTGTTCATGTCGATCTGGCTGACCGCTTTCGGAACGTCGATGTAGCAGTCGAACGGGTCGCTCGTGCCATCGCCGTAGTCAGTCGGCTTCTTGAACGGATCGTACTTGCCATCGCACGTCGCAGTGCCGGGCGTGTTCGTCGCCACATCGCCGTCGCAGTAACAATAGGAGTCCGGGTCTTCGCGCTGGCACTTTACTTCGCCGTACTTCGGCAACTTCTGGCCACGCAAGCGACGGACCGTCGTCATGAAGGTCTCGTTCCACTGCGAGACCAAGTCGTACGCAGGCTGGACGAGGTGCGCCGGAAGTTCGGGCGTCGTGTACCAAACGATCGGGCGGATCTCGCGTTCTTCGAACGGAATCGACTTGCCGTCGTCGTCGCGCCACTTCTGCCAGATGTTGTGACGATTGACGGAGTAGTTGAGGAAGTCAGTCGCGCCGAACGCCGGATCGGCCGGGTCGTCGCCCGAACGATCGATCGTCGGCGCCGCCAAGCGGAACATCCCAAACCGCTCGAAGCGGTCGTCTTCGAAGTTCACCGCTTCGTACTGCTTGTGACGGCGGTCGCTCACCTTGAGGAAGCTCGTCCGCACGTAGCTGACGATGCTGCTGCACGCCGGCGCATCGCTGTACAGCTTCGCCGCGCACCAGTTGATCAGTGCGCCCGTCTCCGGATCGTTGACGATGCCGGGCGCGAGCGTCTCCTGACTGACGAAGCTCATGTGATAGAGCTCGTCCTTGTCGTAGTCGCCCGCTAAGTCGTGCTCGAAGTCGGGGCAGTTCTTCGCGTCTTTAGCGTCCTGCTTGCCGTCCCGCCCGTCGCAACCCATGCGGTCGAACCGCGGTGCATATGACTTCGGGAACCGTGACACATCCTGGACATACAGATCGGCCGGTGCGCGCGTGTACTGACCCAGCAGCTCATACAAATTCTGAGTCTGACCGAAATACCCGGGCAACAAATTCTTGGACCAGTCCACACGCATGAACTTGCGTTCGTACCAGGGACGATCCTCATCGTTTTCCGTGACGACGTTTCGCTCTTCACCCGTGCTCGGGTTGTAGGCGCGATTGATGTCGAAGTGCTTTTCGATCTTGTAGGCAGCGACCGGCGACGCGTACATCTTCGCGCGATCCTGTTGTTGCTGCCCCGCTTCGCCCGCCTTCGAAGTTCCGTCGCCACCCTTGACGAGCTCGTAGTCGCGATACGCGAACAGCGCGTCCTCGTCGATCACCCAGCGGATTCGCGGCAACGCGGTGAAGTCCTGCGCGGCGTCGCTCGCGATGTCACCCGGGAACGTGCCCATGCCTGCTGCCTCGTAATCGACATCGATTACGGTGCGCGACATGTACCAGGAGTCCTGGAAGATCGCCTTCTCGACGACGTTGACTCCGACCTGATTGACCGGCGGTTCTTCACTTCCACACGCGGATACGATGCACGCCACGAACAACAGCCAGCACGACGGAAGACGGCGCATGTGCGAACCTCAGCTCCGAAAGTGAGTACTTGTACTCGATCACGCGGAAAAGCTCACGCATAAGAGGCCGGACGGCCATGGGATTGCCGCCTACCCAAACGCAGGGCTATCCCGGTCTGAGCCGGTAGTCCAGCGGGGGGCCTAAATGGCCTGTGCGCTGGGTGGCGACAATCGGCTCAGAAATGGTCTGCTGCAGCGATTGCTGCTGCCATCAGCAGCCCAAGCCGAACTTGCAGCCAGAGCTACAGCAGCGCCAAAAAGCAGGACAACTGTCGCTATTTGCGCATCGACACTCGCCGTTAGTGCAGCGATTTTCTTTGTCGGAGTCGCAGCGATCGCCGCACCTGCCGCAGTTGCTGAAGTCGGTCGCGAGGTTTCGACAGGTGCCGCTACAGCACGTCGAGCCGCTCGCGCACACGTTACTACAACTGCCGCAATTCGCTTCATCGCTCAGCTGATCGACGCATGCGCCGTTACAGCATGTTTGGCCCGAACCGCAGTTCGAATTACTCGTGCAGACACACCGGCCGCCACTACACGTGCGATTGCTCGGACACGCGGAATTGCAGGCTCCGCAGCTCTGATTCGACGTCACCAAGTTGCTTTCACAGCCCGTGTCGGCACGGCCGTCGCAGTTCGCGAAGCCGGTATTGCAACTACCGACCTGACAACTGCCGCTACTGCAGCTGGAAGCGGCGTTTGCCAAGTTGCACGCCTGATTGCAGTTGCCGCAGTGCTGCAGCGTATTCAGGCGTTGTTCGCAGCCGTCTTGAGTGAGGTTCGCGTTGCAATCGCCGTAACCCGAGGTGCAAGAGGCTAACGCGCATGCGCCACTGCCGCAGTTCGTTGTCGCATTTGCATAGGTACAGGGCCGGCCACACTCGCCACAATTGCTCGTGGTGCGAGTGTTCGTCTCGCAGCCATTGGCGAGCGTGTTGTCACAGTCTTTGAAACCACTTTGACATGTGGCCGCGCACTGTCCGGTTGCGCAGGTCGCCGTTGCATTTGACAACGGTCCGCAGTTCTGACCGCACGCGCCGCAGTTACTCAACGTCGTCAGATCCGCTTCGCACATCAGGTTGTCGTTGTCGCAGTCCGCGCGCCCCGGATCGCATACGACTCCGGTGCAGCGTCCGCCCGAGCAGTACGGCGTGGCTCCGCTGCACTTCGTGTCGCATGTGCCGCAGTGGTCGGGAGTATCGAGCTTCGTTTCGCAGCCATTGCCTTCGGCGAGCTTCGCTCCGTCGCCGTTGCAATCACCAAAGCCGGCGGAGCACTTGGCGAAGATGCAGTGCCCCGTGTCGCAATTGGTGACTGCGTTCGCGAGGCTGCACGACGTTCCGCACGCGCCGCAGTTGCTCAGCGTGGTCAGAGTGCGCTCACAACCGTTGTCGCGACTGCCGTCGCAATCACCGAAGTTCATTTCGCACTCGGCGAGCTCACAGGTTCCGTCACTGCAGCGGCTCGACCCGTTCGCGAACGTGCAGCCATGCCGGCAAACGCCGCAGTGTTCGACTGAATCCAAGGTCGCTTCACAACCATCCTCGGCGACGTCGTTGCAGTCGACGTATCCCGTCTCACACGCGGCGATCAAACACTCGCCTTCCGAACAGACTGCGATCGCATGGTCGAGCTTACAGGTGGTGTGTTGCCGACAGTCGGAAGTCTGGTTCGGACCGCTGTCTACTACACTCGAGTCGGTGGACGCGTCGAACTTTCCGGAATCCACCACATCGTTCCCGCCGTCCGCGCCATCGTGCGGATGGCCGCCGATCAGCTTCGGATCATAGCTGCGGCAGCCAAGCACGCATCCGCTAAGCAGCACCAACAGCCCAAAGAGTCGCGTGGTTCGCGTGCGCGTAGACCGACCTTTGGGTGTTTACTGCGCTGGTACTTCGGCCGGTGCTGCTGCTGATGGCTGCGGGGGCTCGGGCGACGAAACTTCGTGTCCCTCGTGCGATTCGTGAGACTCGTGTGAGTCGGAGTCGCCGGCGGTCGCGCCCTGGTCGGACTCCTCGCCGCCCTCCTCGGACGCAGACTCGGCCTCGGTGTTGCGCGCAAGCTTCGGCCGCGCCCACCCCATGTCGGCTTGCTCGCCGCCGCGCGCAGTCCACAACCAGTAATACCGTTGCTTGTCGCGCACATCGATGTGGACGAAGCCCTTCTCGGGGTACAGGCCCACGCCGCGCGCACCGAGCTTGATCGCGACTTTCTTCAGTTCGGCGATCGAAACGCCCGGAATGCGGATGTCCGCAGCGCGCCCGAGCGTGTGTTGGCTAGTTGGACTCGTGCCGTTCGCATGCGGCGCTCGGTGGCCGCTGATCAGCTGCAGCGTACGGCCGTACACCGTGCTGAGTTGCGACAAGAGCGCGACCAGCCGCGGATCCATCTCGACTTCGTGGCCCGTCACGCGGCACCGCATCAGATGATTCACGTCGGAGAACGCACGCACATCCGGCCGAAGCAGGTCATCGAATGGCCGCGTGCTCAACGTCTCGTCGAAGTGCAGCGCTTGAATGCGGAGCACTCCGTTGATCGGGACGACGCCCGGCTCGAGCTCTGCCGGCGAACGCCGCCTCTGCGAGATCGCCTTCAAGATAGCTTTGACGCTGATGACGTCCGGCGTCCCGATCGCAGCAAACGGGCCGTCGGTCACCGCTCGCAGCCCTGCAGCCGATAGCGGCGCTACCAAACCTGCCGCTTGGAGTGGCTCTTCCGCCGGCCGAACGGCCGTCATCAGCGCTCGCAAGGTTGTCTGCCCGAACGAGGGTGCAGCACCGGGAGGCAGCGGCGGACCCGCCGGAGCTTTCGCCGGAGCATGCGCGATCACGGGTAACGCAGTCGGCGTGGTTGCGGCTCGAAGCTGCTGAGACTCGCGAACGAGGTGCCGCAACATCGGGGGTTCGACCCGGTGCAGGCTGCCCATCGCGACCGTGGAGTAGCTACGTCCAACGCCATCGCCGAGGAAACGTTGGGCGGTGACGCCGGCGAATAGGGGCACGAGCATCGCGAGCGCCGCAGCTCGCAGCGGCGGCAAGACTGGAACGTCCAAGTGGATCGCGTTGCGGCCGGGGGCCAAGATCATGATCGTCGTGCGGCGCCCGCGCATGCCCTTCCATCATACCGAGATATGGACGCTCGCCATAGCGAGGCGGGGGCACGGCGACGTTCCGCCGGTTACAACTCGTTACACCTAACGCAGATGTACTAACGCTTGTTAGCTTTGCGACTGTTCTTCTTTTTCGCGTCTACCGCTTTGCGCGCGAGCGCGACGAGCGCAAACGGGTCGATCGGTTTGACGAGAAATCCGTCTGCACCGAGCGACGAGAGTAGGTGCCAGTCGGGTGCACCCCCTGAAGCGGTCACCACGACGATCGGCATACTGTAGCGCTCACGCAGCGCAGCTGTGAGCTCGACTCCGTTCAAGCCGGGCATGTCGAGATCGATCACCGCGAGCGACGCTGGCTCCCGATCACACGCCCGGAGCGCGGCTTCACCATCGGTCACCGCCTCGATCTTCGCGCCCGGAAAACCGTATGCGAGCGCTTCCGAAGCGAGCGCCAAGAAGTCCGTGTCGTCATCCGCGATCAGAATGCGAACCGCGTTGTAGCTCGAGGTGAGTGTCTCGCGCGCTTCGAGTAACGACCGCCGGAATGCATCGGCGGATTTCGTGCGCTCGACTGGATCGAACTTCAGCGCATTGAGCAGCGACTCGTCGAAGGCGGTCGTCAGCTCCGGACGGAACTGACTCGGCAACGGTGGGCGACCGCTGGTGTGCGCGAGCAGCATGTCGGCGGTCGTCTCGATCGCGAACGGCTGATGACCACTCAACATCTCGAACGCGATCACACCCAACGCGTAGACATCGCCGCGTTGTACGAGCTCGCGCGACAGATCCGTTCGCGCAAACTCTGGGGCCATGTAGGCCGGAGTGCCCGCCATCGGGTGCTCGCCGAGTCGACCTGTCGGATCGAACAGCCGGGATAGTCCCATGTCCGCAACCGCGACGCGTGATGCCGGACCGATCAACAAGTTGCTCGGCTTGAGATCACCGTGCACTGCGCCCGATGCGTGAATCGCTGCAACGCCGCGACACACCTGATCGAGGTAGCCGAGCGCTTCATCGACCGAGGGCAAACGGTCTTCGAGCAGACCGTCGTCGAGCCAATTGGCGACGTTCGTTCCAGGCACGTACTCCATTACGAAGTACGGCGTGTCGACGTATTCGCCGAACGCAAAGATTTCAACGACATTTTCATGTCGCACCCGCGCCATCGCACGCGCTTCGATCAAGAACCGGTCGCGCGCACTCGGATTGCGCGTATATGCAGGGCGAATCAGCTTGATCGCGACGTCGCGTTCGAGCCGTTCATCGACTGCGAGCACGACGACACCCATGCCGCCTTGCCCGAGCGGACCGACGACGCGATACGAATCACCGATCAGCGTTCCGCCGGCAGGGCCTTCCCACGCCGGTGCGCGATGCGCGGCTTGTTCTTGTTCTTGCAGCTCACCACTCGCACGAGTCAGTGCGTCGTCTTCGCTCGGCGGCCCCGACGCATGTGTAGTCTCAGCGTGCGGGGACGGTGAGCGGATCGATCGAATCGGAGGTGGGTCGGCGCTCGCGCGCGGTCTCTTAGCGGGATCGTCTACGCTCATGACGACTCGCCTCGCATAAAATTCGCGACAGGCGTATCGACGAGCTTACAACGTGTTGCACCATCAGGGACAGGGCATAGCGGAGACCGGATGGCTGCCGAAGACGACGAGCGCAGGAGAGCCTTCGAAGCACGCTTTCTAGAGCTCAAACAGAGGATGGAACAGGGCCTGCTGACTCGCGCACACACTCTGCGCGATGCAGTGCAGCGCCTGCTCGCAGGCGACGAAAGCGCACGCAAGGTGCTCAAGGTCGAAGGTCACAAGCTGCGCGGGATTGCGGGGAGTTACGGCTATTCGCAGCTCACCGAGCTCGCGGCCGAGCTCGAACAACGCGCCAGCCTTTCGCCGCCTCCGCTGCTCGGACAGCTAGCGACTAAACTCGCGGATGCGGCGGAAGAGGTAGGGAAGCGTAGTGCGTCGGCGCAGCCTCCGAGCCCGCAGCCCACAGCGGGGCCCTCGAGTGTTGGTGCGGTTGGCACTCCGCGTGTCTCCGCCGCGCCGCCGAGTCGTCCGGATTCGGTGCCGCGCACGGCTGCAATGAGTGCCAAGGCACTCGCGGCGCGGCCGCAGATTCAGGGTGCCGAAGGTGGGCCGCTTCGCGTGCTCGCGATGGACGACGACCCGACCACGTTGAAGTTATTGCGGCTGACGCTCGTGGACATCGGCGGGTTCGACGCGACGATCGTCACGGCCGGGAAGAACGCGCTCGACGAGATGCGATTGCGCAACTTCGACGTCGTGATCTCCGATGCGATGATGCCCGACATGAACGGGAAAGAGTTTTGCAGTGCGGCGCGGCAGCTCGGCGGGTTTGCCGCGAACGTGCCGATCATCATTCTGTCGGCGGCGACGCAGGACGAGCTGCGCTGGCAGAACGAGTTGGCAGGACCGGTGTCGTGGCTGCGCAAGCCGTTCGTGCCGACTGCGCTCGTGAAGGACGTCGCGAAGATCGTGGAAGCCCACCGCAAGCGGGCTTAGGGATCGCGCGGATGCTCGTTTGTTGCATCACCGCCGATCGTGTTCTGTCCCGCGGCCCGCGTTGTAAGCCTCGTTCGGGGCTGCTGCGTCGTGGTTAGTTTTCTCGCGCCGTTGCGGCCTTAGCGGCGCCAAAGCGCGCCGCTTATACTCGATCAAAAGGAACGACGCGCAACTCTTTGACGCGCGGCAACTTCCGCAGCTGCGGCTGCAACTGCTGCGCCGTCGCTACGACGACGATCGCTTGATCGCGCCGCGACAAGCGCTTGCGCAACGACGCATTGGCCGAGTCGCGCGTCACTTCCGCGACGCGCTTCGAAAAACCCGAGTGATAGTCCGCCGGCAGATCGAACAACGCGCTCTCGACCGCTTGATCGAGCCGTTTTTGCGCCGTGTCGACCTCGAACGCGTGACTCTTGATCAAGAAGTTCTTCGCGACTCGCAGCTCGCCCGGCGTCACACCCTTTTGAATCCACTCGTCGTACAAGCGCAGCTGCAGGTCGATACAACCCTTCGCATCTTTCGCACTCGGGAACGTCCACATCGTCCACAGCTCGCGCTGGCGATCGTGACCGAGATTCGAGCTCGCACCGTACGACAAGCCACGCACCGAGCGAACCTCGTGCGTCAGCCGCGCCGTGAACAACCCACCGAACACGACGTTCGCAACTTGCAACGAAGTATGGTCCGGATCGCGCACGTGCGAACCGAGCGTGCCGATGATGATCTGCGTCTGCGTGCGCTCGGGCTTGTCGACGATCAAAATCCGGCGACCCTCATCGAGGTTCGGCGGCGGCACGCGATCCTTCGGCGCCTTGCCACGCGGCAACGTGAGATAGCGCTCGACCAAGTCGTTCGCCACCTCGGGCGTCACAGCGCCCGCCATGCCGACAATGACATTGCCACTCACGAAGTGACGCTTGTAGTGCGTGCGCACGTCGCGCGACGTGATCCGCTTGATGCTCGCCGACGTCCCCGCGATCGGCCGGCCGTACGGATGCTGCTTCAACGTGAATGCGCGGAAATGCCGCGCTGCGAGGGCACGGTCGTCATCGCAGATGCTCATCAGCTCTGCGAGCGTCTCGCGCTTCGCCCGCGCCAAGTCGTTCGCGCGAAAAGCCGGCGACTTGATCAACTCGGCCACCAACTCGAAGAACGGCTCGAGGTTGTGCGCGACGACCGCACCGCCGATCTGCACGTAGCTCGCAGCACAACCGATGCCGAGATGCGCGCCGATCGAATCGATGCGCTCATCGACCTCGGCTTGATCCAACTTGCGCGTACCCATCCGCAACATGCGCGCGGTGAGCCGTGTCAGGCCTGACAGCCCAACCGGATCGTGCACACCGCCGGTCCGAAGAATGATGCTCAGGTGGACGAGCGGGAGCGCATGCTCTTGCTCGACGAGCAATAAAGTTCCACCCGACGTTTGAAAACGTACAGGACCGCTCGATCCGGCGCTCACGATGCGACCTCAGCGAGTTTCGCGCGCTGCGCGGCGGACTTGGGTCGCTCCGGCACGACACTGATACGCGTGCGCCTTCGCGCATCGAAGTAGCGTTTCGCAACCCGTTGAATGTCTCGCGCCGTCACCGCACGCAGACTTTCGAGGCGGCTGAACAACGCTGCGCCGTCTCCCATCACGATCTCGAAGAATCCGAGTTGCTCGGCTTTGCCGGACGCAGTTTCGAGGCCCTGCAAAAACCCGAGCTCCATGCGGTTCTTCACCTTTTCGAGCTCCGCGCGCGTCACCGGCTTGCGGCACAGCTTTGCGAGCTCGTCTTCCACGATCCGCAGCGCGTGATCGGGGTCTTTGTCCGGCCGGAGCGACAACCAAATCTCGTACAAACCGGAGTCGGTGAACGGCGCAACCGAGCCGTGTGCGTCCGTGACGAGCTCTTCGTCGCGGAACAAACGCGAGACCAAGCGCGACGAACGGCCGCCGAACAAGATGTCATTGGCGAGCGCGAGCGCTGGGTAGTCGCGATCGCGAAACGAAGGCGCGCGATAGCCGAGCGCGAGCTTCGGCGCGGGCGTCGGCCGCTCGAGTTGCACCGCGCGCTCACGGCGCTGCGGGGGTTCTGCCGGCGGCGCATACCGCGGCAGCTTCGTCGCCGGGATCTTGCCGTAGTGCTTCTGCACGAGCTCGAGCACGGCCTCTTCTTCGACGTCGCCCGCGATCACGAGCGTGGCGTTGTTCGGCGCGTAATACGTCTCGTAGAACTGCTCGCAATCTTTCGGCGTGAAACCTTCGATATCCGCCATCCAACCGATCGTCGGCCAATGATACGGATGTTTCGTAAAGGCCGTCGCGTAGAGCAGCTCGCTCACTTGGCCTTCGATATCGTCGTCCACGCGGAAGCGACGCTCGTTTGCGACGACCTCTTTTTCCGAGATCACCTGCGGCTTGCGCAACACGAGGTGCTGCATGCGATCGGCTTCGAGCCGCACGATCAACGGCAGCTCGCTCGAAGGCAGCTCCGAGTGATAGTGCGTCCAATCCGTCCACGTCGCGGCGTTCGTCTCGCCACCTGCACTCTCGATCAAGCGATCGAGCTGGCCGCGCTTCACGTGTTTCGTCTCGTTGAACATCAAGTGTTCGAACAAGTGGGCGAGGCCGGTTTTACCGGGGCGTTCGTGCTTCGAGCCGACTCGATACCAGGTGTGGTAACTCAACACCGGCGCGGAGTGGTCGACGAGCAGCAGCACGCGCAGCCCGTTCGGAAGCGAATAGCGACGGACGCGAAGGTCTCCGTCACCGAACGCAAATTGGCCTGCTCGACGCAGGCGCCTCGATGTTTTTTTAGTTGGCGATGCGCTCACTGCATGTGCCGAATTGAACCGAAGGGACCCGAGCGTGGAGCTAGAAACGGTCCGAGTCAAGCAATCGCCTGATCGCCTCTCGGCGTGAGTCGAAGCCTACCTTCACCGCATGCCAGTCAGTGTTCCCGATGTATGCTGCGCCCCGCTTTGACGACGTGGATATCACTGCTCCGTAAAGTCACTGTCGACCAGTGGCTCGCGATCGACGCTCAATATCGAACGGAGACGCTGCCAGATGTGCGACCTGCCGCAGTGCTGGTCACCGCCGCACTCGCACTGGTTTTGCCGCGGTTCTTCGGCCAGGAGCGCGCACTCGCCGACTACCCGCAAATCGCCGCGTTGTTCGCAGGTTTGCCCTACCCCTCACTACATCCACACGTATGGTGGGCGTTGTTCAAACTGTTCAATTACGGGCTGTTGCCGCTCTTGTGTATCAAGCTCGTGCTGAAGCGGCCGCTCTCGGACTTCGGTGTGGTCTGGGTCGAGAATCGCCGCGTCGTCGCGATGTACGCGTGCATGCTGCTCGTGGTCGCACCGTTCGTGTACTGGGCTTCGACGACGAACGCGTTCTTGCGCACGTACCCGAAGTACGACGACGCCGGTCAATCACTGCCGCAACTCGTGATCTGGGAGCTGGCGTACGCGCTGCAGTTCTTGATGCTCGAGTTTTTCTTTCGCGGGTTTTTGATCTTCTCGCTCGCGCGCTACATCGGCGGGCTCGCCGTGTTCGTGATGGTCGTGCCGTACGCGATGATCCACCTCGGCAAGCCACTCGCGGAGTGCCTGGGATCGATCATCGCAGGGGCTGCGCTCGGAACGATCGCGCTCCGGACCGGATCGATTTGGGGAGGCGTCGTGGTGCACTGCGCCGTGGCCTGGAGCATGGATTTGCTCGCGCTCGCGCGAACGGGGAAGCTCCAGCACTTGTTTTAGAACGCTGGCTTTTCGTGACCGGCCGAGCACGATTGCACTCCCCCGCACAGCAATGCTAACGGCAGCGCCATGACCGAGGTCCGCGTTCGTTTTGCCCCGTCTCCCACCGGTTATCTGCATATCGGCGGTGCCCGCACGGCTTTGTACAACTGGCTCTGGGCCCGGCAGCGCGGCGGTAAGTTCGTGCTGCGCATCGAGGACACAGACCGTGACCGAAGCACCGAATTGAGCGTAAAGGCGATCTTCGATTCGCTGCGCTGGCTCGGGTTGGACTGGGACGAGGGGCCTTCGGTCGGAGGCCCGCACGGCCCGTATTTTCAGACCGAGCGGCTCGCGACATATCAGACGTACGTGGCGAAGTTGATCGCCGCACGCGCGGCATATCGCTGCTATTGCACGAAGGCCGACCTCGATCGCGCTCGTGCCGAGCACAAGGCCCGTTCGGGATCCGAGCAAGGCTTTCGCTATCCGGGGACCTGCCGCGATCGCACGGACACGCCCGACCTGCCGTTCGTGATTCGGTTTCGTGCGCCCGAGACCGGTGCGACCGCCTGGGAAGACCTGATCAAGGGCCGGATCGAGATCCAGCACGCGACCTTGCAAGACTCCGTGTTGATGCGCGGGGACGGCATTCCGCTCTACAACCTGGGCGCCGCGGTCGACGACATGACGATGGGCATCACACTCGTCGCGCGCGGCGATGATCACGTGATCAACACGCCGCAGCAGATCCTCATCTACGCAGCGCTCGGTGAACCAGCTCCGCAGTTCGCGCACTTGCCGATGATCCTCGCCCCGAGTGGCGAGAAGCTGAGCAAGCGTCACGCCGCCGTGTCCGTGATGGACTATCACGCGCAAGGTTTTCTTCCGGACGGCGTGTTGAACTACCTGGCGCGGCTCGGTTGGTCGCACGGCGATCAAGAGATCTTCTCGCGCGAGGAGTTGATCGAGAAGTTCAACTGGGAGCACGTCGGCGAGACCGGCGCGCGCTTCGACATCAAGAAGTTCCAATACGTGCAAGCCAATCAGCTGCGGCGTTTGACACCACAGTCACTCGCGGAGCACGTCGCACCGTTTCTCGAGCAGCGCGGTCTGACCGTCGCGCCGAACCTTCCGCAGCTGATAGCCGCAGCGCCGCTCGTCGCGCCGCGTGCGACGACGTTCGTCGATGCGGCGGATGCGCTCGACTACTTCTTCCGCGAGCCGCCGGTGTTCGATCCAAAGGCGAAGGCCAAGTTCCTGGGCGCTGACAAGCTGCCACTGCTCGCGAAACTCGCCGAAATCGCGGCGAACACGGAACCGTTTCAAGCGGCGCCGCTCGAGACTGCGGTGAAGGCGTGGTGTGAGGCCGACAAGTTGGAGCTGAAAGACGTCGCGCAGCCAGCGCGCGTCGCACTGACTGGGCGTTCGGCGAGCCCAGGCTTGTTCGAGGTCATGGAAGTGCTCGGCCGAGACCGAACCCTCGCGAGACTCCGCGCGCACGGCTGAAGCGCACGCGCTGCATTTTCGCCCCAGGTTTCTAGTCGTCGCTGCTGTCGGGCGCACCGCCGGTGCGAGCGAGATCCGAAGCATTGATCTTGTCCGTCTTCATCCCTCGCGCACGCTTTTCCATCGTGGTGAGGAGCTCGTCGAAGCTCGGCAAATCGCCTTTGATGAAGCGCAGCGGGTTGATCCGCGCGACGACGAAGCTCTTCAAGTAGGGGCTCGTCAAACCCTTCTCCTTGAGTCGAGCGACCGCGTCGTTCACCGCGTCATCCAAGCTGAGCAGCTTTTCCGCGCGCTTTTCGCGCTCCTCGATCGCCTTGGCAAAGTTGCCCTTCACCCAACTATCGACCTTCTTCAACGCGGAGTGGTAGGCGCCGCCAGCGAGCCGCCCGCGCTGCTCGTAGCCATAACCGAGCGTGACCAGCGCGGGCTCTTCCAGCTCGAGCTCGAAGTCCGCTTCACCCCGGGGCGTATCTGCGAGGTCGCGTTCGATCCGCACGACTTCCATCGCGCGCTCGCGCAAGTTGTGAGCTTTCTCGATGTTGAGCGCGAGCACTTGATAGGCGACCTCGACCTCGGGCACGAGTAATCCGATCACCGCTTTCGAGTTGAGCTCGCGCAGCGCGTGCAAACGGTGATTGCCGTTCGGCGTCAAATATTTACCGTCCTTGCGGACCATGATCACCGGATCCAAGAACCGCTTGGTCTTGTCCATCGCGCGCACGAGCTTGCGAACATGCGCGTCCGACACGTCGCGCTGAAACGGAGTCGGCTCGACGAGCTCGATCGGAATCGCCACGAACAGCAGGTTCTTCCCACCGAGCGGCTCACGATAACCACCGATCAACGCGCCGCCATCCGCCTTCACCGCGTCGATCAGCGCTTGCTCCGTTTCCTCGAACGTTTCGAGCGGAATCTCGGCCGCGCTCAGTGCGACCGCTTCGATTTTTACGCCTTTGCGCTTCCGCTTCTTCGCGGGCGCGGTGGTCTTGGGTGTTGCCCTGGGCTTGGCCATCGTCTGGATTCGATCGCACGGCGGCGGCGCCCGCGTCAACGTGCGCTATCGTTCCGCATGTCCTTCTCACAACTCGAGTCGCAGTTTCGCCGCATCGCGCACCTGGAACACGTCGCCGCCATCCTGAGCTGGGACGAAGCGGTGATGATGCCGGAAGCCGCGGGTCACGCTCGCGCCGATGCCATGTCTGCACTCGGGGTCGTCGTGCACGAGCACCTCACCGCACCCCAACTGAACGATTGGCTGGCTGAAGCTGAGCACGAAGCCGGCGCGGGCAAGCTCGAAGCTACACAGAGCGCCAACTTGCGCGAGATGAAGCGGCTGGTGCGGCGTGCGTCCGCGCTGCCGTCCAAGCTCGTCGAGGCCGCATCGCGTGCCCAGCTGCGTTGCGAGCAGGCCTGGCGCAAGCAGCGCGCGAAGAACGATTGGGAAGGCTTTGCACCCTTGCTCGCCGAAGTCGTGAAGCTGAAGCGGGAAGCCGCGGGCGCACTCGGGCAAGCGCTGAACGTTCGGCCGTACGACGCGTTATTGGATGAGTTCGAGCCGTACGGTTCGAGCAAAGACATCGATCAGTGGTTTGGCGATCTGCGCGAGTTCCTGCCGGGCCTGATCGATCGGGTGATCGAGCATCAGAGCAAACAGACGTTCGAAGCCCCGAAGGGTCCGTTCGCGCGCGCGGCGCAAGAAGCGTTGGGTCGGCAGCTGATGGAGGTCGTGGGCTTCGACATGCAGCGCGGCCGGCTCGACGTCAGTCACCATCCGTTTTGCGGTGGCGTGCCGACCGACGTGCGGGTGACGACTCGTTACGACGAAACGGACTTCAGCAGTGGCTTACTCGGCGTGCTGCACGAGACCGGTCATGCGAAATACGAGCAAGGGCGCCCGCTCGACTGGATCGATCAGCCGGTCGGCCAAGCGCGCGGGATGTCGATTCACGAAGGCAATAGTCTGCTTCAGGAGATGCAGATCAGCCGCGGGCGCGAGTTCCTGCGCTTTGCGGCGCAGCACATCGCCAAGGCGTTTCCCGAAGCGGCTTCGGCGCAGCCCGGAGCATTCACGGCGGACAACCTCGCTCGCCTGTTCACGCGGGTGCAGCGCGGCAAGATTCGCGTCGGCGCCGACGAGGTCACGTATCCGTGCCACGTGCTGCTTCGTTACGACCTCGAGCGCGACTTGATCGGTGGCAAGCTCGAAGTGTCGGACATTCCGGATGCGTGGGATGCCGGCATGAAAGAGCTTTTGAACATCTCCACGGCCGGCGACTATCGCGACGGCTGCATGCAAGACGTTCACTGGCCGTCGGGCGCGTTCGGCTACTTCCCGACGTACACGCTCGGCGCGATGACTGCGGCGCAGCTGTACGCGGCGGCAGTGCGCGCGCAGCCTTCGATCCCAAACGACATTGCGCAGGGCAACTTCAGCGCGATCAACGCGTGGCTGAAGGAGTCGATCTGGTCCAAGGCCAGCTCACTCACGACCGGCGAGTTGATGGAGCAAGCGACGGGTAAGCCGCTCGATCCGACCGACTTCAAGCGGCATCTCGAGCATCGCTACCTCGAAGAGGTTTGAGCCGCGCTCAGCCCGAAAACGAAATCGCTGGCCTCGGAAGTTCTTCTTCTTGGCTCTCTTCCGGCGCAGGCGCGAGCCAGCCTCGCATCCGCTTCGCCAAGCGAACTTCCAGTCGGCTTTGTCTGCATCGGTGAAATCGCCAGCTGAGCAAGAACACGATCAAGCTGAGCCCAGACGCGCGCAACAACGGCTTGTGCTGCGTGAACCAGGACAGGTAACGGAACACGAGCACGCCCGGCAAGAAGAACAGCGCGCGCGGAAACGCGATGACGAACGCGCCGACTGCCGCAGCCCAGGCGATTCGCTGCAGACGGGATTCGGGGTCGCGTCGCAGCACGAGCATCAGCACTGCTGCTACGAAGTAGAACACCCACTCGTACGTGAGGCTCCATGAGCCCGAGACGATCAGCGTGCCCGGCAAGAGCGGAGGCAGCAGGAACACGTTCACGAGAAACATTCCGAGCGCGTCGAGCGGCGCCAAGTCCATGAACATCTTCAGATTGAACGCAGCGCACACCAACGTGACGATCGTCAGGATCGGAAACCACGCCGAGAAGATGCGGACGAAGCGATCGCGCAGGAATCGGCCGATCGTCGCTCGCCGAGCGAGACTGATCGGGATCACGAACCCGCTGATCATGAAGAACATCTCCACGCCGTAGCGGAACGACGACAGGACGAACTCCGCGGGCGCCCCGAACTCCGAGAGCGTGATCACGCGGGCATTCACGACGTAGTAGACGAACACGAAGAGCGCGCACAGGCCGCGATAGCCGTTGATCGGAACGTTGAAACCAGATTGACCGCGCAAAGACTGTTCCCCCCGGAGAAGTCAAACCTGACAGCAAGGTCAGGAAGCTGGGACAAGAACTTTCGCGGTGCAAGTGACATTTGTTAGACGCCACGAACTGTTAGTTAGTCGGCGCATACGTCGCGCGCGCGACGTGTCGTGCATGTTTCCCGCGGTGGGCCGCGAGGGCGAAGTCGCAACGGAAAAACTTTTACGCAGCACGGATGCGTCACGAAAAAAATGAAAAAGGCCGGCACCACTCGCGTGGCACCGGCCCAGTTCAAATGAGATTCGCTCGCGCGTTCAGCTCTTCGGCTTCAGGCGTAGCAGCGAGTTGTTCAGGTCGGCAGTCACGTAGAGCGTGCCGTCTGCAGCGACTGCGACGCCCGTTGCGAGGTAGCCCGGCGGCATTCCGGCGCGACCGGGCAAACCGATCGGCAGGTTCTCGGCGATGACGCTCTTCGCGCCCGTCTTCGGATCGACCTCGGTCAGGCGCTTCGCACCCGTCTCGGCGATCACGAACGTTCCCCACGGAGTTTCCGAGAGGCCTTCCGGCATCGCGAGCCCTTCGGCGGCGGTCGTCTTCACGCCGGTCGTGAGCTCGATCCGCGTCAACTTGCCGGCGGCTTCCGTCACATACACTGCGCCGTCTTTACCCAACACCATCTGGTTTGGGCCGACGAGATCTTTCGCGATGACCTTCCGCTCGGCGTACTTCTCGCCGGAGGCTTTGAGGAGCGAACCGGTTCCGACCTCGAGCACGAGCAGCGAACCGTCGTCGAGCGGGATCGCGTCGGTCGGCGCCTTGAGCCCGTGTACCGTCTCGACCTCTTTTTGCGTCGCGCGATCGAGCAGTTGCACCGAGCCGGTCACCCACGACGACAGTGCGATCAGCTTGCTGCCCAAACCGACGGCGCCCGGGTACTCGATGTGCGACGCGTGCGCGCGATAGATGTCGCGCACGTCGCCCGACTTCGTATCGACTGCGCGGAACGAAAACACGTCGGCCACGTAGAGCGTGTCACCGTCGAGCTTCATGCCGGCCGGCACTGCGAGTTTGCCGCTCAACAACGTCTTCGTTTCACCGGTCGCCGGTGCGACGCTGACGATGGAGTTGTCGGCCATGTTCGAGACGTAGATCATTCCGTCTGGCGCGATCGCGAGGTTGTCGAGCGAGGTCGCGAGCGTCTTCACGTCCGTGCGTTTCGCATTCGCGAGCTCGATCTTCGAGAGCACGCCCGTGAGCGTGTCGATGACCCACAGGTTCAACTTGCCGTCGAGGTTTGCTGCCGCCGGTGTTTTGAAGCCTGCGTTCAGCACCGTGACGTTGCCGTTCGACGGATTAATTTTGACGGCCTGGCCTTTGAACCACAGCGGTCCGTACAGCCGACCATCCGGTCCAACTTCGAAACCATTGAAGCCGCCGAGGTCTTTCTTGATCAGCCGTGGCGGCGTCGTGCCGGCGACGTCGATCTCCCAAAGCGCATCGCCGTAGAACACTTGCGACGCATAGAGCTTGCCGGTGCGCTTGTCGAACGCGAGCGAGTTGATGCCGGGCAGATCCTTTGCGAGCTCGCGGATCGGCGCGGTGTCGTTCTCGCGATACCGGAGGATGCCTTGCGTGTACGACGTCCACGCGAGTTCGCCCTTCGGGCCGATCGCGATGTCGTCCGCCTCACCTTCGGGAGCGGGAATGAAAACCTTCGCCGCGCCGGTGGTCCGGTCGATCTCCCACATCTCACTACCTACGACCGTGCCCGCCAAGAGGCGGCCCTGCGCATCGATCGCGAGCCCGTGCACACCGTGAAAAGACGAAGCCGCGACTACGACTTCAGGCGCCGACCACGTGTGGCCTGACGGCGCGGGTGGTTTTGCGGCTGCCGCAGCCTCCGTTGCAGCGATGTCGTTCGGCGTCGTCGAGGCCGAAGCTGCGGGCGGCAGCGTATTCGAGCACGCGCTCGCCGTGATCAAACAAGCAAAAATGAAAAGCCTAAGTGTTATCCCCATCGAATTCCCTCCTTCAAACGCCCTCGGTGTACACGCTTTGTCAGTAGCCTGCTAGGTGACTTGCGCCGGCGTCAGATGGAACGGCTAGCGATGCCATGAACGATCATGGACGTTGTGGCGCAACGCAGCGACGGACGAACCACCGCGACTGGTGACTCTTGTGTTTGCACCCATTGCAGCGCTGTGTGTGCGTCGATGTTCGCCGGGTTTCGCTTGAGCGCCCGACAGGTGCTGCTTCGTTGCGGCAAAGTCGCGGCGTTGCGCGAGCTCGATGCCCCAGCGCAGATAATTTTTGTGAGTCAATCGGAGCGACGAGGGACCCCTCGATCGTGCGGATTCGGGGACTGATCGCGTGCGCGACAACGAGTGCGATCAGCGCGAACGCCACACCGCCGAATGCCCACGTTTGGTGGCGTAACTGGACCGGCCGTTTGGAGTCCGAATCGGCTGCTATGGCTTCATCCGCCTTCGGTTCAGGCGCACCAAAGTACAGTGCCGAGCGTCTGCCGGTAGAACGGATTGCCGAAGCGCCAGAGAAACGCGTCCAGCACGGAGTGGACGACGAAGAAGCTCCGAGTGCGGATTTCAGCCCGGCTTCGTTCCCGCAAACGTCCCGGCAAAATCCAACTGGTGTGCGATGTACACGAGTTCTGCGTTCTCGAGCTGCGCGGTGCGCGCCGTCATCCATTCCGCTAACTCTTCGCGCTGCACATCGGCGTGACGTTGCAACTCTTCGTCCACTGTTCGCAGGATGTGCCGCACGAACTCCCGCTCGTCCGCGGGGTAGCGACCGCTGTCCGCAAACACGACCCAGTCGCTACTGCCCGCGCGCGCGATTTGCGCGCCCGCCGCGCGCAAGTGTGCGAACAGGCGCCGCCCAGTCTTACTGTCGCCGGCAGGATGCTGCGCGTGCATCCGTTCATCCATGCTCCGGTGGTACACGCGCATGAGTCCCTCGTCGTACTGGTGCGCGGGCAAGAAAATCGTTTCGCCGTCGAAGTTCACCGAAAACCAATACATTCCGCCGGGCACGAGCAATCCCAATAGCTGTGGCAGAGTCACCGGAACATCGACCAGATCGAGCACTGCATTGCCGATCACTACGTCGTACGCCTCGCGACTGCGCGAGTCCGTCAGGTAGCTTTCCACCTCGGTGTGTACGAATCGCAGAGTCAGTGCGGTGTCGTGACCGGTGACGACGAGCGCCTCAGCCTCGCGTCGCGCAGCAAGCTCGTGCGATGTCGCCCATTCGGCCAACCATTCGCGAGCTTCGGAGAGCAACTGTGCTTCGGAATCGAGCAGCGTGTACTCGGCGTGTCGCAAACCGCCGAGTTCGTGAAGGCGAGCTGGCATAGTTCCGAGTCCGGCGCCGATCTCCAGCACCCGCGTCGGGACCGCCGCCGTGCACTGCAGCTGCCCGATCACCCAAGTGAGCACGCCGGCATTCAGCGCGCGATCGTCCACGCTCTTCTTGGAGATGAGGTATTGCCCGTATTGCGATAGCTTCAAGATCACTCCGAGTTCGAAGCTCAAAGCTTACCGCGAAACCACGTTCACTGACGTTGGCGATTGGGGCTCGGCGATGCCGAGTGCTCGCGGGAGCGGGAATCGAGTGCGGGGTCGTGGGCTTGAGGGCTCGCCAGACGGCATTGCTCCGGCGCTGGCGGACCCCAACTCACGAGTGATCGATGTCGCCTAACGTCGGCTCAACGAATGCAGAGATCCATTTGGTCTGGACCCAGCCCAATCGTGGGAGCGCTTACCGATGTTCCAACGGAAGGCCCTTCGTCTTCTCGCGCTGCTCCGTGCCGTGGCGAGACCCGCCTCTCTCGCAATCGTGCGCTTGGCGCACCACCTCGATCCGCGATGCGTCGCTTCACGAGCGCGCGACCGTAGTCTCGCTCTGCGACCAGTGCATTGAACGAGCGACACATGAGGCAGATGTTATCGAGGGTTGCCTCTCCACCGCGTGCAAACGGAACAATCTGGTGAAACTCGAGCTTGCCGCGTGCGCGACATCGAGTTCCATCGGGACTCACGAAGCGACAGCGCCCCGCGTCGCGAGCATAGACTTGGCGACGCAATGCGTGCGGGATATGCCGGCTATTCGGGTTCGACGGCTGACGGTCGGCACGAACCGTCGACGCGGTGGGGTCAGCTTCGTCCGCGGGCGCCTCAGACGACGCGTGCGCGATGTGCCGGCTATTCGGTTTCGCCGGTTGGAATTCAGCGCGAACCACGGACGCGGTGGCGTCAACTTTGTCTGCGGCGGCGTGAGATTCGGAAAGCCGTGGCACCCGAGGCTTGTTCGTTTGCGCGAAGCGCTGCTTCTTTCGCTCCGCGATCAAAAGCGCGAGCGCACGTTCGAGGATGCTGGGTAAGTCCCCGGTCGGCAGTTGGTTGCGGAACAAGTCTCGAGCCTCGCCGAACATGTCGACCAAACTCTGACTCGCCGTGAACTGCACCTTGTAACGTCCTTCGCGCAACGGAACGATCGAGCTTGGTTCGGGCGCGCGTAGCAGTGACGGCCCGCTGGATGCCACGGCATGCGGGCCTCGCACGGGACCAGCCGGCCATACGTCGCTCTGGACCGGGGCCGCAGCCGAAGGCACGGAGTCAGCCGGCGATGCCCCGTTTTGGAACGGGACCGTAGCCGAGGGCATCGCATGTTCGGACGAGTGTTGAGTCGCCGCCTGTGCGGCCGAGAGCATGCCAGGTTCGGCGTCCGAGCCTTTCGCTGCGCGGCATGGATGCGTTTCGCTGCTTGCGAGCTGCACGTGGTGAGCCGTCGCGGATGCTGAAGCCGATGCAGGTACCGCCGCGAGTACTGAAGCCGGTGCAGGTACCCCCGCTGATCCGGGTGCCGGTTTGGGAGTGGGCAGTTTTCGGATCGCGCTCGGAACATCGGGCTGCGGAAAGTGCTTTGCGATCAACGTCTGGAGCTCCAGCTTCGACTTGAAGCGCGCCTGCTCGAGAAGCTGGATGTTTGAACGTGTCAGCACTGGAGCGAGCAACTTCAGTGCGGTCATGTGCAACTCGCCTCGCGCGACCATATCGAGTGCGGTCGGAAACTCGCGTCCGAGTCGTGCGGCGCGAATCCGGAGCCACGCCTCGGATTCGGACATGTGCAGTGCTTGAACTGCGTAGTCGAACATCGAGCTAAATGCGAGATCGCGGAACAGTCCGCGAACGTCGACTTCACCCAGGTGAACGAGCAAGCGTGCGGTGACGTCTCGGTCTTCCTTCACGCAACGATTCAGTCGAGCGATGAGCGCGTCATTACTCAGGCGCTTAG
>Ga0193753_10000698_pt1 | contig 31744 bp, 20 predicted proteins | sample H1c2metaG_FD_144925 | JGI IMG/M metagenome (GOLD analysis project Ga0193753, IMG submission 144925) | Soil microbial communities from a riparian zone of the East river system, Colorado, United States - H1c2 | ecosystem: Environmental > Terrestrial > Soil > Riparian zone | place: USA: East...
CGATGTTGCGCTCGATCCAGGGAAAGGCATTTTCCTGGCCAACCGCCACCAGCACGTCATCGCATTCCATGATCACGTCGGGTTCGCCGGAAGGCACCAGGCTGCGGCGGCCCTTGGCGTCGAGCTCGGCTTTCACTTTCTCGAATTTCACGCCACTCAGCTTGCCGTCTGCGTGCAGGAATTCTTTTGGCACCAGGAAATTGTGGATCGGGATGCCTTCATGCATCGCGTCTTCCTTTTCCCAGGGTGACGCCTTCATTTCCCCAAAGCCGGACCGCACCACCACTTGAACCTGCTCGCCGCCCAGCCGGCGCGAGGTGCGGCAGCAATCCATCGCGGTGTTGCCGCCGCCCAGCACGATGACGCGCTTGCCGATGCTGGTGGTATGGCCAAAGGAGACCGACGCCAGCCAGTCGATGCCGATATGGACATGGGCGCCTGCTTCCTTGCGGCCGGGAATATCCAGCTCGCGGCCGCGCGGCGCGCCGCAACCCACAAAGATCGCGTCGTAATCCTCCGCCAGCAGCGATTTCAGGGAGCCGATCTTCTGGCCCAGCCGCAACTCCGGTTTGAGGTCGAGGATATAATTCACTTCCTCATTCAGCACCGTTTCCGGCAGGCGGAATTTGGGAATTTGAGTGCGCATCATGCCGCCGGCGGCGGCGTCACCGTCGTACAAAACCACCTCGTAGCCCAAGGGCAGAAGATCGCGCGCCACGGTTAGGGATGCAGGCCCCGCGCCGATCAGCGCCACCCGTTTGCTGTTCTTCTGCGCCGGCGGCACCGGCATGCGGGCCTTGACGTCGTCCTTGTTGTCGGCCGCGACGCGTTTGAGGCGGCAGATGGCGACCGGTTCGGCTTTCTGGGTGACTTCTTCCACGCGGCCGCGGCGGCACGCCGGTTCGCAAGGCCGGTCGCAGGTGCGGCCAAGCACGCCGGGAAACACGTTGGAATGCCAGTTGACCATATAGGCGTCGGAATAGCGCCCCGCCGCGATCATGCGAATATATTCCGGCACCGGCGTGTGCGCCGGACATGCCCATTGGCAGTCCACGACTTTGTGAAAGTAATCAGGGTTGGCGATGTCGGTGGGCTTCATTCCTCCGGCAGATTGGCCATTCGACGCGCCCGATACGGGTCGGGACGGTTCACTCACTGCTGCACTACTCATGACGCTGACTGCTTCCCCAATGACAAGCCCAATGGACCAATGTCTGACGGATGATTCAGCTCTATGCGCTGCTGGTCCTTGTGCTCTTGTTCTTCAGCATGTCCGGGGATGTGACCGGCTGCTTCCTGTTTCCCTGTCCGGGTATACTAGCGAGGGTGAATGGCGGGCAAAAGGGCCAGTTGCACCAGCGCGAGGCCCGTGGTCAAAAAGTGTTCTATTACAGTCTGTTAATAACGCAGGACGGTTAACGTTAGGCCGCCTCCAGCCGCTGATCGGGCCGCATATAGAAGGTCAGCGCCATGCCGACCAGCATCAGCACTATGCTGCCGAGAAAGGGCAACTGCCAATCGCCGGTCTTGTCGATCAGGAAACCGCCCACCACCGGGGAAATAATCGCTGCCAGCGCGGAACCGCTATTCATGATGCCGCTGGCGGTGCCCGAGGCTTGCGGCGCGATATCCATCGGCACCGCCCACATTGGACCGATCGTCATCTCGGCAAAGAAGAATCCGGCCGACAGGCACGCCAACGATATCATCGCATCCTGGCTGAACATCAGCGGCAGCAGCGACAGGCAGGTCAGTCCCATGCAGACGGCGACCATGACACTGCGGGCGCGGCGCAGATTGCCGGTGCGGGCATAGATACGGTCGGTGACGATGCCGCCCAGCGTGTCTCCGATCACGCCGGCGAGAAAGACGCAGGAGGAGAAGAATGCCATCTTGCTGAGATTGAGGTTCTGGCTGTGCAGGAAATATTGCGGGATCCAGCTCAGGAACAGCCACAGCGTCCAGCCGTAGCAGAAATAGACGATCGTGACCGGCGCCATGCGCTTGAACAGCCGTCCCCAGGGCACCGGTTGGCCTTTCAACTTCGGCGGGGGCAGCAGATCGCGTTCCGCTTGGGTCAGGCCTGGATGGTCGGCGGGGTTTTCCCGGAAGATGAAGAACCATGCCGCCACCCAGGCAAAGCTGATAGCGGCGCAGACGAAGAACGAGGAGCGCCAGCCATAGACCGCCATCACTGTCACGATCAGCCCAGGCGCCAGCGCGTTGCCCAGCCGTGCGGCGGCATGGGTGATGCCCTGCGCGAAACCCCTGTCCTTGGCGGCGACCCAGCGCGCCATGGCGGAGGTGGCGGCGGGGAAAGTCGCGCCTTCGCCCAGGCCCAGCAGAACCCGGGCCGCCAGCAGCGATGCCAGCCCGCCGGCCAGGCCGGTCAACACCGTGGCGGTAGCCCAGATCAGGCTGCAGGCAATGAGAGTCCGGCGGGTGCCGAAACGGTCGCTGACCCAACCGCCGATGATCTGAAACAGCAGATAGGGATAGGCAAAGGCCGAGAACACCAGCCCGATTTCGGTCTTGGAGAGATTGAAGTCCTTGCCGAAGCCGGCGGCGGCGGTGCTGACATTGACCCGATCGATATAGGTGATCAGGTACATAAGCGACAGCATCACCAGCACGATGCCGGTGGGGCGAAAGAGCTTCATGTCGGTTCCTCCCGCGGCGCTCTCAATGACGCCTGGTGATTATGATGCCGGTGTGACACCGCTTTGTGACGGATGGTTGGCGAAATATTCCATCGCGGCCTCCACACCCCGGCCCGCCAGGTTGAGCCCCGCCAGCTTCAGGCCCATCTCGCAGCCGGCCAGGGTGGCCAGCAGGGTCAGATCATTGCTATTGCCCAGATGGCCGATGCGGAACATGCGCCCCTTGAGTTTGCCCAGGCCCGCGCCCAGGGACAGGTCGAAGCGCTGCAGGATGGTCTTGCGCAAGGCATCGGCATCCACCCCGGATGGGACGATGATGCCGGTCAGCACGGGAGAATGCAGATCCTTGTCGGCGCATTGTACCGGCAGGCCCCAGGACTGGACCGCGCTGCGCACGCCTGCCGACCATCTTTTGTGGCGCGCAAAGATCGTGTCCAGACCTTCCGCCTCGATCATTTCCAGTGCTTCATGCAGGCCGTAGAGCAGGTTGGTGTTGGGCGTGTAGGGAAAATAGCCCGTCTTGTTCATCTCGAGGATTTCGTCCCACGCCCAATAGGACCTGGGCAGCTTGGCAGTCTTGGATGCTTCGATGGCGCGGGGCGACAGGGCGTTGAACCCCAGCCCCGGCGGCAGCATCAGGCCTTTTTGCGAGCCGCTGATGGTGACATCCACATCCCATTCGTCATGGCGGTAATCCGCGCTGGCCAGGCCGGAAATACTGTCCACCATCAGCAGCGCGGGATGCTTGGCCGCGTCGATCGCTTTGCGCACCGCGACGATATCGGACGTCACGCCGGTGGAGGTCTCGTTATGGACCACGCACACCGCCTTGATGCGATGGTCCTTGTCCTGTTCCAGACGCTCCTGGATCAGCGCTGCTTGAACACCGTGTCGCCAGCCCGGTGCTTCCGGCAGCTCGGAATCACTGCCGCGCCATTCCAGGACTTCGGGGGACAGGCCGAGGCGCTTGGCCAGCCGCGCCCACAGTGCGGCAAAATGGCCGGTCTCATACATTACGACATGGTCGCCGGGGCTCAGCACATTGACCAGCGCCGCTTCCCACGCGCCTGTACCCGAAGAGGGATAGATCATCACGGGATGGATGGTCTTGAAAATGCGCTTGATGCCTGCCGTCAGCTTGAGGCCCAATGCGCCGAATTCCGGTCCGCGATGATCGATGGTGGGAAGGCTCAAGGCGCGCAGGATGCGATCCGGCACAGGGCTGGGGCCCGGAATCTGCAGAAAATGATGACCGGTGGGATGAAAATCGAGCGTGAGCATGAGCGTCCTGTGAACTTTGTGTTCTTGGGCCAAAATGCTATGGTTCCTGCAACAGAATTGCAAACAGGCAACGTCAAGCTGCTGTGCTTTCAAGGCCCATTTTGGTGATCAAACTCTCGTGCTGATCCAATCCGTCGCCGGCACGGTCTCCAACGAAACCAGCGAGTTGTTGTCGCGCCGCCTTGTGGGCGAGACCGAAGGCGAAGTGCTGTTCGACGAGGGTTCGCGCGGCCGTTATGCCACCGATGCCTCTATATACCAGATTGTGCCGGTGGGCGTTTTCGTGCCCCGCACGGCGCGCGACGTGGCAACCGCCATCGACATTGCACGCGACCTGAAGGTTCCGGTGCTGCCGCGCGGCGCGGGCACCAGCCAGTGCGGCCAGACGGTGGGCGCGTGCCTGGTGATCGACAACAGCAAATACCGCCGTGCGATCCTCGAGGTGGATGCCCCGAACCGCACCGCCAAGGTCGAACCCGGCTTGGTGCTGGACCATCTCAACGCTGCGCTGAAGAAACATGGCTTGTGGCATCCGGTGGACGTCTCCACCAGCGCGCAGGCGACCTTGGGCGGCATGGCTGGCAACAACAGTTGCGGCTCCCGCTCCATCGCCTATGGCAACATGGTGCATAATGTGCTGGGCGCGACGGCCTGGCTGTCGGACGGCACTGAGGCAGTGTTCGGCCCGGTCAATGGCCTGGGCGGCCGCGCGACGAAGATCGCCGCTTTTGTGCGCGGCCTTGCATTGCGCAATCGCGACGAGATCGAAGCCAACTGGCCCAAAGTGCTGCGGCGGGTGGCGGGCTACAATCTCGATATTTTCGACAATCAGAATGAGCGGCCCTACACCAGTGACGGCAGTGTGAATCTGGCGCATCTGCTGGTGGGGTCGGAAGGCACTTTGGCTTTCACCAAGGATCTCACCCTCAAGCTTGTGCCGCTGCCCGGGAACAAGGTGCTGGGCGTGGTCAACTTCGCCAGCTTCCATGCCGCCATGGATGCTGCCCAGCACATCGTCAGGCTGGGCCCGAGCGCGGTGGAGCTAGTGGACCGCATCATGATCGAGCTGGCGCTGTCCAATCCGGCTTTCCGTTCCACCATGGAAACGGCGTTGATCGGGCGTCCCGCCGCCATCCTGCTGGTGGAATTCTGCGGCGAGGACAAGGCCGCCTTGACGCGCAAGCTTCAGGACCTGGTTGCGTTGATGGGCGATCTGGGCCTGCCCGGCAGTGTGGTGGAGATGCAAAATGAGGCGCCGCAGAAGAATCTGTGGGAGGTGCGCAAGGCCGGTCTCAACATCATGATGAGCCTGAAAGGCGACGGCAAGCCGGTCAGCTTTATCGAGGATTGCGCCGTGCCGCTCCAGTATCTCGCGGAATATACCGCGGCGCTAACCGACGTGTTTGCGCGCCACGGCACGCATGGCACCTGGTATGCCCATGCTTCGGTCGGCACCCTTCATGTGCGCCCGATCCTGGACATGCGCCGCGATGGCGCGGCCAAGATGCGCGGCATCGCCGAAGAAGCCAGTGCGCTGGTGCGCAAGTACAAAGGCGCCTTCAGCGGCGAGCATGGCGATGGGTTGTGTCGGGGCGAGTGGGTCGCATGGCAATTCGGGTCGAAGCTGAATGACGCCTTGCGCGCCATCAAGCAGGAGATGGATCCCATCGGGCTGTTCAGCCCGGACCGGATCATCGATCCCCCACGCATGGATGCCGGCGCGTTGTTTCGCTTTCCGCCGCCGAACAACGAGCGCGCCTACACAGTGCGATCATTGAAGACGGCGCTGGACTGGTCGGAATGGGATGTCCAGAACGATCCGGTGACGGAACACACATCCGCGCCCGGCAGCGGCGGCGATCCGGCCCAGGGCTTCGCCAAGGCGGCGGAAATGTGCAACAACAATGGCCATTGCCGAAAATTCGACACGGGCACCATGTGCCCAAGTTATCGCGTCACCCGCGACGAACGGCACGTCACCCGTGGCCGCGCCAACACCTTGCGGCTGGCATTGTCAGGACAGTTGGGACCGGACGCTCTGACCAGCCAGGCGATGTACGACACGCTCGATCTTTGCGTCTCCTGCAAGGGCTGCAAGCGGGAATGTCCCACCGGCGTGGACATGGCCAAGATGAAGGTGGAGTTTCTTTCCCATTATAAAGCCAAACACGGTTTCACCCTGAGGGATCGCCTGATCGCGCATTTGCCGGATTACGCTGATGCTGTCAGCCGCATCGCGGGACTGGCAAACCTGCGTGATTCCATGCCGGGGCTGGCCTGGCTGAGCGAGAAGATCATGGGTTTTTCCGCCCGCCGGTCCCTGCCGCGCTGGCGCAGTAACACATTCTGGGCGACGCATGATGCCGCGCTGTTCTCCACTCGCGAGCAGGCAATCGCGGCAGCGCCCAAGGCGGCGGCCTTGTTCGTGGATACCTTCAACGGTCATTTCGACAGCGAGAATGCGCATGCGGCGGCGCGGCTGCTGAAGAAGGCCGGCTATACGCTCTATCTTGTCCGCAAGGACCAGGGTCAGCATTGCTGTGGTCGCACGTTTCTGGCGGCCGGGATGGTCGACAAGGCCAAAGCGAAACTGGCGGCGCTCCTGCACGATGTCCTGCCACTGGCGCGCGCGGGTGTGGCCATTGTCGGACTGGAGCCATCGTGCCTTTTGACCTTGCGCGACGAAGCCCTTTCGTTCGGCTTTGGCGAGACGGCAAAGGCGGTGTCATCGCAGGCCTTGCTGCTGGAGGAATTCCTGGCGCGGGAGGTAAAGGCCGGGCGTTTCGTTTTGCCCTTCAAGCCTGCCCCTGCGCCCATCCTGCTGCATGGTCATTGCCATCAAAAGGCGTTCGGGGCGATTGCGCCGATCCTGGAGGTGCTGCGGCTGATTCCGGGTGCGGCGCCGGAATTGATCGAAACGTCCTGCTGCGGCATGGCCGGCAGCTTTGGTTATGATGCGGATCACTATGACGTCTCGATGCAGATGGCCGAGTTGAGCCTGCTGCCCGCGGTGCGCAACAATCCCGACGCCATCATCGTCGCCGACGGCACCAGTTGCCGTCACCAGATCGCCCATGGCAGCGGACGCGGTGCCCGTCATGTCGCGGTCCTGCTGGATGAACTCTCTTAGCAGCTGCACATAATTGGCCCGTATGAGCGGATAGCCAGGCAGCGAAAAACCCGGCATCATCGCCCCATAACAATCGCTGTGCGTGCGAAGGGGAAACGATGACTCGCGGAAAACTGGTCCTTGCCTTGCTGTCGGCCACTGCCTGTACGGGGATGGCCTTGGCGCAATCTCCCGCGCCGCTGAATGGCACCACCCTCGCGCCGCATCCACTGCAAAGCTATGCGCCAGTTACCGATGCGGTGCTGCGCAATCCCGATCCGTCCGACTGGATCATGATGCGCGGCAATTACCAGGGCTGGGGCTACAGCACCCTTGACCAGATCAACAAGACCAATGTGAAGGGGCTGCAACTGGTGTGGGCCCGCACCATGGAACCCGGCATCAACGAGGCCACTCCCATCGTCTACAAGGGCGTGATGTTCCTGGGCAATCCCAATGACGTGATCCAGGCGATCGACGCCGCCAGCGGCGAACTGCTCTGGCAATACCGCCGCAACCTGCCGCCGCTGACCGCCTTCCGCAACAATTTCTGGGGCCAGCGCAAGCGCAGCGTCTTCCTCTATGACGACAAGCTCTACACCGTGACCAAGGACAATTTCCTGGTGGCGCTGGACGCCAAGACCGGCAAGGAATTGTGGGAGGTCAATCGCGGCGGCGATCTCTACGCCACCAACACCACCGGGCCCATCGTGGTGAACGGCGTGATCATTGCGGGCAGCAATTGCCAGGAAGCGCCCTTCGCCTGCTTCGTTACCGGCAACGATGCCCAGACCGGCAAGGAATTGTGGCGCAACACCGTGGTTCCCAAGAAAGGCGAGCCAGGAGACGAGACCTGGGGCGGCATGCCGTTCGACCAGCGCTGGATGACCGGCGTGTGGGGACCCATCACCTATGATCCGGAATTGAACATGGCCTTTTACGGCTCCAGCGGTATCGGCCCGGCCGCGGACGTTCAGCGCGGCGTGACCGGCACCGCCACCCTGGCGGGCACCAATACCCGCTATGCCATCGAACCGAAAACCGGAAAAGTCATCTGGAAGCACCAGGTGCTGCCGCAGGACAATTGGGACCAGGAATGCACCTTCGAAATGATGCCGATAACAACGGCGGTGCATCCCGATCCCAAGGCGCAGGGAATGATGGCGGTGGGACGCCGCGCCGCATCCGCCAGCCGCAAAACCCTGACCGGCGTGCCGTGCAAGACCTCCATCATGTGGAGCTTCGACCAGGCCAAGGGCGACTTCCTCTGGGCCAAGTCCACCGTCTTCCAGAATATCGTCAACGGCATAGATGCCAAGGGCCAGGTGACGGTGAACCCGGAGCAGCTGATGCGCGATATGCAGAAGACCTATCACACCTGCCCGACCCATGCCGGCGGGCGCGACTGGCCCTTCGCCGCCTACAGTCCGCAAACCAATGTGATGTATGTGCAGCTGCAGAATATGTGCGCCGACTATAAGGTGCGTACGGACAATGTCCCCAGCAAACCAAGCGACCAGTACAATACCAGTAGCAAGCCGATGATTGCCGACGGTTCCACCAATATCGGGCGGCTGGACGCCATTTCGGTGGAAACCGGCAAGACCTTGTGGAGCTGGGAGACGCCGGCGTCGAATTATTCGCCGGTGCTGGCCACCGCCAGCGGGCTGTTGTTCAACGGCGGCATGGACCGCTTTCTGCGCGCCTTCGACCAGGCCGATGGCAAGGTGCTGTGGCAGACGCGGCTGGGATCGCAGGTGTTCGGCGCGCCGGTGACGTTCAGCATCGCCGGGAGGCAATATATCGCGGTGGCGGCGGGCGGCGGCTATAACGGTTCGCCTGTCGCGCTGCGCCCGGATATCGACCAGCCCAGCGGCGGCAACATGGTCTATGTCTTCGCGCTGCCCCAATGATGCCGTTTGCCTTCATCGCAGCGCGAGGCTAGTTTCCCGGCCGCTCAGGATCGGTTGGTTGCGTGAAAAAATTGTCAGACAGGATTTCCCGTGTGTTTTTTTGCGGGGCCGCGTTTGTTGTCTGGTCAGATAGCGCTGACGCTGCACCGGAAAATATCCCGGAAAACATCATCGTCACCGCCACCCGGCTTACCGACGAGCAGGCCGGCAGCAATGTTTCGGTCCTCGACGCGCAAACGATCCAGGCCCGCAACCCCGGCAGTGTGGTGGATTTGCTGCGCGACCTTCCCGGCGCATTCGTGCAGCAGTCCGGCGGACGTGGCAGCGTGGTGTCGCTGTTCACCCGCGGCGCCAAGCCCAATTTCACCCTGGTGCTGCTGGATGGGGTCAAGGCCAATGATCCCACCAACACCCGCGGCGGCTCCTACGATTTTTCCACCCTGGACCTGAACGATATCGAACGCATCGAATTCGTGCGGGGACCGGCTTCGGCGATTTACGGCTCCGACGCAGTGGGCGGCGTGATCAACATCATCAGCCGGCGCGGCGGCGACACGCTGGACGCGGGCCTGAAAGCGGAAGGCGGCAGTTTCGGCTATGCCCGTGTCGCGGGACATGTCGGCGGTCCCATCGGCGGTGCGACCGGAAATCTGGGACTGTCCTATACCGACAACGGCATGCCGGTGGACGGCAGCACCCTGAAAAGCACCAGCCTCGATGCCGCGCTGGCCTTGCCCGAGATTTCCGGTACGACCGTCAACTTCAATGGCCGCTATAGCGGCAGCATCGCCACGTCTTTCCCGGATTCCAGTGGCGGTCCGCGTCTGGCAGTGAACCGCAATCTGGATCATCGCGATATTCAGGAGGGCGTATTCGGCGCCCATGCCGCGCGCGATATCGCGGGCTGGTGGAACATGGCGCTGGATTATGGCTTTTATGATCGCGGCTCCGACGCCACATCGCCCGGCGTCGCGCCCAGCGCACAGACACCGTCCGGCATTCCCGCCAATGGCGACAATGCCCGCTTTACTCGCCACCAGGTCACCTGGACCAACCGTCTGGCGCCATTGCCCGGACTGGAAGCGGCGCTGGGCATCGACATGCAGGCCGAGCATGGCGTCGATGACGGCTTCCTGGCCTTCGGTCCCAGCAGGCTTCCCACCCACTTCGCCTTGAACCGCACCTTATGGGCCGGGTTTGCGCAAGCGCGCTATCAGGTCACGTCCTCGTTCAGCCTGTCGGGCAGTGGGCGCTATGACGACACCGGCGATACAAATCATTTCAGCCCGCAACTGCGCGCCGATTATGCCCTGTCCGATTGGGGAACGCAGTTTCAGATCATGTGGGCCAAGGCTTACAAACTTCCCAGCTTTTACGCCCTGGGCAACCCGATCGTGGGCGATCCCACGCTCAAGCCGGAAGAGGCGGAGAATTTCGAAGGCGGGATCAGCCAGCGGCTGTGGGATTTCGGGCTGTGGAAGGCGGAGGCTTTCGCCACCAACTATCGTGACCTGATTGATTTCCGCCCGGGCGCTGTACCCAAGCTGATCAATCTTTCGACGGTCCATGTGCGCGGGATCGAAACCTCGCTTCAGCTCACATGGGACACCCTGAATTGGGGTATATTAGCCGCCACGCCGCGGCTATCTTATACCAATGCGCGCAACCAGCTCACCGGCGCATCCTTGCGCGACGTACCCAGTTGGCTGGCCGGCGCAACCCTGAACTGGAAACCGGACCCGGCCTGGAATGTGAGCTTCGACCTCAATCATATCGGCGGCATGGTCGACAATGCCGTGCCCACCGGCGATGTGAACTTGGCCGGCCATTCCCGCGCCGACCTGGCGGTGGAATATAAGGTGCTGCCTAATCTGGCGCTGCAGCTGGGCGTCGATAATCTGTTCAACCAGCATTACGAGGATGTGGTCGGTTTTCCAGCCCCCGGCGCGGTGGTGCGCGGCGGCGTCAGCGCCACGCTTTAATTGACCGGCACATGGCCGGTCAGCCGGCCCAGCAGCTTGAAGGCATAGAGCATGATGCGGCCGCGCACCGGCTTAGCAGGACCGGTAACGTCCGGCAATCCGAAATCGCCCAGCCGGGGGATATTGCTGCCGTCATCGGGATGCATGGCGATCCAGGTGAGGATTTTGGGCAGATCGCGTGGCGGGATCACGGCCTGCAGGCGCGCGAAGACCAGCCGCGGCACGAAACGCTCCACCTGCTCCATCTGCAAAATGTCCGGCACGGCCGCGATCGCCAGCAGGTTGCGTGTGCGCTGCACCGGGTCAGCGATATTGCCTGGAGCCCAGCGGGGCAGGGCATCGCGAATCCGGTCAAGCTGGGGAAGGATGGCGGGATCGGGTTGCTCATCGCTGCGCGACACGGGCGAAATGATGCCTTCGTCGGGCGGCAGGCGGTCGAACGCGATCCGGTCGATATCGGCGTCGGTGACATCGCGCCAGGAAGATTGCGGCAAAGGCGCAGATGCCGGTGCCGCAATATAATCTTTGGCGCTTCCGACCTCTTTTGTATCTTGCGCGATATTGATGGTGACGCGTCCACGCATTTCGGCCATCACGCCTACCACCAGCCACATGCCCAGGGCCAGAAGCAACCAGCCCCGCCGTGGCGCCAGGGCCTTGTCCCAGCGGAACATCGCGGTGGCGGCGATGGCGCCTGCCGCTGCGATCAACAAAAGCGCCAGAAGATCGAACCCGGCACGCGAAAGCCCGCTGCCGGTGGCCGACAGCTGCATCGCCTCCACCGCATAGCGCCCGGGAAAAAACGCCGAGAGATGCTGTGCCCAGTCGGGCAGGCTTTCCAGCCGCACCGCCACGCCGCCGATCATCAGCATCGGCAGGAAGATGCATTGGCCCAGCGCCTGCACCGCCGGCACATTGTCCACCAGCATGGCAATCACCATGCCGAAGGCGAGAAAAGCTGCCGCCGTGGCGGCGAAGGCGATCAGCAGGCCGATGGGATGCGTTGGCAGGGGCAGGCCGAAGCCAAAGGCCAGCGCCAGTTGCAGCAATGCCGCCGTCAGCAGCAGGACCGACCGCGCCAGCAGCACGCCGGCGACGAACACCCAGCGGCTTATGGGAGCCAGGGCATAGCGCCGCCACACCCCACGTTCGCGCTCGCTGACGACGGTAGTGGGCAGGCCGAAGCAGGTACTGCCCAGGATGGTCACGGTCAGCAATTGTCCCACATGCAGCGCCAGCGGCACCGGATCGTTGCGATAGATCGCCCAGAACGCGACCAGGAAGATCAGCGGAAACAGATAGCCGTAAAGAATCGCCATCCGGTTGCGGAAATTCAGCTTCAGGCTGACGCCGGTCAGGTGCAGCAGGGCACTCACGGCCCCACCAGCCGCAAAATCACGTCTTCCAGGCTCGCGCCCGCCATCAGTTCATGCGGCGTACCAACCGCCACGATCCGCCCCCGCGCGATCACGGCAATGCGGTCGCACAATTGCTCGGCCTCATCCATGTCATGGGTGCTGAGCAAAATGGCGCGGCCATCGTCCTTCATGGCGCGGATGTGGCCCTGCACCTCGCGGCGGATCTGAGGGTCCAGCCCGGCGGTCGGCTCATCCAGCAGCAAGGCCTGCGGATTTCCGACAAAGGCCAGGGCCAGAACCAGCCGCTGCTTCTGGCCACCGGACAATGTCTCAAAAGCGGCGTTGGCTTTTTCCGCCAGCCCGAAGCGCTGCAAAAGGACGTCGCTGGCCAGCGGCGCGCGATAGAAGGACGCAAACAGATCCAGGGCTTCACGCGGCGTGATCTTGTCCTGCAAACCTGTCGCCTGCAGCACGGCGCCGGTCTTTTCCCGCGCCTGGCGCGGCGCGTTGTACGCGTCAATGCCGCAAATCTCGATCCGGCCCCGATCGGGCCTGACAAGACCCAGGATGCATTCCAGGGTGGTGGTCTTGCCCGCGCCATTGGGGCCCAGCAGGCCGAAAACCTCGCCCGCCCCGACTTCAAAGCTGACGCCGTCGATCGCCTGCACCGCGCCATAGCGGCGCGATAAGCCTTTTACGGCGATCGCGGCGGTCATCTATCGCGGAGGTTTCTGCAGTTCCTGCTCGGTCCAGGGCTTCTTGCGATAGGCATAGAGCAAGCGGAATTCCTTGGCCGCCTCGGGATGGATGGGGGCCGCATTGTTGCCGAAGCTGCCGCGGATATAGGTCAGGACTTGTGCCAATTGCTCGTCGCTCAAAGATTGGCCCAGTGGCGGCATTTCACCGATCGGGCCGTCCTTGCCATTCAGCAGCACACGCAGCGACATATCGGGACGGCCGATCACCAGCTTGGAGCCCGCCAGTGCAGCGGCGATGCGCGGCGCGCCCTGACCCTGGTCCTGATGGCAGCCGGCGCAGTTGGTGGCGTAAACCCCCTGTCCTGCCTTGAACAAAACCTCTTCTTCCGGGGTGCGGCTGCTTTTGGGCGCCGGCGGCACCGGCTTGCCCGGCCATGTCAGATCATCGATCACGGCTTTTGCCGCACCGGCCAGATCCCCGCTGGCGTTGGCCAGCGTGATCAAGGCCACCGGCTCGGCCGGGAGCGCCATCGGCTTCACGGCTGCGCGCGGCCGTGGTGTTATGGCGAAGCCGCCCGCCCGTCCGCCGGACACGCTGCTGGCAGGACGTGCGTCCGCTCCCGCCAATCCCGTGGCAGCGCCGTTCAGCATTGCGAGACGCAAGGGCGTGGGCTGTTTGGCATCCGCCGCCAGGGCGATGAGCTTTTGCACCTGTGCCACATCCCGGCTTTTGCCCGCCGCCCCTGCCAGCATTTCCACGGCATCGGCGCTGGGATCGGGCTGGGCCAGCAATTGAGTCAACGCATCTGCTTCCAATCCCTTCAGGCCGCTGATGCCGGCATCCACCGTGATCGCGTCGCCGCCATATTTTTTCAGCATCGCCACTACGGGCGTGACGCGGGCATTGGCTGGCAGTTCGCCCAGCGAGGCGGCCATCTGGCGGCGCACCTGCCAGCTCTGGTCATCGGCCTTTTTCAGTACGGCGGTCTGAATCGCATTGTCACCCTTGGCCAGGAAGGGCTCCGCGCCGCGCAGCGCGGCGTTGCGCACATCGGCACTCGTATCGTCCAGCGCGTGCGTCACCGTGGCGGCATCCAGCGAGGCCATGCCGGCAAGGGTCCAGATCGCCTGGACGCGCGTACGTGCGTCGGGTGCACCGATCGCAAGCTGCTGCAAGGCCGGCACCACCGACTTGTCGTTGCGCTGCACCAGCAATTGCTGTGCGGTGTCGCGCCACCAGCCATTGACGTCGGAAAGATGCGCCACCAGTTGCGTCGGCGTCTCCTCGATCATCCGAGGCTTGGCCCGCGCCGGCTTCATCCCGGTATGGATGATGCGGTAGATGCGGCCCTTGTGGATGCCGTCCCACAGCCGGTGCTGCATGATGTAGTTCTTAAGATAGTCGGTCTGGATCGGCTCGTCCTGCGACACGCCGCGATACATGTCCACGATATAGATGCTGCCGTCCCAGCCGGGCGTGAGCGAGACGGGGCGGAAACGCTCGTCGGTTGAGGCCATGAACTCGCCCTTGGGCCAATAGTCAGCCCCCTTGAGATTGCCCGCGCCGTCACTGCTGAGCTTTACCAGGTGCACCAGGTTGGTAGGGCTGTCCACGACAAAGACATTGCCGTAAAGCTCCTGGGGCAGCGCCTCGCCGCGATAGATCAGCGGCGAGGATACGCCCTGATAATAATAGGCCGAACCATCGGGCCGCGGCACTTCCGGGCGATAGCCGCGATTGACCCCCAGGGTCGGGCGCACCGGCCACACCGCCGACTTTTCCTGGTCCACCAGATTTTCATAAAGACCGCGGGTGCGGGTGACGTCCGGATTGCGGACGAAATATTTGGGCGCGATGTAATCCACGAACAGCGGATCAGTGTTGAAGTCGCGGAAGATCAATCCACCGTCATTCTGTGTGATGCCCCATTGGCCACGCACCAGATTGGGGACGATCTCGAACTTGCCGCCATCCTTGGGCAACACATTATAATTGTGTTCGGACACATTGATCATGTTGTCCATGCCCCAATAAAGCCCGTTGGCAGCATGTTCGATATTGCCCAGGCGGCCGAAGCCGTCCTTGATCACTTCTTTGGTGTCGGCCTTGAGGTCGCCATTGGTGTCACAAGCTTTGACCAGGTTCGGCGGTTCGCCGATCAGAGCGCAACCATTATCCAAAATCTTGAGTGCGCGGGGCAGAACCAGCTTGTCCTGAAAGACGGTGCGCTTGTCATAGACCCCGTCACCATCGGTATCTTCCAGGATCGCCACGTCGCCGACGGGCTCTTCCATGTTGATCATCTTCTGGCCGACGGCATAGCCCTGCATCTCTACCACCCAGAGGCGGCCATTGCCGTCGAACTCCGCGATGATCGGGTCCACCACCAGCGGCTCGGATGCCACCAGCTGCACCTGATAGCCGGGCGCCATGTGAAAGGTTTTCAGTTCCTGTGCGGGCGAGAGCGCCGGAGGGAATTTGGGTTGCTTCTTTTGAACGGCAGCGGGCCAGGGGCGGTTCAACGGCGAGGTCAGGGGACCTGGATTCTTGACCGTGGTTTTTGTCGCCGACAGGCCGGCCGCCACCGACAGGGCAAGGGCGCCGCCGGCGAGAGCAAAGGCGCGTAGGCGCGAGCCAGAGCGGCCAATCAAATAAGTCCTGAAACGCATGGCGATTCCTCGGTATTTGGCCGGGATAATAGACAGGCGGGGGCATCGGTAAAGCCCTTACCTTGGGGCGGTTTGGTCCGGCAGCGCTGCCACATTGCGGCTTTGTCCTTTTCCTGTATGAAACGTAAACATGCATCCATCGCCTTTGCAGGAATTGTTCGATCAGGCCATTGCGCTGCATCAGCAGGGGGACTTGTCGCAGGCCGAACGGCTGTATCAGCGGATATTGCTGAGGGAGCCGGCGAGTTTCGCGCCGCGCCACATGCTGGGCGTCATCCGTTACCAGCAGGGCCAGTATCCGCAGGCAATAGAACAGATCACCGCCGCGCTGAGGCTCAACCCAAATGTTGCGGACGCATGGACCAATCTGGGCAATGTGCAGATAGCCGCCGGCCGTTCCGAAGAGGCGCTGGCCAGTTATCGCAAGGCGCTGGCGCTGTCGCCTGGGAGTCCCGCCATTGCCGGTGCCGTGGCTCGGATTTTATGGGACTTCGGACGCCAGGAGGAAGCGCTGGAAGAGATCACCCGGCTTCTGGCAGCGCGGCCAGGCGATATCGAGGTGCGGCATTATCGCGGCAATATGCTGCGCCAGCTGAAGCGCCTCGACCAGGGGCTGGCGGAATATGACGCGGTGCTGGCCGCGCGGCCCGACTTGGCGGAAACCTGGACCAATCGCGGCGCGATATTGTCGGAGATGGGGCGCGCGCAAGAGGCGCTGGAGAGCCTGGATCGCGCCTTGATGCTCGAGCCCGAAATGGTGGCGGCGTGGAACAATCGCGGCTTCACTTTGCGGGAATTGGCGCGGTTTGACGAAGCGCTGGAGAGCCTCGATCGCGCGCTGGAAATTCAGCCGGACTATGTCCCTGCGTTGGCCAATCGGGGCAAGGTGTTGAGCGAGATGAACAGACTGGAAGAGAGTTTCCAGAATTTTCGGCAAGCGGCTGAACTGGCCTATGGCGGGAACAAGCCAGCAGCCACGAAACTGCCGCATCAGATCGCGCATGACCGCGAGCAGCGCGAATGGTTCGCCGCCCGGGGCGAAACAGGCAGGGCGCGCTTCATCGGTGGTGAAAGGCTGGCGGGCCGCGCGGTTAATCTGCACAACCAGACGGAGGTGGCTCAGGCCTGGCGCGCCAGCGATCCCAGGATTGTGGTGATCGACAATCTTCTGACCCAGGAAGCGCTGGAAAGCCTGCGGCGCTATTGCCGGGGCTCGGACATCTGGCACACCGCCTATGCCCAAGGTTATCTCGGCGCCTTCCCGGAATCAGGTTTTGCAGCGCCTCTCCTGGCGCAAGTGGCCGAGGAATTCAGCACCACATTCCCGGAGATTTTCGCCGCTCATGCGCTGCGCTATCACTGGGCCTTCAAATACGACAGCAAGCTCGACGGCATCGGCATTCATGCCGACGAGGCGGCAGTCAATGTGAATTTCTGGATCACGCCGGATGAAGCCAATCGCGATCCCGAAAGCGGCGGGCTGGTGATCTGGGACAAGCAGGCGCCCCTGGAATGGGACTTCGCCAAGTTCAATGCCGACGAAAGCGCGGCCTATGATTTCCTGGCCAGAAGCGGCGCCAAGCCGATAAAAATCCCCTATCGCGCAAACCGGGCGGTGATTTTCGACTCCAATCTGTTTCACAAGACCGACGAAATTTCGTTCGCCGACGGCTATGAGAACCGGCGCATCAACATCACCATGCTCTACGGCCGGCGCTTGCGCGGCTGAAGCCGTGGGCCGCGGAACTTTGATCTGTCCGGAACGTTGCAAGCGCATGCCGCCCAGAGATGGTTCCAGAACGGCCGCACGAGCCGCCGGCCTTCGCTATGTCAATGACGAAGCCATCGCCGGTATCACCCGCCACGGTGCGGCAGGGCATTTCTGGTACAAGCGCCCTGACGGCAAATCGGTGCGGGAAAAGACCATACTCAAACGTATCCGGGCGCTGGCAATCCCGCCGGCCTGGAAAAATGTCTGGATCGCGCCTTTTGCCAATGCCCACCTGATGGCGACGGGGCGGGACGCCCGGGGCCGCAAGCAATACCGTTACCATGCCGGTTTTGCGGCGGTGCGCGACGCCGACAAATATGCCCATCTGACAGACTTCGTCGCCAGCCTGCCGGCCATGCGGCGCCGGTTGAAGCAGGATCTTGCGCGTCCCGGCCTGTCCCGCGAGAAAGTCCTGGCCGCGATCGTCACCTTGCTTGAGGAGACGCTGATCCGTATCGGCAACGAGGATTATGCCCGTACCAACCATAGTTTCGGGCTTACCACCCTGCGCAATGGGCATGTCAAGACCAGAGGACCCGAGTTGCGCTTCCTGTTTCGCGGCAAAAGTGGCAAGCAGTGGAGCCTGTCGATGCGTGACCGGCGGGTGGCGCGGGTGATCCGTTCCTGTCAGGAATTGCCCGGGCAGCATCTGTTTGAGTATCGCGATGCGGACGGCACGGTGCACGCCGTGTCGTCATCGGACGTCAACGCCTATCTGCGCGAGATCACCGGCGCGGAAATTTCCGCCAAGGATTTCCGCACCTGGGCGGGCACGGTGAAGGCCGCCATGGCGTTTCGAGCGCTGAGTGGCAAGATTGACAAGGCGGCGACTCGTGCCGTCATCGCCGCCGTAGCGGACGAGTTGGGCAACACCGTCGCCGTGTGCCGCAGATGCTATATCCATCCGCGAATTCTCACCGCGCTTGAGACTGGCACACTGCCTTTGCGGGTGCCCAGGCGCGGACGTAATGGCTGGAGCGCAAGCGAATGTGCGGTGCTCGCCTTTTTGCGCCGGCCCTGAATCGCGATTCCTGTCTCAAAATGTTTGAAACCGGTACGCCCTGCGTCCGGGCTGCGCAGTCAGCATACTCTGTATACGGATGTTTTCCGCTTTTTTGCCTTTTTGCCCTGTGCAGCCCGCCCAATAGACAGGCAATACGCCACTTCAGATTACATGCTGCAGCGCAACATGATCAAATATCGGGATGTTGCCTGCCCAAAAAACGTGATTGTGCTCAAGCGGGGTGCAGCTTGAGGAGGAACATGAAGGGTAAGAAAGATAATTTCTATTTTTTCTATCAGAAACAATATAATTACGTATGAATGATTCATAGGACATAAAATGTCCATACTGGTCAATTTTGATGCATTAATATCACTTCGCCTTTTCGTCACAAACCCTCGAAAAGAATCCGATTTACGCGCTCGCGCAGATGGCCATACGTTCATGAACGTATCTTGCACTGCACAATATAAAGATCACCGGGGGAAATAAGCAGGAAGGAACCAAAACCAACTTCGCCAAGGCGAAACATCCAGGGGTTCCTTAATGCCGTATCGTTCCAAGTCTAAAACGTCCCTGTTGCTGGGGACTTCGCTTATCGTTCTGGCGGCTCTGACCGCGCCTGCGCTGGCCCAGGAGGTCGCACAAACGGAAACCGAAGCGGTGATCGTCACCGGCACCCGCGTTACCGGCATGACCGCGGCTGACAGCGCCGCTCCCATCACAGTGATCGGCTCCGACGCTTTGACCCATGTCGGTCAACCCAACCTGATCCAGGCCTTGGCGCAAATCACGCCATCTTTCTCGGCGGAATCGCTGGGCGGCGATACCGGCGCGCTGACCCTTTCGGCACGCCTGCGCGGACTCAGCCCCAACGACACGCTGGTGCTGATCAATGGCAAGCGCCGTCACTCCACAGGCAACCTCCATGTGCTGGGCGGCCAATATCAGGGCGCGGCCACCGCCGACCTGGATATGATTCCGGTGGCATCCATTGACCATATCGAAGTGCTTCAGGAAGGCGCTGCGGCGCAATACGGCACCGACGCCATTGCCGGCGTGGTCAATATCATCATGAAACACAACAACAGCGGCGGGACGGCCAGCGCCACCGGCGGCCAGTATTTCGAACAAGGCGGCCAGACCTACGATTTCAACGGCAATTTCGGCGTCGATCTGGGCGGCAAGGGCTTTCTCAGCATTACCGGCGAAAAGCGTTTTCGGGGCTTCAGTCAGCGCGGCGGCCAGGACATTCGCCTGATAAACGCTGCTGGCGTCACGGTGTCCACGCCCTACAACCAACTCCTGGTCAACGATTATCCCCGCGCCAACCACATCGTTGGCGATCCCGAATCCATGCTGACCACGGTCGCGGCCAATCTGGAATACGACCTGGAACCCAACCTGACGCTTTATGCTACCGCCACTTATGGCGAGCGCCAGGCCAAGGCCTATGAAAATGTCCGCCTGCCTTCGCAGGTCATCGCCGCGCCCGGCTCCAATTTGCCCATCAGCGCCACCAATCCACAAGGCTATACCGGCCTGACGGCAGCCGGCACCCCGGCCTTGTCCGGTTCGGCGGGCACCTACACCCAGCCCGGCGAACTGATTTTTGCCCCGGCCGGATTCAACCCGCAGGAAGGCCTGAAGGAAGACGATTACGGCTATACGGTCGGCCTCAAGGGCGAGATCGCCGGTTTTCACTGGGATCTATCCGGCACCTACGGCAAGGACCGCAACAAGATCTACACTTACCAATCGGCCAACCTTTCGCTGTTCAAGGACACTCACACCACGCCGACCACCTTCTATGACGGCCAGTTCACCGCCTCGGAAACCACCTTCAATCTGGATGTCACCAAGAATTTCGACGTCGGGCTGGCATCGCCGCTGAATATCGCGGTTGGTGGCGAAGGACGCGAGAATACCTTCGGCATCCAGCAAGGCGACGCGGCTTCGATCTACAAGGAAGGCGGGCAATCTTATCCGGGCTTTCGGCCCTCCGACGCTGGCACCCACAGCCGCAAGAATTATGCGGCCTATATCGACTTCGCGGTGTCCCCGATCCAGGACCTGCAGGTCGACATCGCCGGACGGTTTGAGCATTACACCGATTTCGGCGATGCCCAGGTGGGTAAGATCACCGCGCGGTATGACATCATTCCGGAATTCGCGGTCCGCGGCACGATCTCGACCGGCTTCCGCGCCCCGACCATTCAGGAAGAGTTCTATTCCGCCACCAACGTCTCGCCGACTTCGGCGATCGTGCAGCTGCCGCCCAACTCCGCGGCCGCAGCACTACTCGGCGTCCAGCCGCTGCAGCCGGAAGCCTCGACCAGCTACAGTGCGGGTTTCGTTGCCCATCCGCTAGATGACCTCAGCATCACGGTGGACGCTTACTCGATCTCGCTACGCAACCGCATCGTCGGCACCGGCACGCTGTTCGGTTCGGGCGGCGCGATCAATTCTCCCATCGTCACCCAGGCCATTCTTGCGCATGGCAATATACTGGATCCGACCGTGACCCAGACCGGTGTGGCGCTGTTCGTCAATGGCATCAGCACATTGACCCAAGGCATCGACGTCTCGGCCAACTACCTGACGGACTTTGGCGACTTCGGCTCGGTGAACTGGACCCTGGCGGGCAATTACAATGACACCTCGATCAGCAAGCAGATCGCGACGCCCTCCACCCTTGCGTCAGGCGTCAGCCTGTTCAGCCAGACGGCCACCAGCCTGCTGACCCGCGCCAACCCGAAGGAAAAGATCGGTCTCAGCGCGCTGTGGAGCCTGGACGACTGGACGGTCAACATTCGCGAGACGCTGTATGGGCCGACCTCTGCTTATTACAGCCCGAATGGCGGCATCTACTATCTCAACAAGGTGGACACCACCGCGATTACCGACCTGGAGATCGACTATCACTATCTGGAATCCTGGACGATCGCGTTCGGCGCCAACAACCTGACCGACGAACGGCCCAATAGCCGTGTGGTGGTCAGTCCAACTCAGATCAGCGACAGCTCTAACGTTGTCGGCGCGCCGCTGGGTATCTCGCCCTTCGGCATCAATGGCGGCTTCTACTATACGCGCCTGACGTTCAACTTCTGACGCGTGCTTGCGTCCGCGGCGAAAGCCGCGGGCGCAGACACCGTTCCAATGCAACAGCGACGGGAATAAGTCGCAAATTCTGAGGGAAACGGACGGAAAGGGACCACATCAACGTCGCGCAAGCGGCATTTCGGGGGTTCCTATGATGCATTCCACGCATTCGAAAACGAAAACCGCGCTCCTTTTCGGCGCATCGCTCACGGTCCTGCTGGCCAGTTCCGCCACTGTTTGGGCACAGGAAGTTGCCCAGGCGGATACCGAAGCGGTGATCGTCACCGGCACCCGCGTCACCGGCATGACCGCCGCCGATAGCTCCGCTCCCATTACCGTCATCGGTTCCGACGCCCTGTCCCATGTCGGCCAGCCGAACCTGATCCAGGCCCTGTCGCAGATCACACCATCTTTCTCGGCGGAATCGCTGGGCGGCGACACCGGCGCGCTCACGCTTTCGGCCCGCCTGCGCGGCATCAGTCCCAACGACACGCTGGTCCTGGTCAACGGCAAGCGGCGTCACTCCACCGCCAACCTTCACGTGTTGAGCGGCCAATATCAGGGCGCGGCGACCGCCGACCTGGACCTGATCCCCGTGGCGTCCATCGACCATGTCGAAGTGCTGCAGGAAGGCGCCGCGGCGCAATACGGCACCGATGCCATTGCCGGCGTGGTCAACATCATTCTCAAGAAGAACAGCAGCGGTGGCATGGCCAGCGCCACGGCCGGCCAGTACTTCGAGGAAGGGGGCCAGACCTACGACTTCAGCGGCAATTTCGGGGTCGATCTGGGGGGCAAGGGCTTCCTGAATATCACCGGGGAAAAGCGCTATCGCGGCTTCAGCCAGCGCGGCGGCCAGGACATTCGCGTGGTGAATGCGGCCGGCGTTCCCACCGGGGCTTTTAATGCTGCGCTTGTACCGGGTTATCCGCGCATCAACCATATTGCCGGCGATCCGGAATCCATGCTGACCACGGTGGCGGCGAATTTCGAATATGAGCTGGAGCCCAATCTCACCTTGTATGCCGACGCCACTTATGGCGAGCGCCAGGCCAAGGCGTTCGAGAACGTCCGCCTGCCCAGCCGCGTCATCGCTTCGCCAGGGTCGAGCCAGCCCTTCAATGCTGTCACCAACCCGGATGGATATAACGGCCTGACCCCGGCGGGGACGCCGAACTTGTCTGGCTCGTCCGGTACACCGACGACACCGGGCGAGTTGATTCCGTTTCCGACAGGCTTCAATCCGCAGGAATCCCTGCGGGAAGACGATTACGGCTATACGGTCGGCCTCAAGGGCGCGTTCGATGGCTGGAACTGGGATCTGTCGGGCACTTACGGCAAGGACCGCAACAAGATCTACACCTTGCAATCCGCCAACGCTGCGCTTTTTCTCGACACCCACACCACGCCGCGCGACTTTTATGACGGCAGCTTCACGGCCACCGAAGCCACCTTCAATCTCGATATCACCAAGACTCTCGATGTTGGGTTGGCATCGCCTCTGACCGTCGCGGTGGGCGGCGAAGGCCGCGAGAATACCTTCGGCATCCAGCAGGGCGATGCCGCCTCGATCTACAAGGAAGGCGGCCAGTCCTATCCCGGTTTCCAGCCGACTGACGCCGGTACCCATAGCCGCAAGAACTACGCAGCCTATATCGACTTTGCCGTGTCCCCGATCCAGGACCTGCAGGTCGATATCGCCGGGCGGTTCGAGCATTACACCGATTTCGGCGATGCCCAGGTGGGCAAGATCACCGCCCGGTACGATCTCACCCCGGAATTCGCGGTCCGCGGCACGATCTCGACAGGCTTCCGTGCCCCGACCATTCAGGAGGAGTTCTACTCGGCCACCAATGTCGGCCCGACCACGGCTTTTGTGCAGCTGCCGCCCAACTCCGCGGCCGCCGCAATTCTCGGTGTTCAACCCCTGGCGCCGGAGGCCTCGACCAGCTACAGCGCCGGCATCGTCGCCCATCCGCTGGATGACCTCAGCATCACGATTGACGCTTACTCGATCTCGCTGCGCAACCGCATCGTCGGCACCGGCTCGCTATATGGCTCGGGCGGCACGCCCATCTCGCCGACCGTCCCGCTGGCGATTGCTGCACATGGCAACGTTCTGGACCCCACGGTGACCTTCACGGGCGTGACCCTGCTGCTGAACGGCATCAGCACCCTGACTCAGGGCATCGACGTCTCCGCCAATTACGTGACGGACTTCGGAGACTTTGGCTCGGTGAACTGGACCCTGGCGGGCAACTATAACGACACCTCGATCAGCAGGATCATCCCGACACCAGCGGCCTTGGGACCCGGCGTGCTGCTATTCGATCAGCAGGCACGCTCCTATCTGACCCACGCCAGTCCCAAGGAAAAGGTCGGCCTCAGCGCTCTCTGGGTGCTGGACCCCTGGTCGGTCAATATCCGCGAAACCTTCTATGGTCCGACCTCGGCCGACCTTACGCCCGATGGCTCGGCCTATTACACCAACAAGGTCAAATCGACCGCGATCACCGACCTGGAGATCGACTATAATTATCTGGAATCCTGGACCATCGCGTTCGGCGCCAACAACCTGTTCGACGAACGCCCGGAGACGATCGGCGTTGTGCCGGGGGATCCGACCACCCTGCAGGACGGCTCCAACATTGTCGGCGCGCCGCTGAGCATCTCGCCCTTCGGCATCAATGGCGGTTTCTACTACACCCGTCTCACTTTTAAATTCTGAGGCACGAGCGGGGGCACCAAAAGAAAAGGCGGATCGCAAGATCCGCCTTTTTTTGTTTTGTTCAGGATCGAACGCTACTTCTTCTTGGCGGCCGAAACTTTCTTGGCGGCGATGAACTCGATTTCCAGCAGTGCGCCCGGCAGCACCAGGGCATTGGTGCGGAAGGCGGCGCGGGCCGGCTTGTTGGGCTGGGTGGCGGTGCCGAACTCCGTACCCCACACCTTGTTCATGGCCATGAAGTCAGCGGTGGGGTCGAGAAAGACATGGGCGGCGACCACGTCGCCAAAGCCCACGCCCATCTTGTCCATCGTCGCCTTGAGATTGTCGAGCACGGAGCGGGTCTGCTGCGTGATGTCGCCATAATTGGCCGGGGTGCCCGGCGCAGCGGGAGTCACCGGCGAGGGCAGGGCGCCCGAAATATAATAGGTCGTATAGCCCGGCGGCACGCTGACGCCGGCCGCGATAGGTGACATCGCGTTGGCGCCATAGACGCGTTCGATCTCGGCGGCCGATGCGGTGGCGGTCGCGCCGACCAGCAGCGCACCCGCGAGCGAGCCCAGAAGGGCTGTTGTCTTCAAGCTTTTCATGATCGGTCCTTTGGTCATGTGACGGGCCAATGCCGGCACGGGTTGGGTGAGACTGGCATGCTAGCGCAGCATCGATGCGTCCGCGCGGCTGAACGTCCTGCAATGTGTGGACCTGACGCGACAATCCGCGATATTTTTCGGCAGGCACATAAAATCCTTTGAAAATGCCCTCAACTTGGGCATCGAGGAATGCAGGCTGGCGAATTTTTGGGCCGAGAGGAGCGGCGCGCGATAGCGCGCGAGCATGTCCGGTGGACATGCGAGAGCGACGAGCGCCGCGAGCTTGGGCGAGCGGCCGGCAGATGCTAAAAGCAGGCCATGTTCACACACCGTCTCGCCACACCGGGCGACATGCCCGCACTGCAAAAGTTGATGACGGCGGCCATCAGGGACTTGCTGCCGCAATTTCTATCGCCGGAAAAAGTCGAGGCCTCGTTCGCCGTGATGGGCGTGGACAGCCAACTGATCGAAGACGGCACCTATTTCATTCTGGAAGAAGAGGGCGTCATGGCCGGCTGCGGCGGCTGGAGCAGGCGCGCCACCCTGTTCGGCCACAACCATACGGCCGGGCGCGACGCGCGGCTGCTGGACCCGGCAAGCGAACCGGCACGGGTGCGCGCCATGTACACCGCGCCGGCTTTCGTGCGCCGCGGGGTGGGGCGGCGGATTCTGGAATTGTGCGAGGCTGCTGCCCGCCGCGAAGGCTTCAGCCGCACCGAACTCGGTGCAACAAAAGGCGGTGAACCGCTCTATTGCGCCTGTGGCTATCAGGAGATCGAGCGCATGGAAGTGCCGACGCCGAGCGGTGTGACGGTCCCCATCACCCGCATGGGCAAATGGCTATAAAAAAGGCGGCTTGCAGCCGCCTTTTTTCTTTCCAATCGGCAGCCGCGCCTACCGCATCAGCTTGACGTCTTCCGGCTTCACCTTGTCTCTGTATTTGTTGCCGAAATGGGTGCGGACATAGTTCACCACGTCGGCGATCTGCTGGTCGTTGAGCTGCATGGCGAAGAAGGGCATCGCCTTCTGGCCCTTCAACACGATGGAAACCGGATATGCCGCGGTCTCCAGATTTCCGTCCTTGGCCAGCGCCGGATAGGCGCCCGCGCCCGCCGCGCCCTTGGCGTCGGGCATATGGCAGCCCTGGCACATACCCTTGTAGATCGCCTCGCCGCCCTGGAAGGGGAAAGGCGAGAAGAAGCCGGAAATGCTGGGACCGTGCGCATTCGGCTTGGGTGCCGGGCCGGCAGTGTCGGCCAGAGCGGCAGTCGCGGTCAGCGCTAGGACGGCGCCGGCAAGCAAGCGGATGGTCATCTTGGTTTCCATGATCAGGCGCTCATCGCTTTCTTGTGCAGCCGCTCGATCGCGTCCAGGGCCGAGGTAACTGCCCCTTCCTGCCAGGCGGGAATGCGCGAGGCATGCTCGCCCGCCAGCACGATGCGCCCATCGATGGCGCAGAGATTGTCGTAATGCTTGGCGCGGGATTCCTCGGTCCAGAAGCCTGCGCAGCCCAATGTCCAGGGCACGCGGTGCCAGGCCACCGCCACGCCGCATTCAAACTCGTCCTTGTATTGCGGGTGGATCTTGGCGCCGTATTCCAGCGCATCCTTGATGCGCTCCTCCGGCGGCTTGGCCGCGGCGATATAGGCCGGGGTGCCGAAGCAGTAGGAACCCAGAAGCACGCCCTTGCCCTTGGAGAAGAAGTCCCACTGGGGATAGCCGATCATGGTGTTGGGCTGGTTGGTGTAGGTCACGCCGCCATAGATCTGCTCGTCCTGTTCCCAGAAGCGGCGTTTCATCTGCAGGCCGACCTTCAGCGCCGCCATGTAGGGGATCTGGTTGATCGCGTTCTTCATCGGGCCGCCGACATTCATCGGGATCTGGCTAAGCACCGAGGCGGGGATGGTGCAGACACACCAGTCCGCGCTCATCGTCTTTGGCGTGCCGCCGGTACGGCTGTCGATGTAGGAAACCGCGACGCCCTTGTCGCCCTGTTTGATCTCCACGACCTTGCAATTGTACTGGATCAGCGGCTCCAGTGCCTTGCCGAAGGCCTTGCCGACCTGGCCCATGCCGCCCTTGGGCTGGAAGATCGTGCTTTGCATGTCATACGCCAGGCCCGCGCCGATCGCCGACCACAGGCCGGACTTGAGCAGGTCGTTCATCTCGATGCGCTTGCCCGCGATAGGTACGCTGCTCAGCCCGCCGCCGGGATCGCTGGCAAAGCCGCGGCGTTCGCCCGCTTCCAGGCCGGTGGCATACTGATGGTTGGCGTCCAGCGCGCCCCATTCCTTCAGCGCCGTCAGCAGGATTTCGCGATCCTGCTGGGTCACCGCCTGGTCCAGCGCGCCCTGCTTGGTGGTCTTGGACAGAAGCTCCGCAATCTGGCCATAGAAGTCGGCCTGCACCGTGCGATAGCGCTGTGGCTTGCCGTCGAAGCTGTCGGTGGAATGGACATAGGCGTTGTAGTTGACCTGGGTAAAGGGCTCCAACGCCACGCCCAGCCGGTTGACGTAATGCAGGATGCCTTGATGGTGATAGGGCAGGCGCCAGGGGCCGGGATTGATGTATTGGCCGGGATCGAACTGCACCTTCTGGGTGAAGCCGCCCAACTCGGTATAGGTGTCGCCGCCATAGAGCGACCAGTTCCGCCCGCCGGGGCGGCCGTTATATTCCAACACCGTGACCTTGTAGCCGGCGTCGCGCAGCTCCATCGCCGCGACCATGCCGGCGATGCCCGCGCCCAGCACCAGCACTGAGGCGCCCGCCGGCGGCGGCGACAGCTTGATCGGTCCCTTGAAGGTCGAGGTGTCGGCCAGGGCCAGCTCGGTCATGGCATGGTACATCGCGGCACTGCCGGCAACGACACCGATCATATTGAGAAGCGAACGCCGGCTCGGCGCTAACGGTTGGTCTGTCATGCTTTATATCCCCCGTGACAAAGATCATGTGCCGCGGACCACGCGGCCATTCGCCGTTCCCTGCCTGAAGAAATCCCCATGTGCGCCCGTTCCGGCGCTTGCTGGTGCGCGATTCTGCCCGCGCCGTACCAGGATTAAAGCGGTGCGGATGGTCAGGCGCAACGCGTGGCTGCGAAAATAGTTTTGCCCAAAAACATGCCAGGTTGCTGCGGGAAAAGGCGGCAACAGAAATGTCAGCAGGCTCTTCCCGCCGGTTCTTCCGCGTGCCACCGTCGAAACAGCCAAGCCGAGAATCCGCATGTCCCGTCCATCGCGTGCCATCCTGTTTTCCGTTCTGCTCGTCCTGCCGTTCAAGGCGCTGGCGGCCGATACCGCCACACAATGGTGGGCCGACGTCACTGCGCTTGCCAATGACGGTATGGAAGGACGGCAGACCGGCTCACCAGGCTACGACCGAGCCGTCGCTTATGTGATCGGCCGCCTGAAGACGGAGGGGCTGAAGCCCGCGGGACTCAAGGGCTATCTGCAGCCCGTGACGTTCGAGCAGCAAGTGGTGAACCAGGCCGCCAGCCATGCCGAACTGCTGGCCGCGGACGGCGCGGTGACGCCGCTCAAGGTCGGGGACGACATGCTGATCGCTGCCGGCGCCAGTTCGCGCCCCGCGCTCGCGGACGCGGCCCTGGTCTTTATCGGTTACGGCCTGCACCTGCCCGCACAGGGCTATGACGATTTCGCGGGACAGGATCTCAAGGGCCAAGATCTTAAGGGTAAGATCGCTGTGGTCCTCAGTGGCGGCCCCAGCGATATCTCCGGACCGATCAAATCGGACGCCCGCTCGGCCCGCAACAAGGCGCTGGCCAAAGCGGGCGCCATCGGTGTGATTGCGCTCACCACCCCCAAACAGGTCGAGATCGTCTGGTCGCGTCTGAAACTGATTGCCCGCCAGCCGGGCATGTACCTGGCGGACTCGGCATTGCGCGACACGCCGGATGGCTTTTTCACCGCCACCTTCGATCCCGGTCAGTCTGAATTGTTGTTCAAGGGCAGCGGTCACAGTTTCGCGGAACTCTGCGCCCTGTCCGACGCGTCAAAACCCGTGCCCCGTTTCGCGCTGCCGCTGCGCCTCAAGGCCAGGGTCGCGGCGACACGCACGCCTGTCACCGCACCCAATGTTGTGGCCAGGCTGGATGGCGGCGATCCCAAGCTGAAGCAGCAATATGTGGTGGTCTCCGCCCATCTCGATCATCTGGGGATCGGCGAGCCGATCAATGGCGACCGTATCTATAACGGCGCGATGGACGATGCCTCGGGCGTGGCGGCGGTGCTCGATATCGCTCATCGGCTAAAGCAGGGTCCCCGTCCGCGCCGCTCCATCCTGTTCGTGCTGTTCACCGCCGAGGAGAAGGGTCTGCTGGGTTCGCATTATTTCGCGGTCCATCCCACCGTGCCGAAACAAAGCATCGTCGCCGACATGAATTTCGACATGCCGCTGCCACTCTGGCCGCTGAAAAGCGTCTATCTGCCCGGTGAGACGGAAAGCACACTGGGCGCCGACGCCCGCGCCATCGGGGCCGAGCAGGGCATTGCGGTGGTGCCCGACCCACTGCCCGACCGCAACGTCTTCATCCGTGCCGACCAGTACAGTTTTGTACGCGAGGGTATTCCTTCGCTGTTCTTCAAGTTCGGCTTCGCCAAGGACACGCCGGAATTCGCCATCGAGCATGACTGGCGCGCCAACCGCTATCACGCGCCGTCCGATGATCTCGACCAGCCGATATTGAAAGAGGAGGCGGTGAAGCTGGACGCGTTCGTCGCCGCGCTGGCCAAACGTGTGGCGGATGCCGATGCCCGCCCTGCCTGGCTGCCGGGCAGCATTTTCCGCAAGGACTGAGACTCGCAAAAAAATCCGCCACGGTGGCCCGCGGCGGAGTTTTATGTTCGCCCGTTAAGCGGACGTTTTTGGTACGCGCCTGTCGATTATGCTCTGGCGCTGCGATCCACGATTTTGAAGCGCGCCAGTTCGCGGATGGCGGGGGCGAAGTCGGGCTTGATCGCCAGCGCGGCCTTATAGTCGCGGTAGGCGGCTTTCACATCGCCGGCTTCTTCTTCGATCACGCCGCGGCTGTAATAGGCGACATGCAGATTCGTGGCATTCAGCGCTAACCCCTCGGCGATATCAGCGCGGGCCTCATCGTAACGCTTCAGCGCCACCAGCAGGCCCGCGCGGCTGACATAGGCGTCGCCCAAATTCGAATCCAGCGCGATGGCGCCGCTATAGTCCTGCAGTGCTGCCGCATTGTTGCCCAGCCGGACCTGGATCACGCCGCGATCCAGCAGCAGCGCGGCGCGATGATTCATCGCCGGATCATTCAACGCGACGTTGCAGGCCTGAAGTCCATCCTTGAGCGCGGCCCGATCATTGGCGGCAGCTGAGCATTTGCTCGCGGCATCCACATTGTAGATCACGCGCTGAACCTGCGGTGCCGCCTGAGCGGCAATGGCCAGCGCGGCAGTGGTCAGCGCGGCAGTGCTCAGCGCGGCGAGGCAAGCGAAAAACGGTTTCATGCGGACACTCCCTGGAATGGGCCCTGAAATGGGATCGTCGTTCGCAATCCCTGTTATGGGTTTGAATCTACACCCGCCAACACAACGAACCGCAGGATAAAATGCGCGGAAGACCGAAAAAGACAGCCGGGACGGGATCTTGCCTCGCGAACGAGCAACGGCGAGAACGCACAGTCCCTGGGCAACATGTTTCGCCTTGAGAGGAAGGTTGCGTCGCAGCAAGGCCATTGATGCCGGAATCGCATTGGCCTTTTGGGGGAACACAGGTTTGCATCGCTCAAATTTCTGTCGCTATAGTCGCAGCGCTCGGGGGAGCCATGTCCGATATTCCGGTTAACCGCGAATTCTGGGATCGGCTGATCAGGGAGGTGCGCATCCGAACCCGCGGCCGCGCCGATCCCGAAGAGCTGCTGCACGCCGCCTATCTGCGCCTGTTGCGCTACCGTGCCCAGCATGTGGTTGAGAACATGGCCGCTTTCCTGGTTCGCACGGCGGTGAATATCGGTGTCGACAATTACCGGCACGAACGCTTTATCGCCGATGTAAGCCCTGACGATGTCGGCGCACGCGAAAATTCGCCGCTGCAAGATGAGGTTTTGGCCGCCCGTGTTCGTCTAGATAGGGTACGGGAGGGTCTGTCCCGCCTGACACCACGCACGCGCGAAATTTTCCTGATGCACCGCCTCGACGACATGAAATACCGCGAAATCGCCGAGCGCCTGGGAATCAGCCAGAGCGCGGTGGAAAAGCACATCGCCAAGGCCGCCCTGTTCCTGACCGAGTGGACGGAGGGCTGGTGAGCATGGCCGGATTCTCACCCGAGACCAAGGCGGAAGCCGCCGCCTGGCTGGCCAGGCTGCATGCCGAAGACCGCGACGCGGCAGACGAGGCAGCGTTCCGTGCCTGGCTGGACGCCAGTCCGTCTCATGCGCAGGCCTTCGAGGCGGTGGACCGGATGTGGAGCGATGTGGGCGGGCTCACGGATCTTCGGGGCGATCCGGGCCGCAAAGCCGCGCGCGGGGTGACTCGTTCCCTGGCCAGCCGCCGTGCCTTGCTGACTTGTGTGGGCCTGCTGGCGGTCACTGGCGGCAGCGCGCTGTTCTGGCGTTCGGCAAGCGCCAAGGTCTATCAAACGGAAGTCGGCGAGCAGAAACACGTGGCGCTGGACGACGGCAGCCAGCTTTTTCTCGATGCCCAGACCCGCATTGCCGTCTCCTTCAGCGAAACCGCGCGCATGGTGGACATGCAATATGGCCGGGCCAATTTTCGCATTGTACCGGATTCGAAACGCCCTTTTATCGTCGAGGCAGCTGAGCGCAAGATCGTCGCCACCCGGTGCAATTTCGACGTGCGCTGCGAGAATGGCCAAGTCCAGGTGGTGCTGATTCATGGCGAG
>Ga0193753_10000699_pt1 | contig 31721 bp, 25 predicted proteins | sample H1c2metaG_FD_144925 | JGI IMG/M metagenome (GOLD analysis project Ga0193753, IMG submission 144925) | Soil microbial communities from a riparian zone of the East river system, Colorado, United States - H1c2 | ecosystem: Environmental > Terrestrial > Soil > Riparian zone | place: USA: East...
TGGCCATGTTGATCCTCTAATTATTATGAGTGCGCACTCACTCATTAAGATTCACAAAAAATCACCCCTTCTTTGTAATCCCGGCCCACAGAACCTCAAACCCCTTCTCCCGAAATATCTCCGCCGCCTTTTTCTTCGCCGCCATCAGGTCCATCGTCATCGCCGCCAAAGCCTGCATCGTTCCTCCAATCAATTCCTCCGGCACCCCTCGACTCACAATTCCCTGGTCGATCGCCTCCTGCACCATCGGCTTAATCTCCGCAAACGGCGCCGCTCCCGCGACCTTCGACTCCGTCGTCAGCACGCTGGAAACCTCCAGCATCGCCAACACCCTGCGTTTCGCCGGATTCGCTACGCCCCAATCCACAAAACAATCCCACACATGCTTCAGCCGCATCCGTACGCTCTTCTTCCGCGGAAATCCCGACATCATCACCACCGCAAGTTCCTGCTTGATCTCGCGATAAACCGCGTTCAACAACTCATCCTTCGTCGCGAAGTACGTAAACAACGTTCCCTCGGCCACCCCTGCCGCCCGCGACACCGCCAGCGTTGCCGCCGAAAGTCCGTTCTCAGCGAACACCTGCACCGCTGCAGCCAGAATCGCCTTACGCTTATCTTCGCTCTTTGGACGCGCCATATATCTTTCCCTATAAATGAGTAGTTACTCATCCTAGCATCTGCTGATACGCTGATTCAAATCACAGCTATCGAGGGGAACATCGAATGCGTCGCTACACTTCAGCATGTCTGGCCCTTATCATCGCCGTCATCGCAGTGGGAACGTCACTGGCCCAGCCTCCTCAGCGAGCCACCATCGACCACGATCTCATGGAGGTCGATATCTCAGGCCTCCAGCGCCTCTACGCCCAGCGTCGCTACACCATCGTGCAGGTCACACAGTGGTATCTCGACCGCATCGATCGCTATGACGGCACCTACAAAGCCCTTCTCTACGTCGACGCCAAAGCCGCCCTTCGCCGCGCAGCCGAAGAAGATGCTGCCTCCCCACGCACAGCGCACGGCACACTCTGGGGAGTGCCCATCCTCATCAAAGCCAATACCAGCGTCAACGGCTGGGTCACCAGCGCCGGATGGAAGGGCTACACCATACCCGGCAAACAACTCGTCTCCCCTCGCGATGCCCTCGTCGTCGCCCGCCTGCGCGGCGCCGGAGCCGTTCTTCTCGGCCAGACCAACATGCCCGACTTCGCCGCCAGCGATACCAACATCAGCACCGCAGGCGGCCGCACCGGCGACGCCTACGACGTTCGCTTCTCCCCCGGTGGTTCTTCGGGCGGCACAGCAACCGCCGTCGCCGCCAACTTCGCCGTCTTCGGCACCGGAACCGACACCGCCAACTCCATCCGCCAGCCCGCCGCTAACAACAGCCTCGTTGGCATCCTTCCCACGCGCGGCCTCACCAGCATCGCGGGCATCCACCCGCTCGACTGGCTCCGCGACAACACCGGCCCCCTGGCACGCAATGTCGCCACCGCGGCCACCGCTCTCGAGGTCATGCAGGGTGATGACCCGCTCGATCCATGGACCAAAGGCAGCACATCCAAGGCCCAACGCGTCCCCTATACCGCTTACCTCAAAAAGGATGCCCTCAAGGGCAAGCGCTTCGGAGTTCCCTGGTTCGTCCTCGAAGGCTCGCCCACCGTCTACGGCACCGACCCCGACGCCCCTCCGCTCAACGGAGGCGTCGTCCCCGAGACCCGCGCCGCCCTCATGAAAGCCATCGAGCAACTTCGCGCCGCCGGAGCCACCGTCATCATCGACAAACAAATTCTGCCCGAAAGCTTCTTCATCACCGCACGCAGGATGAACACTCGCCCCTACCGCCGCGAAGGCGTCGACAACTTCCTGCGCGACTTCGGCCCGCCTCAGTACCACTCCGTCGCAGAGTATGAAGCCGCAACCGGCGAGCAGTTCCCGGCCTTCATGGTTGGAGGCAGTCGCCCGGGCAAAGAGACCGGCGCCTCCGTATCGCAACAAAGCATCGAAACCGACCCCGAGCGCGAAGCCAACTTCTTCGGTCCGCAACGCGCCGCGCTCGACGAGTATGAGGCGACCCTCAAGCGTTGGAACCTCGACGGCTTCGTCTACCCCGCCCTCCAGATCCCGACCTACGACGAAACCCTCCCCGGAGCCTCCAAGGCCGGCCCCTACAGCGAAACCGGCTGGGTCAACCGCATCGGCGTCCCCGCCATCTCGGTTCCCGGAGGCTTCTACGCCAACGGCCTTCCCTTCGGGCTCGAAATCTCAGGCGTCCGCTGGCACGACGGCGACCTCATAGGCTACGCCTACGGTTACGAGCAAGCCACCCACAACCGTCGCCTACCCAAACTCGTCGCCGGAGAAAAACCTTAACGGCTGCGCTTGACAAACCGCCCCCCCAAATCCGGTATCCTGCAAGTAAGGGGCTGCACGAGAGATCCTGCATGCCACCTCGAAGTACGGCATCAACTCCTTTCAATGGAATACTTTGCACAATAAAGTATGAGGGAGGGGTACCAGCCAAAAGGCAGAGGGATTCACAGATGAGTCAGGCAGCGCCTATCACATTCAACGACTTCCTCGGCAACACTGCCGCCGTCGAACACCTCCGTACTGCCATCTCCGCTGGCCGTCTTCCCCACTCGCTCATCCTCGCCGGACCCAACGGAGCCGGCAAATACACGCTCGCCCTCATGCTCGCGATGGCCGTCGAGTGCGAGCGCCAGCCCCGCGACCTCTGGTCCAACGGCCAATCCCTCGCCTCCTTCTGCGGAGTATGCAAGAACTGCACCCGCATCGCCTCCGCTTCTAACCTGGAGGAGCAGGTCGATCAGGCAGTTGGCGCCCGCGAAGATCTCCGCGAGACTGACAAGAAAGATACCCGCGTCCTCATCCAGCCCCACCCCGATGTCCTCATCGTCCCCCCCGACCCCCCGCAACTCCTCATCAAACTAGGCCAGGTCCGCACCGTAATCCATCGATCTCATTCGTTGCCCGGCGAAGCCCCGCGCAAAATCTTCATCTTCACCGCCGCCAGCTTCATGAAAGAGGCCGCTAACTCCCTCCTCAAGCTCCTCGAAGAGCCTCCGGCGACGGTCCACATCATCATCCTCGCCGAAAATCCCGGCGAGCTCCTCCCCACCATCCGCTCCCGCTGCGCCATAGTCCGCCTCGGCGCATTGCCGGTGGAAGAGATCGAGATGCTCCTCGCCGACCGCCGCCCCGATATCGCCCCCAAACAGCGCAACCTCATCGCCCGTCTCGCCCAGGGAGCCGCCGGCAAAGCCCTGGGTTTCGACCTCGCCGCCTACACCGCCGCGCGCGCCGATGCCCTGTTGCTGCTCCGCAACGCCGCCAGCGAGCCCGACCACACCGCCCTCTTCAAGATGACCGAGACCTACCGCGCCGGAGCCGAAGGCCAGCAGAAGACCGCCGAACTACTCCGCACCTTATCCCTCCTGCTCGAAGACATCCTCCTCCTCCAGGCCGGCACCCCCGAGCTTCTCCGCAACACCGACCTTCGCGCCGAACTCGAGCGCTTTGTCCAATCCCTCTCCTTCCAATGGATCGAACAAGCCTCCCGCGGCCTCGACCAGGTGCAAAGCGGCATGCGTCGCAACCTTCTCCGCAGCCTCTCGCTCGACGCCTTCGCGGGCCAGCTCACCACCGCCGCACGCTAACCGCACACCAAAACAGGAAACAAAACAAAGTGTCATCCTGAGAGACGTCGTTCCGCGCATTTTGCAAACGACGTAGTCGAAGAGTCCGCCTTGAGCGGAGCCGAATGGGACCTGCGGTTGTCCTTGCTTGTTCTTACTTCACCCGTGCAGCCTTCCTCAACCGGTCCCGCAAAGCCACCGCTACACCATCACCCTCTGGCAACGGACAAATAATTACCCCAACTCCAGCCTCATCCAGCGCTCGCAACCCCGCAAATAGTCTCCGGGCTAGCATCTCCTTATCGCTCCACAATCCCCACTCAAATACCCGAGCACTCCCCGAAACGTTCCACCCATCAGGAAGCATTACACCAACCACATATTCGCTCTTACCCAACCGATCAACAGCCTCAGCCAAAGCACTCTCCGTCGACGCCTCCACCAGAACCAGCCTCGCCCGCGGAGCATAATGCCGCAGTCCAACACCCGGCGAGGGCAGACTCTCGGGAGCCTTCGCTGCATCCACATCCTGCGGCTGAAACACCTGCACCTCGCCGACAATAGCCGCGATCATCTCCGCCGTAACCGCACCCGGCCGGTAGATCATCATCGCCCCTACATCAAGCACCGTCGACTCAACTCCTACGCTCGTCGCTCCCCCATCCAGCACCGCATCGATCCGACCATCCAGATCCTCGAGCACATGCGCCGCTGTAGTAGGACTGGTTCTCCCAAACCGATTCGCACTCGGAGCTGCCACCGGCACTCCCGCCCGCCGAATCAACTCCAGCGCCACCGGATGCGCCGGCACCCGCACACCCACCAACGGCCTTCCCGCCGTCACCGAATCCGGCACCGCCGCAGTCCGAGGCAGCAACAGCGTCAAAGGCCCCGGCCAGAAAGCCGTCATCAGCGCCTCTATCTTCGTAGCCTGCCCAGGCTCAATCGAGGCCACCCGCCCCACCATCCCTTGATCGCACACATGCACGATCACCGGATCCCAGCCCGGCCTCTCTTTCGCCGCGAATATCTTCCCAACCGCAGTCGAATCAAGCGCATTGGCTCCCAGCCCATAAACCGTCTCAGTTGGAAACGCGACCGTGCCACCTGCACGCACCAATTCCGCCGCCCGCAGCACCCCGTCTTCCCCTTGTAATCGTTCCGTTTTTCCACTGAACATATCTCTCCATCCTATCGCCGTTGGAGCCCTTATCAGCCGTATACTCACCCCATGCAGGCACCCGAGATCGAACTTAAACTCCCCGTCTCCGACCCAGCCGCCCTTCAGTCCCGCCTTCCTCAGTTCGGCTTCCACCTCGACACTCCTCGCACCTTCGAGCACAACACCCTTTACGACACCCCCACCCGCGATCTCCGCGCCAAACGTGAGCTTCTTCGCCTTCGCCGCTACGGCTCCATCTGGATCCTCACTCACAAGCGCCCGGGCAACGAGCCTGCCGACGTCACACGCTACAAAGTCCGCATCGAAACCGAGACTACAGTCGAAGACGGTCCTGCCCTCGCTGCCATCCTTGAGGCGCTCGGTTACACACCCGCCTTCATCTACGAAAAATTCCGCACCGAGTGGTCCCACGTCGATCCCGTCACCAACACCATAGCCCACCTTGTCATTGACGAAACCCCCATCGGAAATTATGCCGAACTCGAAGGCCCGCCGGACTGGATCGATCGCACCCTGGCCGAACTCCACATCGATCCTGACACCTGCCTTACCGACAGCTATGGCAAGCTCTTCCTCGATTGGAAGCAGCGCACCGGTAGCCCCGCCGAAAACCTCACCTTCGCCGAGATCTTCACTCCCGCCCTCGCCACCCGTTAAAGCCTCCGCCGCATCCGCCGATACAGCCTCTGTACCTTGTGGAGGTTTCAATTGGCTAGTCCATTTCGCACTGCTCGTTCTCTCATTTGCATAGGTAGTCTCGCCCTCAGCGCGAGCGCAGCCTTCGCCGGCGACGTCCATCGTGTTGTCGTCACCCGTGTCCCACCTATCTATCCCGAAATCGCTCACCGCATGCATGTAGGTGGCAAGGTCGTGTTGCTTGTCGAGATTCAGCCCGACGGCACCGTCTCCGACACCAAAGTCGAGTCCGGCCACGCCCTGCTTGCTCCAGCCGCACAAGACGCCGTACGCAAGTGGAAGTTCGCTCCAAACCCGAGCGCCTCTGAATCGGAAATCGAAATCAACTTCACCATCCAATAACTCTCGTCACTGAAAATCATTGCGTCGATAAGGATCAACATGAAACTTGAATCGAAACTCGGCCTCACTACAGGCATTCTCATCTGCGCCATGCTGCTCAGTGCCTTCACCGCAACCATGCGCATCCAGGAGTCCAACCGCCTCGCGGCCAGCGCCACTACGCAACATATCCCCCTCAACTCCACGACCCGCGACTTCCGTATCCAGGTTCTCTACAGCATCCATGCGCTGGAATCGTACATGCTCTTCGGCATCGATCCTGTCTCCTCCGCCAGTTTCCGTCATCTCCGCCAACAGAACCTGTCGCACGCAGACACGGCGATGACCAAGCTCAAGGAGTTCGCCTCACGTTACAGCCTCGGCTACGACGCCACCCGCATCAATGATCTTGACAGTGGGTTTTCCAATTTGAAATCTCTCGAAGACAAGGTCGAGCAACTCAACGAATCCAAGACCGCACAAGGCACCGCGCAGGCCTACGACACGTTCCAGAACCAGATACTCCCGCTCGAAAAGTCTCTCTTTGCAATGGCAAGCGACCTCGGGCAATCGCAGATGACCCAGGCCGACGATGAAGTTGTGCAACTGCAACATGCCAACTCGGCGACGCTCTACACTCTGTGGATCGCGACGATTCTCGGCGCATTGATCGGCGGAGTTGTCTCGGTCATGCTCGCCCGGCGCATCACCAAATCCATCGATCTCGTCGCTGAGCGCGCCGATGCCATCTCCGAAGGCGATCTCACCGGCAAAGAGCTCGACCATCTCTACGGCAAAGACCAGATAGGCACCCTCGCTGCAGCCATGCAGAAGATGCAGAGCAGCCTCGGCTCCATCATCGGCACCGTCGTCGATACCGCCGGCTCTCTCACTGGCAGCGCCGCATCCATGCGCTCTGCCTCCGATCAGATCCATCGCCGCATCGATCAGCAGAGCCAGCAGACACAACAGGCAGCCACAGCCATGCAGGAGATGTCGGCCTCCATCGCCGAGGTCTCGCGTCACACTCAATCTGCCGCGGAGACAGCCCGCAGCGCGGCCCAGACAGCTCGCGAAGGCGGAGAGATCGTCAAGCATGTCCTCGGCTCCATGCACTCCATCGCCACTGCGGTCAGCGAAACTTCGTCCACGGTCGGCCTGCTCGGCGACGACTCCAAGCGCATCAGCCAGATCGTCACCGTCATCGACGAGATCGCCCGCAAGACCAACCTGCTTGCGCTCAACGCAGCCATCGAGGCCGCCCGTGCCGGTGACCACGGCAGAGGCTTCGCTGTTGTAGCCGGTGAAGTCCGCCGTCTCGCCGAAAGCACCGCACAGGCCACAGGCGAGATTGCAACCATGATCCAGGAGATTCAGGATCGCACCCGCATCGCCATCGCCAGCATGGAGAGCGGCACCGGCACCGTCGAGCAGGGCGTCGTCACTACAACTCAGGCCGGCGAAGCGCTCGAGCGCATCATCGGAATGGCAGAGCGCGTCGACAAGATGATCGCCCAGATCGCCATCGCCGCCTCGCAACAGGCTGCCGCGGCCGATCAGTCCAGCGCGAGCCTCGATGCCATCCACAACCTGAGCCACGACAACCTCGTCGAAATGGCTACCACTGCCGCAGGTATCGAGACGCTTCGCACAACCGCTGTCGCCTTGGAGCAGCAGGTCGACCGCTTCCACCTTCAGTCAAACCCCTCGGTTAAGCTGAATCGTTCCAACACGCAACGCATGCAGCATCCAAACTCATCTCCACAGGCTGCCTGACACCCAGCAAAAAGGGCCTGCTATCAAGCAAGCCCTTTTATTTTGAAAACTACACCTTAGAAGATTTGGAAGTTAACTTCGACGTTCAGTTCCACTAGCACAGGCTTTCCATTCTCCATGGCGGGTTTGAACCTGTACTGTCGCACAGCTTCGATAGCCTTTTCATCCAGACCCATTCCAACGCCGCGGACTACGCGAACATGGCTCGGATTTCCATTGGTATCAACCCACAGATTCACCAGCACATTTCCGGCTACCTTGGCTTTGCGTGCCTCCTCGGAAAACTCTGGTTCTACCTGGAAGATCAGCACCGGAGCCGAAACTCCACCGCCAATTCTCCTTGGGCCGCCGCCAATGTTACCTCCCGACCCCGGCCCGATACCTGATCCATTTCCCGAACCAAGCCCGGTTCCGCTGCCATTGCCCATCGACGTCCCAACCAGCGGCGAATTCGGCACACCGAAATTCGGAAGGTTCATCGCCATCTTGACGTCTTTCTGGACCTCAACCGTCGGCTCGATCTTGATCTTCGGCTCCTCCAGCGGAGGCGCTTTCGGAGGAACGATCTGCTGGTCGGCAAACTTCGGAGGCGACCCCTTCGAAACAGGCGTCGGTCCACGTTGTCCGCCGCCGCCACCCATCGCCGCAGCTTTCGGCGGAGCCTGGGGCGGAATGGCAATCTCAGTTACAAGGGTGGTCTTCGCTGGAGCCGATAGTGGAATCTTCTTTATCAGAATGTAGGCGATCAAAAGGATCACGAGGCCATGGATCACAACGGCAATTGCCGTCGACTTCGGATCACGCTTCACCTTCATCGGATCGTCGACGGCGACAGGCTTCGACTCCAACACCAGCGGCGGCAGCTTCTGCGGGAAGAACACATCCCGAATGCTGCTCCACAGAGAGGAGAAGACGCCTTCTTCCGTGATGATCAGATCGTTCTCCACCGGTTGTGACTCGAGTACCAGCGGAGCTTCTTTTACCGGAGTGAAAACATCGCGAAGATTCGAAAACAGCGAAGCCCACATCGACCCTTCGGTCTCTTCGTTCAGTTGTGGCGCTTCCGCCGGACGGAGGATTGGGCCATCTTTGCCTGGGTCAGTCTCCGGTGGTGGTGTCAACAATGTATTCGCCATAAGTTGCTTTGCCTCGGTGACGGTTGGCTGAGCCGACCGCCTACCCCTGTGAGAATCGTGCGCAACTGTCTATCTTAATCATACGTCTCCGGTCTTCCGCCGGTTCTTATCTCTACTGCCGGGCTCGGCACTTGGCTCCAGAAACATTCTACAAACATTCATCTTCGTCCGCTCGTTTCATTGGACGCGCCTCCCCCTGCGAATGTCTCTTCCGCATCACATTCGACACCCCATTCCCCGGCTACAATAAGAGTTTGGCGCCAACTGCGCTTCTGTCTATAAGGAATAAGAGGAACGAATGCCGGAAGCATCCGAATTGAAGACCGTACAGGAGCAACCCGTGAAGCCCCTGAAATCCACGCTCAATCTCCTGCAGACTACCTTCCCCATGAAGGCAAATCTGCCCCAGAATGAGCCTATTCGGCTTGAAGCATGGCAGAAGGACAACCTTTACGCCCAGATTCGCGCCGCACGCGCCGGCTCGCCCAAATACATCCTTCACGACGGCCCCCCCTACGCTAACGGCGCCATTCACCTTGGTCACGCCCTCAATAAATGCATCAAGGACTTCGTTGTCAAGACCAAGACCATGGCCGGCTTCGACTCCCCTTACGTCCCCGGCTGGGACTGCCACGGTCTCCCCATTGAAATCAAAGTGGACGAACAACTTGGCCGAAAAAAGCTCGAGATGGATCCCGTCGCCGTCCGCAAGGCCTGCCGCGACTACGCCCAGAAGTATGTCGACCTTCAGCGCAGCCAGTTCGAGCGCATCGGCGTCTTCGGCCGGTGGTCCGACCCTTACCTCACCATGTCCTTCGGTTACGAGGCCTCCATCGTAGAAACCTTCTACGACTTCTTCGAGAAGGACTTCGTGTACAAGGGCCTCAAGCCCGTCTACTGGTGCATCCACGACCGTACCGCCCTCGCCGAGGCCGAAGTCGAGTACGAGCAGCACACCTCGCCCAGCGTCTACGTCCGCTACGCTCTCACCAGCGATCCCGCCGCTATCGATGCCTCACTCGCCGGCAAGTCCCTCTCTACCATCATCTGGACCACCACTCCCTGGACCCTTCCCGCGTCCCAGGCCGTCGCCTTCAATCCGCACATGGAATACGTCGCCCTCAACTGCGAAGGCGGCATCTATCTCATCGCCGAAGAGTTGCTCTCCTCCGTCGTCGTCCACTGCAATCTGATAAGCGGGACCAACCCCGCCGAACCAGCCTCGCAGGTCGACATCCTTGCCCGTTTTCCCGGCAGCCGTCTCGACCGCGTCACCTTCCAGCATCCTTTCCTCGACCGTAGCATCCTCGGCGTCACCGCCGATTACGTCACCGCCGAACAAGGCACCGGAGCCGTCCACACCGCTCCGGCCCACGGCGTCGATGACTTCTACACCGGCAAACGCTACGACCTGCCCGAGCTTCAATACGTCGACAACTCCGGCCGCCAGCGCAACACAAACGGCCAGCCATACGAAGACCTCACCGTCTTCAAATCCAACCCCGTCATCATCGAGCTTCTCCGTGAAAAGGGCGCTCTCCTCAGCGCCAGTAGCTTCGAGCACTCTTACCCGCACTGCTGGCGCTGCCACAACCCCATCATCGTCCGCGCCACCGAGCAATGGTTCATCGGCATGGAAACCCCGATGATCACTGAAAACGGCACCGAGACCACCTTCCGCCAGCGCGCCCTCGACGAAATCGCCAAAGTCGTCTGGGATCCCTCCTGGGGCCAGGAACGCATCTCCAACATGATCGCCACGCGTCCCGACTGGTGCATCTCCCGCCAGCGCATCTGGGGCGTTCCCATCGCGGTTTTCCTCTGCGAGCGCTGCCACAAGCCGCTCAACGACGGCGCCGTCAATCGCAGCATCGTCGACCTCTTCAAAAAGGAAGGTGCCGACGCCTGGTACATCCACGACGCCCCCACCCTTCTGCCCAAGGGCACCAAATGCCCCTGCGGTAACGAAGAGTTCCGCAAAGAAATGGACATCCTCGACGTCTGGTTCGAATCCGGCGCAAGCTGGCACGCCGTCCTCGACCTCGAGCCCGAGCTTCACTTCCCCGCCGACCTCTACACCGAAGGCGGAGACCAGCACCGCGGCTGGTTCCACTCGTCATTACTTACATCGGTTGCCATTCGCGGCAAAGCTCCCTACAAGATGGTCGCTACCTCTGGCTGGACCCTAGACGAACAGGGCCGCGCCTTCTCCAAATCCCTCGGCAACGGCGTCGATCCCGTCGACATCGCCAAGCGTCTCGGCGGCGAGATCATCCGCCTATGGGTCGCCTCCGTCGACTTCCGCGAAGATGTTGCCGCCAGCGAAAACCTCATGCAGCGCGTCAGCGACAACTACCGCAAGCTGCGCAACACTCTCCGCTTCCTGCTCACCAACACCAGTGACTTCGACCCGGCGACAAACACCATCGCGTTTTCTGCGATGGAGCCTTTAGACCAGTACATCCTCGCCCGTCTGGCCGAGCTCACCACCAAAATCCGCGCCGCCTACGACGACTTCGAGTTCCACCGCGCCTACCAGGCTCTCAATGAGTTCACGAACACAGACCTCAGCGCGCTCTATCTCGACGTCCTCAAGGACCGCCTATACACCTTCGCCCCCAACCACCCCGCTCGCCGCAGCGCCCAGACAGCACTCTGGCGCATCGCCGAAACCCTCACCCGACTCATCGCTCCCATTCTCAGCTTCACCGCCGACGAGGTCTGGCAGCTTCTCCCCAAGGTCGAAGGCCGCGAATCCAGCGTCCACCTCGCCCTCTTCCCCACCATCGCCGACATCGTCCCCGGCAACACCACTAAAATCCTCGCCGACTGGAAGCACCTCCTTAGCCTTCGCGAAGGCGTCTTCCTCGGCCTCGAATCCCTGCGCGTCAACAAGCAGATCGGCAAATCGCTCGAAGCTGCGGTCGACGTTCAGGTCGTCAACAATTCCAACAACTCTCTCGACGTCGATCTCACACAATACGCCGAAGCGCTGCCAGAGCTCTTGGGAACATCCGCAGCATCGATCACCTACACAAACGAAACGGCAGCCGATGATTCGCCGTTCCTTATCGATGTGCACAAAGCCTCAGGCACCAAGTGCGAACGCTGCTGGCGTTACACCGCCGACGTAGGCGACGACACCGGCTATCCCACCGTCTGCCTCCGCTGTGCTGACGCCCTCGACGCCATCGACTATCCACCCTACCCCGCCCCGACGAACGGAACGGAGCCCCAGGCCTGATGTCCGCTAAATACGAATACCCACCCACTGAGTTCGACCCCAAGCCAAGCCGCGCATCCGGGCCGCGCAACTACATCCTTCCGCTGCTCTCCATCGCTGCTGCCGTCGCCATAATCGACCGCATCACCAAGCACATGATCATGCATCGCCTGCCAGAAGGCAGCGCCCACACTGTCATTCCCGGCATCCTTCGCATCACCCACGTCCTCAACACCGGCGCTGCCTTCAGCATGTTTGCAGAGTCAGCCTCGACGGTCGCTGTCCGCCATGGCCTCGTCATCTTCTCCGTCGTAGCCATCTTTATTGTCCTGGGCATGCTCTGGCGAGTACGCCACGCCTTTTCTCTCACTTCGGTAGCCCTCGCTCTCATCCTCGGCGGAGCCATCGGCAACGTCTACGACCGCGTCCGCTACCACTACGTCGTCGACTTCCTTGAAGTCCACATCGTCCATTACCACTGGCCCGACTTCAACGTAGCCGACTCCTGCATCGTCATCGGAGCCTGCCTCCTCTTCATCGAAATCTTCCGCACCCAACCGCATTCCTGACATAGCGACCGCAGTCTCTCGCGTATGCTGGCCTTCTCAGGAGTGAACATGATGCGTTTTTATAAAGTTTTTTTTGGTTTCCGTGGACTTCTGGCCTGTAGTTGCGTGATCGTGATTCTGCTCACAACAAGCTGCAATCGAGCCGCTTTATCGGATACGCGAGCGAGCAGCGAACAGGCCATCCGTACTCTCGATAGCCAATGGTCAAAGACGGCAGCCTCTCACGACGTAGATGGTACGGTCGCGTTCTATGCGGACGATGCCATACTATTGCCTCCCGATGAACCGCTCGCTGGCGATAAGGCCTCAATTCGAGCCTCCTGGGCCGGTACGCTGGCCGCTATGGATACCATCTCCTGGAACGTGAAGACGATTGAGGTGGCAAAGTCTGGGGAACTCGCCTACCTTACAGGAGCTTGGACAACCACCGCCAAAGGCCCCAATGGTACCCCTGTCCCGGTCATAGGCAAGTTGTTGGAAGTCTGGAAAAAGCAGCCCATTGGTCAATGGAAGTGCGCTGCTGACATCTTCAACTCAGATGCTCCAGCGAACCCGGCACCCAGCTCTACAAAGTAGCGCTCTTCCAGAACGATCTCTGACGTATGCCGGTGAGAAACAATGCGGAAACTCTATTGGGATTAGTAACGGTAGTCGACTTGCAGGAAGTGACCTATCCCTCTCAATCTAGACAGTTGGTCGGCGAATGCTTCAATCATCGTCCCAGTTAATTAGCGCTCATTCCCTTAATGCCTGAAAATAGAAGTTTGGCCATGAATGATCAAATCACAATCCGCGGAGCCCGCACCCACAACCTCAAGGGCATCGACGTCGACATCCCCCATAACGCCCTGACCGTCGTCAGCGGCGTCTCCGGCTCCGGCAAATCCTCCCTCGCCTTCGACACCGTCTACGCCGAAGGCCAGCGCCGCTACGTCGAATCCCTCTCCGCCTACGCCCGCCAGTTCCTCGAGCGCATCGAAAAGCCCGACGTCGATCACATGGATGGCCTCGCCCCCGCCATCGCCATCAAGCAGAAGAACCAGACCCGCAACCCCCGTTCAACAGTCGCGACGGCGACCGAAATCTACGACTACCTCCGCCTCCTCTACGCCCGCTGCGGCACTGTCACCTGCCTGCACTGCGGCGGCATCGTCAAACACGACACCGTAGACGAGATTGTCACCACGCTCCTGGCCCTTCCCGAAGGCACCCGCACCTACGCCCTCTTCCCCATCGTCCGCGCCGAAATCAAAATCGAGCCGATGCAGGTTCCCACAACCGAGGCAGCACCCGAGTCCCCCGCCCCCAAGCCAAAAAAATCCGCGTCATCCGTGCTCGGCCTTTCGTCCATCACCGACGCCCTCAAAGACCGCCTCACCGAACTCCGCCGCCGAGGCTACAACCGCCTCTACCAATCCGGCAAAATAGTCGAGTTCTCCACCCCCGAGTCCCTTCTCGAACTCGACTTCACCCAACCCATCTTCGTCCTCGTAGATCGTCTCTCCCTCTCTCCCGACATCCGCGCCCGCGTCGTAGACGCCATCGAGACCGGCTACCGTGAGTCCGGTGAAATTCAGTTCCACACCGTCCCTCGGGATGGCGAAGGCGAAGCCAAGCCTCAGCACCTCCGCTTCTCCGCCGCATTCGAATGCACCACCTGCCACCGCGTCTACCGCGAGCCCGAACCCCGCCTCTTCTCCTTCAACAACCCCTACGGAGCCTGCCCCCGCTGCCAGGGCTTCGGCAACACCATCGACTTCGACCCCAACCTCATCATCCCCGACAAATCGAAGACCCTAGCCGCCGGAGCCGTCGCCCCGTGGACCACGACAAAATACCGCGCCCACCACGGCGAAATGATCCGCGCCGCCAAAGCAGCTGGCATCCCCACCGACGTTCCCTGGTACGACCTCACCCCTGATCAGCAGCGCTTCGTCGAAGAAGGCAGCGGTAGCTTCCCTGGCATCCGAGGCTTCTTCGCCGCCCTCGAGCGCAAAAAATACAAGCTCCACGTTCGCGTCTTCCTCTCCAAATACCGCGGCTACGCCCTCTGCCCCGATTGCCGCGGCCAGCGTCTCCGCGCCGAGGCCCGCGCCGTCCTCATCAACAACCAGAACATCTGCGAAGTCTCTGCCCTCACCATCACCGCAGCGCAAAACTTCTTCGACAATCTGCAACTGTCACCGTCACAATTAGAGATTGCCGGCAAGATCCTCGAAGAGGTTCGCCAGCGCATCCACTTCCTCCATCAGGTCGGCCTCGACTACCTCACCCTCGACCGTCTCAGCTCCACCCTCTCCGGCGGCGAATCCCAGCGCATCCAGCTCGCTACCTCCCTTGGCTCCCGCTTAGTCGGAGCCCTCTACGTCCTCGACGAGCCCAGCATCGGCCTCCACTCCCGCGACACCGCCAAGCTCATCCACATCATGGAAGAGCTCCGCGACCTTGGCAACACCATCCTCGTCGTCGAGCACGACCCCGACGTCATCCGCGCCGCCGACCACCTGCTAGACCTCGGCCCCGGAGCCGGCGAACTCGGCGGCCACCTCCTCGCCTCCGGCACCGTCGCCGAAGTCACCGCTAACCCCGCGTCTATCACCGGCAAATACCTCTCCGGCCGCCTCACCATCCCCGTCCCCAAACACCGCCGCGAACCCGGCCGCGAGCATCTCAAGCTCACCGGAGCCCGTATCCACAATCTCCGTGGCGTCGATCTCGACATTCCCCTCAACCTTCTCTGCTGCGTCACAGGAGTCAGCGGCAGCGGCAAATCCACCATCGTCCACCAGGTCCTCTATCGCGCGCTCATGCAGTCCCTTAATCGCGAGGACTCCCAAACCGAAGGCAGCACCCACGCATCCCACCTCTACCGCGAGCTCTCAGGCACCCAGCACCTCAACGACGTTATCCTCGTCGACCAGTCCCCCATCGGCCGCACCCCGCGCTCCAACCCCGTCACCTACATCAAAGCCTTCGACGACATCCGCGCCCTCTTCGCCGCCCAGCCCGACGCCAAGCGCAAAGGCCTCGGCCCCGGCCACTTCTCCTTCAACGTCCCCGGAGGCCGCTGCGACGTCTGCGAAGGCGACGGCACAGTTACGGTCGAGATGCAGTTCCTCGCCGACATCGAGCTCCCCTGCGAAGAATGCAACGGTACCCGTTACAAATCCTCCATCCTCGACATCAAGTACAAAGGCAAGAACATCCATGACGTCCTCAACATGACCGTCAAGGAAGCTCTCGTCTACTTCGCCGGCCACCCCAAGATCGTCGATAAGCTCTACGTCCTCGATGAAGTAGGCCTCGGCTACGTTCGTCTCGGCCAATCCGCCACCACGCTCTCCGGCGGCGAAGCCCAGCGCGTCAAACTAGCCTCACACCTCGCTACCGCCCGCTCCATCACTAACCGCAGCACCACCAACGAAGCCGCCGCCAAAGCCCGCAGCCGCACCCTCTACATCCTCGACGAGCCCACCACCGGCCTCCACTTCGACGACGTCGCCAAGCTCCTCGCCGCCTTCCGCAAGCTCATCGAAGGCGGTGGCTCCCTCCTTGTCATCGAGCACAATCTGGACGTCATCAAATCCGCCGACTGGGTCATCGACATGGGCCCCGAAGGCGGCAGTGGCGGCGGCCAGATCGTAGCCACCGGCACCCCCGAAGACATCATCGCCAATCCTGCCTCCCACACGGGCCATTGGCTGGCCCACGTCCTCAACCCCTCGACGCCCAAACCCGAAGCCGAACTCCAGGTCACAGCATAGGCCCGTGCCGGCTCACGGGTATGTCGACTCACGCAAATCGTGATTTGTTTTCTCGCGCCCATTGCTCGTACGTCTTTGGTTGTCTGCCCGTCACTCTTTTGACAGTGTCTCTCATTGCTGCACCACCGCCGTCCCGAATCACTTCAAACGATTTGCCGACTGCGCTCGCCACAGGCGCTGACACTCCGGCTTGAATCATTCCTTGCACAGCAGTCTCCGTCGGAATGTCGACGCATCGAATCGCCTTCCCAAGAATCTCCGCCAGAATATTTACCTGCGCTGGCACACTGAGTAGCTCACCTCCCGTGACTTCGAGCACTTCGTCCAAAATGCTCGAATCCGTCAATGCCCTGACCGCGACAGCCGCAATATCCTCTGGTGCAATTGGCGCAGACCTGCCGCTACCCATTGGATTGAGCACAACCCCTTCAGCTTTTATTGTGCGTCCCCACTGATAGGAATTAGACATGAAGCCGCCGGAACGGACAAACCTGCCCTGTAAACCGGACTCCCGAATCGTATCCTCCTCTCCTTGTGCAGCCTTCCAATCATGAGGTCAGGATTGTCTGCAAGCGTCGAGGACAAAAAAACAATCCTTGGACTTCCCTGCCCTTTTGCGGTGTCGATAAGTTTGCGAAAAGCCTGTCCATTGAGAGCTCCATTCATCAGGAATGCGCCCTCCACGCCTGCGACCGCTCGCTCAAATGTGTCAGCTCGCTCGAAGTCACCGGCGGCAACTTCAACTTGGTCTCCCCAATGCGCCACTTTATCCACGTCGCGGGTAAACACACGTACCTTCTTCCCCATCGCCAGGAGTTGATCGACCATCTTGCTTCCGACATTCCCTGTTGCGCCTGTTACGAGATACATTTTTAGCTCCTTTTCCTTCTACTCAGAACCGTATGCGTAAACGCCGCATGAAACAATAGGACTTGCAGCAAAACACTGTTGCTGTATAGGGACAATCAAACAATGACAGATCTAAACGAATTGCAGTTTTTCGTGCGAGTCTCTCAAGTCCAAAGCTTTACTTTGGCGGCAAAACACCTCGGCGTACCCAAGTCGAGCGTTAGCCGAGCCATCAGTAGATTGGAAGGCCGGTTAGGGGTTCGCCTTGTAGAGCGGACGACTCGTAGCGTAGCTCTTACCGAGATCGGCGAGCTTTATCTTGAACACTGCCGACGCGTCCTCGAGGAAGCCGAGCAGGCGGATCTGGTCATCAGCACCCTGGTTGCTAAACCCCGCGGAACCCTGCGCGTCGGCGCACCCGTAGCCTTCGCCCGTTCTATTCTGGGCCCTGTCCTGGGAGAATTTGTAGCTGCATATCCCGAGTTACGGGTACACCTGCAACTTCTCGGCGGAGAGTCGCCTGCGCGCGAGAAGAACTTCGATTTGATCATACGCACCGGCCCACTTGAGGACTCCTCTCTGCTGGTAAAACCTCTCATGCGCATCCGACTCGGCGCCTATGCCAGCCCTCTCTATCTCAAGCATCACAATCTTCCGGACTCCCCTGCAGCTCTGCGGCAACAGAGTTGCATCACGTCCAGTTGCGGCACCTTCGGAGAACCTGGTGACTCCGCAATCTGGCGTCTGCGCCGCGGTTCAGAAGTAAAAGAAGTGCGTATCGAATCACGCGTGTCCGTCCCTGATCCCACAATCAATCATCAGCTCGCATTGGCCGGCGTCGGCGTAGCCCTACTCTCTCAAGTAGCAGCTCGAGCAGACTTGGAGCATGGTCGTTTAGTTCGACTCCTGCCCGAGTGGGAACCGGATCCGGTCGAACTCCACGCCTTATATCCATCCCGACTGAATTCCTCGCCAAAGGTGCGGGCATTTCTTCAGTTTCTGCGGCAGCGCTTCGAAGGCGAGTCCCTGCTCGACGGCCACGATGGTCGCATTGAGAATGCCAACCCTCCATCACGAAAGATCATAAAAATCAGATAGCCGCTTATAAGTCCGTCGTCCTGCGTTCACTTGACGCACCTGTTATTCTTTAACTAGGGAAAGACCCATGAAGGCCCGGCTATCGAGCCGGGCTTCCGTACTTAACAGCCGCTCCAAGTACGGACTTAGGTCCTTCCTTTTGAATACTTTGCACACTTTAAGTACGGGATAGGGGTATATCAGATGACAACGACACCACACCACAGAATCGGTCAGGTTCCTCGACGCCATCGCCTCCCTTCTGCCCTCCCATTGTTAATATTTTCGACCCTCTTGTTCGCAGGCAGCTTCGTCCAGGCCCAACTCCCCGCAGGCACCACCGATACAACGCAGCAACCAACCCAAACGCAAGACCCCCAGCGCGCCGAAGCCAACGCCGCCATCGACCGCCGGGATTACCCCACAGCCCTGAAGCTCCTTACCGCACTGGCTGAAACCCACCCCACCGATGCCCACATCCTCTACGACCTCGGCTTCACCCAGGACGCCCTCGACCAGACCTCCGCCGCCGAAGCCTCCTATCGAAAAGCAATCACCACCGACCCCAACTTCCTCGAGCCCCACGTAGCCCTCGGTCTCCTCCTTGCCCGCAGCGGCAAACTGGCCGACGCCCGCGCCGAACTCGACAAAGCTACCACCCTCACCACCGACAATCCCACCCTCAAAGCGCGGGCCTACCGCGCCCTCGCCCGCATCGACCAGCCCACTCGCCCGTCCCACGCCAGCGACGAGCTCCTGGCCGCTCTCAAAATCTCCCCCGAGACCTCCGACGACATACTCCTCACCGGCGAACTAGCCGAAGCCAGCAACGAACTTCTCGCTGCCGAAGCATCCTACCGCCGTGTACTCGCCGCCGACCCGCAGAACGCCGCCGCCACCGCTGCCCTCATCCACATCCTCATCCGTCAGAACAAGCCCGACCAGGCCGAGACTCTCCTGACCACGGCCCTCCAGAAGAGCCCCGACGACCCCACCCTGAACGCCCAGCTAGCCAGCCTCTACGAATCTCAGAACAAAACCGATCAAGCAATCCCCATCGTAGAAAAGCTCCACGCAGCCCACCCGCAGGACCCCAACCTCACCCGCCTCCTCGCCCGTCTCTACAGCCACAGCAATCAGTACGACAAAGCCGACCCGCTCTACTCAACCCTGATCTCCACCTCCCCCCAGGACCCTACCCTCCTCGACGACCGCGCCGACGCCCTCATTCATCTCCGCCGCTTTGCAGACGCCGAAACCCTCCTCAAACGCGCCATCGCGCAGCAGGAAGCCTTCCCTTCCAAGGAAGACCTCGGAAGTGCCGCCAGTCACCTGGCCTTCGCCGCATCGGAGAACAACGACCCCACCACCACCTTGCAAGCGTTAGAGATTCGTGATAAAGTGCTGCCACAGTCGCCGTCGTCCCTATTCCTTGCGGCAACCGCGCATGACAAGCTTCACCAGGTCAAGCAAGCCAAAGACCTGTACAAACAGTTCCTTACCGTGGCTGATGGAAAGTTCCCGGACGAGGAGTGGGAGGCGCGCCACCGCCTTATCACCCTCGAACACATGAAGTAGGCAAGCGCTCCCTTCGAGGTGCGTTATGAATCTAAGATTACGGCCCTCTGCTTTTCTTCTTCCCCTGCCTCTGCTTCTCACCTTCTGCACGCCCCTCCACGCATTCTCGAGCGACGAAAATCTTCCCGATGCCCAGACCCTCACCCGCCTCGAACTTCAGGCCCAGGAAGCCAAGCCTCGTGAACAATGCTTCCTGTACGCGGAACTCGTTCACACCATGACCGAGATCGCCGGCAAGCAGATGCTCAACGGAGACGTCGACCAGGCCAGCGCCACCCTCAAGAAGGTGGAGCACTACGCCCAGCTCATCCATCTCGGCCTCGCCCACGATACCAAGCGCCTCAAGAACGCCGAGCTGCTGATGCATCACACCACATACCGCCTCGGCGAATACCTTCACCAGGCTTCCGGCGAAGACCAGGCCACCCTGCAAGCCACCCTCAAGCAACTCGACCACGTCCAGAACGAGCTTCTGACCCAGGTCTTCAACCACTAAAGCGGTATTATGTCCTGCAAGGAAGTTATCGCCCTGAGCGAAGCTCATATACCTGCGGCAACATACCTCTCTCCAATGCGCCATCGCCCATCTCTCGTCCTCGTCCTCGCTCTCATCTCTCTTGCCCTGCCTCTGCACGCCCAGCATGACGACTCCGCTCTATCCGACGGGGAGATTGAGCAGCTCCGCGATTCCGCCTACTACCCCAACGATCGTGTCATCGTCTTCATCAAGCTCCTGGACTCTCGAGTCAAACGTATTCAGGAGATATACACCGGCCCACGCCGCCCCGGCCGCGAACGGGATACCCACGATCTACTCGAACAGTTCACCTCCATTGCCGACGAGCTCGACGACAACCTCGACGACTACGGCCCCCACCACCGTGACTTACGCAAGGCCCTCCCCAAGCTCATCGAGGCGACAGAGCGATGGGCCACCGCCGTAAAGTCCCCGCCCGATAACGAAACGTATAACGTCTCCCGCAAGCTCGCGCTCGAAGCCATCCGCGACATCCGCGAATCGGCCACCCAACTAGTCGAAGACCAGAAAACCTGGTTCGCCGCCCATCCGCCTCAAAAAGAAGATCAGAACAGAACAGAAACCGGTCCGCCCCCGCAATAGCCTTCCAACCACCGATTTGGTTTTTGTCCGTTTGCCGTCACTACTTGGAAAGCCACCGCATAATCCCAGTAGCCGGAAGCTCCGGCGACAGAAACCGCATGGGGCTGCCGATGACCGCTCCTGCGGCTAATCTGCCGCTACGGACAGCACCTTCCATGGTGGATGGCCATTCGGTAGCGGTCCAATCTCCGGCGAGGTAGAGACCGGGCCACTGCGTCTGCTGAGTGGGTCGGGAGGCGTCTAGCCCGGGTGTTACGGAGAACGTAGCGCGAGCTTCCTTGAGGATGCCTGACTTGAGGAGCTTTGCCTGTTTCGCGGCGGGAAAAAACGTTTCGAACTCCTCAATGGCGGAGGTTAAGATCGCTTCCCTGTTCATCTCGAGTTCAGGCCAGGAAGCGCTGATGACCAGCTCGAGATAGCAGCCTCGGTCAACGGCCCAGCGACGAATGCGGGATTTAACGAAGACCCACTGGATACGCGTGTCGAGAAGGACTGCGTGGTCGAGGCCAGTCACGTCGCGGTCGTACCAGAGGTGGATGGTGGTGATTGGTGCGGGAATAAACTTATCGAAGCCAGTGGCAGGCACAGATAAAGGAAGCAATGCGGTGAGTGCTTGAGTTTGGCGGAAGTCAGTAGCCAGGATAACGGAGTCGGCACTGTAGAGTTGACCACCCGCGAGCACCTGCCAGCGATTGTCGTTTATTTGCTCGATACGCTCGACTCCGGCTTTGAGCTTGAACTCCACACCCTGGCGGGTCGCAAGATCGGCCACAGGGGTAAAGAATTCCGTGAGAGGAGCAGCGGGGATGCCGAGTCGACCTGCCTCAGGCGAACGCAGGAAGGACTCGTGAAAGACCTTCCCTGCATACTTTACTGAGCAGCGATCGAAGGTGTCATTGAGAGCACCGACGACGACAGGCTCCCAGAAGTGCCGAATGGCGCGCTCGGTCTGGCCGGTGCGCTTAAGCCAGGATGCAAAGCTCTCCGTATCGTCGGCGGGATAGCCGCGAAGGAAACGGGCGAGGCCTGTCGCAATAGCAGTCTTGTCGCGCAGGCTGAGCATGGGTGCTCGAAGGAAGCTCAACGCCTGATGGGCGGGAGCAGGAAGCGCGCTTGTGCTCAGTAAGGTGCGGCGGCCATTGGATTCGAGGAAAGTAAGTTCGTCGTACCAGCGGATCGTGTCGGAGATACCGGCCTGACGCGCGAGATCGAGGATGTTGGTACAGCACCCGAGGACGACGTGCTGGGAGTCAATGGTCTCGTCGAGCGCGGGATGGTCGTACGAATACGCACGACCGCCAATATAGGGTCGCCGTTCCAAGAGAGTGACCTTTGCGCCTGCACTCGAGAGCGCGACCGCCGCGGAAAGACCAGCCACGCCTGCGCCTGCGACAATGACGTCGCTGTGGGCGCCACTCATAGCGAAGCCCCTTTGCCCGACAAAGCTCCGCGGTTGCGCATCGACATGACCACGCCCTGCGCAAGAATGAGCAGCTTTCCAGAAGTGGAGACGCGGGCGCGTCTAGCGAAGACATCGTAGTTAGCCGAGTGAATCTTCTGCAGGAGGCGGTGATAAATGGTGACCAGTACCCAAAGGGCAGCACGGCTGTCCGCATCTATCAGCGGAAGAAGACGGCCGGCAGAAGCGTAGTACTGTTCGGCGCGTGCGGCCAACTGTTGTAGTGCGGCACGCTCGTTTGGTTCGAGAGCAGCCCCGGCTGCAAGGCCATAGATGCGCTCGAGGGCAATGTCGTGCTCAGCGAGAAGGTCGAGAGGAAGGTACACGCGACCACGCTCCGCATCTTCTTTAACGTCGCGAAGGATGTTGGTCAGTTGGAAAGCTATGCCAGTCTCTTCAGCAAGCTTTTCGGCTTGGAGATCGGTGTAGCCGAAGATACGGATACAGACGAGGCCAACGACAGAGGCTACGAGGTAGCAGTAACGGTAGAGGTCTTCAAATGTCTTGAAGATCTGTGGCTCGCCTGTGAACTGTGGGGCGAGATCCATGGTGGTTCCCTGCACCAGTTCTTCGAGTAGTCCGTCAGAAATGGCGAAGCGCTTCTGAGTGTCGTTGAGTGCGAGGAACACTGGGTCGTCTGAGATGCCGGAGGCGCGTGCAGTGCGCCAGGCTGCGACCCAATTGTCCATAAGTAGGCGGCGATCTTCGACAGGCATCGACTCGTCATCAGCGATGTCATCGGCGTGTCGCATGAAGGCGTAGACGGCGCACATCGCATCACTTTTGTGCTGAGGCAAAACGCGGAAAGCATAGTAGAAATTCTTTGCTTCACGCTGAGCGATGGAACGGCAGACTCGATAAGCTTCGGCGGTGGTCAACGTGTGAGCTCCGCGTGAAGCTTACTGAACAGCGCACCTGCAAGAAGACTTATCTTCTTTGTTTTGGTGACGACAGGGCGACCACGAAGAACATCGAAATCCTGCGCGGTAATGCCATCGAGGATAGCGTCGCCACCCTTGCGGAACAGGTCGAGCGTTACAGCCAGTTCCTTGCCTACTTGCGAGCTGATAGCCCCGCCTTCGTGAAGCATCATGCGTGTACGGTTGACGAGACTCTGGATCATGGCACGGAACTCTGGAGTGAAGACGCGGCCAAGAATCTGTCCCTCGTCGACTCCGAATTGCTGCATGTATTCGGCTGGAAGGTAACGGCGCCCGCGTTCCGCGTCTTCGATTACATCCTGCCAGAAGTTTGCCAACTGGAGCGCGGTACACACCTTGTCGGAAAGCAGCGCAGTCGATTCTTCCTTGTAACCGCAAACCAGTAGGACAAGACGGCCAACCGGATTGGCGGAATAGTGCGAGTATTCGAGGAGCTCGTCCCAGGTGTTGTAGGCGGTCTTGACCTGGTCCATGCGAAAGGCATGAAGAAGATCGTGAAAGAGCTGACGCGGCAGATTGAACTGCTGGATGGTCGGTTGAAGTGCCACGAAGACGGGGTGCATCGACCGCTCGGGTGCGTCGTAACACTCGTCGAGCATCGAACCCCATGCGTCGAGAAGGCGCATCGCTACGCCAGGGTCGGAGACCTCGTCCCCAAGGTCGTCAGCCACGCGGCAATAGGCATAGATGCTCTCGAAGTGCGATCGCGTTCCCTTCGGCAGGAACCAGGTAGCTACATGGAAATTTTCGTAGTGGGAGCTGGTGAGCTGAGCACACCAGAGTTGCGCCTCCTGCAAACTTGGACGGTCCAAAGGGGTGAGATAAGCATGTGGAGCGCCAAGCAAAGCATGTTGCGGCGAGAGAGTGAGGTCGCTCATCTGGGCACCCCACTCGGGAAGACAGCGGTTTTGATATCTCGGGAGTCGGCAGTGCGCGTCATCATGCGAGCAAAGAGTTCGGGGACTTGCGCGAGAACAGCTCTGCCGGTGATGTATTCAGCGCACTTGAAACGTCCGCTGGTGACAAGCTCTAAAGCGGTACGGCAGGTCGCTGGTGTGTGGTGGAAACTGGCCTTGAGGGTGATGTCGCCGTAGTGTATGCGATTCGTGTCAAGCTGGACGCGAGTGCCGCTCGGCGGACCGCCGAAGAAGTTGACGAGGCCGCCTTTGCGAACCATGTCGACAGCCCACTCCCACGTGGCAGGGACGGCCACGGCTTCGATGACAATGTCGGCGCCACGGCCCTCGGGGGTAAGAGCGCGGGTTGCGGCGACCACATCATCGACTGCCTCAATGTGGACCACACAGGCAGCGCCGAAAAGCTTAGCGGCATCAATCTGGTCTTCGCGTTTGACGACGGCGATGACGTTTACACCGGAGAGCTGCGCGACATGCATGAACATGAGCCCGATGGGCCCGGCGCCAATGACGACCATGGTGTCGCCGGGACGTGCTCCACTCTCTTCCAGCCCGCGGACGACGCACGCGAGAGGTTCGGTAAGGGCAGCGTGCTCAAAGGGAACGTCGTCGGGAATAAGAAGGGTGTTTTTCTCCACAATGCGGGAAGGTATGCGAATGTACTCAGCATAGGCTCCGTTATTGAAAAGGAGGTCTTCGCAGAGATTTTGCTGGCCGTGGGTGCAGAAGAAGCACTCGTCGCAGGGGGCGGAGTTGAGGGCGACGATCCGGTTGCCTTCGCGGAAGGCCGTAACCCCGGGACCGACCTCCGTGACTACACCGGCCAACTCGTGGCCAAAGAGGATGGGCGGCCGCAGCATAAGGGCGTGATAGCCGCGGCGATAGACTTTAAGGTCGGTACCGCAGGTAAGGGCAGCACCCACGCGAACCACCAGTTCTCCGTAGGAGGCTCGCGGCACATCTACCCGCTCCAATCGAAGGTCTTCCTTGCCGTACAACACCGCGGCGGTCATCTGCGAGATCATCCCTACTATCTTCTCATTCCGAAGGGTGCCTTCGCATCTTCTGCTGTTCTAATCAGTTCAATAAGATGCAATCGACAGCCAGGGTTGCGCATCTGATACATTGAGCCAGACAACGACTATGCCCCTAGTATCCCCAGAGGTCTTCGCCAAGCAGGAACTCGCAGCCGTGCAGGATTACTCCATCCTGTCATGGCGCGCGATCATCAACATCTTTTCAGGACCCCGCTACTGGGCTGATATCTTTACGCAAATGGACTCGATCGGGGTAGGATCGATGCCCATTGTCGTGTTGACGGGATTTTTTACAGGTTGCGTGCTTGCACTGCAGTCTGCGACCTCGCTGCAGGCATTCGGCTCCGTAAGTTTGACCGGAAACCTGGTCGCCCTCTCCATGGTGAAAGAGCTGGGGCCGGTGCTGACGGGGCTGATGGTCTCGGGACGCAACGCATCCGGCATGGCCTCCGAACTGGGGTCGATGAAGGTGACCGAACAGATCGATGCCATGCGGGCACTAGGCACCGATCCCATAAGAAAACTGGTTACGCCGCGCCTGTATGCGACGGTATTCATGCTGTTTTTCCTTACTATCGTCGCCAATGCCGTTGGCATCGCAGGCGGAGCCCTGGTGAGCGTTGGAATGCTTGGTCTGAATGCTTCGTCCTATTTCCATAATTCGTATAGAGCACTAGCGTATGGAGATGTCGTTCAGGGCCTGACCAAGCCTTTGTTCTCCGGCTTCATCATCGCCACAGTGGGTTGCTACTTCGGTATGAACACGAAGGGCGGAACCCAAGGCGTCGGGCGAGCCACAACGCAAGCAGTGGTGGTTTCGTCAGTATTCATCATCATCGTCGACTTTATTGTGAGCCGTGCCATGATCGGCATCTTTGGTAAGTAACCGGAATATGCCCCAGCAAATGACCAGCAGCAACGTCGAGCGGAACGGCCAGGATCCCGGCGCGGGAGAGGTCATCGTTTCGTTCGAGGACGTGTCGATCCGCTTTGACGAAAAGCTGGTGCTTCAAAATGTCTCCTTTACTGTGCAGCGTGGCGAGACACGCATCATCCTTGGACCTGCGGGTGGAGGAAAGTCCGTCCTGATGAAGCTGACCAACGGGCTGCTTCGGCCGGACTCCGGCAAGATTCACGTCTTTGGCGAAGACATTACGACGATGAGCGAGCGGGACCTGTTCAAGATGCGCAAACGCGTCGGCATGGTCTTTCAGGAGTCGGCACTGTTCGACTCACTCTCGGTAGAAGAGAACGTCGCCTATCGCCTGAACGAAGAACGCGTTCCTGAAGACGAAGCCCATACGAAGGTGGTAGAAGCGCTTCAGTTCGTGGAGCTTGAGCAGGCTATTTCAAAGTACCCTTCGGAGCTTTCTGGGGGAATGCGGCGCAGGGTTTCGATTGCGCGAGCAATCATCAGCAGCCCCGATCTGATTCTTTACGACTCGCCTACAGCTGGCCTCGATCCCATTACGTCTACAACCATTGTGGACCTCGTGATCAAGCAGCGCGACGTTTCCCATACGACAGCCCTGCTGATTACACACCGGATGCAGGATGCGTTTTTGTTGGCGATGAACCGATTCGATGCGCAGACCGGCAAAGTCGAGCGAATCCCCAACGGCGGAATCGACGACAGTACAAGATTTCTCGTGTTGAACGAGGGCAGGGTGGTCTTTGACGGCACGACTCTGGAGCTCGTGCACTCTACAGATCCATGGCTGAGGGATTATCTAGCCTGAAACATCAAAGACTTTAAGACCTTGTGCGACCCCCTGAACCATCGCAGCCACCCATTTCCACGCAAAATCCCCGTAAACTAACCGGATGGATAAGTTCGTTGTACGCGGCGGTAACCCCCTTTTAGGCACCATCAAAGTCTCCGGAGCAAAAAACTCCGCCCTCCCCTGCATGGCCGCCGCCATCCTCACCGAGGACGAGGTCATCCTCGAGAACATCCCCCAGGTCCGCGACATCGAAACCGAGCGCAAGCTCCTCTCCTCCATGGGCGCCGAAGTCGAACTCGGCTACGGCCGCGCCCAGCACCGTACCCGCATCAAATGCGGCATTCTCTCCGACCCCGTCGCCAAGTACGAGATCGTCAAGACCATGCGCGCCAGCTCCCTCGTCCTTGGTCCTCTCATCGCCCGCACCGGCATCGCCCGCGTCGCCATGCCCGGCGGCTGCGCCATCGGCGGCCGCCCCATCGATCTCCACATCAAGGGACTCGAAGCCATGGGTGCCACCATCGTCTACGACCACGGCTACCTCGAAGCCCGCAGTCCCAATCAGGGAACGGGGCGACTCAAGGGCGCCCACATCGTCTTCGACAAGATCACCGTCACCGGCACTGAAGACCTCCTCATGGCCGCCGTCCTGGCCGAAGGCGAAACTCTCTTTGAAAACTGCGCACGCGAGCCCGAAGTCACCGACCTCGCCGCCCTGCTCACCGCCATGGGCGCAAAGATCGAAGGCGCAGGTACCGGAACCATCCGCGTTCAAGGCGTCACAAACCTACACGGCGCACGCCACCGCATCAATCCCGACCGCATCGAAGCCGGCACCTTCCTCATCGCCGGAGCCATCACCGGAGGCGACCTCAACGTCGATTGCTGTGAGCCAAAGCATCTCGGCGCAGTCATCGCCAAGCTCGAGCAGTGCGGCGTCAAACTCGACGTCGGCACCGACAACATCCGCGTCCGCTCTGGCGGCGCCACCGGCGAGCTCCAGGCCGCCGATATCTCCACCGAAGAGTATCCCGGCTTTCCTACAGACATGCAGGCTCAGTTCCTGGCCCTCGCCACCCAGGCCGAAGGCACCACCTCAGTCACCGAAAACATCTTCGAAAACCGCTTCATGCACGTCCAGGAACTCATTCGCATGGGGGCCAACATCACAATATCGGGACGCACCGCCACCGTTCGCGGCAAAAGTCCTCTGCAATCGGCAGCCGTCATGTGCTCCGATCTCCGCGCCTCTGCCTCTCTTGTACTCGCAGCCCTCGTTGCCGACGGCGAAACCATCCTCGACCGCGTCTACCACCTCGACCGCGGCTACGAGCACTTCGAAGAGAAACTCCGCGGCGTAGGCGCTCAGATCCGCCGCATGGGAGACGTCTTCGGTAAAAAGTAACCGTATAAGTTACAAAATCACCAGCTTCTTGCGATACTCGAAGGCATCCAGCTCCTCTGCGCCATAAAACCGCTTCCGTCTCGCAATCCGCTCATATCCTCTCCGCTCATAAAAGCGGATGGCTCCCTCATTCTCCGTAAACACATGCAACTCCATCCGCAGCGCACCAGCCGCCTCTGCAAGCATCTCCACCGCCTGCATCATGCGTCCCGCCAGCCCTCTTCGGCGATACTCCGCGGCAACGTCCAGTGTCACCACATATGCGCGTCGCTCCGCCGCAACACGGTCGATATGCTCGATCACAAACCCAACCACCTCGCCTTCTTTCTCCGCGATCAGGCTGACGGCATTGCGGGCTTCAGCATAGGCCTTCATCGATCTTCGGTCGAAGCGAAATTCCTCAGCGAAGCACGTCTCGTCCAGCCGAACGATTCCCTCCAGATCAGTCACTCTATACTCACGAAGAACAACCTCGTCCCCACTGGTCATTCATCTCCACCCAAAAAGAAAATGCGCTCCGTCCCGTTATACAGAACGAAGCGCATCAAGCAAAGCTTACTAGAACAGGAACTTGCCGCTGAGTTGAAGCTGTCGTGAAGAGCCGCCATCGCTTGTGGCGAAGCGGGTTTGGGATATCTGACCGAAGGTCGATGACGTCGTGTTGCCGTTAGGCTGAGCGAAGTTGGGGTGGTTGAGAACATCGAAGGCATCCACGCGCAGCTTCAAGGTAAGGCGCTCCGTGAGCTTCGTGTTCTTCTCGCCCGACAGATCCACGGAAGCGAAGCCAGGCCCGTAGATCATATTCCGGGACATATCTCCGAGACTATTGCTTGTATTCTGGTAACTGCATGTGGGCGTAACTCCGGTGCTGGGGCACACAGTGGATTGAATAAACGTCACGTTTGTAATTGGAGTCTGGATCTTCCTGGTCACGTTTGGACCTACAAGATTAGGTCGAATCACGCCCGAAACACCTGTGAAAGTGGATGTATTCGTGAGATTGACTGGATTGCCTGTCTGATACTGCACAATCGTCGACAAGCTGTAGCCTTCGACGAGCCGGTTCCCTTTGAAGGGCAGAGCATAGATCGCGGTCGCGGAATAATGGTTGCGCGTGTCAAAGTCTGACGGCCCGTAGTTGTTGCCAGGATTGGTGCTGTCCTGGAAGGTATAGCCGCCCTGCGATCCAAGTGAATTCGTATCCAGCGACTTCGACCAGTTGTAGTTCATGTTGAACTGCAACCCGTGACCGATGTTCTTGCTGGCGGTGAGCCACGTGGCATTGTAGTTGGACGAACCAACACTATTTGCCTGAGCGATATTGGAGTTAGACGCAACACCACGATCGATTGGGCTGGTCGCCGAGAGCACAGGGAACGGACGGACTCCCGCACTATTCGGCTGATTCTGGTTGGTACGAGCGCGCAGATGTCTCCCGACGGAGCCATAGTAGCCGGCCGAAAATACGATACCGGCTGGTCCGGCCTGCTGGACATTCAGGTTATATGTCTGTGTGGTCGCATTCTTGAAGTTTGGATTAACCGAAGAGATAGCGATACCAGATGCCTTCGCAGAGTTAAAGAGAGTGCCGACGGGGATTGGCGCCGACACATTGCTGTAATTGACCGAGGTGCTGAAAGGCGGATTGGATGACAGGCCTCCCACTACACCTGATACCGGCTGGTCCGACATGATGCCGTAGCCTCCACGCAGAACCGTTCTGCCGGTGCCAAAGACATCCAACGCAAAACCGACGCGCGGCATGTAGTTGTAGTTCTGCGAATAAACGCTGCCAACGCCATTCGTGCCAGTACGAATCAAAGACACAGATGTCGGATCGAAGATCACAAGGCGGTTTGCGCCCTCCGTCGGAGTGCCATTCCACTCGAACCGAAAACCAAGCTCAAGGGTAAGCTTCTGGTTTAGCTTGTAATTGTCCTGCACAAAGAGACCCGCTGCATTGACATAAACGCGGCTGGAAATTGTGGAGGGCGTGACCTGGTAGGCAGTTGCAACATCGTTTGCGAAGTTGGTCGATCCCAGTACGAGCGGAGTCGCCGGGCTGGTTGGTGTTGCTGCCTTTGCAGGCGTATTGGCGAACGTCAACGTTCCAGGATCGCTAGTAAAGCTCGCGCCCAGGAAACGCCGGAACTCTCCGCCAAATTTAATAGTGTGCTTCCCTTTCAGATAGGTTGCAGCATCCGAAAAAACGCCAAAGGTATCTGCCCGGCCCTGAGGAAATCCAGCGGGACCACCATAGGTCAGGCTGAGATCCGAGATCGTAGTCTGCGGCAAGCCTACGTTTCCGGTCAGGCCGCCAACGATGAAGTAATTTGAAGGATCAAGCAGTGTGTTGGGGATGAAGGCAATGTTGATGCGATTAGCGCCAAGACGCGCCTCATTGATGAAATTCGGATTGAAGATATGCGTGTAGTTCAACGTAAGAACCTGCCGGTGAGCGTTGCGATGATCGCCGAAACCGGGAATAGTATCGCCCTGCAAGGCTGGTTCAGTGCGAACGTCCGACTGGAACGCGTAGAAACCATGCAATGAATCCGTCGGCCGGATCTGGTAGAGAATGTCGCCCGTGTATTGATCGATATTCACAGGACCTGGCGTGAAGGCGACATACTGGTTTCCGCTGTTCGGCAAAGGAATCAACGGCAGAATCGCATTTGCCGATGGGCTTCCAATTGCTTGAATCGCCTGGCGCTGCGCGGTGCTGAACACCGTGCTGTTCTGCAGAATGCCCTGGCGCTGACGTAGGCCCTCATAGCTGCCAAAGAAGAACATGTGGTCCTTCCAGATGGGTCCGCCCACAGCTACGCCAAAATTGTTGCGCTTCAGAGGAGCTTTTGCCCCCGCCGTGCCGATCAGGAAAGGAGCGCCGCGGTTGAAGTAGTTGCGCGCGTCGAGAGCCTCGTTACGGAAGTAGTCGAAGACTTCGCCGTGGAAAGCATTCGTGCCGGAGCGTGTGCTCACATTGACAATCGAACCCGAGCTTCTGCCGTACTCCGCGCTGAAGGTCGAGTTATTGATCTTGAACTCGGAGGTGGTATTGATCGAAGGCTGGAACGTGATCTGGTTCTGACTCATGTCGTTCAGATTGATGCCATTGATCTGAAAGTTCACGGAGTCTTCGCGGTTGCCGGCAGTAATAAACGAATTTGCACCCAGGCCGCGGCTGGCGCCGGTCAAGCTTCCAGCAGTCGGAGCAACCACACCGCCGGGCGTAAGCACAGTCAGGTCGAGGAAGTGACGGCCATTCAACGGGATCTCCTGCA
>Ga0193753_10000700_pt1 | contig 31710 bp, 34 predicted proteins | sample H1c2metaG_FD_144925 | JGI IMG/M metagenome (GOLD analysis project Ga0193753, IMG submission 144925) | Soil microbial communities from a riparian zone of the East river system, Colorado, United States - H1c2 | ecosystem: Environmental > Terrestrial > Soil > Riparian zone | place: USA: East...
GGCTCCGGATCGCAGACGGTGACGCTGGCGCTGCGCTGCTGGCGCACCGACTGGTCGTAGATCGAACGGCCGGCCAGGCCGCCGACCATCGTGCCGATGGCGGAAGTGGCGTAACGCCCCGAGCCGCCGCCGACCTGGCTGCCGATCACCGCGCCGATCACGCCGCCGACGACGGTGGCCACGGTGCGGCTGGCCTCGCTGCCGCCGCGGTAGCCGTCGTTGCCATCGTTGCCGTAGTAACCATTGCCGCGATAACCGTCGTCGCGACCGTAGTAGCCGTCGTTGCCATTGCCGTAATACGGATCGCTGGATGCGTAGCCGTCGTTGCGCGTGTAGCAACGCTGCGAACCATTGGAGTACTGGCCGGTATTGCCGTAGCCATAGCCGGACTGGATCACCGGATCGACGCGGATCACCCGCGCATAGTCGTAGTAATTGCCGGACGACTGGCCGTAGCGGTCGACCGTCGGCTGTGCGTACTGGGAGGAGTACCCCGAGGATTGCGCCGAGGCGGTGCCGACAACGGCGGCAAGGCCCAAGGCAAGGATCGAAGTAGCGAGGCGTTTCATGTCGTGCTCCGGGCGCCGGAATGGCGCGACTGGCACGCTAGGGCCCGGCGAGTAAAGCCGTGCTGAATCGAAACCGATTACACCGCTTCCGCGCGCAAGGGTTTACCTCGCCGACAGCCACGCTGCGGCTTGCCGGGCGACGTCGCCGGCTTCGCGACCCAACAACGGCGCCATGTGGCCGGCCGACGGCAGGCGGATCAGGTCCGTTGCCCATGCGCCGGCCAACGCCAGCGTAGCGGACGCCGGCACGTCTTCGTCCTGCTCCGAAACGATGCACAACACGGGGCAGCACGGCTTCGCGACGGCGACGCCCGCCCGCGCCGTTCGCAATACCGCGCCGCTTTCGTCGCGCCAACGACGGAAAGCGTACAACGCGGTCGCATCGTCGGCCTCCGGCATCGCCCTGCGCGTCGAAGCCAGACGCGCATCGCGGCGCCATGGCACCACATCGGGCCATGGCCGTTCCGGCAAGGCTGCATGCCATGGCGCGGGCGGCAATGGATTCACCAGCACCAGCGCGTCGGCCGCGTCGGCGGCGAGCGCGGCGAGCAGACCGCCGAGACTGGCCCCGACCAGCGCGCGCGGCTGCGGCAGCGCCTGCAACGCAGCGCGCACCTGCGCGAGGTAATGGTCGAACGCAGTCGCCCGCAGACCCGCCGGCGCCGGCTGCAGGTCCGGCGCTTCGACCTGCAAGCCGTGCGCGGCGAGTACGCCGCACCACCGATTCCATTCCCAACCACCGCCGCCGCCGCCGTGGATCAGCAAGGCCGATCTCATCGCCGCAATGCAGCCGTCATGGCCAGCAGCTTGTCGGCGACCTGGTGCACCGATCCGCGGCTCTCTTCCGACGCCATCGCCAGGTAATGACCGGCGACGTTGCGTATCGCCGGCCTGGCGACGCGTACCAGCCGCCCGGCAGCCATGGCCTCGTCGGCAAGCGGCGAGCGCAGCAATGCGATGCCCAACCCTGCTTGCGCCGCCGCCAGTACCAGATCGTAATCCTCGAAGCGGCGGTCGGCGGACTTGGCGCGGAAACGCACGCCCTGCTCGGCCAGCCAGGTGCGCCACTGGCTGGTGTCGGAATCGTGCAGCAAGGCCTGCTCGGCCAGGCGCGCCGGCTTTGCGTTGCTGCCCAGGCTCGCGGCGAGATCGGGCGCGGCCACGGGATAAAGCTGCTCTGCGAACAACAGCTGCGCGCGCACGCCGCGCCATTGGCCTTTTCCATAACGCACCGAAAGGTCGCTCTGGCCGGCGGCGAGATCGGCGACGCGATGTTCGATCGACAGTTCGATTCTTCTTTGCGCGGGCGATTCCTGCAGCGCCGGCAGCCTGGGCAGCATCCATAGCCGCGCGAAGGATGGCACCACGCTGATCCGGATGGTCGGCAACTCGCGGCGCGGGCGCCAGCGATCGGCGGATTCGCGGATGGCGCCCAGGGCTTGCTCCACCTGCGCGACGAAACGCTGCCCAGCGGGCGTGGCGCGCACGCCGCGGCCGTGGCGCTCGAATAGCGGCGTGCCCAGCCAGCGCTCGACCGCCTGCACCCGGCGGCTGATTGCGCCATGGGTGAGCTCGAGCGATTCCGCCGCTGCGGTGAACGATCCCGTGCGATGCGCGGCGATCACCGCGGTCAGTCCATCCAGTGGCGGCAATGATGAGCTGTGCATGTGGCGCACACCTCATCATCGATCGGTGCCCTATGTCAACAGCCCGGCAGAAGCGAGCATGGCCCAACGCCCGCTATCGCCGATGCCTATGCACTGCTCGACTTCACTGCGCACGACCCGCCGCACCCATGCGCGCACCCCTGTCTTCATCGGCATGGTCGCCGCCGCCTTCCGGGTCGGCGCCCAGGCCCAGGACGATGTGGTCGGCAGCGCGGACGACGCTTTCGGCAGCCGCATCGGCCAGGAGAGTATCGGCCTGTATTCCGAATCCATGGTGCGCGGCTTCGACCTTCAGCAGGCGGGCAACTACCGGATCGGCGACGCTTATTTCGTGCGCGCCGCGGCGCCCACCGACGCGATCGTCGCCTCGTCGCAAATCCGGGTCGGCGCGAGCGCTTTGCCGATCGATTTTCCGGCGCCGTCGGGCATCGTGCAGTACGCGTTGCTGCCCGGCGACCGCGAGCGCGGCCGCATCGAAATCGGCTTCCAGCATCTGCTCGACAGCAATCCGCGGCCTTACCTGCGCGGCTTCTTCACCGAGCGCAGCGGGGACGGCCGTTTCTCGCTGTCCGGAGGGCTGCTGGGTTCGCCGAGCGCGCGTTACATGTTCGGCAACGAAGCCAAGTACTACGGCGCGGGCCTGGTACCGCGCCTGCGCTTGGGCGAACACTGGCAGCTCACCGGCTTCCATGGCCTGTACGTGCAGCGCTACCAGGCCGATGTCGGTTTCGTGCCTGCCGACGGCGTGCGCCTGCCGCAGCCCGACCGGCTGCGTTACCTGGGCCAGACGTGGTCGCGGTTCGATACGCGCAACGTCACTACCGGCGCGATCGCCGCATCCGATGCGCGCGACAACGCCTGGGATTACTCGCTGTCGGCCGTGCGTTCGCGCGTGGATCGCCCGCGCTCGGACTTCAATCTGTTCACCGGCATCGACGCGGCGGGCCTTGCGTCCGCTTCGACCCTGGTCGCGCGCGACCGCAGCATCGATTCGCGCGCGCTCGAAAGCATCGCGCGCCGCGACTGGACGGACCAACTTCAGCGCCATGAACTGACCGTCCTGGCCCGCTCCCGGCGCTCGGACTACCGCAACCCGCGTACCGCTTCCATCGATGTCGGAGACGCTTCGGTATGGGGCGACGTGGCGCAACTGCCGCCGCCCGAAAACGAACCCGCGCGCCAGGGCGGCACCGAAGTAGACCAGCGCGAATGGGGTTTGGGCTGGCGCTACCAGCGCCGCAGCGGCTGGGCGGCCGATGTCGGCGTTCGCCGCGTGACGATCGACGAAATGGCGGAACAGGCCAACGGCGTGCGCACGATGCGCAGTTCGGGCGCATGGCTTTACAACGGTTCGGCGGTGGCGCCGCTGTCGCCGCACCTGACGGCGTTCGCCTCCACCACGCGCGGCATCGAGGAAGCGGGCAGCGCGCCCGAAAACGCGAGCAACCGTTTCCAGGTGCTGCCGCCGATCCTGGCGCGGCAGTCGGAACTGGGCATGAAATGGCAGCCCGGGACATCAACCTTGTCGCTGATCGGTACGCTGTTCGAGATCGAGAAGCCCGAGCCGGGATTCGATGCCGGCGATGCCTATCGTCTGCTCGACGATGTGCAGCACCGCGGCGTCGAGGTTTCGCTGGCCGGCGATATCGCCGAGGGCCTGCATGTGGTGGCCGGCGCTACCTGGATGCGCATGCAGCTGCACGGCGAACGCGTCGACGCCGGCGAGATCGGCGAACGGCCGGTGGGACGGTCGTCGAAACTGGCGTTGGCCAGCTTCGACTATGCGCCGCCGCGCTGGCGCGGTTTCTCCATCGACGCCGACGCCACCTATTACGGACCGCGTTTCATCGACGACCGCAACCGGTACCAGACGCCGGGCTATACGCTGCTCAACCTGGGCGCGCGCTACCGGTTCGCGTGGAACAGGGTGCCGGCGGTGCTGCGCCTGCGTGTCTATAACGCCAGCGACAAGTACGCATGGACGGCAGGCGGCAGCAGTATCCAGTCCTACGAACCCGAGCGCAGGGTGATGCTGAGTCTTGCGCTGGGCGAGTGAGCCGCGGCGGTGCGGGTCAGCCGACCAGTTCCGCCTCCAGCGTAATCGGCACGGCGCTCAGGGCCTTCGACACTGGGCAGTTCTGCTTGGCGTCGTCGGCGATGGCGCGGAACTTGGCTTCGTCCAGACCGGCGATCTTGGCTTTCGTCTTCAGGCGGATCGCGCTGATCGTGGGGCCGCCTTCCATCGACAGGTCGACCTCGGCGCGGGTATCCAGCGTTTCCGGCGGATGGCCGGCCTCGGTCAGCTTGGCCGACAACGCCATCGTGAAGCAGCCGGCATGCGCCGCGGCGATCAGCTCCTCGGGATTGGTGCCCTTGACGTCGCCGAAGCGGCTGCTGTAGCCGTAGCGCGTGTTATCCATCAGCCCGCTCTGCGGCGTGCTGAGCTGGCCCTGCCCGGTCTTGAGGTCGCCCTCCCAGTGCGCAATGGCGTGGCGCGAGATGCCCATGTCGTTCTCCGTAGTGATAGGTAGGGGTTTTTTTGCGGTCGCCGATCAGACTAATCGGGCAAACGTTACGTAAGCGTTGCTATGTTGCGCCGCAGCGGCGGCAGCGGCGGCAGCGCTGTGCATGGCGCCGATGCCGCGCTAAGGTGACCGTCCCGCCATGACCGACGCGCGGTCGCCTGCCCACCGGCAACCAGCGACCAGGCAGCGCCTCCGCATCGCCGACCATGACGTCCTCTTCAACCCAGACAAGGGAGAGACGGACTCATGTCCTACAGCACTGAGCAAATCCGCAATGTGGCCCTGGCAGGCCACCCTGGCGCCGGCAAAACAACGCTTTTCGAAGCCCTGCTGCATGCCGGCGGCGCCGTCCAGACGGCAGGCACGATCGAACGCGGCACTACGGTGTCGGACTTCGATCCACTGGAAAAAGAACGCGGCCACTCCATCGATGCCGCCATCGCCAGCATCGATCACGCTCCGGCTGGCCAACCCCCCGTCCATGTGAATCTGATCGACACGCCCGGCTATCCGGATTTCCGCGGCCCGACCCTGTCGGCGCTGGCGGCGGTGGAAACCGTCGTCGTGGTCGTCGATGCCGACACCGGCGTCGGCTACGGCACGCGCCGGATGATGGAGCACGCCAAGGCGCGCAACCTGTGCCGCGTCATCGTCGTCAACAAGATCGACCACCCGGGCGCCAAGCTCGGCGCCCTGCTCGACGACCTGCGCGAGACCTTCGGCGCGGAAGTGCTGCCGCTGAATCTTCCGGCCGATGGCGGCAAGCGCGTCGTCGACTGTTTCTGGCAATCCAGCGGCGACAGCAATCTCGGCCCGATCGCCGATTGGCACCAGAAGATCATCGACCAGGTCGTCGAGATCAACGAGACGGTGATGGACCGCTACCTCGACCACGGCGAATCAGGCCTGCAGGGCGAGGAGTTGCATGACGCCTTCGAGCAGTGCCTGCGCGAAGGGCATCTGGTTCCGGTCTGTTTCGTCTCCGCGCGCAGCGGCGCCGGCGTCAGGGAACTGCTGGACGTCGCCGAGAAACTGTTCCCTCATCCAGGCGAAGGCAATCCGCCGCCGTTCGTCAAAGGCAGCGGCGACGACGCCACGCCGATCCTGGCCAAGCCCGATCCGAACGCGCACGTCATCGCCGACGTGTTCAAGATCATCAACGATCCCTTCGTCGGCAAACTCGGCATCTTCCGCGTCTACCAGGGTACGGTGAAGAAGGACATCCAGCTGTTCGTCGACGACGGCAAGAAGCCGTTCAAGGTCGCGCACCTTTTCAAGCTGAAGGGCAAGGATCATACCGAGATCGCGCAGGCGATTCCCGGCGATATCGCTGCGGTGGCCAAGGTCGAGGACCTGCATTTCGATGCCGTGCTGCACGACAGCCACGACGAGGACGAGATCCATCTCGCGCCGCTGTCGTTCCCCAAGCCGATGTTCGGCCTGGCGATCGAGGCCGCCAGCAAGGGCCAGGAGCAGAAGCTCGCCACCGCGCTGCACAAGCTCGCCGAAGAGGATCCCTGCTTCCACGTCGAACACGAAGCCGAAACCAACGAGACCGTGATCCGCGGCCTGTCAGACCTGCACCTGCGGGCCAACCTGCAGCGGCTCAAGGACAAGTACAGCGTCGACGTGAGCACGCGCCCGCCGCGCATCGCCTACCGCGAAACCATCGGCGCCAAGGCCGAAGGCCATCACCGGCACAAGAAACAGACCGGCGGCGCCGGCCAGTTCGGCGAGGTGTTCCTGCGCATCGAACCGCTGCCGCGCGGCGGCGGCTTCGAGTTCGTCGATGAGGTCAAGGGCGGCACGATTCCGGGCCAGTTCCTGCCCGCGGTCGAGAAAGGCGTGCGTCAGGTGCTGTCCGGCGGCGCCATCGCCGGCTATCCGATCCAGGACGTGCGGGTGATCGTCTACGACGGCAAGCACCACCCGGTCGACAGCAAGGAAGTCGCTTTCGTCGCCGCCGGCAAGAAGGCTTTCCTCGATGCGATCGGCAAGGCCAGGCCGCAGGTGCTGGAGCCGATCGTCGACCTGGACGTCAATGCGCCCGAGCAGCACATGGGCGACATCAGCGGCGGCCTGGCCAGCAAGCGCGCGCGCATCAACGGCACCGACTCGGCCCGCGGCGGCGAGATCGTGGTCAAGGCGCAGGTGCCGTTGTCGGAACTGGAAGGCTATGCGGCCGAACTGAAGTCCGTCACCGCCGGGCGCGGGCGGTATTCGCTGGATTTCAGCCATTACGAGCCGGTGCCCCCGCAGGTGCAGCAGAAGCTGGTCGAAGCCTACAAGCCCAGGCACGAGGACGACTGATGCCGTTCCGGGCGACCCGAATGGCAACGGCGATCTGGCTATCGGCCGCCTGTGCGGGCGTTGCGGCAGCCTACCCGTCGCACGCGCAGCAGCCCGGCATCCCTTACGAAGAAGTGGCGCGCCTGCCCTTGGCGTTGAAAGCCAAGTCCTCGCATATACGCATCGACTACGTGGTGACTCCCGGCAAAGGCTACGCCTCGCTGCCCGATGACCTGCGCGTTGAAATCGCAGTCGCCGGCAAGCATGTTCCCGTCGCCATGGCTGCGGATGGCGCCTTGAATTTGCCGCTCCGTGAAGATTGGGTCGCGGCCGATGCGCGGCTGGTAAGCAACCAGCCGCCTGGCCGGACCGGCCTGTCCATGCGCTGGAACTACCAGTGGGTGCTCAGCCCTATCGGCGCGAAACAATTGGATGCGCATCGATTGCGCCAGGTCGGCGACGAGTTCGACTCGGTGCTGGCCAACTCGCCTGCCGCCATGAAACTCTCCGCCTGGGTCATGGTCTTCGAAGCGCCGGGCACCGAACTTCGGATCGTGCCGCGCGATTTCCGCGCCGAAACGCGCCGTGCCGACGCCGAGGGGCGTTTGCTGCTTCCCGTGGAAGCCATACCCGGCATCGGCCGATTGGAATTCGGTTCCAGCCTGCGCTCGCTGGCGCCGTTGCCGATGCCTCTCCCCGCTTCCCGCGGATGAACCGGCAACCCGCGGCGAGGGGTGCGCCGCTACAGAATCGGCGCCCGCGAGGCCACGGCGATGCCGCTTTCGATCCTCGCAATGATTTTCCAAGTCGGCCGCAACGACCTGATTTGACTCGTCATGGCGAACGCAATGTCGGCGACAACCGCTCGAACAGCAACCCTGAAACGCCCGGCAATTTTTTCGGTTGTCGGCCGGCACCGTGAAAAAAGCCGAAAAAAGCCGCAAAAAACACTTGGCGGGAAGGTTTTGTTGCCCTACATTGCGCTTGCCGGCTAGATCGGCCCAGACAAACAACCAAATCTGACGAGGGAAAACTACACCCATGGCAAAGAAGAAAGTCGCCAAGAAGAAGGCCGCCCCGAAGGCCGCCGCTAAGCCGGCAGCACCTAAGGCGATCAAGGAAACCCTGAGCAAGTCGGGCCTGGTGTCGCACATCGCCGACGTGAGCGGCGTGATTTCCAGGGACGTCAAGGCCGTGATGGCCGCGCTGGAAAGCGCCGTCGCCGGATCGGTCAGCAAGAAGGGCGCTGGTTCCTTCGTGCTGCCGGGCCTGCTGAAGATCACCGTCGTCAACGTGGCTGCCAAGCCCAAGCGCAAGGGCAAGAACCCCTTCACCGGCGAAGAGCAGTGGTTCGCTGCCAAGCCCGCCTCGGTTAAGGTCAAGGTCCGTCCGCTGAAGAAGCTGAAAGACGCTGCCGCCTGATTGCGATGCGACTTCCGCCGGAACGGCATACCTGCCGTTCCGTGCGGTTTACGACAGCCGGCGCCAGCGCCGGCTGTTGCGGTAACGCCGCGCCGTGGACGTGTTCTCCCCCGCCCTCGCCGCTTTCTTCGCCGACGCCATCCTGGCGCTGCATGTCGGCATCGTCGCCTTCGTGGTGCTCGGCCAGGCCGCGATCCTGATCGGCGCCTGGCGCCGCTGGCGCTGGATACGCAACTTCCGCTTTCGCATCGCGCATCTGGCGACGATGGCGTTCGTCGCGCTGCAATCCTGGCTCGGGCAGCTGTGTCCGTTGACCGTGTGGGAACAGACGCTGCGGACACGCGCCGGACAAAGCGCGTACGCCGAATCCTTCATCGAACACTGGCTGTCGCAGCTGATCTTCTTCGAGGCGCCCTGGTGGGCGTTCGTGGTCGCCTACAGCGCTTTCGCGGCACTGGCCGCGGCCTGCTGGATATGGCTGCCGCCGCGGCGCAGAGGCGGATAGTCGCCGCGTCTCGTTTCCGGCCTCCAGCGAATGCAAATGAAGCTGAACAGGTCCATGATCGGCCGGTCGCTGTCTCGTAGGGGGCGAACGGAGGCTGCGACTACATCTGATCAACTCAGTGGGCTCATCAACTCAGCGGGAGTAAGTCGATGGATATTGTCGGTCTGCTTGTGAATGCGGTTGCGGGTGCGGTCGGTGGCGGCGCCACCGGTAAAGCCATGAAGGAAAAAGGCCTGGGCACGATGGGCAACACCGTCGTCGGCCTGATCGGCGGCATCGGTGGCGGCGCATTGATGCAGCAATTGGGTTTCCTGGCCAACACTGCGCAATCCGCAGGCTTCGATGTCGGTGCGCTGGCCGGACAGCTGGTCGGCGGCGGCGTTGCCGGCGCCATCCTGACTGCGATCGTCGGCATGGCGAAGAGCGCTGCGAGCAAACGTCCGGGTTGATTCATCACGCACCCGCACGGATTGTTCCGTGCGGGTGCGGTATCCGGCAAGGCCGGACAAGCGGCTTCATGCCACCGGAACGCATTGGCGCATCCATGCGCACGCACGACGCGTTAGGCTGACGCATCGATCCGATCCGCGCCGCAACGCCATGCCCCTGTTCGACACTCCCACCCTGCTCGCTTATCTGGCCGCCGCCACCGTGCTGGTGCTGATCCCCGGACCGGGTACGGCCTGGATCGTCGCGCAGACGGTCGCGGGTGGAACGCGCCGCGGTGTGCGGGCGGGGCTGGGGCTGGAAACCGCCACGCTGATCCATGCGCTCGCCGCCGGCCTGGGTTTGTCGGCATTGCTGGCGACCTCGGCGATGGCCTTCGAAGTGCTCAAGTACGCCGGCGCGGCTTATCTGGTTTGGCTCGGCATCAAGGCCTGGCGTGAAAAGAGCGTCGCCCCGATCGCCTTCGCACCAGCACCGTCGAACGGCCGTCACGTATACCGGCGCTCGGTGCTGACCGGCGTGCTCAATCCCAAAGTGGCGGTGTTCTTTCTGGCTTTCCTGCCCCAGTTCGTACATCCGGAACGGGGGCTGGTGTGGCTGCAGTTCATCGTGCTGGGCTTGTTGCTGTCGATCATCGGTTTCAGCAACAGCTGCGTGCTGGCCTTCGCGATCGGCCGCTTCGGCCGCAGGCTTTCCGGCAACCCGCGTATCGCACGCTGGCGGCAACGGCTGATGGGCACCGTGTTCGTCGGCCTGGGCGTGAGATTGGCCGTGCAGCAGCAAACCTGAGCGGGCGCCTGGCCCAATATCTGCTTTTTTTGCCGCGGTGTCGGCCGAAGCGCTAGCATGCGTCGCATCGTTACCGACTGCTGCAGGGGAAAATGGGCATGGGCCATCGCAGTCTCTGGCTGTTCGCATTCGCCGTTTTGGCGGCGATCGCGCTTTTGCTATGGCGATCCTGCGCACGCGACGAGACGCCAACGGCAAGCGTCCAGGATCCGGCGGCGCCTGCGAGCATCGCCGCAAGCGACGATCCGTCCGCTTCAACCGCTACTGCTGCGCAAACCGCTGCCAGCCGAAAGCAGCGGGCCATGTCCGCGGCCGTCGACACCGTGCATCGCTATCTGACCGCGCTCAGCAGCGGCGACCGCGCCAAGGCGGACGCGTTCTGGGTCAACGATCGCCCGCCTGCGCAATCCAACGAGGCGGATCTGCGCACGTTGAAGGAGGTACGCGCCGTGCGTATCCAGAATCGCGCACCCAAGCCGCTGGATTCGAACCCGGTGCCCGAAGCGTTGGAGGTCCCGGTTGAACTGCGTGCGAGCGCCGACGGCATCTCCAACCGGCAGTATCGGGGCTGGTACCGGCTGCGTTCACTCGATCCGGTCAACGGCGAATGGGAAATCAGCTCCGCTTCGATCAGCCGCGAAGCGCCTTAAGGCATCGTTGCACTGCAGGCGAGCGCGTCCGTTTTACCCACTGCATGCAGGCTGTTTCGCCGGCACCTGACCGCCACGACGTATCTGCCTTGAACGCGCGGCCACCCGCCCACAGTTTGGATCGCAACAAATCGCGACGGAGCATTGCATGAAGACTCAGGGGTTTCTCGATCAGCTGCTGAAGACCGCACAACAGGGTCTCGGTTCGGGCTCGCTGGATGGCCTGCTCGGCGGCGGTTCCAAAACCGTGCCGGTCGGGCGCCCCGACGCATCGCGCGAGCCGGGCAACGGCTTGCTCAATGCCGATTTCGGCAAGGGCGCACTTGCCGGCGGTGCGCTCGGGCTGCTGCTCGGGAAAAACCGGACCACGCGCAAGCTGGCCACTTACGGCGGCCTGGCCGCGCTCGGGGTGATGGCCTACAAGGCCTACGGCGAATACAAGCAGCAACAAGGCGATGCCGGCGCCGCACCGCGCACGATCGACCGGCTTCCCGCTTCCGAAGCGGAGCTGCACAGCCAGGCCATCCTCAAGGCGCTGGTCGCTGCCGCCAAGGCCGATGGCCACATCGATGCGCGCGAGCGTTCGGTGATCGAAGGCGAGTTCAGCCGCATCGAAAACGATGCCGAGCTGCAGCAGTGGCTGAGCGCCGAACTGGAACGGCCGCTCGATCCCGCGGAAGTGGCGCGCGCCGCGACCACGCCGGAAATGGCATCCGAGATGTACCTGGCCAGCGTGCTCGCGGCGGATGAGCAAAGCTACATGGAACGCGCCTATCTCGACGAACTGGCGCGCCAGCTCAAGCTCGACGACGCATTGAAAGCGCGGCTCGAACAGCAGGTGCGCGACGCGGCCGGCTGACCGGGCGCGATCGCGGACCCATCGTGCGCAGCCTTTTCAAGACTGCGATCGTGCTGCTGTTACTGGCGGCGGCCGCCGCGTGGTCATGGCGACAGCCTTTCATGGCGCAGCCACGCACCTGGTGGCAACTGTCGCGGCAGGCGGCGCCGGCCTGGTTGCCCGCTCCGGTCGACGGCGTCGATCTACGCCGCATCGCCAGCACGTTCGGCGCGCCGCGCGGTCGCGATCGCACGCATGCCGGCATCGACATCTTCGCCGCACGCGGCACCGCCGTGCGCAGCACCACGCGCGGCCTGGTGGTCTCGGTGCGCGATGGCGGGCTGGGCGGCAGACAGGTCTGGGTGCTGGGGCCCGCGCACCAACGCCACTACTACGCGCATCTTCAGGACTGGGCGCCGCGATTGGCTACGGGGCGCGTGGTCGATGCCGGCGACCTGCTCGGGACCGTCGGCGATACCGGCAATGCCCGCGGCACGCCGCCGCATCTGCATTACGGTATTTATGGCAGCGACGGCGCGCACGATCCGTTGCCGTTGCTGCGTGCCGCCCCGCCGACGGACGCGGGGTCCGCCCCGCAGCGATGAGGGCGCCTGCACGGGCATTCGAGTACCATCCGCCGAAGCGCCTTGAACCTTCTGGAATCCCTATGGACAAGCGTTTCTGGATCTGCGGACTGGCGATGTCGGTGGCGACCCTGCTGCTGGGTTTCGTGGTGCACGGCTGGCTGCTGAGCGACGACTACGCACCCCTGGTCGGCACGCTGCTGCGCACGCCCGAGGACTCGCAACGCTATTTCCCATGGATGATCCTGGCCGACGTGCTGATCGGCTTCGGCATGACCTGGCTGTACCGGTTCGGCTTTTCGGAGGGACGCTCCACGACCGCCCAGGGCCTGCGCTTCGGCCTGGCTGTCGCCTTGTTGGCCATCGTGCCGTCGCACCTTATCTACTACGCCGTGCAGCCGACGCCCGCATGGCTGGTAGTGAAGCAGGTGGCGTTCGATACGATCCGCTTTCTGCTGCTCGGCGTACTGATCGCCTATCTGCAACCACGTCGCACCGTGCTTTGATGCGCGGCGCGCGCCCGTAGCGGCGCTAACCCACCATTCACCGCCATCGCGTAGGCTGCGTGCCAGCCACGGAGCCCCGCATGCACCCCACCCGCGTTTTCTTCGCCGCCTTCATCGCCATCGCTTTGGCCGCCTGTTCGACGATCGGCGCGATGTCGGCCTGGCTCAATGACCAGGTGACGTTCAGCGCGCCGCAATTGCAACACTATCTGGACCAACGTTTTCCGCGCGATTTCGACAAGCTCGGCGGCCTGGTCTCGGTCACGCTGGCCAACCCGCGCCTGTCGCTGCCGCCCGGCGATAGCCGCCTGCGGCTCGAATTCGACATGGGCATCGGTGCGCTGGGCGGACAAGGCGCGCCGACCGGGCATCTGTCGCTGAGCAGCGGTCTGCGCTACGACGCCGCCACGCAGGGCCTGCACCTGGCCGACCCGGAACTGCTGCAGTTCGACCTGCCCGGCGCCGGTTCGCTGCTAAAAGGCGGCGCGCGTGGCGTCGTCAACAACCTGCTGGCGGAATACGCGCGCAGCGAACCGGTCTATCGGCTTGAGCCGAGCCTGCTCGAGAAGCTGCCCGCCGGCAAACGCATCGGCGCCGTCGACATCGATAACGGACGCGTGGTCGTACGCCTGCAGTAAAAGGATCCGGATGAAACGATTTTCCGCACTTGCGATAGGGCTGTCGGTACTGCTGCTGGCTGCATGCGCCGATCGCGACAAGGCCGCTGCGCAGCAGGACCAGGCCGACGAAAACGGTCTGCCTGCGCCGTCGCGCAACACCGGATCAGTCACCGGCATGCCGGACGAGCCGGGGCCTGGACCCGTGGCCGCCGTTACCGGCGAGCCGCCTGCGGAACCGGCTCCGATCGAGGTCGACGGCGCGCTCGACACGGTCAACCCCGAAACAGGTCTGCTGCCTGGCGGCACGCACCCGAATGGCCAGGTCGCCGCCGGACCCGGGTCACAGGACAGCGCGTCTGCGGAACCTACGCCGGAAGATGCGGTGGCGGTGGTCCGCGACTATTACGCGTCGATCAACAGCCGCAGCTACGCGCGCGCGTATTCGTTGTGGTCGGACAATGGCCGCAGCAGCGGACAGTCGCCGCAACAGTTCGCGCAGGGTTTCGCCGATACCACCCTCGTGACCGCCGAGGTCCAGGCGCCGGGCGCCGTCGATGCCGCGGCAGGCTCGCGGTATATCGAGGTGCCGGTGGCGATCAGCGCGACGCAGAACGACGGCAGCGTCCGCAAGTACGTCGGCGCCTACGTGTTGCGCCGCGCGGTGGTGGACGGCGCCAGCGCGGAACAGCGCGCGTGGCGGATCGGTTCGGCAGACCTCAGGGAAGTGAAACCATGACCGTCCTTCGTTCGATCCTTGTTGCGACGGCAATATTCGCGCTGTGCGCTTGCCAACGAAGGAACTCGTAGCGCTCAACGGCAAGCCGGTCACGTTCTTCGGCATGGAATGGGACTATGGCGGCACCGTCAGTTCGCTCAACGGCGGCAAGCTGGATTCGGGCAAGGATGGCGCCGTGAAGCGGAACTTCCGGCTGGATACCCGCGAATCCGATCAGCCTTTACCCGACAATGCCTATCCGGTGGGCGACAGCGAATTCTCCAGCGACGACGCCCAATATCCGCGGCAAGGCGAACTGCTGGTGGTGGGCGAGATCGCGGTATCGTTCCCCGAAAAATAAGGCTGACGGGCGACGCTTTCGTAGGTGCGAAGCGCTCTACAACAGCCGTAGGCTGGTCATTCATTCGCACGCTCTTACTGGCAAAAGCGTGCGAATGAATTCGCACCTACGGAAAGCGCGGTTACAGTTCGAAGCGATAGCTGAACTTCACCAGCAGCTGCTCGTCGTCGCGCAGTTCGAAGCTGTCGCGCAGCAAACGGCCGGTGTTGTCGGTGAATTCGTCCTGCACGTAGCCGCCGCGCCCATAGACCACGTACAGGTAGGACAGCGGTGCCACTTCGTAACGGTAGCGGATCTGGAAACCGAGGTTCTGCACGCTGAAGTCGTCGACCGGCTCGGCGCTCGCCACGGCATTGCCCGAGGGATCGACGCGATACGCCTGGCGCAGGCTCGCGTCCAGCCCGATCGCCTGCAACTTGACGCGCAGCTCCTGCTTGCTGTTGATGTTCCAGGTGAGGCCGGCGTTGAAATCCAGCTCGCGCCCGTCGAAGCTGCCGATCAGGTTGTCGTGCTGCCACACCAGCCAGTCCGGCGTGCGGTCGTTGTAGACGCCTGCGAAGGCGCTGAAGGCATCGCTGAAGAAATAGGTCGCTTCGTACTCGATGCCGTAGCCGACCTCGGAATTGCCCGCCAGCCCGCCGCTGAACAACTGCGCCTCCAGGCTATGCGCCCAGTTGCCCTTGCGCGGCCGATCGTACTCGAAAACCGCGTTGAAATTGGCCGGCCGCTTCAGCGAGCCGTTGCCGCGCGTCAGCAGATCGTCCACGCCTGAGCTGTTGATGTTGATCTGCGCGTACTCGCTGCTGCCATTGCGCAACTGGCCTTGGCGGCTGAGGCGGAACTGATGGTTCAGTTTTTCGCCGTGATCGTTGTAATTGCTGCTGATGCGGGCGCGCCAGTCCTTGGAAGCGTAGCGGGAATCCGTCGGCAGGTCGGCGAAACGGCGCTGTACCTGGTAATGCAGGTAGTTGGTGCTGTTGCGCGACAGGTAACCGGCATCGTTGATCTCCAGATCGTTGCCGAAGTGCATGCCCAGCCATTGCTGGCGCCAGCCGCCGTCCATTTCGTAGTCGACCCAGGAAGTCGCGCCCATGCCTCGGGTGGTTTCCCCGTACTGGTCGATCTGGCTGCCGATCAGCCGGTTCTGCACGCTGACGCGGCTGCTGGGCCGCCAGTTGTGGTCGATGCCGAACACGGTCGCTTCCTTATCCAGGTAAGGACGTTCGACCTGGGTGACCATCATGCCCAGGTTCTGGTCGCTGAAATCGCGCACCAGCCGCAGCGCGCGGAACGAGCGACCCGCTTCGTCGGCTTCGTCCGCAGCGAACAGGCCGTACTTGGTCGCGCCGAAGCTGCCGTTGACCTTGACCGCGGCGGTGATGTCGCCGGCGCCGTTGTGATCGTCGGCCGGCGCGCCGATGCGGCGCGTGTACAGCAGCTGGCTGAAGTCGGACGGCGTGGTGAATTCGAACAGCCCCTGGTTCTCGGTGAAGAACGGGCGCTTGTCGCTGATGAAGGTTTCGGTGGCGTCGAAGTTGACCACCAGGTCGTCGCTCTCCACCTGGCCGAAATCCGGATTGATCGTAGCGGTCATCTGGAACTGCCCGTTCGGCTTCCAGAAGATGTCGGCGCCGCCGTCGAAGTCGCTGCTGCCGTCGATGTTGTCGTACAGCCCGGACACGTAGGGCGTGATCGTCAGCAGCGATTGGCTGTACTGCTGCATTTCGACCGGGGTGAACTCGGACAGGAAACGCGGCCGCTCGAAGCTGGCGGTAGGCCACGCCGAACGCTCGCCGGTGGAACCGATCACCCGGTCCAGATAGATCTTGACCGTGCGCTTGTCGCCGTTGGCCTTGTGCATCGGCGCGATGTACCACGGGATCAGCATCTCCACCGACCAGGTGTCGCCATCCTCGCTGACCGCGTGCTGCCAGTTGCCGTCCCAGTCGTCGTTGAACTGGGTTTCGTTGGTGATGACCGCATCGGCGATGCCGTCGGTCGAGGACACGGTGAAGTTGTAGCCGGTGCGGCCGTCGCCATCGAAATCGATCATCAGGTTGACGCGGTCGACCTGCTCCTCGAAATCGCGCTGCACGCGCTGGCGCGTGCGCGGCACGCTGGCGGGCTGGACGTTCTTGAAGCCGATGGCCAGGCCCTCGGGCGTGGCCAGGATCCAGGCCTCGGTCGGCTGCGAGACCGGCGCGCGGCTCAGCGGCTGCACCTGGCGGAAGTCCGTGACGTGCTGGGCGCCCTGCCATTCGGCCGGGTCGATGCGGCCATCGACCTCGATCGCGTAGGCTGGTGCGGAAAGCGCCGTCAGGACGGCAATGGCCAAGCGTGCAGCGCGCATTCGTTCTTCCCCAGCTGGGCATCAGCCCCAATGACGCGCACGGTACCGCCAGCGTTAGCCGTTACCGACTGGCGTTAGTCATGGCAACCATTTCGCCATTTCGTGCATCCGCAAGCTAAGGCCCGGGGAAAAGGCCGGCCAGCGGCCACTCAGCGCTTGGGCTGCAGCATCGTCCCGGTGCAGTTCTTGGCCCCGCACAGGCAGGCCCACAGCTTCTTGGCCTTGGCGGTATGCGGCTCGTCCAGGACGATGCCGTAGTTGTAGGTCAGTTCCTCGCCCGGCTTGATGTTGCGGATCGCCTCGATGAAGACCTTGTCCTTGTGCGCCTTGCCCTTGCCGTTTTCCTGGATCACCGCTTCGCAGTTCGGCTTGCAGCTGTGGTTTATCCAGCGCGCCATGTTGCCGTCGATATTGGCATCGACCACGTAGTCGTCGTTGAGGGTGAACAGGAAGGTGTGGCCGTTCTCGTCGATCTCGCCGTAGGCATTGTCGACTTCGTCGTGCGTGCGCAGCTTGCCCTTGTAGCGGATGACCCTTTCGCCCTTCTTGATCTCTTCCGTGGCGAAAACGCCATTGCCGTGGATCGGAGACAGGCGGGCGGCGATTTTCTTGCGCGGCATCGAGTTTTTCCGTGGTCTGGAGAGGGCATTGTCCCCGAATGGCCCTGCGGAGGCTACGGCCATTGTCCTGTCCATGGCGATTTGGACGTATTGGCTACGTCTCCCGTGCGGATCGTAAGTCATGCGCCTGCCGTCGATACTTGTTTTAAGCGCTATCGCCGGCGTTGCCGGCTGTAGCAGGATGCCGTCGCCGGATGCCGGTGCTGCGCCGCCCATCGCGGCCACGCCTTTCAAGGAGGCCGCCGCGAGCGATCTTGTGGCGCGCGGCGAATACCTGGTCCGGATTACCGGCTGCAACGATTGCCATACCGCCGGCTATGCCCAGCAGCAGGGCAACGTCGACAAGTCGCAATGGCTGATGGGATCGCCGGTCGGCTACCGCGGCCCGTGGGGCACCACTTATGCCGCCAACCTGCGCCATAAGCTCGGCGAAATGGACGAGGCGCAATGGCTCGATTACAGCGCCGCGCTGCGTACCCGCCCACTCATGCCGGATTTCGCGCTGCGCGCGATGAGCCAGGACGACCGCCGCGCGCTGTACCGCTTCATACGCTCGCTCGGCCCGGGCGGCGCACCCGCGCCGGCCTACGTGCCGCCCGGGCAAAAGCCCGCCATGCCTTATTTCGACCTGGTCGCGCCCCCGCCAGCGCCGGCAGCCGCCATGGCAGGCTGAACCGCCCTTTTCCCTCGCTTGGCTCCGGCGTCGCGAATCAGTACAATTTCAGTACTCATTAGGACAGCCAGAAGCCGCCCCCCGCCTGCGGGCCGGTTTCAAGCCAGACGCAATGCTCCGGGTCACCAAACTCACCGATTACGCCAGCGTGGTGCTGACCGTGCTGGCCAGCGAACCCGATGCCGTGCTCAGCGCGACCGGCCTGGCCGAGCGCGCGGGCCTGGAAACGCCGACCGTGGCCAAGGTGCTGAAGCCGCTGGCGCAGGCCGGGCTGGTCGAAGCCTTCCGCGGCACCAATGGCGGTTACCGGCTGGCCCGCGCGCCCGCCGATATTTCCCTGATCGAGATCGTGGAAGCGCTGGAGGGCCCGCTCGGCATGACCGAGTGCAGTGTCCATGCCGGCGCCTGCGGCATCGAACAATCCTGCAGCGCGCGCGCCAACTGGCGCCGCATCAACGACGTGGTCGCCGACGCCCTGCGCGGCATCACGCTGGCCGAAATGGTGAGTCCGCCTGCGCCAAAAGCGCCGGGCAGGAAAACCATTCCGGCTGCGCTGGCCACGAACTGAGGTTGCCATCATGGCCGTCGAAAACGCACAAATCATCGAACAACTCGGCCGTCGCTACGACGCCGGCTTCATCACCGATATCGAGTCCGATTCGTTCGCCCCCGGCCTGAGCGAAGACGTCGTTCGCGCGCTGTCCGCGAAGAAGGACGAGCCGGAGTGGATGACGCAATGGCGCCTGTCCGCATACCGCCACTGGCTGGCCATGCCGGTGCCGCATTGGGCCAAGCTGAATATCGCGCCGATCGATTTCCAATCGATCAGCTATTTCAGCGCGCCCAAAGCCAAATACGCCTCGCTGGACGAGGTGCCGCAGGAGCTGATCGACACTTACGACAAGCTCGGCGTGCCGCTGCACGAGCGCGCCAAGCTGGCGGGTGTCGCGGTAGACGCGGTGTTCGACTCCGTGTCTGTCGGCACGACTTTCCGCAAGGAACTGGCCGAGAAAGGCATCATCTTCTGCTCGATGTCCGAAGCGATCCACGACCATCCCGAGCTGGTGCGGCAGTACCTGGGCAGCGTGGTGCCGACCGGCGACAACTATTTCGCGGCGCTCAATTCGGCGGTGTTCTCCGACGGCAGCTTCGTGTTCATTCCCAAGGGCGTGCGCTGCCCGATGGAGTTGAGCACCTACTTCCGCATCAATGCGATCAACACCGGCCAGTTCGAACGCACCCTGATCATCGCCGAGGACAAGAGCTACGTCTCTTACCTGGAAGGCTGCACCGCGCCGATGCGCGACGAGAACCAGCTGCACGCGGCGGTGGTCGAGCTGGTCGCGCTGGAAGACGCTGAGATCAAGTATTCGACCGTGCAGAACTGGTATCCGGGCGACGAGAACGGCAAGGGCGGCATCTACAACTTCGTCACCAAGCGCGGCGAATGCCGCGGCGCGCGCAGCAAGATCTCGTGGACGCAGGTCGAGACCGGCTCGGCGATCACCTGGAAGTATCCCAGCTGCGTGCTGCTGGGCGACGACTCCACCGGCGAGTTCCACTCGGTCGCGCTCACCCACCACCGCCAGCAGGCCGACACCGGCACCAAGATGATCCATGTCGGCAAGCGCACCAAGTCCAAGATCGTCAGCAAGGGCATCAGCGCCGGCCGCGGGCAGAATTCGTATCGCGGCCTGGTCAAGGTGGAGCGCAGCGCCGAGGGCGCGCGCAACCACACCCAGTGCGACTCGCTGCTGATCGGCAAGCAGTGCGGCGCTCATACCTTCCCGTACATCGAGGTCAAGCACCCGAGCGCGACGGTGGAGCACGAAGCGACCACGTCCAAGATCAGCGACGACCAGCTGTTCTACTGCCGCTCGCGCGGCATCTCGCAGGAAGACGCGGTGTCGCTGATCGTCGACGGCTTCTGCAAGCAGGTGTTCCGCGAGCTGCCGATGGAGTTCGCAGTGGAGGCCAAGAAGCTGCTCGAAGTCAGCCTGGAGGGATCGGTCGGATGAGAATCGCGCTTGCGCTTTTCCTGCTCGTCATCGCGGCGCCGCGCGCCAATGCGGCGGACGATTGCTTCGGCAATGCCCAGGACCAGTACTCGATCAACGAATGCGCACGCAAGAGCGCAGATGCCGCCGACGCAAAATTGAACGCCGTCTACCGGGAATTGATCAAGGCGCAGGGCAAGGATCAAGCCTCGATCGCCGTGATCAGGAATGCCCAACGCGCCTGGGTCGCTTTCCGCGACCTGGAAATCGAGTCGCATTTCCCGGCCAAGGACAAGATGCTCGAATACGGTTCGATGTATCCGCAATGCCTTGCGGCATCGCTCGAATCGCTGACCCGCGTCCGCACGGCCGAACTCTGCCTGCGGTTAGGCGAGACGCCGGTCTGCAAAGGCGTTAACAAGAATCCGAAATTACCCGAGATTGGTTGCTGAAATGCTGAAGATCGAAAATTTGCATGCCCGCATCGGCGGCCGTGAAATCCTCAAGGGCCTGTCGCTCGACGTCCGCGCGGGCCAGGTGCACGCCATCATGGGCCCCAACGGCGCCGGCAAGTCGACGCTGGCCAACATCCTGTCGGGCCGCGAAGGCTACGAGATCACCGCCGGCACGGTCAGCTACGAAGGCAAGAACCTGCTCGAACTGGAACCGGAGGAACGCGCCGCTGCCGGCGTGTTCATGGCGTTCCAGTACCCGGTCGAGATTCCCGGCGTCAACAACACCTATTTCCTGCGCGCCGCGCTCAACGCGCAGCGCAAGACGCGCGGCGAGCCGGAACTGGACTCGATGCAGTTCCTCAAGCTGGTGCGCGAGAAGCTGGCCGTGCTGCATTTGGACGACAAGCTGCTGCAGCGCGGCGTCAACGAAGGCTTCAGCGGCGGCGAGAAGAAGCGCAACGAGATCTTCCAGATGGCGGTGCTGGGGCCGAAGCTGGCGATCCTGGACGAGACCGACTCGGGCCTGGACATCGACGCGCTGAAGAACGTGGCCGAAGGCGTCAATGCGCTGCGCGCGCCGGATCGCGCCTTCGTGGTCATCACCCACTACCAGCGCCTGCTCGACTACATCAAGCCGGACGTGGTGCATGTGCTGGCCGACGGCCGCATCGTCGAAAGCGGCGGCCCGGAACTGGCGCTGGAACTGGAGGAGCATGGCTATGCCTGGGTGAAGGACCGCGTCGCACCGGAGGCTGCGGCCTGATGAGCGCCCTGCTCGAATCGCTCGCTTCCGGCTTCGACGGCGACGGCGCACGCCGCGCCGCGCTCGACGCCGCCTTGCGCGATGGCCTGCCCGGGCCACGCAGCGAGGCCTGGAAATATACGCCGCTGCGCGCGCTGGAACGGCGTTCGTTCGCGCCGTCCGCCGCGTTGCCGGAAATCGATACGGCCGTGCTGGCGGGCATCGCTGCGCCACGGCTGGTGTTCGTCAATGGCCGTTTCGACGCCGCGCATTCCGATCTCGGCCGGCTTCCGGCCGGCCTGACGCTGCAAGCGTTGTCGTCGCTGCCCGAGCGAACCGAAGCAGCCCGCGACTTCCGGCGCGCCGACGAAGTGTTCGCGCGGCTCAATGCCGTCCTGGCCGAGGAAGGTTTGGTGCTGCGTGTCGATGCCGGCGTCCGTATCGAGCAGCCGGTCCATCTGGTCTTCATCGGCGCGCCCCTCGGCGCCGACAGCGCCTGGCATCTGCGCCACAGCATCGAACTGGGCGCGGGCGCGACCGCTACGGTCATCGAGCACCATCTTGCCGCCGGCGATCACGCGCACCTGGCCAATCATCTTTTCCGGATCGCAATCGCCGAAAACGGCCGCCTGACCCATGCCCGGCTGCAGCAGGAAGCGACGCGCGCCACTTCGTTCCTGCGCACCGATGCGGTGCTGGCTTCAGCCGCGGAATATCGACGCCTCGACCTGGAACTCGGCGCCGCGTTGTCGCGCCACGAATTGAACGTGCGCCTCGAAGGCGATGCCGCCAAACTGTTCTCCAACGGCGTCCTGTTGGCCGATGGCCGTCGCCACGTCGATACGCGACTGGGCATCGAACACATCGCGCGGGACACCGCCTGCGATCTGCTATGGCGCGGCATCGGCAGCGGCCGCGGCCGCGCGGTGTTCCACGGCGGCATCACCATCCACGCCGGAGCCGACGGCAGCGATGCCAACCTTTCCAACAAGAACCTGCTGCTCAGCGAAGGTGCGGAGATCGATACGCAACCGGTGCTCGAGATCCATGCCGACGAAGTCAAGGCCGCGCACGGCGCCACCGTCGGGCAGATCGACCCGACCGCGATGTTCTATCTGCGCTCGCGCGGCCTGCCGCAGGCCGACGCACGGCAGCTGCTGACCGCCGCCTTCTGCCGCGAACCGCTGAACCTGATCGAAGATGCGGCGCTGCGCGAGTTCCTGGCGGCCGCGATGGACGGCGCCTTGCAATCGTTGGCGATCGCATGAACCAGATGACGGCGAGCAAGGCCATCGACTGGAACGCCGTGCGCGGCGAGTTCCCGCTGTTGCAGCGCGAAGTCAATGGCAAGCCGCTGATCTATTTCGACAGCGCCAATACCGGGCAGAAGCCGCGCAGCGTGATCGAGACGGTCGACGATTTCTACCGGCACCATAACGCCAACGTCAGCCGTGCGGTGCATACCCTGGGCAGCGAGGCGACCGACGCCTACGAAGGGTCGCGCAAGAAGCTGGCGCGTTTCGTCAACGTCCACCCGGACGAGCTGGTGCTGTGCAGCGGCACCACTTTCGCCATCAACCTGGTCGCTTATTCGTGGGCGCTACCACGGCTCAAGCCCGGCGATGCGATCCTGCTGACGCGCATGGAGCACCATGCCAACATCGTGCCGTGGCAGCTGGTCGCCGAGCGCACCGGCGCGACGATCAAGGTCGCCGACATCACCCCCGACGGCACCCTCGATCTGGATTCGCTTTATGCGGCAATGACGCCGGAGGTGAAGCTGCTCGGCGTGGCGCATGTGTCCAACGTGCTCGGCACGGTCAATCCGGTGCGCGAGATCTGCCGCGAAGCGCGCCGTCGCGGCATCGCCACGCTGGTCGACGGCTCGCAGGCGCTGCCGCACCGCAAGGTCGACATCGCCGCGATCGGCTGCGATTTCTATGCTTTCACCGGCCACAAGATGTGCGGACCGACCGGCACCGGTGCGTTGTGGGCGCGTAAGGAACATCTCGCCGCGATGCCGCCGTTCATCGGCGGTGGCGAGATGATCAAGGAAGTGCGTTTCGATGGCACCGTGTTCAACGACCCGCCGCACAAGTTCGAAGCCGGCACGCCCAACATCGCCGGCCATATCGGACTCGGCGCCGCGGTCGACTATCTCGACGCGCTCGGCATGGATCATGTCGAAGCGCGCGAGGCCGAGCTGCTGTCGCATCTGGCCGAAGAGCTCGCGCAGGTCGATGGATTGCGCATCTTCGGCAACGCGAAAGAGAAGGCGGCCGTGGTCAGCTTCCTCGTGGAAGGCGCGCACGCGCACGACCTGGCCACCCTGCTCGACCTCGAGGGCGTAGCGGTCCGCTCCGGCCACCACTGCGCGCATCCGCTGATGCATTTCTACGGCGTCGCGGCCACCTGCCGCGCGTCGCTGGCCTTTTACAATACCCACGACGAAATCGAACGTTTCGTCGCTGCCCTGCGCAAAGTACGCGGACTGCTCGCATGAACGATACCGCCACACCGCTCCGCTATCGTGAGGCGACCTCGGCCGACGTCGATGCGCTGGTCGCGCTGGTCACCTCGGCCTATCGCGGCGACGCCAGCCGCGTCGGCTGGACCACCGAAGCCGACTTCCTCGAAGGCAACCGCATCGATGCGGAAGTGCTGCGCCAGGATATCTCGCGGCCGCGCAGCCGCGTGCTGATCGGCGAGCGCGAAAGCGAGCTGCTGGCCTGCGCGCACGTAGCGGACGAGGATGGCGCCGGCTATTTCGGCATGTTCTCGGTGCGTCCCGCGCTGCAGGGCGGCGGCATCGGCAAGCAGATGCTCATTGAAGCCGAGCGCATCGTCCGCGACGAATGGCGCCTGCCGGTGATGCGGATGACGGTGATCGACATCCGCGACGAGCTTATCGCGTTCTACGAGCGTCGCGGGTACCGGCGCACCGGTGTCTACAAGCCTTTTCCGCATGGCGACGAGCGCTTCGGCCTGCCCAAGCGCGACGACCTGCGTTTCGAAGTCCTGGAAAAGCTTTTGTAGAGTCGAGCTTGCTCGACTGCACTTGATCTAGAAAGCAGAAGCAGTGGAGCAAGCTCCACTCTACAAAAAAGCACGGCATCGCGTCAGGAAGCGCTCCTGCAAACGAAAAAGACGGAAGGAAGAAGACGATGGGCGATTGGGTGCGCGTCTGCGCGACTTCGGAGCTGCTGCCCGGCGAGAGCAAGGTCGCGTGGGACAGCGACACGCCGATCCTGGTGGTCAATTACGACGGCGACTACTACGCGCTGGAGGATCGCTGCAGCCACGAGGACTTCGAACTGTCGGCCGGCGAATACGACGGTGAGGAAGCCACCATCGAGTGCGTGCTGCACGGCTCCAAGTTCGACGTGCGCGACGGCCGCGCCCTCAATGCTCCGGCCTATGCGCCGGTCGTGAAGTTTCCCGTCAAGGTCGAAACCGACGCGGTCTGGACCCGCGACGACCGCTGATTTCAACTTCCTGAACAATTTGTAATTGCGAATCATTATCAATACAATTCCCGCCTGAATCGGCCATCCGGCCTGAATTGGTAGGTTTCGCAATGACTTCCCGTGCGTTCGCCGTCGCCCCGCTGGCGGCAGCCCTGACTCTTGCCCTGTCCGCCCCCACCACCGCCATCGCCGCCGAAAATCCGGCCGGGGCCGCCCTGTCGGCCGCGATGCAGAAGGATCCGACCCAACTCGACAAGGTCGAGGTCGAAGGCAAGTACGTCCACAAGGCCGCGTCGCCCAAATACACCGAAGCGCTCAACGACACCCCCCAGACCATCACCGTGGTCACCAAGGAAACGATGGACCAGCAGGGTCTGCTGTCGCTGCGCGACGTGCTGACCAACCTGCCCGGGATCACCTTCGGCGCCGGCGAAGGCGGCGGCGGCTACGGCGACAGCATCAACCTGCGCGGCTTCAGCGCCAACAGCGACATCACCACCGACGGCGTGCGCGACAGCGCGCAGTACACGCGCACCGATACGTTCAACCTGGAATCGCTGGAGCTGATCAACGGCGCCAATTCGGTCTATTCCGGCGCCGGCTCGGTCGCCGGCAACATCAACATGGTCAGCAAGCAGGCGCACGCAGGCGATGCGACGGCGTTCACCGCCGGCGCCGGCACCGACAGCTACGGCCGCATCACCGTCGACAGCAACACCGACTTCGACAACGGCAGCGCGTTCCGGATCAATGCGATGGCGCACCAGAACGACGTGCCGGGACGCGACTACGAGAAGTTCGAACGCTGGGGCATCGCGCCGTCGCTGGCGCTCGGTCTGGGCTCGGACACGCGTTTCACCTTGAACTACCTGCACCAGGAAGACGACAACACCCCGCAGTACGGCGTGCCCTACTACCGCAACGCTTTCAACGACGGCCCGTTGCCGGGCGTGGATACCAGCAATTACTACGGCTACCACAACATCGACCAGCAGGAGATCACGGTCGACATGCTGACCGGCATCTTCGAACACGATTTCAGCGAACGCCTGAGCCTGCGCAGCCTGGCGCGTTTCCAGAAAGTGGACCAGCTCTCGGTCGTCGATGCCACGCAGGGCACGTGGTGCCTGCCGGGCAACGTCACGCCGACCGGCGGCGCCTGCGTCTCCGGCAGCGGCGACAGCGCCATCGCCGTGCCGCCGGGGCAGTATCTGCCCAGCGGTCCGCGCGGCTATTCGCGCGATACCAGCAATGCGATCGCGACCAGCCAGACCGACCTGACCGCACGCTTCGCCACCGGCGCGGTGGAACACGCCCTCGTCGCGGGCGTCTCTTTCTCGCGCGAAACCTTCGACCTGGACACCAGCAACCTGTTCCGCAATGCCGACGGCAGCAATCCCTATACGGCGCCGAACCACCTGCCGTTCATGGACATCTACAACCCGGACTCGGCCTACACCGGCCCGCTTAACCGCACGCTCGTCGGCAAGAGCGAAGGCACGCTCAGCAACCAGGCGGCCTATGTGTTCGATACGCTCAAGTTCAACGAGCAATGGATGCTCAACCTGGGCGCCCGCTATGAGCACAACGAAGGCGATACGGTGCTCTACACGGTTTCCACCACGCCCGGTTCGATCGGCGCCAATCTGGGCAAGAATCTCGACAGCTACGCCCAGAGCAAGGAAAACCTGTTCTCGTATCGCGCCGGCCTAGTGTACAAACCGGTCGATAACGGCACGGTCTACCTGTCCTACGCCAACTCCAAGACGCCATCCAAGGCTTCGGTCAACGGCTCCTGCACGGTGACCAGCACCACTGGCGCCGCCAACTGCTCGGTCGACCCGGAAAGCGCGGTCAACATCGAGCTCGGTACCAAATGGGAAGTCCTGAACGCGCGCCTGGCGCTCACCGCCGCGGTATTCCGCAACGAGCGCGAGAATTACCGCGTCGCCGATCCGGATCCGACCAACATCAGCGGCGAGCAGGCGCTGGACGGCCGCGCCCGCGTCGACGGCATCGCCCTGGGTGCGGCCGGCCGCATCACCGACGCCTGGTCGGTGTTCGCCAACTACACCTACCTGGACAGCGAAGTGCTGAGCAGCGTGTCGGGCTACTGCCTGGCGAACCCGGGCGCGGAAGACTGCGGCAACAGCGCCGCATTCCCGGACCCGCAGAAAGGCAATCCGCTGACCAACACGCCCAAGCACTCGGCCAGCCTGTGGACGACCTACGCGCTGGGCAAATGGACCTTCGGCTACGGCGCCACCTACCAGGGCGAGTTCTATCTGAACAACAGTTTCCTGGCCACCAGCGGCGGCAGCACCACGCCGACCGCGCTGTACAAGACGCCGGACTACTGGACGCACCGGGCCATGGTCGCCTACGACTTCAGCCGCAATTTCGCCCTGCAGTTGAACGTGAGCAACCTGCTGGACGAGGAGTACTACCTGCGCATCCGCAACAACGGCTGGGCGACGCCGGGCGAGGCGCGATCGGCGACGCTGACGGCCACTTACCGGTTCTGATGCAGAATTGCAGCCTGGGCGCCGCATCCGCGACGCCCGCGCTGCGGAAAACGCCATGCTGCTGCCCATCGCCAATGTCCTGACCGCCGAGCAAGTGGCGCATTGCCGCGCCCGGCTGGACGCCGCCGACTGGGCCGACGGCCGCATCACCGCCGGCCACCAATCGGCCAAGGCCAAGGACAACGCCCAGCTCCCCGAGGATTCGGAAGTGGCGCGCGAGCTCAGCGCGATCGTGCTGGAGGCGCTGTCGCGCAACAGCACGTTCTTCTCGGCGGCCCTACCCAAGCGCGTGTTCCCGCCGCTGTTCAACCGCTACGCCGGCGGCCAGTCGTTCGATTACCACGTCGACAACGCGATCCGCTACGACCGCAGCAGCGGCCGTGCCGAAGCGCTGCGGACCGACCTGTCGGCGACGCTGTTCCTCAGCGCGCCGGAAGATTACGACGGCGGCGAGCTGGTCATAGAAGACACGTTCGGCACGCAGAGCATCAAGCTGGCGGCGGGCGATCTGGTCCTCTACCCGGGCACCAGCCTGCACAAGGTGCTGCCGGTGACGCGCGGCACGCGGCTGGCTTCGTTCTTCTGGATCCAGAGCATGCTGCGCGAGGATGCGCAGCGTCGTCTGATGTTCGAACTGGATGTTTCGATCCGGCGGCTGACTCAGTCGGTGCCGGACCATCCCGCGCTGGTACAGCTGACCGGCGTGTATCACAACCTGCTGCGGCGCTGGGCCCAACCGTGAGCGATGCCGTCCGGTCCGCTCCAAACCCCATCGGCGGCCAGCAGCGACGCGGCTTCTGGCTGCGCACGCTGCACCAGTGGCACTGGATCAGTTCGGCGGTGTGCCTGATCGGGATGTTGCTGTTCGCGGTCACCGGCATCACGCTGAACCACGCGTCGAAGATCGAAGCCCAGCCGCAGGTCGTGCATCGCACCCTGAAGCTGCCGGTCCCGCTGCTGCAGGCGCTGGGAAAACACGACCAAGGCAATGCGCCACTGCCGGCGAACGTGGCGACCTGGATTTCGCAACAACTCGACGTCAGCGTAGCGTCGCGCAGTGCGGAGTGGTCGGCCGACGAGGTCTACCTGTCGATGCCCGGTCCCGGCACCGACGCCTGGGTCAGCATCCAGCGCGGCGATGGCGCGATCGAATTCGAACGCACCGACCGCGGCTGGATCTCATACCTCAACGACCTGCACAAGGGCCGCAACGCGGGGCCGGCCTGGGGCTGGTTCATCGACGTGTTCGCGGTGGCCTGCCTGGTGTTCTGCATCACCGGTCTGTTCCTGCTGCAGCTGCATGCGCGGCAACGGCGGATGACGTGGCCCTATGTGGGATTGGGACTGGTGATTCCGATACTGCTGGCATTGCTTTTCATCCATTGATCCTTTTTCGACCGAGAGACCAACATGCGAGCCAAACTGACGATCGCGCTGGGCACCCTGCTCGCCATGCCGGTGTATGCCGCCGAGCTGGAGATCAATGTCGAGATTCCGCGCATCAATGCCGCCGAATACCACCGGCCGTATGTCGCGATGTGGGTGGAAGGCGCGGACCAGAAAGCCGTCGCCAACCTCGCGGTCTGGTACATGACCAAGGACACGAAAGAAGGCCATGGCACGAAATGGCTGCCGGACCTGCGCCAGTGGTGGCGCCGCTCGGGACGCACGCTGAAGGTACCGGTCGATGGCGTCACCGGTCCCACCCGCCCGGCCGGCAAGCACGCATTGAAGTTCGACGACAAGCAGGCCGAACTCGCCAAGCTCGCACCCGGCAATTACACGTTGGTGGTGGAGGCCGCGCGCGAAGTCGGCGGACGCGAATTGCTGAAGATTCCGTTCGCCTGGCCGGTGAAAGCACCGCAATCGGGCAAGGCGCAAGGCAGCACCGAACTGGGCGCCGTCACGCTCGCCGCCAAGCCCTGACCGACACGACATCAAAAACATCATCCGCATCCCGCTGGAGTCATCGATGAAACGTTCCAAGCTCGTAATCGCTTTCGCCCTGGCCACGCTGCCATTCGCCGCGATGGCGCACAAAGCCTGGCTGCAGCCGTCGCAAACGGTCATCGCCGGCGAGAATCCGGTCGTCACCGTCGACGCGGCGGTGTCCAACGACCTGTTCTATTTCAACCACGTGCCGTTGAAGATCGACAATCTGGCGATCGTCGCGCCCGATGGCAGCAAACAGCAGCCCTCGAGTCCGTCCACCGGCAAGTACCGCAGCGTGTTCGATGTCGAACTGAAGCAGACCGGTACCTACAAGATCGCCGTGATCAACGATTACGCGACCGCGAGCTGGGACGAAAACGGAAAGCCGAAGCGTTGGCGCGGCACGCCGGCCGCTTTCGCTACCGAAGTGCCGAAGAACGCGAAGGATTTGCAGGTAGGCCAGTCGGTCAGCCGCGTCGAAACCTTCGTCACCAACGGTTCGCCGAACGACACCGCGATCAAGCCCAGCGGTACGGGGCTGGAACTGGTGCCGGTGACGCATCCGAACGACCTGTTCGCGAAAGAGGAAGCGAAGTTCCGCCTGCAGATCGACGGCAAGCCGGCGTCCGGCCTGGACGTGCAGATCATCCGCGGCGGCACGCGCTATCGCAATGCGCAGGACGAAATCAAGCTGAAGACCGATGCCAACGGCGAGTTCTCGGTGACCTGGCCGGAACCGGGCATGTACTGGCTGGAAGCGACCTCGCAAGACGACAAGGTCACCGTGCCGGGCGCCAAGCAACGCCGTCTGGGCTATGTCGCCACGCTCGAGGTGCTGCCGCAGTAAGCCTTTTGTCCGCGCATGCGGCGAGAGGAAAATGCAAGCCACGATGACCTTCGCGATTCCTTCCACAAACGCAAGCACCGCCGTCGACACGCTCGCCGGCGAAACCATGGGCACGACCTGGTGCGTCAAGCTGGTGGCGCCGCGCGCGTCGCTGCACGCGTTGCACGATGGCATCCAGGCGCAGCTGGATCGCGTCGTGGCGCAGATGAGCACGTGGCGCGAGGATTCCGATCTGAGCCGTTTCAACCGCGCAGCCGCCGGCAGCTGGATTGTTTTGCCGGAAGAACTTTTTTCGGTGCTGCGCTGCGCGCTGGACATCGCCCAGGTCAGCGCAGGCGCCTTCGACCCGACGGTCGGGCCGCTGGTCGATCTGTGGGGATTCGGGCCTGACGGCCGCAGGCAAGGTATTCCCGATGCGCAAGAACTTGCCGCCGTGCGCGACAGGATCGGCTGGCAACGCCTCGCATTGCGCCCGGAATCGCGTGAAGTCCTGCAACCCGGCGGCGTGCAGGTCGATCTTTCCGCGATCGCCAAAGGTTACGCCGTCGACCTGGTCGCAGCCCATCTGCGGCAATGCGGGATAGCGCACGCCCTGGTCGAGGTCGGCGGCGAACTTTACGGCTACGGCTGCAAGCCGGACGGCACGGCCTGGCGCGTGCTGGTCGAGGCCGACCCGGACCGCGTCGACGAGGCGCCAGCGCAAGTGCTGCGTTTGCAAGGACAAGCGGTCGCCACTTCCGGCGTGCGCTGGCACCGCTACCGGCACGAAGACGGCGAATATGCGCACACCCTCGATCCGCGCACCGGCAGGCCGGTCGAACGCGCGCCCGTCGCGGTCACGGTCGTCGCCGGCGATGCCATGCGCGCCGATGCCTGGGCCACCGTGCTGACGGTGCTGGGCGCGGACGCGGGGCTCGCGTTCGCGCGCGAGAAATCGCTGGCCGCGCGCTTCGTCGTCGCAGGCATGCCCGCAACCGCGACGCCCGGGTTCGAGAGCCACCTCGAGACATGAGCGATATCGCAGCGCGCACGCCGTGGCTGACGCGTGCCGTGATCGGCAACGCCGCACTGTTATTCCTACTGCTGGCGATCGCGCTGGCGCTGCTGCCCTTGCATGAAGGCGACTGGTTAGGCGTGGCGCCCGACCGTGCGCGCTGGCTGGGCGCGGGCGTCACGCTGCTGGCCTATTTCGGCTTTAGCGGATGGATACTGTGGCGCTCGCGTCCGCACGCTTCGGAGGACGCGCCATCCGGTGCCGCGCCTTCGCAGAAAACCCTGCTGCTGGCCTATGCCAGCCAGACCGGCTTCGCGCAACAGCTTGCCGAACGCAGCGCCAGCAACCTGCGTGATGCGGGGATGACTGTGCAGCTGCGCGAACTGGGCAAACTCGATGCCGCCACGCTGGCGCGCAGCGGGCGCGCACTATTCGTGGTCAGCACCACGGGCGAAGGCGACCCGCCGGATGCTGCCCTGGCCTTCGTGCGCGACGTACTGGGGCGCCCTGCGGCGCTGACATCGCTGCGCTACGGCGTGCTGGCGTTGGGCGATCGCGAATACGAGCATTTTTGCGGATTCGGTCGTGCGCTGGACGACTGGTTGCGGCATTCGGGCGCCG
>Ga0193753_10000701_pt1 | contig 31672 bp, 25 predicted proteins | sample H1c2metaG_FD_144925 | JGI IMG/M metagenome (GOLD analysis project Ga0193753, IMG submission 144925) | Soil microbial communities from a riparian zone of the East river system, Colorado, United States - H1c2 | ecosystem: Environmental > Terrestrial > Soil > Riparian zone | place: USA: East...
TCCCTGCCATCGGCGCCTACTTTCGCATAGGTCACATACAGCCAGCTTCCCACGGCCTGTATATTGAAAGGCGCATAACCGGAAGGAATTGAGGGATCACGGAAAGGCAGGGAGACCGGCGCGAAATTCTTATCCCATACATCTATCTTATTACCCTTGAAATCTGCGGCGTAGAGATAGTTGGCTCCGCCATTAGAAGCCAGTGCCAGTCCTGTGTAAGATGACGTGGCCGAATTATTCTTTATCAGTAATGCATTGTTCCCGGTGTTCCATGCCGATAGTACTCCATCCACACCCACGAAGATGAAGCGCGCGGCCAGGCCATTGCCACCGGTGAGCAGGAAATCCGTAGTGCTTGCACTGAAGACGATGCCGGTGGGATTACCGCCCGTGGCGCCGGCGGGAGAGGGAATTGCAACTGGCGGACGGAGAGTGGCTCCTTCCTTATCGTAGATGGTGCTGACATGTCCGCCCTGCGAACTCACCCAGGCAACTCCGCCTGTGTTGAAGACGAGTCCCCAGGCATTCATCAGGACAGGATCGGTAAAGGTGGCACTATATTCATGGTTGTTGTCGACCAGGTTCACCTGGTTGAAGTCCTTCAGGGCTTCCTGGTCGTGTGGCTTGATGCATCCGGAGAGGATCAGTGAACCTGCGGATAATGCGAGACAGGCAAAAGGAAAGATCTTTTTCATACTCAGCGATTTTAGGTTTTTTGAAATCAGGTAGGGTCTGTGGTCATGACCACAGTTTCTTGTATCGGCAGTATTCGAAAAAAGGTTGTGTCGGTGCAGAACTTTCTGCAATTGTTTTCACGTATGAGCCCCGGTAATTGGCGGGTTTGAGAAGTATCAGTATTTTTAAATGTATTTTAATCAATGCAGCAATTCCCGTTGGAACTCATGACCTTCTATCATCAACAAGTCCTCCGTTTTCGCGAGGAAATGTATCCCAAAGAATACCTGACGATGCAGGTGATGCGATCGAAAAAATTTATCGACCAGCACTACGCCAGGCCGCTGACCCTCGACGAAATGGCCGCCGAGGCCTATCTCTCGAAATTCCATTTCCTGCGTGTCTTCAAACATAACTACGGACGAACGCCGCACCAATATCTCATCAGCGTGAGAATAGCCAGGGCAAAGGAATTGCTGGCTGCCGGCGCCAGCCTCAAGGAGGCCTGTTATTGCTCGGGATTCGAAAGCATCAGTAGTTTTGGTGGACTGTTCCGGAGGCAGGCAGGTCTTCCCCCATATGCGTACCGGCAACGGATATTATTGAAAAAAAGCAATTTCGAAGAGTCGTCATTGGATCGACTTTCTCAAATTCGTCGTCACTAAATAATAATAAGAATGAAAATCAGGCTTACGAGTGTCATGGTCGATGACCAGGAGAAGGCATTGCAATTTTATACCACAATCTTGGGCTTCGTGAAGAAGACGGAGGTACCGATGGGCGAGCATCGCTGGCTGACTGTTGTGTCGAAGGAGGAGCAGGATGGCGTGGAGCTGTTGCTGGAGCCGATGGGTTTCGAACCCGCCCGGGTTTTCCAGCGCGCCTTGTTCGATGCTGGCATTCCACTCGCGGTCTTCAACGTGGATGATGTTGCAAAGGAATATGAGCGGTTGAAAGGATTGGGTGTAAAATTTAGCATGCCACCCACCAAGATGGGACCTGTTACGCTGGCGGTGCTTGATGATACGTGTGGGAATTGTATACAGTTGGCGGAGGTGTGAAGCGTGGTGTTAGAAATTCAAAAGTCAAAAGTCAAAAGGGTGTCCTCGTATCGGAATATCCTTGTGCACTTTGTGAAATCCTGGTGCCCCTGGTGGTTAAAAATATTGCCGAAGCGCTTAATCTCTTCTCATAAGGCCCAATTCCCTATTCCTAATCCCCAATTCCTCTCATCCCAACCAGCTCAATTCCCAATACTGCACCCACTGACTTACATTTGCCGCATGAAATATCTCTTCTTCATTCTTCTTCTCACCGCGATAGGTTGTGCCAGCGGCGACAAGTCGTTCATTCCAAAAAAATATAGCTATCCCGAGGATAGCATTGGCAATGGCAAGACCTTCATTTACCAGAAGGAGGGCACCACAGAACAGAGTATGACAAGGCTGGGACTGGTACGGGAAGGCAATCATACCTATCTTATCAACCGGCACTTCACGCCGGAGAATAAGGTGATCGATTCCAGTGTGGCGATGGGAGATAAGATCATCGCGTTTTATTCATTCAACAATAAGAACGGCGTACCTATACAGGCGGACATCAAACAGGACACGGTGGTACACAACGGAAGTAAATACGGTGTCCGCACGAGGCGGATGTTGTTCAAGACGGATGAATACGCCACGGACAATACATCCGACCAGGAATATGTGAAGGATACGGTGGTGCTTTGGAAAGGAAAGAAGATCGATTGCATCGAGATGAAGGCGATCTCGTCCACACAACTCTTTCTCAATGGCGAAGGCGCACCGCAACAGATCCTATCGAACCATCTGGTGTATTTTGGAAAGGGAGTGGGGCTGATCAGGTACACGAGCCAGTTTAGGAATGAATACTATGTTTTCAATTTGGTAGAGGTGCGATGATCGATAGTACGGGGATTTGGGTGGATTTATGGATTGGGGGATGCTATCCGTTCTTAGGCTCTCAATCTTTTAATCCCGAAATCCACCCAAATCCCCGTACAAATCCCGTACAGATCACCATCCAGTTCCCTGTCCCGCTTCTTACCTTTGCGCTCTAAGCTTTTTAAATTAAATCACTAACCATTCTACATGGCAAGTTCCTACTGCGATTACGTTTTGGGTGCGGGAAAAGAAACCGTTCACCGGCACTACCACGACAATGAATATGGTTTCCCTATTGAGGACGACAATCATCTCTTTGCACGACTCGTCCTGGAGATCAACCAGGCCGGCCTGAGCTGGGAGACTATCCTGAAGAAGAAGGATAATTTTTTCAAGGCGTTCGACGATTTCGATATATCCAGGGTATCCCGGTACACCGATAAGAAGAAAGAGAAATTGATGCTCGATGCGGGCATCATCCGGAACCGGCTGAAGATCGAGGCGGCCATCCACAATGCAAAGGCCATCAAGGCAATTCAGAAGGAGCATGGATCTTTTAAGAACTGGCTGGATCTTAATCATCCGAAGACGAAGGAAGAATGGGTGAAGCTATTCAAGATCACCTTCCGTTTCACCGGTGGTGAGATCGTCAATGAATTCCTGATGAGTACCGGATATCTTCCCGGCGCGCATACAGAAACATGCCCGGTGTATAAAAAGGTGCTGAAGATGAAACCGGCCTGGAAACGGACGGGGATTTGACCTGGATTAATGAGGGATTATGGATTTGGGAGATAGAATTGGTTAATGGGTTTTCAGCAAAGGATGTTTTTGGGTTGTTGGAATTGGAAGCTGATTGAACTACACGGTAACTCTTCGCAAGAGGATACTCCGTAGGAGTATTTCGTTTGTAGCAAACATCAATGGTAAGAGCCTGCGTTCCATAGGAACGCTTCAGCTGGTTTCAACATTTCCTGCAAACGACTTTTACTTAAAAACAAATCTCCTAACACTCATAGCAAACAATCCCTAAGCACGCTGTACTCTTACCGCCTTCCCGTCCTTCCCGGCAAAAAATAAACCGGTAAGAACAGGGAAGGCGGTAAGTAGTTGGATTGACTATTGAACATTGAACGTTTATTATTGAATATTTTCTTACCGGCCATTAATATTCAATAATAAACGCTCAACACCCAATAATCATCCTCGCCCCCAATCCCCCAAAAAATGGTATTTTCGCCGGCTATGGCAGAAGCTCGTACAGTGGCGTTTCACACCCTCGGTTGTAAGTTGAATTTCTCCGAGACATCCTCTCTTTCCAGGTTGCTGGAAAACGAGGGTTTCGAGAAAAAGGAGTTCGATGAACACGCCGATGTATACGTGATCAACACCTGTTCGGTCACCGAAAACGCCGATAAGGAATGCCGCCATCTCGTCCGCCGTATTCAGCGCAAGGCGCCCGAAAGCCTCGTGGTGATCACCGGTTGCTATGCACAGCTGAAGCCTGCTGAGATCGCCGCCATCCCCGGGGTGGACCTCGTGCTGGGAGCCGCCGAAAAGTTCAACATTGCGAAGCATGTCCGCGAATTGTCCAAAGGCGACTCGGCCCGTATCTGCAGCTGCGATATCTCCGAGGTCTCCGGATTTCATTCTTCCTGGTCGGTGAACGACCGTACACGGACCTTCCTCAAGGTGCAGGATGGCTGCGACTATAATTGTTCCTTCTGTACCATACCCATGGCGCGCGGCCGGAGCCGTAGCGATACCATCGGGAATGTGGTGGCGCAGGCGCATCGCCTCGCAGCCGAAGGCATCCAGGAGATCGTGCTCACGGGTGTGAACCTGGGCGATTTCGGGAAAGGACCCGAGGGCGCCGTCCTTTCCATCGGCAATGGCGAACGGGCGGAGAACTTCTTCGATTTGGTGAAGGCGCTCGACCAGGTGGAAGGCATACAGCGTTACCGCATTTCATCGATAGAACCGAACCTGCTTACGAACGAGATCATCGAATACGTGGCGACGAGCCACAAGTTCATGCCGCATTTTCATATCCCCTTGCAAAGCGGGAGCAATAGGATGCTCGGCGCCATGCGCCGCCGGTACAAACGGGAATTGTATGCCGACCGGGTGGCGCTCATCAAACAATTGATGCCGCATGCCGCTATCGGTGTGGATGTGATCGTGGGCTTCCCGGGTGAGACGGAAGAATTGTTCAGGGAAACCTTCGATTTCCTTCACGCATTGGATGTTTCCTACCTGCATGTCTTCACCTATTCCGAACGCGACAATACACATGCCCTCACACTTGGGCCCGTGATCCCGGTTTCCATCCGCAACGAGAGGAACAAGGCCCTGCGTAATCTTTCATTCATGAAGCTGCAATACTTCACGGCCCTCCATGCGGGTCAGAAGAGAAAGGTGCTGTTTGAGAAACATGGCAAACATGCGATCATGGAGGGATATACGGATAATTATATTAGAATAAGTATACCGTTTAGGGAGGAGTGGGTGAACCAAATTGTAGACTGGTTGGTCTAGCAGTTCAATGTGCAAATTAGCCAATTAGCCAATGTGCAAATGATCCTCATTCGTAGAGCCATTGCGAATCGTAGCACGCCTTAATTTGCACATTTGCACATTTCCAAATTGGCACATTGCCTTAATTCGGCTGCACCGCCGGCAACCTATAATGTGCCAATGATCCTCATTCGTAAAGTCATTGCGAATCGTAGCACGCCTCAATTTGCACATTGGCTAATTTGCAAATTGGCACATTGACTTTAATTCGGCTGCACCGCCGGCAACCTATAATGCTGCCCATCCCACACAAATAGCTCGTCAATCTCATAGGTCCAGAACCGGTAGATCGGGGATTTCTTCAGAAGCTTCTCTACTTCCTTTTTGCTTTCGGCATTGAGAGTGATCCAGACCCGCTGGGTTTCCATGCTTACTATGTACTGATCAACAATATCCTTGTTGATCAGAAAGTTGATGTAGGTCCTGTGGGGAGGGATGAGATCGGTAAAGTCGTCCTTCATCTCGAATTGTATCGTAACCTGGTATTTCTTCATCTATTAAAAAGACAAAACAAACCGCGGAAAGTTGCATAGAAAATAGAAAAAATGATTTTGACGGATGAGCATAAAAAGCCCTTAATTTTGCTGTCCCGGAACGTTAGCTCAGTTGGTTTAGAGTACTACTTTGACAGAGTAGGGGTCACTGGTTCGAGCCCAGTACGTTCCACTGAGAAATTCAAAATTAAAAAGTCAAAATTCAAAAAAGCACTCCGTCAGATATTGACAGTCCTGTGGACTCGCACATGCGTTCTATAAAGCTGAACGCGTTTCATAGGAATCTGGCGCAGCTCCAAAGAAGTCGTTTGGAACGAACCCGATGGATTTTGAATATTCCCTCTATAAGCAAATTTGAAGCTGCCGCTATTCACGATTGACGACTCACGATTCACGTTGCTGTCTCAGCAGGGTCTGGCGCAGCTCCAAAGAAGTCCTTTGGACCGACCCCGATGGATTTATATATTCCTTCTGTAAGCAAATTTGAAGCTGCCGCTACTCACGATTGACGACTCACGATTCACGTTGATGACTCACGATTTACGTTTTTTCCCCTATCTTTCGTTCATTGAAAAAGTGGTTCCCCTTCGTTCTCGTCATTCTCCTGGGTCTTGCCCTGATCTTCGTTAAACGTTGCCAACGAAACGGGGAGGTCAAGCCTTCACCCGAGGTGACCACAAAGAAGCGTAAGGATCCCGCCGCGGATCGCGAACGCGGGTTCGACCGTCGCGCCTCCTTCCTCGAATACAGTAATCACGCGAAGTGCCGCATGCAATGCCGCAAGATCACACAGGCGGAAGTAGAAGAGATCATGCAGGATGGAAAGATCAACTACAACAAGAGTGATCTCCAGAATGCCCGTTGCCCGCGCTACGCCGTGGAAGGAACCACGCATGACGACCAGCGCGTCCGGATCGTGTTTGCACAGTGTAATGAGAGTACAACCGTCGTCACCGTCATCGATCTCGGCACCGAATGGTCATGCGATTGCCCCGGCGACGACGACAAGTATAAAAACAAGGGTGGATGAAAGTCCTCCAGGTTATCTATACGGTTTACGCCCTGCTGCTTTTCGCCGCCATCATGCTCATCATCTTTCCCTTCGTACTATTGGCCAGTCTTCTTGGCCGCATCAGGGGAGGCAATATCATCCTTCGTCTTTGTTCCTTCTGGGCCGACTGCTGGTTCCCGCTCATCTTTATCTTTCACAGGAAGATCTACGAGGCGCCGCATAGCAAGCAACAGCAATACATCTTTATCAGCAATCATATTTCCTATCTCGACTCCGCCGTACTCGTGAAGGCCTTCCGGCGGCCCGTGCGCGTATTAGCTAAGGTCGAAATGTCGAAGATCCCCGTGTTCGGTTACATATACAGCAGGGTCATTGTAGCGGTAGACCGAAGCAGCCCGGAGAACCGGGCGCGGAGCATCCTTATCTTAAAATCTATTATCTCCAGGGGCATTTCGGTCGTCGTATTTCCCGAAGGGACATTCAACACAACACCCGCGCCCGTGAAGGAATTCTATGACGGCGCCTTCCGGCTGGCGATAGAAACACAAACGCCTCTCAAACCCGTGCTTTTCCTCGATACCTACGCCCGGATGCATTATAATAGTTTGTTCACCCTCAACCCCGGCATCAGCCGCGTCGTGTACCTCGCGGAGATCCCGGTAGCCGGACTCACCATTGCCGACATCGAACCCCTGAAGCAAAAGGCGCACGCGATAATGAGTGAAAAGTTAAAGCAATACCAGGCTTCCTGGATCGGCCATGAATCACAGCCGGAATGACATAAATTTGGAGATATTTTCTCCAGAGATCTATTCATGAGTGACCAGTCCAGCAACAATGCGCTTATTCTTCCCGGAACACGGCCGGAACCTACCGGTCTCTTCGCCGATATCATCATCCCATTGGCGCTTCCGAGAACCTATACCTGGGCCGTTCCAGCGAACCTGGTAGACCGGGCGCTTATCGGTTGTCGCGTAGAGGTGAACCTGGGAAAGAATAAGAAATACGCCGGCGTCATCAAGCGGATTCATCGTCAGAAGCCGGAGATGTTCGAACCAAAAGACATTCTCAACCTGCTCGATGTGGAGCCCGTCGTCTTCGAGCCGCAGCTGAAACTCTGGGAATGGATCGCTTCCTATTACATGTGCAGTGAAGGAGAGGTGATGGCCGCTGCACTGCCGGCCCACTTCAAACTATCAAGCGAGACCGTGCTGGTGTACAATGAAGAATTCGGCGAAGACTTCTCCACCCTCGAACATGATGAATACCTCGTTGCCGAGGCACTTCTCATAAAGAAAGAATTGCTACTCGACGAGGTGCAGCAGATCCTCGATGGCTCACATGTCTATCCCGTCATCAACCAACTAATTCAAAAGAAAGTCTGCTATGTCTGGGAGGCACTGAAACAAACCTATGCTCCGAAGAAGGAGACATATGTGATATTGAGTCATCCGTACGACAAGGAGGAAGAGCTGGAGAATCTACTGAACGAGGATAAGAGGCTTCAGCGCGCAGAGAAGCAGATGGAGTTGCTATTGTCCTATCTCCATCTCGTGAAGACGGATGGGGAAGTCACCAAGACCTCCCTATTGAAGAAATCCGGCGCTACCGATGCACAACTGAAGGGCCTCGTCGATAAGAAGATACTCTGGACGGAGAAGCGAAACATCGACCGGCTCAGTTACCTGCCCCGCGATATCCGCATCGACTTCGAGTTGACGGAACTCCAGGCGAAGGCCCTGGAGGAAGTCAGGCAATCGCTGCGGGAGAAGCCCGTTTGTCTCCTGCATGGTGTGACCTCGAGCGGCAAGACGCTTATCTATATAAAAGTGATAGAGGAGTATATCCGCCAGGGAAAGCAGGTTCTTTATCTCTTGCCGGAAATAGCTTTGACATCGCAGATCATCCGGCGGCTGCAAAAACATTTCGGAGGATACATCGGCATCTATCATTCGAAATTTTCGCAGAATGAGAGAGTGGAAATCTGGAACAAGGTGAAGACCGGCGAGATGAAGGTGGTATTGGGCGCCCGCTCCTCGGTATTCCTTCCCTTCCAGGATCTCGGCCTGGTGGTGTGCGATGAGGAGCACGATACTTCCTATAAGCAACAGGAGCCGGCACCACGGTACAATGGAAGGGATGCGGCCATCTACTTCGCGTCCATATTCAATGCCCGGGTAATATTGGGTAGCGCAACGCCATCACTCGAAACATATCATAATGCTGTGCAGGGGAAATATGGCCTCGTGGAACTCATGCAGCGTTATGGCAATATACAAATGCCACCCATCGGCATTATCGATACGCGGACGATTCAGCAGAAGGACCGGACCAAGGTGATGCTATCCCCGCCACTCATCACCGCCATGCAGGAAGTGCTCGACAGGAACAGGCAGGTGATTCTTTTTCAGAACCGCCGTGGCTACACGCCTTACCAGGTCTGTACTGTCTGCGGATGGATCCCCCAATGCAAGTATTGCGATGTATCGCTGACCTTTCACAAATTTACCAATAAATTGATCTGTCATTACTGCGGCACTACCTATGCGCCCGTGCAGGTCTGTGCCGCATGCGGAAGCCAGAGTTTCATGCAGAAAAATTTCGGTACGGAACGGATAGAGGAGATGCTGCAGGAAACATTCCCTGCGGCGAGGGTCGCCAGGATGGATATCGATAGTATACGGGGAAAGAATGCGCATGATGTATTGATCCAGCAGTTCGAACAGCAACGCATCGACATACTCGTTGGCACGCAGATGGTAGTCAAGGGCCTCGACTTCGATACGGTCGACCTGGTGGGAATTCTCGATGCGGACGGCCTCCTGCATTTCGCCGAGTTCCGGGTGAACGAGCGCGGATTCCAGATGATGGAGCAGGTGAGTGGCCGCACCGGCAGGAAGGATGCCATGGGAAGGGTATTGATCCAGACAACACAACCTTCGCACCCGGTGTTGATCTATGTACAACAACACGATTACAAGCGGATGTTCGAGGATGAATTGGGTAAGCGGAAGCAATTCTTCTATCCGCCATTCTCGCGGATCATCCAACTTTCTTTCCGGCATAAAATAAAGGGAGTGGTGGAAGCGGCTGCACATAGTTTTGCATTGGGTTTACAGAACAAATACGGGGCTTACCTCGTCGGCCCCGCCGAACCCATGGTGGGGCGTATCCGCAATCAATATCTCATGGAGCTATTGATTAAATTGCCGAAGGACCAGGGCATCACCGCAGCTTGTAAAAAGGATATTGCCGAACAGGTGATCGCGTTGCATGCGGATAAGAGGTTTAAGAGTGTGGTGGTGATTGGGGATGTAGATCCAATATGATCAATTTGGCAATTTGATAATTTGATAATGAGGCGTGCTACGATAAGAGAAGACACTTCGAATGAGGATCATTGCCAAATTATCATATTGTCAAATTGATCACAGGATATTTATTTCTCGTATTCTAATCACTGGCATCGATTAAAAAAAAAGATATAAATTCAGTTTTAGCTTTGCTCGTATCACGCCTCATTATCAAATTATCAAATTGCCAAATTGACCGAAAACTTCAACCTCCGCCCCTTCAACACCTTCCACATCGATGCGAAGGCGCGGTACTTTGCGGCATTCGGATCCACGGAGGAGATAAATGAATTGTTGCTGCGGGTGGCGGAGACAGGGCTTCCACTCACCATACTCGGTGGCGGTAGCAATATGCTATTCACAGGCGATGTGAATGGATGGGTATTGAAGAATGAGGTAATGGGGATCGTAGTAAAGGAAGAAGACGATGAGTTCGTGTATGTCCAGTGCGGGGCGGGGGAGAACTGGCACCGGTTTGTGATGTATTGCATAGAGAATAACTACGGCGGTGTAGAGAATCTCTCTCTCATTCCCGGTTGTACCGGCGCCTCACCCATGCAGAATATCGGCGCGTATGGCGTGGAGATCAAGGATGTCTTTCACGAACTGACGGCCTTCCATATTTCCGAAAAGGCGAACTATACCTTCACCACTAAGGAATGCGAGTTCGGTTACAGGGAAAGCGTTTTCAAGGGAAAATACAAGGGGCAATTCATCATCACGGCGGTGACGTTCAAGCTGCGGAAGAAGCCTTTCTTCAATACGAGCTACGGCGCCATCGAGCAGGAACTCGAGCGCATGGGCGTCACGGAGCTTTCCATTAAGGCGATCTCGGATGCCGTCATTAATATCCGTTCGTCCAAGCTTCCCGATCCTGCACAGATAGGCAATGCCGGGAGTTTCTTCAAGAATCCCGCCGTGGCGAAAGAAAAATTCCTCGTGCTCAGTGAAAAATTTCCCGGCATCGTCGGCTATGAAAACCCCGATGGCAGCATGAAGCTCGCCGCCGGCTGGCTGATCGAGCAATGCGGCTGGAAAGGATACCGTGAGAACGATGCCGGCGTGCATGCCCGGCAGGCGCTCGTCCTGGTCAACTACGGCCAGGCGAAGGGTTCGGATATCTTCGCCCTGAGCGAAAAGATTCTGCAATCCGTTCGGGAAAAATTTGATGTGGTGCTCGAGCGTGAAGTAAACATTCTGTGAGTAATTTGATAATTTGGTAATTTGATAATTTGATAATGCTCCAGTTCGATCAGTCACTATTGATCGTAGCACGCTCCATTAACAAATTGCCAAATTATCAAATTGTCAAATTGTATTCAGGCTTCTTCATCAAACTCCTCATCAAACTCCTTCTCTCCCAAATTCATCATGCTACCGATGAGATCCTTGAATTCTATCTTGCTCTCGAAGATCTTTTTACTGATCAGCGAATAGGAGGCGAGTCCATGAAGCACGAATTCCATCAGCAGGGCGGCCTGTTCGTCACTCACCTGCGCGAAGTATTTCTTAACGAGTGAATGGAGTCCATCCACCTTATACAAAAGAAGCGTCTTGTCCTTATCGCTCGTATCGAATGAAAGGTTGAGATGATTTCCCTTATCGAACCAACTGGTAATAGGGCGGTATGGATTCTCCGCTTCCTTCTCCTGCTGCGATGGTTTTCCAGTAGACCTTCTCTTCTTCAATGAATCGGGATTGGGAAAGTATTGAACGAACTGCGTACGGATGGCCTTGTCCACGAGATTCATGGCTACCTGGTAGGGGCCTTCCTGTTCGCCCTCGTATACCAGTTCCACCTTACCGGTGATCGATGGGATGATGCCTGCGAGATCGGCGATCCAGACCTGCGTCTGCTTTTCATTGTTCATGATCGCGCGACGCTCTGCCGAACTCACCGCGTTCTCGAAAGCGGAGATGCTGAGGCGTGCACTCACTCCGCTTTTCTTATCCACGAATTCGCTGCCTCTTGCTTCGAAGGCTATCTGTTCGATGAGCCGTTTCACCAGGTCGCTCACTTTCACCTTGGCCAGTTGATCGGCCGCGATATCCGCTTCCTGTTCGGTGATCTCCAAAGCATGTTCGAGCGACTTCGGATAGTGCGTGAGTATCTGGCTTTCGATCCGGTCTTTCAATGGGGTAACGATCGAACCGCGATTGGTATAATCTTCCGGGTTGGCGGTGAAGACGAAGAGAATATCCAGTGGAAGGCGGAGTTTAAAGCCGCGGATCTGCACGTCGCCTTCTTCTAAGATATTAAATAAGGCAACCTGTATTCTGGCCTGAAGATCAGGGAGTTCATTGATTACAAAAATGCCCCGGTTGCTTCGGGGAATGATGCCATAGTGGATCACGCGCTCATCGGCGAAGCTGAGTTTGAGATTGGCGGCCTTGATGGGATCGATGTCACCGATCAGGTCGGCAACACTCACATCGGGCGTGGCCAGTTTCTCTCCATAGCGTTCGCTGCGATGGATCCAATGGATGGGTGTTGCGTCGCCCTGCGCCTCGATGATGTCGCGGGCCAGTTTGGAGACCGGCGCCATCGGGTCATCGTTTATATCGCTTCCCGTTACCACGGGGATATACTCATCTAGCAGCTGGGTCATCTGGCGTGCCATTCTCGTCTTGGCCTGGCCACGAAGTCCGAGGAAAAGGATATTGTGTTTGCTGAGCAATGCCCGTTCTACATCGGGGATAACGGTATCCTCATAACCGACGATGCCGGTAAAGGAGTTTTCTTTCTTCTTTAGCTTGTCGATCAGGTTATGGCGGATCTCTTCTTTGATGCTGCGGGGTTGGTAGCTGCTTTTTTTGAGATCACCGAGGTTTTTTATTTTGTTGTTCATTGCTGTGTACCCTTAGTAGGGATGAATTTTTTTAAGTTGACGAGGCTAATACTCTTCGAAAAGGCGGACGGGGATTTGGGGGGATTTATGGATTTTTGGGAATGAGGATACTGTTACTGTTGTTATGTTTATACGGACATTATAAAGAAAGATGAGGTTGTGCTAGTTTATTTTTTTTGTTCAAATTTTTGATTTCTCAGACGTTTAAATTCGAGACTAATGCCTCCGAAATTGATCAGCAAACCGACCTCCATGTTGTAGGCCTCCAGGTAATTCTTCGCCTGGGCAAGATGCGCATTTTCGAGCTGCAGTACGGCCTTTAACTCTAGCATGATTTTCTCCTCCACAAAGAAATCTACTCGTCTCGTACCAATTGCATACCCTTTGTAGAATAACGGCATGGAAAATTCTCTGGCGAATCGCAGCCCTGAATCACTCAGTTCTATATCGAGGGCTCGCTGATACACCAATTCCTGGAACCCATTTCCCAAGGCAGCATGAACTCTCATCGCCGCACCAATGATCCTCTCCGTAATCTCTTTATATTTAAAATCCTGCATATGCCCATTGCTTTATGGTTAGCAATAGGCAAACTTCACTTTCAACATTTATCTCCCGCAGGAATACATGCGTTTATTTTCAGTCTTTTTACGATCTCCAAACGTATTTTAAATCATCGCACAATCTAACTCCATCCAAAAAATCCCTAAATCCCCCCAAATCCCCGTCCCGAAAGTTTCATCAATACACCCTCTTCCCTTCCCACTCTCAAAGTCTTTTTAACTATCCCCACACGTATTTTAGATCACCCAGACGTATTTTAAATCACCGCACAATTTACTCCCCTCCAAAAAACCCTAAATCCCCCCAAATCCCCGTCCCGAAAGTTTCATCAATACACCCTCTTCCCTTCCCACTCTCAAAGTCTTTTTAACTATCCCCACACGTATTTTAGATCATCCAGACGTATTTTAAATCACCGCACAATTTACTCCCCTCCAAAAAATCCCTAAATCCCCGTCCCGAAAGTTTCATCAATACACCGTCTTCTCTTCCCACTCTCAAAGTCTTTTTAACTATCCCCACACGTATTTTAAATCATCGCACAATCTAACTCCATCCGAAAAATCCCTAAATCCCCCCAAATCCCCGTCCCGAAAGTTTCATCAATACACCGTCTTTCTCTTCCCGCTCTCAAAATCCTTAAATATAAATGCCCCCAATTTATCCAACGACGCAAAGAACGCCTTCCCATTATTCGTCTCCGTGAACTCCTGCACGAATCGCTGCAGGTAAGGATCCGTTGCAATCATGAACGTGGTGATCGGTATCTTCAGCTTCTTGCATTGCGCCGCCAGGTTCATACACCTGTTTACCACCTTGCGGTCGAGTCCGAAACTGTTCTTGTAATACCGCTTGCCGATCTTCAGGCAGGTAGGCTTACCATCCGTGATCATGAAGATCTGTTTATTCGGGTTCTTCCTTCTCCGCAGGATATCCATAGCCAATTCCAAACCCGCTACCGTATTGGTATGATAGGGCCCGACCTGCAGGTAGGGGAGATCCTTTACTTCGATGGGCCAGGCATCGTTGCCGAATACCACGATATCCAATGTGTCCTTGGGATACTTGGTCTGTATCAGCTCACTCAGCGCCATCGCTACTTTCTTGGCCGGCGTGATACGGTCTTCTCCATACAATATCATACTGTGCGAGATGTCGATCATCAATACCGTCGAGGTCTGCGCCTTGAAATCCGTTTCGCGGATGCTAAGGTCATCCTCCTGCATACTGAAACTCTCCACGCCATGATTGATCTGCGCATTGCGGATCGATTCGGTGAAGTCTATCTGCTCCAGCATGTCTCCGAATTGGAATTGCCTCGTTTCAGGGTTGAGTTCATCTCCCTGGCCGGGTTTGAAACTATGGTGATCGCCCTTCTTCGTCTTCTTCAGTTTACCAAAGATCTCTTCGAGGCTTTTCTTGCGAATACCCTGCTCTGTTTTCGGCGTGATCTTTATTTCTCCCGGTTGATTGTCGTCGGTGATATATCCTTTCTCTTTCAGTTCATCGATGAAGTCGCCCATGCCATACTCGCCGTCCGTCAACTGGTATTGGTTATTGAGTTCATTCAACCATTGCATTGCTTCGCCCACATCGCCGCTTGTATAGGTAAGCAGTTGCATGAACAGGTCGAGCAACTGATCGAATTTGCTCTTCCCATTTGCATTGGGGTCGAATTTGGAAAAATTAAAACCATTCATCGTTAGTCAATTTACAAAATTGGGAACCAGGAATTGGGAACTAGGAATTAGGAATTTGGTCGTGATATTAGAAAATAATATGTTCTATGATGCCTCTTCAAATTTAAGCCTAATTCCAAATTCCCTATTCCCAATTCCCTGCCAAACTCCTGACTCTTACAACAACAAACTCCTTAATGGGTTCAAACAAAGAACCCTCCACGAGGGAGGGCACTAAGTTTTCCAATGAGGGAGTCAATTATTTTGTGCTGTCCTTTTTAAGCGAACTGTCGGATCCGGGGCCATTAAAGATGCTCTTGCCCTGTTCTGCCGGGCTACTGGTCTGCGTTTGCGGAGCATATTTCTTCTCGATCGCACTCAGGATCTGGGCCATCGCATCGTTCAGGTACACTTCCGTCCCCTCCAGCTGACCGCCATAGAGTTCCGGGCGGTTTAGCTTCAGGTAGTCGTAGTATTTCCGTTGCTGATCGATATCCTTGTGCATGGCGGTCCGTACCTTCTCCGCCATATCCAGTTTACCCGCCTTGTAACAGGCCTCCAGGTAAAGAAGTCCCGTCTGGTTGTGGCTACTGAAACGGCTTACCATGGCATACGGCAGATTCTCGGTAGAGATCCCGGCCGCTTCCTTGTCGAGCAATTTCTGCGCCTTTTCCCGCTGACCTTCATCGGCCAGGTTGCCCGCCGCTTCTGCAAATATGCCGCGGATATTCAACAGGTGACGACGGTTTTCTTCATCGAAATACACGCCTTTCTTGTTCGCACCGGCGAAGAGATATCTTTCCATGAGATTCCGGTACATCGTGTCGCTGTTATTGTCGCGGACCTGTGTGCCGCCCACGCCCGGTATCTGGCGAAGGGTCTGATCGATCACCCAATTCGTCTGCGGGAATTTATTCTGGATCGGCACCAGGCGATAGGCCAGTCCGTCCTTTCTCAGGTATTGTCCAAAGCCGAGCTCGCCGAAGGGCGATGTGAAATAGATCGGCCGCTTCCAGTTATTCGCCGCAATGATATTGAGGATGATGAGGTCGCTCCGCAGGAAGCCTTCACCCTGTTTCTGTGCAGGTATCTCGAACAACATCGGCGAGACCACGCTATCGGATGCATTCACTGTACCATTCGCACGCACAGCCGCTGCATCCACCCCTACACTCAATCGTGCCACGGGGAAGTTGCCCGCTCCTACATCGCGGCCAGTTTCCGGATCGCGGTATGGTTTTCCGAGTACATTCTTCATTACGTCGAACAGGGGATAGAATGCATTCTTATCGGCTCTTTCATCCTGGCGGAAGCGCAGGTATTCCCGGTTGTGACCTTCCACCTGTTCTTCGGTCCAGATCACATTCACGGAGTCCGCTTCATTCACCTTGTGACGAAGCTGATTGATATACCAGTCGATTCCCAGGAGGCTATTGTTGATGATGCGGATATCGGGCCGAACGCCTTCCACTTCCTGTGCATACCAGAGCGGATAGGTGTCATTATCTCCGAACGTGAAGAGAATGGCATTGGGTGCACAGCTCTCGAGATAATCCTTTGCGAGATCGGGCGCCAGTGTCTTGAGATGTCGGTCATGGTCATCCCATTCCTGCTGCGCCATGATCAATGGCACAACGAGACAGAGAGCCGTAGTCGAAATGTTAAGCAGCTTCATATTACCGCCGCCGGACGAGATGGCCCTGACGAGGTAGGTGACTCCTCCTGCCACTAGCGCAAACAACGCCGTGACGAGGATGCTCGTCAGCATGATCGAACTGAAGGACCCTTTCAACGAACTCATCATCACGATCAGGAAGGTGAGCGCCGAGCCGTATACAAGCACATTCTTGAATGTCTCCTTGTCGGCCTTTTCACGGGCCAGCTTTACGAAGGCAACTACGCCCAGTCCGATCCAGAACGCAAAGGCATAGAATGATCCCACATACGCATAGTCACGTTCACGCGGCTGGCTGCCGGGTTGATTAAGATATAATACGACGGCAATTCCCGTGAAGAAGAATAACAGGAAGCTGACGATCCAGTCTTTTTTATTTTTCAGGAATTGATACACGCAACCCAAAATTCCAAGGATGAAGGGAAGCATGTAGAGCTTGTTGTGCGCCTTGTTATTCTTCAGGCTATCCGGCAACATGCTCTGGTCTCCGAGCCGGGTATTATCGATGAGGGGAATACCGGTGATCCAGTTGCCATCCCGGGCGGTGCCGGTGGCCTGTACATCATTTTGTTTACCCGCGAAATTCCACATGAAGTATCGCCAGTACATCAGGCTCATCTGGTAGGTGAAGAACCAGTTCAGGTTATCGGCATAGGTAGGCGCCTCGTATTTCACCTGTCCCGTCTGCGGATCCTGGGAGCTGGGAATATTCAACCACTGTGCATAGGACTGCGCATGGAACTGGTCCGTGCTGGAATCCCACACACGCGGGAATAATTGTTGGTCGGAACTCTTATACTCGTATTCTCTTGCAGGGCCGATGGCGATATAGCGGTCCTTGCCCTTCACATACTTCATTTCACCTTCTTTCACTTTTGGATATCCCTGCTCATCCCTGTCTACTTCCGCGGCGAAATGCGGTCCGTAAATAAGAGGCGCACTGCCATACTGTTCACGGCTGAGGTAGTAGACGAGATTTATGGGGTTATCGACATTGTTCATGTCGATCGAAGGATTGGCATTGGAGCGGATCAGCGCGGTGAAGTACACGAAATAGCCGAGCATGATGAAGGCATAGCACCAGAGCGAAAGCTTGAGGATCCGAAGGCCGGATCCCTTGATGAAATAACCCAGTAGCGAGGCGACGCCGGCTACGAGGAGGAACTTCAGGAACTTCTCACCACCAGAGCCGACACTCGCAAAGAAGGGGAGTGCAGACAGGCCGAGGAAGACGATGAACCACGTGATGACCTTGGCCCGGTTCGTATTGGATTCCTTTATCTTGATACCCCACCATATCGTAACGGCGAGTGCAATGAAATAGAGAGCGAAGCCGGAGAAGAAGGGGAAACCGAATGAGTTGACGAAAAATACGTCGAACATACCGGCTGCCTTCATGGAATATTGTATGATCGCCAGCTGTACGATCCCGGTAATGAGGCATCCGATAAGGAAGGCGACGATGGCGCCCTTATTAGTGGCCTGGTAGCGACGATAGTAATAGATCATCACGATGGCGGGAATGGTAAGGAGGTTCAACAAGTGAACACCGATAGAAAGCCCGATCATGAAGAAGAGGAAGACGATCCAGCGATCGCTGCGACGCCTGGCGAAGACATCCACGCCGGCCTTTTCATCAGCATGTTCCCACTTCAGCATCGACCAGAAGACGAGGGCCGTGAAGAAGGACGATAGGGCATAGACCTCACCTTCTACGGCGCTAAACCAGAAGGAATCGCTGAAATTATAGACCAGGGCACCGACGGCCCCTGCGGCCATCACGGTAAAGGTCTGGCTGGAGCTTAGGGTCTCACCCACGCCTACAAACATCTTGCGGGCAAAATGGGTGATGGTCCAGAAGAGGAATAATATGGTAGCGGCACTCGCCAGCGCGCTCATCAGGTTGACGGCATTGGCGGCATTCTTGTCGCCGAAAAGAATAATAAAGAAGCGGCCCAACAGCACGAAGACCGGGGCGCCGGGAGGGTGGGGCAGCTGTACCTTGGCGGCGCTGGCCACAAATTCACCGCAATCCCAGAGGCTGCCGCGTGCTTCTCGTGTTAACACATAGGTGCAAGCTGCAACAAGGAAGACGGCCCAACCAGTGATATTATTGACTTTTCTAAAGTTCATACAAGGGTTTAGTTTGAAGGAAAGCAAAAATAGGGTTAAAAGTTTTCAAGTTTCCTCTTTTAAAGGCTAATTAACCAGCTTTTTCACAGTTTTAAGAATTAATGAATTAGCCAATGTGCCAATTAGCTAATGTGCAAATTAGGCGTGCTCCGATTTGTAATGACATTACGAATGAGGATCATTGGCACATTGGCTAATTGGCACATTTACTAATTTATTCGAAGTGAACCCGAACTGTCTGATAGGACAACTGTCCCTGCATGATATTCGACACCTGTTTGGTCTTTTCCGAAAAACCTTTAAGCCCGAAGAGTCCGGCGGCATTTCCCTTATTGATGGCGATCTCGAGGTAGCCGGCGCTGTTGAACAGGGCGAGTTTTTCGCCTTCCTGCACATCGGCATACGACTCGCTGATGCGGTCGATCACCTCGTCGCGTTTGAAGACGATGCGGAAGCTTCTTCCCCGGCGTTGCTCCTCGAATTGCTCGTGGGTGATATTGACGATCACGTTCTCGAAATTATCGATGAAGATGATCTGTCCTTCGATGAAGTTCTCATCCAGTGCGGGCCGCAGGTGTCGTTTTTCGAGATACACTATATCGGATTCGCCGATGCTGAGGATGGGCTCTCCATTCACGAGCTGGTTCACGGCCTTGCCCATCGTTTCCGTGAGGTAGATGGTATTCTTCACTCGGCTCTTATCGAGCGGTATGCCTATTACGAGTTCGGGTGTTTCCTCGAGGATCATTGTGAGCAGGCCGTTGTCGGCACAGAGCAGGTATTGATCCTGGTGAAAGGCGAGGAGGAGTTGTTCGGGTTTCTTCTCGAAGAGATTGACGAGAATGAGATGATAGGTAAAGGGGGGCGAGTTCCGGATGGCGCTGCGGCAGACATAGGCCGCCTGCGGGTAGTTGAAGGGCGGGATATTATGGGAGATATCGACGATCTGGAATTCGGGATTTACCTGGAGCAATTGCGCCTTCACCACGCCCACGAGGTAATCGGGACTGCCAATATCGGAGGTGAGAGTGAGGAGCGGCATGCTGGAGTGTAGAAGTTAAAGTCGATTGCAAGTCAAAATTCAAAAGTAAAAATTCAAAAATTAGAGCGGGAAGTGTCTTCAACTGTCGGACATTTTTTTACTTTTTACTTTTGAATTTTGACTTGCTATTTCACTAGTTGGCCATTTTTAAAGTAAAACCTATGCGTAAAGCGATCGGCCAGTTTTGGAAAAAATTTATTTAAGAATATGGTCTGTTTACCGGTGAATGTGAGCACGAGTGTCCGCTTCTTCTTACTGACGGCGTTTAGGATATGACCGGCGCATTCTTCGGCAGACATCATCTTACCCTCGTCCATGGTGGTGTTTCCATGGGAGTGGGCGTTCTTGTCGAGTGAGGCCTTCCGGATATTGGAGGTGGTGAAGCCGGGGCAGACCCACATCACGTGTACCTGGTCGTCCATTAATTCTGTCTTGATCGCCTCGAGCCAGCCCTGCAGTGCGAACTTACTGGCGGAATAGGCGCTGCGTCCAGGCAGGCCACGGTATCCGGCGATGGACGACACGCCTACGATGGTGCCTTTCCGCTCGATGATGGAGTCGAGTGCGTACTTGGTACAATAGACGGTGCCGAAGAAATTTATGTCCATTACTTTCCGGATCACCTCCGTGGACACGTCCTTCAGCAGGGCGCGCATGGAGATACCGGCGTTATTGATGAGAATATCGATGCCGCCATAGACTTTGATGGTGGTCTCCATGAAGCGGCGGCAATCGTTCTCGCTGCTCACATCGGCGACCATGGTATGGAGGAAGGAGGAGGGGTATTCAGATTGAAGCTGGTAGAGTTTATCGTGATCGCGGCCGCAGGTGGCTACTTTGGCGCCGGATTGCAGGAGCTGCTCCACGAGGGCTTTGCCGATACCATCGGTTCCACCCGTCACCACGACTACCTTATTATTGAAATAGGAGGACATTACAGAAATCAGTTTAGGCGCAAACCTACTTTAAAAAAACGCAACTAAGCAATTTGAGATGAGGGAGGTATGGGGCTGAAGGGTCTTGATAACTCGTTGATAATAGTTGGAGAATTTTTTGGTATGAAAGCGGTGAGACTGTATTTTTGCACCCCGTTCAGAAAGGGGGTATTTTTAATATACATTTTTTTCTGAAAGGGCTTGGGTTGATTTCGTAGCTCAGTTGGTAGAGCATCCCGATTGAAAATCGGGAGGGCCCTGGTTCGGGGAAGAGATTTTAGATAATGTTCTTAATAAGTTTAGGTTGATCTCGTAGCTCAGTTGGTAGAGCATCCCGATTGAAATCGGGAGGGCCCTGGTTCGGATAAGAGATTTTAGATAATGTTCTTAATAAGTTTAGGTTGATCTCGTAGCTCAGTTGGTAGAGCATCCCGATTGAAATCGGGAGGGCCCTGGTTCGGAGAAGAGATTTTAGATAATGTTCTTAATAAGTTTAGGTTGATCTCGTAGCTCAGTTGGTAGAGCATCCCGATTGAAATCGGGAGGGCCCTGGTTCGGAGAAGAGATTTTAGATAATGTTCTTAATAAGTTTAGGTTGATCTCGTAGCTCAGTTGGTAGAGCACATCACTTTTAATGATGGGGCCCTGGGTTCGAGTCCCAGCGGGATCACAAAAGTTACTGTCACAGCAGTAACTTTTTTTATGCTTCACAAGAGTTACTGTTACACCAATAACTCTTCTATGCCCTACACCTACGTCCTCTATTCAAAGAAATTAGACAAGTACTACGTTGGCTCATGTATTAATCTCGAAAGGAGATTGTATGAACACAATATCGGTCATTCAAAATTCACCAGCACCGGAGTTCCGTGGGTACATGTGCATATAGAAGAATTTGGTACAACTTTGCTCGCTGCACGAAGAGAAAAAGAGCTCAAAAGCAAAAAATCAAGAAAATACATTGAAGAATTGATTAAGAAGAGTCGAACATCTCGACTATTATAGAGAGGGAGTGGATTCGAGTCCATAAAGCATAAAACGCCGGCATAGGAGGGGAACTAATAACAAAAGACAGTTTTTAAAGCTGATATTTAGCTACAAGCTAAACCTATTCAATTTCGAATCTCCACTTTCCTGCGGCTGAAAAAGCCAAAATGAACAGCAACACTACCTACAACCGGACTTTTAGCAACCTATATCAGCCGCAGTCAATTACACCTTTCACGTAAATTCTCTTCCCGGGAAAGTATTTATATTTTTCAGCAATCTTTAAGTCCTTTTTATAGGTCTTATTTCCCGTATTTTTCTTGGCAATCGCTCGGTAATAAAAATCTGCAGACCACTCTTCATTGTTAGGAAAATCCCCACCTTGCTTCATAAGAAGATGATAATCTTTCATTGCTTTTTCATAATTTCCCAATGCAGTATTTACTTGGGCTCTCCTTTTAATGGCAAAATGATGCGAGCCCCAAAAATGGATGGCTAAATCTAAATCTACAAGTGCGGAAGTTGTGTCGCCCAATTTCAGTTTTGTGTTTGCTCTGTTGTAATAGTATTTCTCTAACCCTTGGGGGATTGTGGTGTCCATATTCAAAGATCTGTTTATAGCTTGTGTAAAATCCTTAACAGCATCTATATAATCATCGAGCATTTCCTTTGTTTGTCCCCTATCTGAAATTACTTGTGAATAGCTAAAGTTTGAATCTATTTGGAGAGACATATTTAGGTCCATTAAGGCCTCTTTATACTTTCTTGTTCGATAGTACTCATCACCTCTTCGCCAGAAGGCTTCTGCATTATTAGAATCAAGTAAAATCACTTTCGTGTAGATTGCAATAGCAGTATAGCAATCCTCCTGGAAAGCGCTATCCAAAAGCTGCTGAATAATGGTCGGATCTGTTTTCCGCTGGATCGCTATATTCTTTGCCTTAGGCTTAGAAGTACAGCCCATCAAATAGCATAACATTATGATTAGAGTTATTCTCAATGGTGGAATGATTGCGCCTAACTCAAATATATGCGAAATGTTTTGCCGTTGGAGATCAAAAGAGGCATCTGAATTGACTAATAGCTAATAAGCTATGAAAAAGCCGATTTCCTGATTTCTCCTTGATCATATAGCGTCCCTTTAGCTTCCCATGTTCTCCGAAGTTTCCCTGCTCGATACCGAATCTTCAATTGTAGGGAAGTTATGAATAGCTATAACCTAAGTATCAGCTTCGTCCCCATTCAAGCAGGAAACTACCGTGTTTACACGGTAATCTAGATTCATATTATGAGATTTCGCCTGAGGATTGTACGTTTACACCCTATAACCAAAACCTGCTGTATGAAATTTCTACTTTTTCTATTTTGTTTACCCGTCCACAATTTCTTGGCTGCCCAAGACTCCGCATTTAAAAAAGTCTATGAATCCCGAAAAGAAGCTGAAAAGGTCATAAAAAGTGATGTTTATATAACCAGCCTAGGATGGGTCTTAAAGGAAGGCACCGATGTGAAATTAGGCCGAGGAAGCATGCCTGACAAAACCTTTGCTTTTATTACTGAAACCCCAAGCCTCTTGACTTATAATCAATACACCGATTACGACAAACACAAACTTCAACATTCTTACAATGGCCGCGAGGCAAAGCTTGGCCAACTTTCGGTAGCCGGATCAAAAAAGATGGGATTCTTTATAGTAGTGAAAATTAAGGTTGGCCAATTGTCTAGATACATGATGGACATAGAGAACGCAATTGAAGCAGGCGAACTTGAAATACCGGCACAATACAAAATAGCTGTAAAAGCACCAGAACCAACTGTAATTGTAAAAAACGAAGTAAGCGTAGCAGACGAGTTAACAAAATTGAAGAAGCTACTCGATGACGGCGTTCTAACAAAAGACGAGTATGATAGCCAGAAAAAGAAACTGCTGGAAAAGCAATAGTTAATCGTAAAGCAATAATAAATGAATGCTCCAACCAATTATAAATTTTTGAATTTTTGTAGTCTACCCAATGACGAGGTTTTCGCTGAAGGATTTCTTCATATTGTATGTTCGCGATGTGCACTGAATCCATTGGTCTAGAACATTTGCTTACTGATACATCATATATACTTAAATATTTTAGATGAGTTTGATTGCTACTTTTCTAAAAAATAATGTCTGTTTTTTGACAGCAGATCTGCTATGGAGTTCTCGTGAGGAGCTAAATCGAGAATTTCCTTTGCCTTTTAGTGGAAGAATAAGCGCGACAAAGCTGCTTGGGGGCAAACTTCTTGCTAATCCAGTTAATTTGATGCAAAAACTTTACATTATTGATGAAACGTTATGCATTGTATTTTCTGGGAATTACGTTGAGATTAAACTCTTTCTTGAGGATTTGACTAAATTTTGGAGCTATTCAAAAGAAAATCAAAATCGAGTGCGGTTATTCGAATTCCTGTCTTCTTTCGATCTATACACAAACTTTACTCAATCATCTTTTCTCTTACAATTTGCAGAAAAAGTTGATGAAGGGCTTCCAATGCTATTTGACATAAGGCATGGTAAAATTTATGAAATACAGCATCCTGTTTACGGCTTGATTCACGCAACTGGCTCTGGATCGAACGGATTCTTAGAAATTATTGAAAAAAAAACTATCTATGACTTTCCGGAGAATGATGGGACACAAATGTACGTTTTAATAAGCCACCTTTCCCTTCTCGCACACCTCTTGACTCGAGAACGCTTTTCTTTAGAAACGATAGCGGACGCATGGGGTGGGGGATTTGAAACGGCCGTTTTTCAAAATGATCGGTTTGTAAGAATGGATAAAATCGCGTATGTTATTTGCAATGGAAAATATTTGGATGATGCAGTAACCAAAACAGAGCATCTTCTTCTTCCAAACCTTCTCATGTATTATGAGTATTATAAGGGGGTACTGCAAATCACCTCGTTCGATTTCACTCAAAGACCTGAAGTAGAGTACGCCGATACTAGTATAAACTTAACCTATCGCAAGTTTTTATCTAATAAGTTTATTGTCCCTGGAATTAGCCAGGACGAAGTCGTCATAGAAGAAATAGAAAAAATGAGTAATTCGTTTTCCACTGCTCGACTTGCCGCTGGTTTTATTCTAACAAGGCCGGAGAATAAGTATTTATTCCCTTCTTTCTTTGATGACTTCGGCAATTATGTTGTTCGCTTTGATGAAACAGAAAATATAGTAACATTGACATTGGCAATGCACTGGGTGGAGCTTTATTCAAAAAAATTAGAATAATTTACACAAAGGTCTATCGCAATAGCAAGCCATCGAAGTGTAACATTTAAACGGTACTTGATTGTATGACCCACTATATAGTATTTGATTTCAACTGCCTCAATTCTTAGTGAATGGAGAGTGTTAAATTAATTTCCCTATGGACAGCGAGGGGAAAGCGGGCTTCACGAGCGCTGTATTCTTAATACATAAAATATTTATTACATCACGATTCATCATTCACCTTCATCACTCCGTTCTCAAACTCTTAACCGGATTTACTATCGCTGCTTTGATACACTGAAAACTCACCGTTAACAATGCTATCATCAATGCAGTAATACCCGCAATTACAAATACCCAAACACTAATATTGATCCTGTATGCAAAACTCTGCAGCCATCTATTCATCAGCCACCAGGCAACAGGAACAGCAACCAGGGATGCGATTAAAACAAGCTTTGCAAAATCTTTGGAAAGCAGGTATGTTATGTTTTGAACGGAAGCTCCAAATACTTTACGGATACCAATTTCCTTTTTTCGCTGCAATACATTGTAAGCTGAAAGCCCTAATAAACCAAAGCAGGCGATTATAATAGCAATACCGGCAAATATGCCGAACACTTTTCCAAACTGCCGATCAGTCTTGTATTGCCTGTCAAAAGTCTCATCTAAGAAATGATAGCTGAAAGGATCGCCTGAAAAGTATTTGTTCCATTTTGCTCTTAGCTCGTCTATTGTATTTGAAATATTTTGAGACTCGATTTTTAGCGAATATACATTGCGGGCATTTAAGCGCAGTATCATTAGCTGCGGATCGATCATTTTAGTTAAAGCTTCCGTATGATAATCTTTTACCACACCGATAATCGTTCTGCCGCTATCGCTCCCTAACTTTTGATTGATCGCCTCCTGAGCATCTTTAAACCCTAACATCCTTACTGCTGTTTCATTAAGAATAGCCGCATTGCTGTCCGAGGGAAAATCTCTAGAGAAATTTCGACCTGCCACCATTTTAATTTCGTACCCGGGGATAAAATCATAATCCATACCCAAAAAATCAAGGTTAACCGGACTTGTGCTTGAGGCATTAGCTCTTGTAACCTCATTTGACCAAAAATTCTCTTCACCCATTACACTTGTAGAGACAGCAATATTTTCTACAGCAGGCAATTGCAATACCGCTTCCTTAAAAGGCTTAAAAGCGGTTTGATAAACTGAATCGCTCACAGACCCGGCGCCTTTAAGTATAAGTGTTTGCTTGATATTTATGCCAAGCGGTTGCGAACGCATATAGTTTACCTGCCGATAAACAATGATCGTCCCTGCAATTAGTATGGCTGAGGTCGCGAACTGAACGACAATAAGGCTTTTACGAATCGCTAATCCGCCCGAGCTGTTTTTGAATATTCCTTTCAAAACCACAACGGGTTTGAATCCGGACAAAACAAATGCAGGGTAAGCGCCCGATAGAAAAACCCCGGAAATAAAGATTATGCTCAGCATGGTTACATAGCCTGTCGGCAGGTAGAAGCGTTTTGGAGTAATGCCACCGGTTAAATTGCTAAACCACGAAGCTGATATAAAGGCGATAAGTAATGCTAATAGTAACGAAACAAGATTGATCAAAATACTTTCGGCAAAAAACTGCATGATCAGCCTGCCGCGTGTTGCACCTATTACCTTGCGCACACCTACTTCTTTGGCCCGCTCCAGCGACCTGCCTGTTGACAAGTTAATATAATTCACCCAGGCAATACCAACTATTAATAATGCAAGCAGAGATAAGAATGAGACAGCATGTTCATTGCCATTTGCTTCGGCTTCCTGCATGTAATGGGAATGAAGATGAATATCCTTTAAAGGGATTAGATAAACTTCGTTGCGTGTTCTGTTGGCTTTTTTCCATTCAAGGCTATTAATGTAGCGGTCACAAAAAGAAGGAAATTTGCTTTCCAATTTTCTAATGTCTGTTCCTTTTTCTAATAGCAAATAGGTATAGAACTGGTACCATCCCCAGCTTGTTTCTTCGGGTCTTGTCATATCGCCAAACTGCCTCCGAAAACTTCCAATGGTAGGATAAGATATGAGATAGTTAACAACCAGGTGTGAATGAACAGGAGGGATAAATACACCCGTTACTTCAAAATTCTTTGCCGAAAAAGGGGCACGAAATACAAGTATTTTACCCAAAGGATCCTCATCGCCGAAAAACTTCTCCGCCATGCTTGTCGAAAGCATTATTTTGTCTAGCCCGTTAAGTGCAGTTGAAGGATTGCCTTTAACTACTTCAATATTGAACATGGGAATAAAAGAGGGATCGGCATAATAACCTTTATCCTCGTTGAATTTTATATTGCGCTTATCATTCGACAGTAATAATTCTGCAACAGCGAGTCGGCAATAGTCTTTTATCTCCGGAAAATCTTTTTTCATGAAGGGTGCAAAAGCAGGATATACAGCAGCCGATTGCCAGTCTAATTTTCCATCCTGGTAATTATCAAGCCGTAAACGAACGATCTGATCAGCCTTAGAAAGATCATCATAGCTTTTTTCGTATGATACATATTGAAAAATAAGCAGGCAACACGCGATGCCAATTGAAAGCCCGAGAATATTGAGAATAGAATAATCAATGCGTTTTAGCAAATTCCTGACGGCAATTTTGAAATAGCTTCGTATCATACCCCAAAATTTTAAGGTGATTGTGGGTTATTCACAAAAACTGTTTCCTTTAAAGCTAAAACAAAAAGATATTTACCATTTTTATTTACATGTAATGTCCTATTTACTTGATGAAATGATGTAAAGTCCATGGGGAATTAATGCTTCACCGGCAAATGTTCGACCAGTACGCCCTGGTGTCGGTCCACGTACCAGCTACTATTTTACCTTATCTACCGCGAAGCCTTGTATTTTGACTGGTGCGTGGAGCGACACCAGGGCGGCGAGGTTGCTATTACCACAATGTTATCAATTATCGCTGGTGCAACGGAGTGATACATGACGTGGTCAGGATGGAAAAACCACCTGCTGTATGAAATTAATGTACACCTTCCTGCTGGTAATACTAGTGACGGCCTGCTCCAAAGAAGCCAAAAAGCAGGAAATCGCCGTCTGTCCCGAGCCGACCACTCTAACCTGGCTGACCGCGAAAAAAGCCGAATACGGTTCCTGCACTTGCCTCATAGGTGCACGTCAGGGCATTTACCAGAACCAGCCGGTGATCGAAATTTATCTGTTTGACCCGCTTTGCGATGGATTCAACGCCGTTTACAAGGCAGACGGTTCACTCTGGTTCATCTCTTCCGAAGCCATTTATGCCGATTATACCGCCAACGTAAAGGAGCAAAAGATCATCTGGACCTGCTCAGGTGGAGATCAGTGAGTGCAAGCCATGTGCGAACGACTGAAGTGTTACGCCCTGGTGTCGCCCAACGCACCAGCAACTATTTTACCTTATCTACTGCGAAGCCTTGTATTTTGACTGGTGCGTGAAGCGACACCGGGGCGTAGATTGTTTCAAATGAAGGACTCATCCTGTATCGCATCAAGCCCTTTCTGATTTAATACTACGGTAAAACCGTCAACTCCTTTTTTTACATATTGCGAAATGAAGCGATTCCGCCCAAGTTCAATCAGGAGAGTATCCAATTCATCTTTCGGCAAATTCATTGTTTTAGTAAGAGAATTAAAACTAAACCGGGCAGGTTTACCGGGTGTCGAGTCTCGACTGATTACTCTAAGTATCTCCAGCTTTTTTAGATCTGACATTCTATAAGATTGTATAGGCTCACAATATATCTAAGATAAATATAATTACTGATATTCAATTGTAAGTCCCGCGAAAATATTAGCCTTTCATTTCGTATAGGCGAATCATGTCAGTACAACATCTGTTACCTGGATAAGAACAGCGGTCGGCGCAGACTGGACTAGTCCGGTGGGTGGCTGCGGGATTAAACTACGAAGTGTTGTAAGAATAATTGACCCTCTTAAAGCAAAATGTTTGCTCTCCTCCGGGTTGGACGTTATTGTGCGCAAACCTGGCGGATCAATATTTCACCTTGTATTTGAAACTAAGGATAAGCCAGTAAACCCAGCTGAGAGTCATAACGATGAAAATTAAAGTCGGGAACAGGAAAGCTAGAATAGTGCAGAGTAAGTAGAGAATAAAAGCAAACCTGACATTCCCGGAAAGTCTTTTCATTGACGCCTCTGCGTCCGTATTTTTTACTAGTAATTTTTGTTTAAATGCTGTTTGCGTTACAAGATTCCAACCAACATTGCAAAGCAGGATGATGAAGGTATAAAGAACAACCGCCGGAGAAGCTGCTTCTGTGAAGCCAAATTCTGCCAAAAGTGATGTAGTGAATGGTATCATAACGATAGATAGCATCAGAAAGACGTTGGCATAGATAAACCGGGGAGTAGATTTATTAATGCACTTCATGGCTTGGTGATGGTTTACCCATTGAGTTGCAATAATTGTAAAGCTTAAAAGGAAGGCGAATACGGACGGCAACAGGTCTTTTAGTGAATACCACAAATCATCAGAATTATGAAGAGTTTCTGCAGCAGGAGCTTTAATGTCCAAGATCAAAAGGGTCAATGCGATTGAAAACACCGCATCGCAAAAAAACTCCAGTCGGGTATTGTCAGATTCTTCTCGCATATCGGTTTTCCTTATTGTTGTAACCTTTTTGTCTTACGCCCTGGTGTCGCCCCACGCACCAGCAACTATTTTACCTTATCTACTGGGAAGCCTTGTATTTTGATTGGTGCGTGGGGCGACACCAGGGCGTAAAGACTTGTTGAATAAACTGAAGACCCTACGCCACCTTTTATTTGTGAGGCCGATGAAACATTGCTAATGCTTCATGCCCCTGAGCTTTCGTCACCTGCACCTCGTGGTTCATAAGAAATTATGCAAGGAGGCCACCGTCCACCCCAATAGATGTACCCGTGAGGTATGGTGAATTATCCGAACCGAGAAAAACAATTGCCTGGGCAATTTCTTCTGGTTTCCCCACTCTTCCCATCGGAACGGTGGACACCAGCCCGTCATAGTTCTCTTCAGTCTTGGTGAAACGTTTAAGCATTCCGGTCTCAGTTGTGCCGGGAGCTACAACATTGACACGGACACCTGTAGTGGCCACTTCAAGCGCTACGGATTTTGTAATTCCTTCCACTGCATGTTTGCTCCCTACATAAATAGAGGCATGGCCAGCGCCACGACGGCCATAAGATGAAGAAATGTTGATTATGCTACCATGCCCTTGTGGTATCATCACCCGCAACTCATGCTTTAAACCTAATACTGTACCCAGCACATTAGTGTCAAATGTCTCAGCATAACTTTCCGCGGTTTGCTCTGTTATCGGACCCGGAGTTCCTTCAGTAGCCGCATTATTAACTGCTACATCCAGGCGACCAAAACGAGCCACTGTCTTATCTACCAGGTTTTGCACGTCCTCCTCTTTGCGGACATCTGCCAGGATAAATTCAGCCTCAACACCTTTTGCCCGAAGTTCAGCTTCCAGTTGACGACCGGCTTCTTCCCGGCGGCCGGAGATTACGATCCTGGAACCTTCATCAGCGAATGCGAGCGCAGTCGCACGGCCAATTCCGGTAAGAGCGCCGGTAATCAATACGACGCTGTTTGACAATTCACGTTTTGCGCTTTGTCTGTTTGTTTTTGTTGTTTTCATTTTATTTTAAGTTTATTTTTTACAGTAACTGACCGGCCGCGCCAGCACCCTGTACATTATTTTTTTAGGAACAGGGTTAGATGTTCAACGAAGAGCTCCGGGTATTGGTGGTGCGCGCCGTGATTGGAGTCGGGATAGATGATCAGCTGCGCATCCTGCATATTCTGTTGCATGATGAAAGAGTTCACCGTAGGCAGGATCACGTCGTTGCTGCCGTTCACGATGAGTGTTGGCTGCTTGATCGTCTTCAGATAGTCGTAGGAACCCTTTTGCTGGACGCCCCACTTGCTCATCGCTTCGACCTGGGCGGGCGAAACCTTGTCGTTCACTTCGGGATCGCGGCCATCTTGCCGCCGATGCGTGCGCTTCAGAAACTCCCGTCCCGCCGCCTGGCCAGCCGCGGACGGACTGAATTTGACCGCGAGAAAGACATTCTCGGGCGGATCGTAGGTGGCGCCAAAGAGCCGCCCCGCAACCTGGGTCAGCAACTCCATTCCCTCACCACCGCGCGGACCCGCGCCATCGATGATCAATCTGCGAACGAGATCAGGCGCCTGCAAAGTGATTTCCTGCACGACCATGCCGCCAATCGAGAAACCAAATAGGTCAATTTGCTTCAGACCCAGCGCCTTGATGAAGGCGATGGCGTCAGCGGCCATCTGCTCGAACGTAGTCGGGACCTCGCCGGAACTGCTGGAGACGCCGGCGTTGTTGAACAAGATCACCTCCCTGTCGCGAGCCAGGCCATCCGTCACCGCTGGATCCCAATAATCCATGGTGCCGATGTAGTGCTGGCTAAAGACGAGCGGCACTCCCCCGGTCTTGCCGAAGCGG
>Ga0193753_10000702_pt1 | contig 31651 bp, 25 predicted proteins | sample H1c2metaG_FD_144925 | JGI IMG/M metagenome (GOLD analysis project Ga0193753, IMG submission 144925) | Soil microbial communities from a riparian zone of the East river system, Colorado, United States - H1c2 | ecosystem: Environmental > Terrestrial > Soil > Riparian zone | place: USA: East...
AGGGCGACGTAGTCACCGTGGAAATTTCCGCCGTGATAAACGTTCTCACGCTCGTGATCGATGACTGGGTTATCGTTAACAGAATTCACTTCGTTTTCCAACACAGTTTGTACCTCGAGGATCGTATCGTAAATCGGACCAAGAATTTGCGGAACGCACCGAAGTGAATAATATTCCTGGACCTTGTCTGTAAATATCGCCTCCTCAATCTTGCGGTGGTATAGATGGTCAGGCCGTTTTCTGATCAGCTTGCTTTCTGATAGTACATGTCGCATCGCTTCAGCAATCTTCGATTGACCGGGATGATGCTTAACATGATTCAATTCAAATGAAAAATGATCGTCGAATGATTTCATCAGCTCATTCGTTATCGCCGACAACACTACTGCGCACCCCATCAACGCGTGAGCATGAATGATGTTGACCATCCCGATGCCCGTCATTGCGGATGTGCCATTCATCAGCGCTAATCCTTCCCGAAGATGTACTTCCAGAGGCTTTATGTTTCGGGAAGCAAAGACTTCGCCGGCCGGCTTAAGAGAATCGTTCTCGAGGACTTCGCCTTCACCGATCAGGTTGAGCGCTAGGTGCGCAAGCTGGACGAGATCACCGCTGGCTCCCACGCCTCCACGTTCGAAAATACAGGCTGTTATCCGCTCGTTAAGAAGATCCCTCAGCAATGCAACCGCCGACGGGTGAATTCCAGAGAAACCCTGCATCAGACTATTCAACCGTGCAAGCATGGTTGCGCGCGACAAGTCTTCAGATAACGGTTGACCTGCGCCAGCGCTATGACTTCTTATGAGATTATATTGCAGTTCACGCTGATCCTCCTCACTGATCTTGTACTGGGCCATCGGGCCCAGGCCGGTATTTATTCCGTAAATGATCTTATCCTGAGCGTATGTGCGAAGAAAGGCAAAGTTCTTTTCAACTTTTGAAACCGCATTCGGGTCTAATTCAACTTTCTCTCCCTTGTAGAGTACTTTTTCAAAATCAGCAAATGACAGCTTGCCCTGTCCTACTTTTATCATACGAGTCTCTCTCGGTTAGTATAAACGCCGCAAAATAGCAAAGGGAACGTAATAATCATATTATGGGAGGTCAAAGGGAAATTACTTTTGATGTCGATTTCTTTCAATTTTATTTAATTTGATTTAAAATACAAGTCCATGAAATTCATTGTTCTGCTCCTGCTCACATTCGTCGCGTTCTCGTGCAAACAAAATGACGCGCCACCAATTGGTTCGATCGAACGGATCGATCCGGCCCTCGACGAATTGATCCCAACTGATGCGACGGTTGAAATCATCGCCGACGGATTCGAGTGGAGTGAAGGACCCTTGTGGCTTCCGTCTGAGAATATGCTCATCTTCTCAGACGTTCCGAAAAACACGATATACAAGTGGACCGAGTCAAAGGGTAAGGAAGTATATCTTACGCCTTCTGGATATACCGGCAACTCATCACCCTACTCAAAAGAAGAGGGTTCAAATGGATTGACGCTGAGTCCAGATGGTAAACTGGTTTTGTGTCAGCACGGTGACCGTCGTGTTGCCGTGATGAATGCTGCACTCAATGAGCCTGCGCCCACTTATTCTCCATTGGCAGATAATTTTCAAGGCAAAAAACTGAACAGCCCAAACGACGCCGTCTTCAATAGCAAGGGGGTTTTATTTTTTACTGATCCACCTTATGGATTGCCAAAGCTTGCTGAAGATTCCACGAAGGAAATACCATTTCAGGGTGTATTCAAGAGTGAAAAGGGCGTTGTCACATTACTTACAGATTCAGTGACGCGACCCAATGGAATTGCTTTCTTCCCTGGGGAGAAAAAGATCATCGTTGCCAACTCTGACCCTGATAAGGCCGTCTGGTATACGTTCGATCTGTCAGAATCAGATTCCATAACACACGCCAGTATCTTTTATAATGCCACTGAAAATGCTAAAACGGAAAAAGGATCGCCAGATGGTTTAAAGGTGGATGGTGCGGGTAACGTGTTCGCTACTGGTCCAGGAGGTGTTTGGATCTTTGATCGCCAGGCGACATTATTGGGCAAGATCAAAATAACCGAAGCAACGGCTAATGTAGCATTCTCAGGAGATGGAAAAACACTCTACATCACTGCTGACATGTACTTGTTGCGTGTAAAGCTTAAGGGTTGATGATTTTTTCGACTTGAAAGATCATCCAATCTCGATGACGACATCGTCGGTCATTGGATGGCCAACACAAGTAAGCACGTAACCTTCGGCTCGTTCTGATTGTGACAAACCTTCTTCTTCATCCAGTCTTACTTCTCCGGAAAGACACTTGCCACGACAAGCGGTACAGAGGCCGCTTTGACAAGAGTATGGAAGGTCAATGCCAGCATCCAGTGCAGTCTCCAGTATAGCCTTTGTGGGAGGAACCATTACTTTGTATTCCTGGCCATCATAGCGGATCGTAACCTCCCTGGATTTCTGCTCAGTCTCAATGGGAATTGCCTCGACTTTAGGTTCCTTGTCGATGATACCTTGAACAAAACTTTCCTTGAATACTTTCCCTAACGGAATATTTCGTACTCGCAATAACGATTCAACGTTTTTCATCATGCCTTCTGGCCCACACATCAAATAGGTTGTCTTGTCATTTCCCCAATCAGGTATTCGTTCAAAGAGCCTGGTCAGCATTTCATGATTGAGCAGTCCTGAATACCCCTGCCAGTTCATCGGCGCATTGTCAAGCACGTGGATGACATGCAAGCGGCCTTCGTCTTTTCTTTGCATGGCATCAAGAGCATCCTTGAAAATAATGCTATGCTCATCGCGATTGCAATAGATCAACGAGCAAATGCTGTTGGTTTCCTGAGCGAGGGTGCTTTTGATGATCGACATCATCGGTGTAATGCCAGATCCACCAGCGAACATAATAAGGTGACGTTTGCCAGATGGATTGAACTCAGTTGTGAATTGTCCCATCGGCTCCATGATCTTCATCCTTGAGCCTTTTCTCAAGTTATCAGGCAGCCAATTGGACATCAGACCCTGTTCGACGCGCTTAACCACGACTGCGAGATCGGCATCTGTAAAGGGTGATGAGCAAAGTGAATACGCCCGCCTGACTTCTTTACCGTTAACAGGTGCTATAAGAGTAAGAAATTGCCCAGCTTTATAAGCGATCTTGCCCGAAGCGGGATGCTCAAAAACAATCGAAATAGCATCCTTGGTTTCATCAACTATTTCCTTCACGACAAGGTCGTGGTACCGGGGCCCGCTATGCGCCTCTTCTTTTTTTTCAGATTTATCCGACTTCTTAAAAAAGCTAAATGCCATAAGGAAAGATTATACCCAAACACACGTCACATTTGCAGCATCCGCCACCGACTTCACAAAAGTAGCAAGGAATTGACGTATCTGTGAAGGTTATACTAAAAAGTGTAATTTTAACGCCTTAACAAACGTTCACAGTGCAACTAAATCCCCTAACAGCTATTTCGCCAGTCGATGGACGATATTTCGAACTTGCTAAGCCCCTGTCACAATATTTCTCTGAATATGGCCTAATCCGCTACCGGGTTCAGGTTGAGATCGAATACCTGATCGCGCTATCGGGGACAGTACCAGAGCTGGAGGATTTTCCGGCCCACAAACTCAATGAACTTAGAAAGATCTACAAGAATCTTACAGAGCACCATGCCGGTGAGATCAAGGAAATTGAAAAGATCACCAATCACGATGTCAAGGCCGTCGAATATTTTATCAAAAAGGAATTTGAACGATTGAAGCTGGTGGAGTTCAAAGAATTCATTCACTTCGGTCTAACATCACAGGATATCAACAACACTTCCATTCCTTTGTTGCTTAAAGAGTTTATCGAGCATGAATACTTTACGCTCGTTAACATTCTGTTAAGCAAATTGAATGGTCTTGCCAAGGAATGGAAAGACATTCCAATGCTTGCGCACACTCATGGACAGCCAGCCACTCCTACAAGATTGGGAAAGGAAATCATGGTATTCGCGGCCAGACTGGAGAGACAACTTACGCAGCTAAAGGCGGTGCCGCACTCTGCCAAGTTTGGAGGAGCGACAGGCAACATGAATGCTCATTATGTTGCCTATCCAACGATCGACTGGAATAAGTTTGCGGAAGAATTTTGTCAGCACCTCGGACTTGTACGGAGCTACCCGACTACACAAATTGAGCACTATGATAACATGGCTGCACTATTTGATAATCTCAAACGCATAAATACCATACTCATCGATTTCAGCAGGGACCTTTGGCAATACATATCGATGGAGTATTTCAAGCAGCGGATAAAAGACGGAGAAGTTGGCTCTTCAGCAATGCCTCACAAGGTCAATCCCATTGATTTTGAAAATGCAGAAGGCAACCTGGGTTTTGCCAATGCGATCTTTGAATACCTTTCGGCAAAGCTTCCCGTTTCAAGGCTTCAGCGCGATCTCACTGACTCAACGGTATTGAGAAATATTGGCGTGCCGTTGGCCCATACACACATAGCTTTTCAGTCGCTGCTGAAAGGGTTGAGCAAACTTGAATTGAATCAAAAAGCACTCAACGATGATCTTGATAACAACTGGGCGGTTGTTGCCGAAGCCATTCAAACCATCTTAAGAAAGGAAGGTTATCCAAATCCTTATGAGGCGTTAAAAGCGTTAACGCGAAAAAATGAAAAGATCACAAAAGACAGTTTGTCGGCATTCATCGATACCCTGATTGTCAAAGATGACATAAAACAAAAGCTCAAATCCATAACTCCCTTTAACTACCTCGGAATCTAGAGTTATGAGTTATGACTCTAACTTTATTGACGCAGAGTTGATGCAGAAACGCAAACCGCTCGGTGCTGGACCATCGGGGAACACGTGTCCCAAATGACAGTCGCAAACGTTGCACATCACTTCTACCCTAACCATCCCGTAATTGTTATCCGCCTCGTATTTAATAACATTTGGCTTTACGGGCTCAGTGAAGCTAGGCCAACCGGTTCCTGATTCAAACTTTTGTGTAGAGTCGAACAATGGCGTATCACAGCAGCGACAGCCGTAGAGACCAGGTTCATGGGCTTCACAATACTCTCCGGTAAAGGCGCGTTCGGTGCCCTTTCTTCTGGTGATCCGATATTCATCTGGCGTCAGAATCTTCTGCCACTCAATATCCGACTTCTCGACCCGTTTGTCTGGCGCGGGACTTCCCTTCTTAGCATAATTTAAAACGTCTGTCCATTTCATGACTTAAAAACATTTAATGATGTACGATAGGTTCAGGTTGCTCAAATTGTGCATCTCCAAATTATTTGCATTGACCACCCCTTTGGCAGGCTGCAATGGCGGAATAAGATTGGATTATTTCAAATATAATTCAGGATGTTGTTTTTTATAGCAAATTTGGCAAAGATTGGTTGCTGGATCGGACAGGTTACGATGCAGCAATAAACGGGTAAACTATCCAATTCAACCCAGCTGAGATAACAGAGAAATGCTTAAAGGAGAAACAGCTAAACCTGAGCATACGAAATTCGGTCCAGGAGTCGTCCGTGACAAATTCATTGGGCTTTTTGGAAAGTCGCCTTTGCTATTCAGGTCACCTGGCCGAATAAATCTGATTGGAGAGCACACAGATTATAATGAAGGTTTTGTTATGCCCGCTGCGATTGACCGCGAAATGATCTTCGCGATCAGCGTAAGCACGGGGGAGCAAGCATCACTTCATTCGCTCAAGCACGATCAAACGATAACGTTCGACATTGGCAATCCTGCGCGGCTCAAAGCGCCAATGTGGGCTAATTATATGCTGGGTGTTGTAAGGCGTTATGCAGACAAGGGACATACCATAGGCCCTTTCAATTGCGTTGTGGACGGCGATATTCCTACTGGAGCCGGACTTTCTTCTTCTGCGGCCTTGGAATGTGGATTCGCATTCGCATTGAACGCTCTATTCGATCTCAAAGTCGAAAAAATTGAAATGGTTCATATCGCGCAATGGGCAGAACACCACTACGTAGGCGTGATGTGTGGGATCATGGATCAATTTGCCAGCATGATGGGTGCGGCGGACAAAGCTTTCGTGCTTGATTGCCGCTCACTTTCCTATCAATACTTTTCGTTGGATCTCCGTGATTATACCATTGTATTGTGTGATACGTTAGTAAAGCATTCCCTCGAAGGCACGGAGTATAACACGCGACGAGCAGAGTGTGAAAGCGGAGTCCGGATACTCAAACGATATTACCCTGAAATCAAGAGTCTGCGCGATGTCACAATTGAGATGCTGCAAAAGCATCGGGGAGAATTTGAGGGCAAAATATTTGACCGTTGTAAGTATGTTGTCGAAGAAAATCAACGTGTCCTCGCCGCAGCCGATGACCTTGCACACGGTAACCTCAAAAGCTTTGGCGACAAAATGTATGGAAGTCACGAAGGACTATCCAAATTTTACGAGGTGAGCTGTCCAGAACTGGACTTTCTTGTCGATATAGCTCGGAAATTCCCAGACGTCATAGGTTCCAGAATGATGGGAGGCGGATTCGGTGGATGCACTATCAATATCGTTGCGAAAATCCGTATGGCAGATTTCGTGAAAGTCGCCGCCGAAGCTTATAAGAACAGGTTCAATACCAACATGGAGCACTACGTTGTTGCGTTAAGACCCGGTACCAGCGCAGTCACGGATGTTACCTGAGGTGATCACAAAACATGCAGGAAATAGCATACTTAAATAAAAGATGTTGATAAAATAAGAAACTATATTTATCTACCTAACAATTTCGAATTGTAAAACGCACCATTATGAAAAAACACATTCTTCGCATTACATTAGCATCCGTTTCAATATTGATAATGGCTTCCTGCAATCCAAAAAAAGAGATACCCGCTGAAACAAAGGCAGACACGGTTGCACAAGTTGCTTCTATCAATGAGTCGATGTTTGGTAGTTTACCCAGTGGCACAGCCGTATCGTTGTATCACCTGAAAAATGCAAATGGGATGGAAGTCAACATTAGCAACTACGGTGGAATCATTACCTCAATCAAGGTACCGGATAAAAACGGCGTCTTCGAAGATGTCGTATTAGGTTACGATTCCCTGTCGGGCTATATCAAGGCACCCTCCTTCTTTGGAGCCCTCGTGGGAAGGTACGGCAATCGCATCGCAAACGGTAAATTCAAGCTTGATGGCAAAACATACACATTGGCGGTCAACAATGGTAAGAATCACCTGCATGGGGGCCTGAAAGGATTCGATAAAGTGACGTGGAATGCAGCACCATCATCTACATCCGATTCCGCCACATTGAAATTGACCTATCTCAGCCGGGACATGGAGGAAGGTTATCCCGGAAATCTAAAGGTTACCGTTATATACACATTAACGAACGACAATGCACTGAAAATTTCGTACGAGGCTACTACTGATAAAAAGACCGTAGTCAATCTCACAAATCATAGCTACTTCAATCTTTCCGGAAATACAAAGCGGGACATACTGGATCATTCATTACAACTTGATGCTTCGAAATTCATTCCTGTCGACGAAGGGTTGATACCAACGGGCGAGATCAAACCTGTTAAGGGGACTCCTTTCGACTTTATCTCTCCTACCGTGGTTGGTTCACGGATCAATGATAAAGATCCCCAATTGGTTGTTGGCCGGGGATACGATCATTGTTTTGTTTTTGACAAGCCTGCAGGAAGCATGGCTAAAGTCGGAACACTCTCCGATTCAGTAAGCGGCCGATACATGGAACTCTATACCACCGAACCGGGAACCCAAATTTATACCGGCAATTTCCTGGATGGGTCTGTCACGGGAAAATTCAACACCGTCTACAAGCAGCGCTATGCTATCTGCCTGGAGACACAACACTATCCTGACTCGCCGAACAGACCAAAATTCCCTACGGTGGTGTTAAATCCCGGCGACGTTTACAAGACACAAACGATCTTCAAATTTGGTGCCCGCTAGTCGCACATAAGATCTTATTTCGCGGCCATCTTCACCAGCGACGCGTTATATAATTTCTGGTGAATGTCTTTCAATTGCGCTTCAGGCATCTTTACCACTTTGCGGTCATAGGTCATCAATCCGTTAGTTTCAATTTCAACATCTGTTGTTTGCGTGTACACCGCAGCCGACAACCCTTTGACAATGAGTGGCTCGAATCTGTCGATAAATGAGGTATATTTTTGCAGAAGTTCCTCTTTGTTGGGAAAACTCTGATAACCCCAATTGTCTTTTGCCTGCCAGGTATGTCCTTCCAACGGGAGGCCTAGTCCTCCAAATTCACCCAGGACCACCACACGGTCCTTTCCAAACAAAGCTGGATCGGGCATAACAGGGTCTGGATAATTATGCAAATCGATAATGTGCCCTACTGGATAGAAGTTTCCCCCACTCGCCGTGTTCACTAACCGTGAAGGATCATATTGCATCGTCCAGTTGACGATCTCTTCCGTTTTAAACTGACCCCAGGCTTCGTTGAACGGAACCCAAACTACGATTGATGGAAAATTGTAGCAGGCATCGATGATGGCCTTCCATTCGGTTTTGTATATTTTCTCAGATTCTGGTGTACGATCCTTTGAAGTGGCGTTGCCGAGTATCCCAGGTCGCTGTTCCCATTTGTTTCCCATGTCACCGCTCGGCATGTCTTGCCATACCAGCATACCTACTCTATCGCAATGGTGATACCAGCGTGCTGGCTCTACCTTCACGTGTTTACGGATCATGTTAAAGCCCATTGCTTTCGTCTTGTCAATATCAAATTTCAAAGCCTCATCGGTGGGTGCCGTATACAATCCGTCAGGCCACCAACCCTGGTCCAGCGGACCAAATTGAAAAAGGAACTTATCATTCAGCAGCATCCGCATTGTACCACTTTCATCGGGCGCCGTGGAGATCTTCCGCATGGCAAAATATGTTCTGGCTTGATCGACCACCTTGCCTTTGCGCAAAATGGAAACATCAAGGTCGTAGAGGAATGGAGTATCGGGTGTCCACAGGGTCGGGTTGGGTATTTTCAATGAGCCGGTCATGCCAGCCAGGGTTTGCTCCGCGACGATCTGTTTTCCATCGGACGCAGAAATTTTGAGCATGTCGCCTGGCTGTATGTTGCTGACAAGTGCCTGGACCTGGATGGTCTGTTGATCGATGTCAGCTGTATGTCGTGTCGATAAAATATATGTTTTGGCCACGGGCTCCAGCCACACCGTCTGCCAAATGCCTGTCACCGGCGTATACCAGATGCTATGCGGTTTGTCGACCTGTTTTCCGCGAGGCTGAGGTCCTTGATCAGAGGGATCCCACACACTGACGACGATTTCCTGTGGTCCCGACTTATTAAGAAAGGGCGTGATGTCAAGCGAGAACGGATCATACCCGCCAGCATGCGTCCCGGCAAGTTTACTGTTCACATAGACATCACATTTCCAATCTACCGCACCGAAGTGGAGGAGCGTATTTTTCTTCTTAAATGTGACGGGTAAAGTAACGGTGCGCCTATACCATAGCATATTATCCTGACCTACAGTTTTACCCACACCGGACAGCGAAGATTCAACCGCAAAAGGAACAAGGATTTTTCCGTCGTAAGACGATGGCGTGCTATCGGCTTTCGGTTTAATGGCAAAGTCCCACAATCCGTTAAGATTTAACCAATGCTCTCTTGCCAGCTGCGGTCTAGGGTATTCTGGCAACGGATTTAAAGGATCAACGTTTGCGGCCCAGGCCGTACTGATCTTTCCATCTACCATTTTCCAGGTTTGCTGAGCCGTTACCGAAATGGCCAGTGCGACGAAAGTGACAACTAGTAATCGCTTTATCATAAATGTATTAGTGCGTGAGTTGGAATTTCCTTTTGAGTGCTTACATCCACTTATTGCTCTTCATCCAGCTAAGGCAACGGTCTACCCAACTGTCGGCAGAGGTAGGATTGATCAGTCCAAATCCATGGCCACCTTTCGGATAGATAAACAGCTCCGCGGGAACATGGTTCCGATTAAGCGCCTCGTAAAAATGGATGCTGTTTGCCACTTTGACCACATCGTCGTCTCCGGCGTGCATCAAAAATGTAGGTGGTGTATCGGATGTGACCTGCAGTTCGTTTGAATACAATTTGATGACGTCCATCGACGGTGACGGACCGACCAAATTAGTACGCGAACCAATGTGACCGACACTGTCAGTGAAGCTAATCACAGGATAAAGCAGTATCATGAAATTTGGACGAAGACTGATGCTCGAAGGATTGTCAATGAGTGCCTTCTGATAATGTGTACCTGCTGTAGATGCAAGATGGCCTCCTGCAGAGAAACCCGCGATGCCGATGCGAGTGGGATCAACATTCCATTCCTTGGCCCGTTGTCGCACGATCATCATCGCTTGCTGAGCATCCTGTAGCGGCCCGATGCTTTTGTCCTTCATTATTTTGTCACTGGGTAGGCGGTATTTAAGGACGAATGCGGCCACGCCTGCTATATTCAGCGCTTCAGCGAACATAATTCCTTCATGCTTATAGGCATTGACTCCATAGCCTCCACCCGGGCAGATCACCACGGCCGCCCCACTAGCCTTTTCCTTCGGCGGCAAATATATGGTGAGCGTTGGACGTGAAATGCTAGAGATGACGAAAATGTCCCCATCTTCCGGCTTTTCCTCGTCGGGTCCAGGTATTTCATTGGGAACTTTGTCCTTATAGAGCTTTATTATGTTTTGTCCTGACGCCATAGTGACCATTAAACACAGGGATACAAATAGGAGTACGACCTTCATAAATATCATCATTAAATGCTGCTGACTCGAAGTTAGCAATGCACCAATGTAACAAGAAAGCTTTTGGCGTGAAACACAATTGCGGACAAACTCAGTTTGTAAGCATTGCGCCTAAGGTAATGGACTGCGGACTTTTTTGACTGCATCTAGCCCAAAAAGACGCTGTAGCCCGGCCACTAGAAGGGTGGATTTTCTGATGTACTTGTTACCGTCCTATCACGGCTTGAATCGATTCTCCAACAGGCCTGTCATTCTGTCTTTGCTTTTTGTCCATCGGCCAGCGTTGAAAGGAAACAACTTATAATGATGATTGTGAGTGTTCTCATGAGACTGTGCAAATGGATGTCAGACTTTTGAATTGTAGTAAACTAGACGATGATCAAAGGTTCCATCTTCGTAAAGATCCAGTAAGGAATAGACGGGCGGAAATTCGTCCAAGGCTAAAGGCGCGCGCCACCAGTTGCCAGAGACGGCTCCGTTGCAGAGGTATTTTACGCCGAGGTAATCGACACCATCTACATAATGAACATGTCCGCTCAGGCAAACTTTTACAGATCCCGCAGCAGAGAAAATGTCCTTAATTCGCTGATGGTCATTGTGCATATCGGCCGAAGGGAATTTGATGTCATTCATGGGTGTATGTTTCGTTGCATATAGTAACGCACCCATGGAAATGATCGGAACGTGACTAAAAACGCACACAGGTTGCCCAGGTCGAGCGTGAGTTAGTTCATTCCTTAACCACGAAAATTGTTCCTCGTCCAGCTGGTATCCATCTTCGCCGTTGATACTGTCTAAGGCTATGAATTTCCATCCATTCAAATCAAAAGAATAATACCGCGATGGCATGGCCAGATTGTCAATCGCCCATTGCTTACCATATCGTTTGTCCAGCTTGTATTTCGCGTCAAGCGTTGCATCGGGACCGTACCACACGTCGTGATTTCCCAATGCACTTTTCATAACAATGTCGTTTTCATTTTTGGATATCCTTTTCCAAACATTCCATCGCGTTTCCACCGTCTCCAGCAACTGCTTGTTTTCATCCATGACGGTGTCGCCGGTATTGATGATCAGATCGGGCTTATCCTTAAGACTATTGATCTCCTGTAAGACACGTGCAAAACAGGTCTCAGCATTCATTTGATCAAGTATATGGACATCGGTAACATGAGCAATGCGCAGCGCTCTCTTTTTGTTTGGAGCAAAAGGCCGATCTGCTTGTTTAGCATTTAGCCAGGACGGTGCAATACCAGTTAGGATGCCTACAACGGAAATTCTTTTTATAAACTCGCGGCGATGCGTCATTGGTTAGTGATTATTAGTTAAAAAATGAACTTCCGGAGGGCAAAACTCCGGAAGTCATGTAGAGAGGATTATTGATTTTTATTGATTAATCCACAGTACACCATTCAAATCATCGGTGCCAGCGAATTGGCGTTGAACGGCGTCCTTATAATTTATGGGATTAGCATCTGCCTCAACACGCGGATACTGCCAACGTTGGGCAACTTTTTTACCGTTTCCGTTTCCAGGTCCGACGGATAACACTGGCACACCTGTTCTCCGTTGATTAAAGAAAGCTTCCCAGTTTGAATTCTGCCAGAAGGCAATGTATTTCTGATCCAGTATCTGTGTTAGTCCATCGGCACCGCTCTTATAAGCAACTGCAGGTTGCGCGAGATAGGCAATGATCGAAATATTGTCAACCGAACCATAAACGGTAGTACCTGTCAGGTTACCGACGGGGATTGAACTGCCTTCAGCAATTCCGAGGTGATTCATCGACGCGGTAATACCTTTAATATACCAAGTGGACGCATCTCCACCAGCCCAACCGCGATTAATGCCTTCCGCGATGTTGAAGCATAATTCCGGATATCCAATGATCATCGCCGGTTCAGCTTTGGATCCAGCGAAGTCGAATGAATACCTCAAAGCGTTTATATAGGAGTATTCCCCACCCTGCGCATTCACCCCGAGATCACTCATGCCGAGTCCGGCTGGCGCTCCCGCGTATGCGTCAAAATCCGTAAACAATTTGCCGGCCAATAGCCTTGCCGGTGCCGGTGTGCCAACAATAAATGTCCTGGGATCCTTTAATGCCGTGGTTAAGTCCATGAATACTGACCCAACGTTTTCGCGCGTGCCATCTCTTCCCAAGCTGGTTGGATTTTTAGGATACGGGTTGTACGCCGCATTGTATTTGTATTGCAGGTTGTCAGCCAGGCCGGTCATGACAGGGTACTTGGAAGGATCTCCGACGATCGCAGCGAACTTTTGTTTAATGTTCAATTGCGCATCGGCTTCCTTTTTACTGAGGCTAATGAGGATTCTCAATGTGAAAGAGTTAACGATCTTCTGCCAGCTCGTTAAGCTATTGCCAAGATAGATATCCCCGGTAAGGGTCGCATCATTAGCAGCGATCAGGGCGGCAAGGTCCGAATTTGATTCGTCCAGCCATGACAATACCTGAACATAAACATCCTTTTGGCTATCGTAAACCGGAGCAGTATTTTCCTGACCCTGAAGGGCTTCGGACATTGGTACATCGCCTAGTTTTTGAGACATCAGGTTGAAATAGAATGCCTTTAGAAATTTACCCAATGCGGAATAGGGGTTAACGTCAGGCTTACCCGCATTCTTTGCCTCAAGGTCCATTTGTTCCAGATTTTGCAATACCTGTGTGTATTCAAAATTATTCGTGGTTTGAATGAACGGCGCCTGATCGTAGTTGTTTGTTCCGTAATAGTCGTACGTGCTGACATAGAATTGAGCGGCGCTCTGTGAACCCTGCTTTCCATCCCATGCATTGTCTACATTCATATGATCCAGGGCACCCGTAAGCAGAAGCGATGGCGGAACGGCGGTTGGTAGATTCGGATTCTCCACCAACTCATCATAGTCCTGGCAGCTGTTTAACAACGCCAGGGCAGCGATCGAATAAAATATTTTAACGATGAATTTCATGTTCGTTTTGAATTAGAAAGTTAGGTTGATATTGACACCGTATCTTCTCAATGTCGGAGACCTGAGATCCTGAACTGTAGTGTATGTTCCTATGAAGGCGTCCCAATCCACGTCACTACGCTCCGCAAAGTAGAAGAGATTTCGTCCAACAAATGAGATGCTCGCTGCCCTGAAAGGTGACTTGTTCAATACGGCCGAAGGTATTGTGTAGGTTAGGGTAACCTGTCTCAGTTTGGCAAAAGTCCTGCTGATGAGATATCGCTCATCAAATTTTGTCTCAGACCCAAGATAATCCTGTAATGTATAGGGAGTCGTGTTCTGGACCAACTTGAGTTCGCCGAAGTTAGTGATCTGGCCAGTGACAGGATCAACTATCGGAAGCGGAGAGTCTGCGGTCATAGCGACGCCTGGTCCTACATAGGTTTTCGCAGGGGCCTGATTGGGATCGTTGTTCGGGTTGGCGTTGAACTCCGCAAGCCTGGCTTCGCCGTACGCACCTTGTACGGTAGAGATCTCACGTCCGCCCTGTAATAATTTATAGTAAACGTTATCCTGTCCTACGCCGCCCACCCGACCGTCAAACTGGAAATTGAGGGATAGACTCTTGTAGCTGACCGTGTTGATCACCGACCAAACCCAATCTGGATTCCAATTTCCTAACTTTTGGGCTACACGATTGTCTTTATATATGTCGCCATTGCTATTGTGAATGATGTTTCCACTTGGATCGCGATAAAACACGTACCCATAGTTTCCATCCACCCGATCACCGATGTTGTACGTGATCCTGGAGTCTGCTCCAATGTAAGATCCATTCACAGAAGTAAGACCATCATAGAATTCCGTATAGCGCTCAACATAAGCGGACCAGTTGGCTAAAATATTCCAGCTAAATCCACCTGCAGTTTTCACAGGGGTACCGCTCAGGGTAACTTCCCATCCTTTTTTCTTGGTCTTCACACCGTTGATCGTTCCGCCGGTAAATCCAGAGGCCTCAGACCATTGTGACCTGACGATGCTGGGTCCACGAGTAGCCTCAAAGTACGTAACGTCGAAGCCAAACCGGTTCTCGAAAAACTTAATGGCTGCACCAACTTCTGTCGTTGCGTTTGAATTGGTTTTAATTTTCGAATTGGCTAACTGCGTGGTGTAATAGGCAGCTGGCTGATTGTTATATGGCCGTGATATTTTATAAGGATTAGTTATACTATAGTTTGGACCATCGTAAGCGGTGGTATATACATCACCATACTCAAGTGGATTTCCATATCCACTGGCCTGCCATGCCGGACCAATGTTTGCTGAAGTGTTGGTATTCTTCACGTTTGCATAAGAGGCCCTCACTTTGAAAAATGAAATGAATTGAGGAAGCGTTAAGTAGTCGCTAATCACTGTGCTTAAGCCAACGGATGGATAGAAACCAGTATTGTAGCCGCTGGGAAGGTTCGAAAATTTGTCTACGCGGCCAGTAGTCGATAATGTAAGGTAGTGCTTGAACGAGAAATCGAAAGAGTAGTAGCCACTTCCAACCTGCATCGGTGCGCTGTAGTTATACGCCTTCACTGGATTTTTTGAATTGCCGAAATTGTAGACATCAGGAACGTTGAGGTAATCCGTCGTAACGTAGCTGGAGTTATAGGAATAGGTCCTTAGGTTTCCCCCAATCACACCTGAAAGATTGAATGAAGGCGTAATGTCCTTGTCAATACTCAACAATATGTCGGTATTATTTTCAAACAATGTTCGTTTGTCCTCCCGGTAATCGCCAAGTTTCTGGTCCCCGCCATATGCAGAGGTTGAAAATGGAAACTTCTCTGTCCGTGTAACATCCCAGCTGGTGATCTGGGTACGCACGGCGGCCTCCAGCCAATCAGTGAGCTTGTACTTCAATGCAACGTAACCGTAGATGTCGGTTTTGTGGTGTCCACGCAACCATTCATAGGATGACAACCATGGATTATTGTAACGAATGTACTCGAAGTTGAACTGCTGCGTACCAACCTTGCCTGGTTGCCAGTAGTCTCTAATACTGTTTATGTCCCAATCGGCCCCGGACCAAACATCGATATTGTAGATCATGCTGTTAGGACCATAATTCACATCTGGAATGTTATCCGTGTACTGCTTGCTATAATTCAGGTTGGTTTCAAGCCTTAGCTTAGGACTGAACTTGTAGGCCGCTGAAATATTAAAGTTGGAAATATTGAGCTGCGTATTTGGAACAATGCCTCGCTGATACGATTGCGACACAGAAGCTCTGAGATCATATTTCTCGCCACTGCTGGCAATTGCTATGTTGTTGGTGGAAAGAATACCCGTCTGCAGGTAACGTTGCAAGTTGTCTTTCCCGCGGGGTACGTATGGCGTTGCCGTCCTTTTACCTGTGGCGGGATCCATCGGACTGTCATATTGAGAGATGAGCTGACCGTTGAGTCTGGGTCCCCAAACATCATAGTCGTTTTGATTCCATCCTCCTGCCTGACCCAGGTCGTCGTCTCCAAAACGATAGGTGTTGTACTCACCTCCACCATATTCATTTTGCACTTCAGGGATCGTGAGAAAACCCTGATCAAACATTGTACTTGAATTGAAATCTATGGAGAAGCCACGTTGATCTTTCGTGCCCTTCTTTGTCACGATCATGATCGCACCATTCTGACCACGTGAACCATACAACGCTGCGGCAGCTGGGCCTTTCAATACGGTATAGCTTTCGATGTCATCAGGACTAATGTTCCAGGTATCCGAAACCACTGGAACGCCATCAACCGTGATCAGCAGGTTGGTTTCACCGCGCAGTACAAGCTGAGGACGTCCTAACATTTCAGAAGACGCACCAACTGTTAATCCTGCAACTTTCCCAACGAGCGAATTCAAAGGATTTGGTTCCCTTGCTTTAACGAGGTCTGCACCCTGGACCTTTTGCTGGGAATATCCGAGCTTAACGACGTCCTTTTCGATACCTAACGCTGTAACAACAACTTCCGATAATTGCGTGGCATCGGTCGCCAGCGTGATGTCTACCGTGGTACGACCTGCAAGCGCCACTTCCTGCGCTGTGTAGCCGACAAATGAAAACACAAGCGCCGCTTCTGTTGACGGGACCTGGAGACTGTACTTTCCTTCTGCATCGCTTATCGTTCCAATAGCTGTCCCTTTCACAAGAATGTTAACACCAGGCAGTGGAGTAGAGTCTTCTCCCGATCTGATCTGACCGGAAACCGTGGATTGGCCATGCGCTGATCCTGTAATGAGCAGCCATGCCGTCAGCATTAGCATTGCTACCCTGGGTAGTGAATCTAAAGAATAGTAATTCTTTAGTAGAGGTTTGTTCATAGCGTTTTTATTTAGGGGTTGTTTTTATTCTCTGTCTGTCATTCGTCATAAGTCTACCATCACATCGATCGTAGTTATGACTTACACCAGAAATTGAATGCGTCAAAGGTTAGGAATTGACTTGATGTTAGATTCAGCGTTAGATTACGTCTCCGTTAAAATTTGAGCTGTTAAGCGAAGCATGCGTTAATAGTTTCACAACATGAGCAGTAGATATTGCATTGCAATCGATCACAATATCTTAGGACGATAACATTTTATTAACGAGTTGGAACGCCGATTTTAAGGTTCTTTGCTGACGGCGAAGCGTTAGCAACAAATATGATGTCCTGTCGATTGGTGGACAATTCCGTATATTTACTTACTACACCTTTGGTAGTACTTTTCAAATCACCGATGGAGGTGGCCACAGGACGAGTTACATATGATAAACGACATCGTACACCGTTCGAAAATCGGGTTAGAGATATTAATTCCGCTGATCGTTGTTCTCGGCGCGGTGATGACAGTTATGGTCCTTCATATTATTTGGATCGGTATCATTGTATGCGGACTCCTTGCGGGCTTCCTCCTAAACATTTATACATCCACCACCTATACGATCACGGGCAAGGAGCGTCTCATCGTCAAATGTGGATTCCTTGAAACTTTTGACATTAATATCAACGAAATAGAATGGATAAAGAATACCCATGATTTGAGCAATGGTCCCGCTTTGTCCATCGACAGACTCGAAATAAACTATAAGGGTGGGCGGATACTGATTTCACCGAGGAAAAAGAATCAATTCATTGCTGACTTAAGGAAGATCAATCCCAAAATATAAAGGCATGCAAATTGGATAACAGAAAAAAAACAGTGAGCCATAATGGCCCACTGTTAATTTTTATCGTTTTGCAATAAAAGGACTGCGTCTGATATACCTTTCGTCTGACAATTGTTCAATGACAAATCGGGCTATGTCTGATGCTGTGATTGCCTTGCCTCTGCAGTCTTCGAGAGAAATGGCTATTTCATTGCTTTCATCTTTGAATTCAATCCAAGGGACCCTCACCAACGTCCAATTTAAATCGCTTGATGATAGAATAGAATAAGTCTTCTGACTGTCGGCATGCATAACAGGATAGTTTATCCGCATCCATTCTGTTGCTGCAGCCGTTTCTGCGCTCTTTTTATCAAAAGGAGTATCGGTATTCAATCCGACGACGGCAATGTATCGTCGAATGCCAAAAGCTGACATGCTCTTTAATACATTGGTAGTCGCCAGGCTAACGGGAGGTTCACCCTTTCGTTGCCCGATCGAGCTAATTACTGCCTGGCAGTCTTCGGCCAAAGCATTGACTGCTTCGGGGCTAACGGCATCGCCTTGAACAATCTCTATGCGCGGATTTTTAGGATGTAAATTTTCAGCACTCCTGAGTAGAAGTTTGATCGAGTAACCAAGGTCTAATAGTTGGGAAACGATATATTGGCCAGTTCGGCCACCGCCCCCCAAGACGGCAATTTTATTTTGTTGTTCCATTTTCTGCTTTATAAAATTTTAAAAGATATTTCCCTCCACGGTGCTTAGCTGCGCGTGAAAAAAGCCAATCGGCTCCGGAATAATTCTAAAAATTCTATAAAGAGATTTTGATGGTGAAAGATAAGAAATTTAGAGTTATGAGTCATGACTCCTAATCCATAACGCTCATGAAGTTGTGGTTTAGGCTTTTTCTTGCAACTTTAAAGCCACAACACCAAGCTGACAACATATGTGGTCAAACTTTCATATGCACAGTAATTATTGCGATGGCAAAGGGGAGCTGCGTGATTACGTGCAACAAGCATTGGATTGGCGATTGGTAAGCATTGGATGTTCATCTCATGCTCCTGTAGGCTTTTCCACTTTGTGGTGTATGAAGCCAGAGAAACTTGATGCATACTTGCAGGAAATTGATTCATTGAATGCTTCGACGCCCGACCTTCAGATTTACAAAGGGCTGGAAATTGATTTCATTCCCGGCGTCGTTTCTGCCGATGACTTTAGACATCGACTTGATTATACAATAGGCTCGGTACATTTCGTTGACACGTTTCCCGATGGCAGGCATTGGGAGATCGATGGATCACACACGACATTTATGGAAGGAGTTGAAAAAATATTTCATGGTGATAGTCGGGCCGCGATCACACGTTATTATGAACTTACCAGGCAAATGATCAATGCACACTGTCCTGACATAATAGGTCACCTTGACAAGATCAAGATCCAAAACATTGAGGATAAATACTTCAAGGAGGAGGATCTCTGGTATCAGGATCAAATAGAGCAGACGCTGGAGGCGATCGCCAGGACGAACGCTATTGTCGAAGTGAACACTCGTGGTCTATACCAGGGAAAATCAACAACGCCGTATCCAAGTCCGTGGATCCTGGAGAGAATACATCAAAAGAACATAGCCATCACGTTAAGCTCGGATGCACACCATCCATCCGATATCATCAATCGATTTCCTGATATGGCCAAGCTTTTATTGTCCATTGGATTCAAGACAATTGCTGTACGCTACAACGGGAATTGGAAACCCTTTTCATACAACATGCATGGCCTCATCCAATGAATCACCCATCACACGGTGGTTGAAACAATCGAACGGCTTCCTGTTCGCCTTGTACGCCACGATCATGGCCTTTTCCCTTTACACGTGTGTATATGCATTCCGCAAGACATTTTCTGTTGCTACTTTCGAAGGCCTCGCCTACTGGGGAATTAGCTATAAAGTATGGCTCGTCACGTTTCAGGTTGTAGGATACGCTGCCTCAAAATTTGTAGGCATAAAAGTCATTTCTGAACTGAAGGCTACCGCAAGAGCGATGGGAATACTCCTAATGGTCTCCATTGCTGGCCTTTCGTGGTTGTTCTTTGGCTTAGTCCCTCCTCCTTATAATATAGCGTTCCTATTCATAAACGGCTTTCCTCTCGGCCTCGTTTGGGGAATGGTCTTTGGCTACCTTGAGGGGAGACGATTCACGGAGGTGCTGGGCGCCGGTTTATCGGTGAGTTTTATTTTTTCTGCTGGTTTCGCAAAGTCTGTTGGCGGTTTCATTATGCGTGACTGGGGTGTTTCAGAAATGTGGATGCCGTTTGCCACTTCGTGTCTGTTTTTGATTCCCTTGCTGATCTTCCTTTACCTTCTAGACCAGCTTCCGCCTCCTTCGCTCGCAGATGAAGCGTTGCGAACAAAAAGACAGCCCATGGATGCCTCTGAACGAAAGATCTTTGTAAAAACTTTCTGGCCGGGCATACTCTTGTTCACTGTTGCCTATATGCTGCTAACCATTTTCAGAGATTTCAGGGATAACTTTTCAGCCGAGGTGTGGAAATCACTTGGTTACGGAAACTCTCCTGAAATCTTTACAACTACTGAAATTCCTGTTTCAATAATGGTGCTTGTCGTCATGGGAAGCCTCATGGTTATTAAGAACAACAAAAAAGCGCTGATGGTAAACCACGTGATCATCATGGCGGGTATGATCATTACCGGCATCAGCACTTTCTTGTTTGAGACGAAAATGATCGGCGCACCCTTGTGGATGATTTCTATTGGCCTGGGATTGTATCTCGGGTATGTGCCGTTTAACAGTATTTTCTTCGACCGTTTGCTCGCGGCGTTTAATTATGTCGGCACAGTGGGATTTCTCATTTATGTCGCGGACTCCTTCGGATATCTTGGCAGCGTTGGCGTATTGTTCTTTAAAGAATTCGGATATGCCGACGTGAGCTGGCTTCAATTTTTTATATCGTCGGGCTATGCCCTTTCCATAGCGGGAACATTGCTCATCGCCGGTTCTATGACATACTTTCATCTCCGGCACAAACAGTTGAAGCCGCGAAATTAGTGCATAGCGATCTCGTCAGCCACTTTCATCTCAAGTGCCTCCGTAGTGCCTGCAAGATCAAAACGACAAGTTGTATTGGCATTTTTTTTGCCTAAAGTACCGTTCTAAAAACGCGCTTGCGATTGATGGACATGAAGGCTATTTTACGTTTGCATCAAAAAATTAACGCTCACATAATTCCACCATTCATATCTTGTGAAATATTTTCAAACGGCATTCAAGAATTAAATCGCAACGAATTATGGACAGTAGCATAAACGAAGTCATCGATGAGGTTTTTGGTCTGTATGAACTGCATGGTTCGGCGGATTACATTGGTGAACCTGTATCACAGCTTGAACATATGTCGCAGTCAGCGGAGCTTGCTATTCGGGAAGGTTTCGATGATGAAGTGATCCTGGCGGCATTCTTTCATGACATTGGGCATATTTGCGTGATGCAAAATGAAGCCAACAGCATGGGGGGGTTTGGCGTGAAAAGCCACGAAAAAGTCGGAGCCGATTACCTGCGGGAAAAAGGTTTCCCTGAAAGAGTAGCCAGACTTGTGGAGAGTCATGTGCAGGCCAAGCGTTACCTGACTTACAAGTATCCCGACTATTATGCATCTCTTAGCGACGCGAGCAAGCAAACGCTCGAGTATCAGGGAGGTAAAATGAGTGCTGTTGAAGCAGGAGCATTCGAAGCCTCTGATATTTTTGATACCAGCATCCTCATGCGAAAATGGGATGAGCTGGCGAAAGAGACCAGCGTTCCAATCATCGACCTTGACGATCTCAAAGGCAGGGCGAGGCGAACACTGTCGAAAGCCGGGCTGGCAAAAGCCTAAAAATTAAAATAGCTTTTCGCATTTCCGTAGCATACTGCTTCCACCATTTCGCCCACCCGAGGAATGGCAGGTAACTCTCCGTTTGTGACGTCGCGGCCCAGCAAATTGCAAAGAACCCTTCTAAAATATTCGTGACGAGGAAATGATAGGAAGCTTCTCGAATCCGTCACCATGCCAACAAACCGCGAAAGCAATCCCATATTTGAAAGCGCGTTCATTTGGCTCTCCATTCCGTCCTTCTGGTCAAGGAACCACCAACCGGAGCCATACTGCATTTTGCCAGGCGTGGATCCGTCATTGAAGTTGCCAGTCATTGTGGCAAACACCGCATTGTCGGCTGGATTAAGATTGTAAACAATAGTTTTGGTGAGCGTATCAGTATTGTCGAGGTGATCAAAGAATGCGGCCATACTCGAAGCCTGCGCATAACCTCCGATAGAGTCGAAACCCGTGTCCGCACCGAGAAGATGCTGCATTCTCGAATTGTTATTGCGCTGCGCTCCCAGGTGAAATTGCTGCACCCAGTCTTTGCTGTGATACATCTTTGACAAGTTGGTCATCACGGCACATTTGAACTTAGCCGCATCGACTGCATCGAGGGCCTTACCGCCCAACAACCTTTTGAACAAGGACGTTGCCTCTTTCTCAGCGTCATGATAAAATGGTATTGACTCCAGTCCGTGATCGGAAGCACGACATCCGTTTTCTTCAAAGAAATCTATCCGCCTTTTCAAGGCCTCGAGGAGATCGTCGAAGGTTGCGATTGAAACGTGTGAAGCAGCGCCAAGCTTTGATAGATAATCCAGGTATGCCACAGGATCGCCAACTGCAAAGGATTTGTCGGGCCTAAAAGTTGGATACATCCGGAACCCAGCGGATTGCTTTGCGAATTGCTGATGATACTCAAGTGAGTCGATTGGATCGTCCGTTGTGCACACGACTTCAACTTTGCATTTCAACAGCAGTGATTGAACTGAGAAATCGTCCTGTTGCAATTGGGCAGAACAGCTTTCATACACGGCGTGCGCGGAATTTTTATCGATCAATTTGTCGATCCCAAAGTACCGCTTTAGTTCAAGGTGTGTCCAATGGTAAAGTGGATTACGCATCGTATATGGAACTGTTTCAGCCCACTTCAGGAATTTTTCAAGAGGCGAAGCAGCGCCTGTGCAGTATTCTTCCGGCACCCCATTTGAACGCATTGCCCTCCATTTGTAATGATCTCCCTCAAGACACGCTTCGGTCAGGTTACTGAACTTTCGATTCAGGGCGATGTCTTTCGGTGAAAGGTGATTGTGATAGTCGATTATCGGCATCGATGAAGCCCTCGCATACAAGCCGACTGCAGCATCCGTTTCCAACAAGAAGTCATCTCCCAAAAAATTTTTCATGACTATTAACTAGTAAAGTGATATCTATCCAATCAACGACTTGACAGCTATGAAACGCACACGATTGATGTCGAAGACATCAATACAAGCGCGTGCCTACCACGGCACCGCGTAACTCATAACTCATGACTCATAACTCATAACTCTCCATTAAGTGTAAGATCCCCGATTCAAGGCCACGCAATTCGGCTAATCCGCGCAGCCGTCCAATAGCGGAATATCCGGGATTGGTTTTCTTCTGCAGATCGTCTAGCATTTGACGTCCATGATCAGGACGGAAAGGTATGGGACCTTTCCTTTTGCGCTGCTCCATGACAAGCGCCTGCATCACGGCAAACATATCCGCATCACCTTCCAGATGATTGGCCTCATAAAAGCTTCCATCGTCATTTCGCGTGGTATTGCGAAGATGAACAAAATTGATGCGATCGCCCAGTCTTCTAACCATCCCTGGAAGATCGTTATCGGGACGGACCCCATAGGATCCAGTGCAAAAGCACAGTCCATTGGCAGGAGTATCACTTGCCTTTAAGAGTTGCGCAGCGTCGCTTTCAGTACTCACCACTCTGGGCAAACCAAAGAGCGGAAATGGTGGGTCATCCGGATGTATAGCCAGTTTTACACCAGACGCTGCGGCAACAGGTGCAATCTCCCCAATAAACTCATACAGATGATTGCGCAGCTTCGTGTCATCGATACCGCTATACGCATCCAATGCCTGCTGAAATTCGCCGAGTGTGTAGCCTTCTTCAGCACCTGGCAAGCCTGCCAGAATATTTTTTTGCAGTTGGTCAATATCCAACTTGGTTAATGAATTGAAATACTTGAGTGACCTTTCCTTTCTGACGTCAGAATAATCCTTTTCCGCACCGGGTCGCTTCAGGATGTAAAGATCAAACGCCGAAAGGGCGATGGCGTCAAAACGCAACGCTTTAGAGCCATCGGCAACAACGTATCCCAGGTCCGTCCGCGTCCAGTCAAGCACAGGCATAAAGTTATAGCAGACAGTCCTTATGTTGCAGGCTGCAAGGTTCCGAATACTTTGCTTGTAGTTCTCCACATACTGCTTGTAGCCTGCGCTTTGCCGTTTGATCGAATGGTGCACGGGGATGCTTTCAACCACCGACCATACGAGGCCGGCATATTCAATGATCGATTTCCGTGACAGAATTTCATGAACCGACCATACCTCTCCATTGGGAATATGATGAAGTGAACTCACCACGCCTGTCGCACCAGCTTGCTTCACATCGCTGAGGCTAACAGGATCCTGCGGACCAAACCACCGCCACGTTTGCTCGAGCTTTATCATTGATTTATCGTTCAAAATAAACTGAAATCTGAATGTTAGACACCAGAAAAAACGTTGAATCCACCATCTACCGGTACCGTTACGCCAGTCACGAAGGCCGATGCATCCGAACAAAGCCAGATCAAAGTTCCTATCAACTCTTCAGGTATCCCGAAACGCGCGAAGGGCGTTTGGCGTATTGCTGCTTCACCTCGTGCCGTGTAAGTGCCGTCGGTGTTTGTAAGCAATGCCCTGTTCTGTTCTGTGATGAAAAATCCTGGTGCGATTGCGTTTACCCTGATTCCCTCGCCGTACTTTTTTGCCATCTCTACTGCAAGCCATTGCGTGAAGTTATCCACAGCGGCCTTGGCTGCAGCATATCCAACAACCCTGGTAATCGGGCGAAAGGAAGCCATCGAAGCAATATTGATAATAACACCTTTCTTTTGCTGCGCCATCACATCGCAAAAAACCTTCACAGGTAAGACGGTGCCTTTGAGATTCAGGTCAACCACTTTCTGAAATTCATCCATTTTAAGATCAAAGAATTGCTGATCCGGCGTAATAATGGCGCCAGGCAAATTTCCCCCAGCCGCGTTGACCAGGATGTCAATCGTGCCGAACGATGAAAGAATCGTCTTCTTGGCACTCAGCAGTTGCTCCTCATCGAGAACATCGGCAGCAATGAACGTTGACTTATGTCCCTTCGATTGAATGGCTCTGATTATTTTATTGGCCGCTTCCTGCTTGCGGCCTATGATGACGGTGTTCGCCCCTGCATCCGCCAGTCCATGTGCCATGGCGCTTCCCAGTACGCCAGTGCCGCCCGTTATTACAGCGGTCCTTCCACTCAGATCGAATAGGTTATTCATGCTATGAAATATTCAAGGATTAGTAAAATTAAAAAGAGATGCTGCTACTAGTTCAACGTTTTGATCTTAATCGTTCTGAATGAGACCTCGTTCCCATGATCCTGAAGTAGAATATGACCCTTTTCAGACATTCCAAAATTTTCCCAGCCGGCATACTTGCTGCGTGCAACCAGGGCGTTGTAATCCGGACTCCCGCGCTGATATTCAACGATCTTGTAGCCGTTCAACCAGTGCTCTATACGGTTATCGGGAAAGACAACGATGCGCCCAAAATTCCATTCGCCAATGGGTCGAAGGCCGCGTTTGATCTTGAGTGAAGGAATAAGGTCATACAGGGACCCCAGCGTTCTGTTTCCCTCGACACCCGCCTTGGCATCGGGATGCCTTTCATCATCCAGCACTTGATACTCAAGTCCGATAGCCGACCCCTTGTTGGCTTCCTTTTCCGTCACAAAATATTTAACGCCGCTATTGGCTCCTTCAGTAAGTTTGAATTCAAATTGAAGATCGAATGCGCCATACTGCTTTTCAGTAAGAATGTCTCCACCATTGTTTGACTCTGCACCGTTTGACGCAGTGACACTGAGAACACCATCGCGGATCATCCATCCATGGTCTGGAAAGGTTTTCTTATAAGCTCCCCTCCATCCTTGCGTGGTTTTCCCATCCCATAGCAGCTCGACGCCGTTGGCTTTTTCCTGGGCTGAGATGTCGTTGAGTTTAGTATTGACCACGAATATCTTGTCGAGCGGTGCGGGCTTGAGGCCTGCAGTTTGTATGCGAATGTTCTTCCACCTGATGGTCTGGCCCTCTTCTTCTTGTTTTCCAATAGCGTGAACCTGAAGCGCTATAAATCCTTTAGGCGTTAAGTCGTCCACCAGGTTAGCTGTAGGGATCCCGTTGATCCATACACGCATGACCGATCCTATGCATTCGATCCTGCAGGTATTCCACGAATTTGGCTTATAAGCCTTCTTCCCTTCAGGGTTATACTCAAGGGGGTACAACCAGTCTCGTCTTGCCTCATCGTAGATACCTCCTGTCCACGCTCTCTCGCTGGGGTCAATCTCCATCTGATAACCATGTACCCTACCCTCCTTATAAGATGGTTTACTTTCGCTTCGGAATTGTATGCCCGAATTCATATCAGCGTCCAGCTTGAACTCCAGCTCTAGAATGAAATCGCTGTAATCCACTTCAGTCACTAAAAATGAGTTTGGTTCCTTGAACACCGTCGTCCCTATGATCTCCCCGTCCTTAACTGCATATTTTGCCTTGCCGTTCAGCTGCTTCCAGCCCTTAAGGTCTTTGCCATTGAACAGCTTAACCCATTTGTCCTGGGCTTTCGACGCATCCAGACAAAAGACAGTTAACATAACGCACAGTGAAATTTTAGTAAGCATATGATTGTTGTTGTGTGAGTAAGTAAGCACCCTTATTGGTAATAGCGAATAGATATTTTTACGGGTTATAAAGCTAAGCCGGAATTTATAATCTTATCTTTAAACCGGCACAATTTGTTTGAGCGGTGGATCGGAAATCACTTATCGCACTTTTAGAAAAATACGAGACCCCTGATGCATCTGAGCGTCCATTCGGAAGTCTGTTCCTTTCTCTATTGACACACCCCGATGCCTTCCAGAGACATCATCTTCCAGGCCACATCACAGGTTCAGCTTGGATCACCGATCGATATGGGAAATTCGCATTGCTCACCCAGCATGCGAAACTGAATAAATGGTTGCAACCCGGTGGACATGCCGACGGAAATGAAAACGTTCTGGAAGTCGCCTTACGAGAATCAACAGAAGAAACTGGACTGACCGAATTCGACATCATCGAGTCCGGCATATTTGATATTGACATTCACACCATTCCCGCCAGGGATGATTTTCCAGAGCATCTTCACTATGATATCCGGTTTTTGCTTCAAGTCGACCAGCAAATGCCCCTGCGCCTTACAAAAGAATCTCATGCATTGGCCTGGGTTGAACTGTCCAAACTCTCTGAGCTGACCGGCAATAATGAATCGATCATGCGAATGGCCAGAAAATCCAACCGATCATTTTGAGCTTACAAGCAGCACCCCAAATGATAACACCACAAGCCAGAACCTGGATGCATCCATGGCGGGAATAATTATCCATCGCAATTGCATTACGACGCACAACAAAACCAAAATGATTGCAACGCCTTTCAAAATGTTTCGTGTCTTATTACTCATAATAAATCTAATATAAGTCCAATCTACATAATAAAACTACAGGCAGCCGTCAATACCAGTCGTCTGCTTGTATTGCCGGTTTCCATTTGGAGTCCGGCTCGCTTTCTCGTATCCTGCCAAATAAATTTTAATTTGCACATTCGTGGCGGAAGCGGGCACTGACATATTGAAAGCAAGAATGCTTCTGGAATCCGGAGCACTGGTGGGCATTCCAACGGAAACCGTATACGGCCTGGCAGGTAATGCTTTAAATGCCGACGCCGTGGCAAAGATTTTTGAAGTAAAGAACAGGCCGCAATTCGACCCATTGATCATCCACGTTCCAAACCTCCAACACGTGGAACAGTATGTCACCACCCTGCCAGAGAAAGCACGCTTGCTTGCCGAGGCTTTCTGGCCAGGCCCACTGACGCTCGTCTTAAAGAAAAAAGCAGTCATACCTGATCTTGTTAGCGCGGGACTTGATACGGTGGGTATCCGGTGCCCGGATCACGCACTAACACGAGCGTTACTCGAAGCATTGAATTTTCCCCTGGCTGCGCCGAGCGCCAATCCCTTCGGATACATCAGTCCAACCTCCGCGAAACATGTTGATAGCCAACTCGGCGATAAGATAGCCTACATTCTGGATGGAGGCGAGTGCCGTGTGGGCATCGAGTCAACGATCATTGGATTTGAAGACAGTGGTCCAGTGATCTACCGACTGGGAGGACTCACACTCGAATCTATTGAGACACTGATTGGCGGTGTTTCTCTGCAGCCGTATTCAACTTCGAACCCAAAGTCGCCAGGGCAGTTGATAAGTCACTACGCACCAGCGAGACCCCTCATTGTCGGAGACATCGAGAAACTCTTGCTTCAACATGAGACGCAACGCGTGGGCATCATTAGTTTTCAAAGAACGTATGGAGATCATCCACAAATCATCCTTTCACCAGCGGGGTCGCTTAACGAAGCGGCAAAGAATCTCTTTGCCGCGCTGCGAAAAATGGATGGAATGAATGTCGACCTGATCCTCACTGAATTGGTTCCTGATACAGGACTTGGCCGTGCCATTAATGACCGACTAAAAAGAGCTTCGAAAGAGTTATGAGTTATGAGTTATGGGTTATGAGTTGAGGGGCCCCCGTGTTGGGGGCTCAGGCCTTACGGCCTGTCATATTCACGGCACCGCGGAACTCATAACTCATAACTCATGACTCATAACTCTCTGCATTTATTTTTATAATATTGATGAATTTTCAAATTGAATACCATGCCAAAGAAAGTCCTCATACTCACGGGCGGCGGTGACTGCCCCGGTCTTAACGCAGTCATTCGTGGGATTGCCAAACGTGCGCGCAACGAGGACGATTGGGAAGTGTATGGAAGCATTGAAGCCTTTAATGGAGTATTAAAAGATCCACAGCAGATCATTCGCATATCGGGAAAGACTTCCGCGGGAATACACGTGAAGGGTGGAACAATCCTGAAGACAACTAACAAAGACAATCCGATCAAGTTTCCTGTTCCTCAACCCGATGGCTCGGTAAAGTTCGAGGACCGGTCCGATGAACTCGTCAGAAAGCTTAAGGAATTGGAATTTGATGCCATCATTAACATTGGCGGCGATGGATCTCAAAAGATCTCCCAGATATTATTTGACAAAGGCGTGCCCATCATTGGCGTGCCTAAGACGATCGATAATGACCTGTGTGCAACAGACATGACATTTGGATTTCAGACCGCAGTTCAAATCGCTACGGATAGCTTTGATAGACTTGTAACGACGGCAGAAAGCCATCATCGCGTGATGATCATGGAAGTGATGGGAAGGGATGCCGGGTGGATCGCATTGCACACTGCTATTGCAGGAGGCGCTGAAATATGTCTGCTTCCGGAAATACCATACGACGTTGATAAAGTGTTGAAGAGAATCTCTCAGCGTTATAAAAAAGGAAAAGGTTTTGCCAACATTGTGATCGCGGAAGGAGCTCGGGCCAAAGAAGGGACGATCACTTCCCGTGCCGGCGAAAAAGGATCAGAACATGTGAGGTTGGGCGGCGTTGCCTATCAGTTGTCAAAACAGCTGAAAGATGCGGGGTGTACTGCTGAGATTCGCGAAACAGTATTAGGACACACGCAGCGCGGAGGCAGTCCCGTTGCATTTGACCGCATACTCGCTACGTTGTTTGGCGTAAAAGCGTTTGAGTTGGTGCTCGAAAAGAACTTTGGCAGAATGGTTGCATTCCGCAACAATACGATCACATCCGTTACACTCGAGGAAGCCACCAGGGAGTGCAGCTTCGTCAGCAAAGACTCTTACCTTGTACAGGCCTCAAAAGGTTTAGGAATCAGTTTCGGTGACTGACGCGTAAACAAAAAAATTACCTCGTCCCCATTAGGCCATACAGTTCGTAGTTTCATAACTTGGTCCCCGTTTAAAACCAGATTTGTTTATGAAGACCATCAATGACATCAAATTCAAAGGCAAGCGAGCACTCATACGGGTGGACTTCAATGTACCGCTTGATAAAAGCTTTAAGGTAACTGACGATAACCGCATTCGCGCTACCATACCCACACTGAAAAAGATATTGGCAGAAGGGGGAAGCTGTATATTAATGTCACACCTGGGGAGACCCAAAGATGGTCCGGAAGATAAGTACTCCCTGAAACATACCATTGGAACCACTGAAGAACTCTTAGGCACCTCCCTAAAGTTTGCGCCAGATTGTATCGGCGAAGAGGCATTTAAACTTTCAGCTGCACTTAAACCAGGCGAAGTACTCCTCCTCGAAAATCTCCGCTTTTACAAGCAGGAAGAGAAAGGTGACGTGGCGTTTGCTGAAAAATTATCGAAGCACGGTGATCTTTATGTCAATGACGCGTTTGGAACGGCGCACCGGGCGCATGCGTCAACAACTATCGTTGCACAATTCTTCGATGAAAAGTGTGCAGGTTACGTGATGGCAGCTGAATTGGACAATGCTGATAAAGTGATCAAGAAAGCAGCGAAGCCTTTCACCGCTATTATGGGCGGCGCAAAGATCAGCGACAAGCTCCTTATTATAGAAAATCTCCTCGACAAAGTAGACAATCTTATCATTGGTGGCGGCATGGCCTATACTTTCTTTAAAGCACTGGGGGGAAATGTTGGAAAGTCGTTGGTGGAGGAAGACAAACTTGATCTTGCCAAAGAATTGATCAAGAAAGCAAAGTCAAAAGGAGTCGAATTCCTGCTGCCGATAGATTCCGTCACAGCCGACAAATTTGCCGCGGACGCAAACACGGCTATTGCGGATAACCATTCCATCAAAGATGGCTGGATGGGACTTGACATTGGACCGCAAGCCATCCAGGTATTTAGCAAAGCTATTGAATCATCAAAAACGATATTATGGAACGGACCGATGGGCGTTTTTGAAATGGATAAATTTTCGGGCGGCACCAAAGCAGTCGCACAGGCCGTTGTTAAAGCGACTGAACAAGGCGCATTCTCATTGATTGGCGGAGGAGATTCTGCCGCTGCTGTATCGCAGTTTGGTTACAGTGATAAAGTCAGCTACGTGTCGACTGGTGGCGGAGCGTTGCTCGAATATTTTGAAGGAAAAGAACTTCCGGGTGTTAAAGCTCTCGGGTAGAGCAGGAGAAAAAACATAACCAACGATGAGTACCTGCAATACATCGTACAGGGCAATTGTTGTCAAAAAGAGGCTTTTATCTTTTCAGCAATGTCTGACAGCGCCTGACTGGAAGGAGAAAGTTTCTTTCTTGTGAAATTAAGATCGTCGGCGGAGTTCATAGGAACAAGATGCAAGTGCGTGTGAGGAACTTCGAGCCCAATCACCGAAAGGCCGATGCGTTTGCATGGTACCACGGTTGCAATCGCGCGGGCAATAGGTTTGGAAAATGCGAGGATAGCACCAAGCGTATTGTCATCGAGGTCGAATATATAATCAGCCTCAACTTTCGGCACCACTAACGTATGACCTAGTACAAGTGGATTGATGTCGAGGAACGCGATGAAACGATCATTTTCACTGACGATGTGTGCCGGGATCTCCCTGTTGATAATACGCGTGAATATGGTAGGCATCACTCTA
>Ga0193753_10000703_pt1 | contig 31649 bp, 34 predicted proteins | sample H1c2metaG_FD_144925 | JGI IMG/M metagenome (GOLD analysis project Ga0193753, IMG submission 144925) | Soil microbial communities from a riparian zone of the East river system, Colorado, United States - H1c2 | ecosystem: Environmental > Terrestrial > Soil > Riparian zone | place: USA: East...
CAAATCTCCTATCTTTGCCGTCCCTTAAAAAGGGAACGGATCGGTAGTTCAGTTGGTTAGAATGCCGCCCTGTCACGGCGGAGGTCGCGGGTTCGAGTCCCGTCCGGTCCGCTAAAGTCAGTTTCAAAACAAACTAAAAGCCTGCAAATCGTTGATATTGCAGGCTTTGTTGTTTTTGTACTTATCCAAATTGCTCCAATTCTCTCCAAAAACCAGTGAGTCATCAATTCACAAAAAATTTACTCACTGGAATGGCTCCTATCATTTGATTATCAAGTTGTTCAATCCCTGAACATCTTGTTTCGTAGTAATTGCAAGTCGAAATTTGTTAACCAGTAAAATCTATTGAGATGTTAGACAAAAGTTTCGGTTTGCTTTTCTATTTGAAAAGGCCAAAAAATTACGTAAAGGGAGAAGTACCAATCTACCTGCGAATAACAGTAGATGGTACTCCAAAAGAACTATCAATTAAAAGAAGCTGTGATCCTGTCCGATGGAACTCACATGCTGGCAGAGCATCTGGTACAAAAGAGAATGTAAAGGCATTAAACAACTATCTGAATACTTATCAGGCCAGGGTCTTTGAAGCCAAGCGGAAGCTCGTCGAAAACAGTCAGATGGTCAACGCTTCTGCTATTAAAGACATACTCATGGGTGTCGATCAGCGAAACAAAATGCTCATTAAAATCTTTGAAGATTATAATGCGGATGTAAAGAAATTAATAGGCATTGATTATTCGAAATCAACCTGGACAAAGTATGATCGGACAAAAAGATTTACCCAGGAATTTACCCGGTGGAAATTTAAGACGGATGACATTCATATTCGCCAGTTAAATTTTGAATTTGTTACCCAATTTGAACTATGGCTTAAGACCGTCCGGAAATGCTGCCATAATACCTCTTTGAAGTACATCAGCATTCTCAAAATGATCATCCTGCATTGCATAGATCATCAATGGCTCGATCACGACCCTTTTGCCCGTTTTGAAATGATAAAAGAAGATGTTGATCCGACCTTTCTTACCAAAGAAGAAATACAGCTTATTGCCGGCAAGGGAATAAAAATTGAAAGGCTTAGCCGTGTAAGGGATGTGTACTTATTCTGCTGCTTTACAGGTTTAGCCTACGCTGATGTAGAAAAATTGAAAAGAACTGAGATATTGGTCGGTGTTGATGAACAGCTTTGGATTTTTACAGACAGGTTAAAGACAAAAGTAAAATCCAGGATTCCATTATTGCCGGTTACATTGGAAATAATAAAAAGATATTCAGATGATCCAGCCTGTATTAATGCTAACAAAGTGCTTCCAGTCTTAAGCAACCAGAAATATAACTCGTATCTAAAAGAGATAGCTGATATCTGCGGTATAACAAAAACACTGACGACACATACTGCCCGCCACACATTTGGCACTACAGTAACGTTAAGCAACGGCGTGCCTATTGAGTCGGTAAGCAAAATGTTAGGACATAAAAAAATATCAACTACTCAGCACTATGCACGAGTATTGGATATTAAAGTCAGCGAGGACATGCAGCGGCTGAAGGATCGGTTGAATTCATCATCAAAAATACCGGCATAATAAATCCAACAATATGAAACAAATTAAGAAAAACAATAGCCTTTACGATTCAATAAAATTATTAATTGAAGAGTCGAAAGCACAAATTGTCCGAAAGGTAAATACCGCTATTATTTTGACCTACTATAAAATTGGTAGAATGATAGTTGAGGACGAACAAAGCGGAAAATCAAGAGCCGAATATGCAGAGCAAACACTTCAGCAATTAAGTATTGATTTGACTAGGGACTATGGGAAGGGATTTTCACATCGCAATCTTGAATACTTTAGAAAATTCTATCTTAATTATAACAAACGAATTTCGCAAACACCGTCTGCGAAATCTCCCGAAGCAGGAAAAAGTAAAACAGCTAAAGCCAGAGGCCGAATTTCGCAGACACTGTCTGCGTTTTCCCAAAACTTTCTCTTAAGCTGGTCTCACTATATCTTATTAATGAGAATCGACAATTTGGAGGAACAAAGTTTTTATGAAATCGAGTCAGAAAGGAATAACTGGTCTGTGAGAGAGCTACAGAGGCAATTTGATTCTTCCCTTTATGAACGCCTAGCTCTAAGCAAGGATAAAAAAGCCGTCAGGGAATTGGCCCAAAAAGGCCAAATTATTGAAAAGCCAACCGATGCGTTAAAGCACCATACTGTTCTTGAGTTCCTTGACTTGAGGGAGGACGAACGATATACAGAATCCGACCTTGAAAACGCCATCATAAATAAGATTGAACATTTTATGCTGGAGTTGGGAAAAGGCTTTTTATTTGAAGGCAGGCAAAAACGATTCACTTTTGATGGGGCAATTTTTTTGTTGACCTCGTTTTATACAACCGCCTACTGAAATGCTATGTTCTCATTGATTTGAAAATCGGAAGGCTCACTCATCAGGACATTGGACAAATGCAGATGTATGTTAATTATTATGACCGGAAAATGAAACTACCAGAAGGAAATTCAACCATTGGCATTATTCTATGTAAGGAAGAAAATAATGCAGTAGTTGAATTTACCTTGCCGGAAGATAATAAAACGATTTTTGCAAAAGAGTACAAATTGTATCTGCCAAGCAAAGAAGAGTTAAGAAAGCAGTTAGAATAATTTTTTGGAAATAGGATTGGCGACGATCTTGACATCTTTTGGGTTCACTATTCGCCTAATGTATCGTGAATCCCTTGTAATAGCTCCTCAACTGCTTTGACTTTATCATCTTCTTGCGGAAGTAACTTGAAATCGGAATGTTCTTTAACAGCTTTGACGGTTTCTCGGGTAATTTTCATTGCCATGTCAAACAAGAAGTCTGAGATTTCATGGTATTCATTGGTATCAATCTTTACTGCTTCCTTAAAAGCTTTTTGCTTGACTTCTTCTGAAATCATATTTTCTTTGAGATGCTTTAACGTATAATAACCGGCATGATGCACTAGTAGGTTTCGCCGATAAACTATATCATTAAATGTCCGCTGTAAGGAAACTCCTGAATATCTCCTCAAATACTATCCAAAGACTCAGGATCGCCGGAAAATTGCGCTCCAGCAAGGTGGGCGGAATTCATTACTACCGGTATGAGGATATTGAAAAACTACTGAACAGCGAAGTAGCATAAGTGAGTATGGGAGAAGTGAAGGAATTAACCAGCTTTTATACTGCCATTCGGGAGGATAACTGGATCGGGATCAGCCATATCAGCCTGTATATGGCGCTCTTCCAGTTCTATAACCTCAACCAATTCCAGAATCCGGTGGACATTACCAGGGCGGAAGTGATGCTGGTTGCAAAGATTAGTGGCTTGGCAACCTATCATAAATGTATGAAGGATTTGACTGAGTTTGGGTATATACGATACTTGCCATCATATAATCCATCCACAGGTAGCCAGGTTCATATATTATAAGGAAGAGCTTTATCAGTTCACTTTAGAACGCTCTATCATTTTTCCCATTATATATTTTTCTGTCAAATATATCTTACCTTGATTATCATAATAAAGCCAGTCGCCCTGTCTTGACGGTTTATAAAAAACCCTGATTTCGGTGGCCGCTTTTCCGTTTAGTCTTTTGACTTTAATATTTTCACTCTTTAATGGCAAGGATTCGATGTACTGGCCTTTAACTCGCACGTGACCTTTATTATCCAGCAGTAAGAACCCTAAACCTCCCATCGTATTGAAATTGAATACTCTTATCAGTTTACTGCTGTCGCTGCTTTTGTTGGTAGCTACCGATGAATCGGCCTTATCAAAAGCAGAAACATATTGGTCATTAATATCAAGAAAAATAGGATTTTGCAAATACAATTTTTGACCTTCTATGTTTGCAATAACGCAAAAAAATGCGAATAAAGAACAAAAGAAAAGTTTCATACTTATTAATTACCAGTTAGTGAATGTACTGAAACCTTTTATCCTCTCATAGCCAATTCTTTCCATTCTAATTGAATGATTTTTGAACTTGACTATGCTTTCGACCTAACTATAGAAACAGCCTTTTGATTGGTGTATTTGCTTTTTTGCTTGATAACCGATTCTAACCACTGCCGGTACATTTTTTCAGACATTTCTTTATACCCTAAATCCATTGCTTTCAAATAAAGGGTTTCCATATCTTTATAAAGATCGGCCGCATAAGCAACATCTTTATCTTTAAAAATCCAATATATTCGTTTCAGTGTTTCTGCTTTGTAAATTATTGCATTAATATTATTTGGATGAAATTTTAAAACTAAATCGCAGCAACGAACAATAAAGCTGTCGCTATAATTGTGTGTTTTTCTCTCATAACCTTTTGCTAAATCTAACACACATTGAGCCACCGCTTGCCGATTACTCAGTGTATCCATATAAATGCCGCTCCTGATCGCATCCATTGAGATATATCCCGAAGCCGTTATTAAAGCGTCCATTGGAAATTGTCCACTTGTAAGCTCAGTATTATACCACCCTGTTTTCTCATTCCTGTTTTTAATGTAAATATGACTGGGTGCAAAAGCTAACCATACCTTTGATGCCCCCAATTCATCTGCGAGTATCTTGTATAAAAAAGGCATTGAATGACAGTTGCCGGAATTGGTAGATAGTAATTTTGTGACAAACATTTTTGTCCAGTCTTGTTTCCCAAAAAAATCGTCAAAATCGTAATTGTATGGGTGTAAACTAATCAGTTGTTTTTCTGAAAACTCTATTAGAACGGTATCTTTCATAACTGCAAAAATCGAAAGCGCCTTTTTGACCTGAGCACTATCTGAATATTTGTAATTGCTCAAAGAATTATGTTTGCCCCACGCAGTAGCAATAAGGGTCAAACGAGAAATTTGATTAAGGAAATCGTCATAAGAAAGTTCATTATCAGAATACGCATTCTCAGTTATAAAAACGCTTTTCTTAAACGAAACATCTTTTTCACCATTAAGCGTAGATTTTAAACTATCGTATGCCTTAACGTATATTGTGTCAGTTGGCTTGCCTTGCCCGTTGCACAACGCAAAGAACAAGAAAATAAAGCAAAATAACAATCTCGTAAGCTTATTATGAGTCCTCAGAAACAAAAAAGTAGTGATTTCTTTTCCAGTGGTTTTTAGCATTTTAAATTGATACTATTCTGGTAAAGACAACTTGTTAGAATAATCGAACCTGTAATTGTCTTTCGAGATTTTATAAACATATAGATATTTGAACTCTTTTTTTATTATTGTTTCATTCTTTTTTCTGCTGCTAATCTCAAAAAAAGTCAATTTTTGAGCTGAATCAGCCATTTGTACAGTAAAAAAAAACTCGCATTGGCCTGTCGAAGGTTCTGTGTTTAGCCTTACTCTATATATATTGTTTTCATTTAAAGTTATATGAACGCTATCATTATTAAATTGATTTACACAAAAGACAGTTAAAATACTTGTATGTTCTTGCGAATAACTCATCGACACAAAAAGCAAGCTCAAGAATAGTAATAAAAGGTGTCTCATTATCAATTATTTTTGGGTTGTTGCTCTTGAACTGTCGATTCAGCTTTCTCTCTTTGTTCTTTGGTTAATTCTGTTCCTTGTTTCATACCTTGTTTATCGGGATTCAAAGGGGTTTGTCGCAACAAAAAAGATGAACCAATCTCTAAATGGGATGATAATATGTTGGGTGGATTTCAGTTGCCGCTTTGTATGGTGCTGAACATCAACAACCCATAGAATACCAGCCACCATAGTTTCATTGCAAATACTTTCTTGTTGCAAACTGGCATCATAATAATTTAAAACATGCATCCCATCCTTTACTCAACAGTAAAATATAGAGTCAAAATTCATTTTTGTACATAACCTTTCCATCAAGTCCGGTTAACTCCACACTATCCACTTCACATAAGCCGTTTGAAATATAACCAAGCCCGGCCAGGTATTTGGTATCTGTAGTATATCGTGTTGTAAAAACTTCTTTGTCATTTATTTTTACTGCAGCCACTTTATTTTTTACTGTTATCTCTATATCTGTCCACTGGCTGATGTCAAAAGTTATGGGCAATAAATCAGTATCACTTCCTTTCTTTAATTGTTCCCCGAATACGATGAACGCCTCATGGGCACATCCTTTTGTTGTGCTTCTCATAATCATAAAAGACCGTTGGCAATAGAGCTCTATTTCAATGTACGGGCATACGCTATTTCTTACTTCCTGCATTCTTATCCGGGTTTTATATTTGAAGTTATCGCCTGGTATATTCATTTGACTGGGGAAGTACACGTAATGGTACCGTTTGTCTTTGCTGACCTCAATATTATTTCTCTGTAATTGCGGTATTGTCAGGCCAAGGCGGCCTTTATTAACGAAAGTATCTGCTTTAATATACTCGGAGCTGTAGTTGGCTATATTATCAATCGCATAAAAAAACCATCGGTCTGTCGGAATACTTACATCTGCTGTTCTGATAACAGAATCATTGGCTATAAGTTTCGCAATATGATAACCGGGTTCATAGTATATATCTGTGAGTGTGTAATTGTTTTTGTAAATTCTTACCCTGCGGTTTTTATCCCAGGATTGTTGAATAAAAAAACTATCTGCCTGCACTTCATCAATATTATAGCTAAAAACTACGGAATTCGGAATATCATTCGAGGTATTCTTCCGGAATGAAAAAGATGCCTTTTCTGCATTGTTCACGGTTCCATTTGTTGTGCGGAAAAAATAAATACTTGCCAGAATGATGATGACGCCCGGTACAGACAGATATTTTAAACTAACCTTTCTTCTGTTTACTTTTTGTACTGGTTCCTCTTCTGGCTCTGCTTTGATTTTGCTGGCTTTATATTCTTGCCAGGTCTTGTAATTAAAGTAATTGGCAATCGCATTTAAGGTAGCTATTTGCGGCAACCGGCTGAATTCTCCATAAGCAAGTCGTTTTACGGTAGTTCCACTTATCAGGATGCCTGACTTTTCTTGTAGCTGCTCCCCAATATGATCAAAATCCCGTTGCGTCATACCAGTGAGATCGCTATATCCATTCTTATTAAAAATCTCTATAACGCTTGTTTTTACTAATGACTGTTCGTGCATAAAAATCAATATAAGTTCAAAACTAGTTCATATAAATGATAGGGAAAATGCGTGTCCCCTGTCAGGACACCCACACATGCCTCCGGAGCCCGTATTTGATGAATTTTGGGGGTTTTTGCTGGGTTTTTGCTCATGAAATTTTATGCTTCTCAGTTTACTTGCATAACATTTTATGTGTGAAAATGAATTTAACAACCAAACATTTTACTTTGAATAAACAAGCTTCAACTTCGAAATTTCTCCGGGCGCTAGCGATAGCCGTGCTGGGCTTCTATGGGAGCGGTTTGCCGGCAGTTGCGCAAGTCGTGACACCCACCTGGAGCGCGCCAGTATCGACGATGGTGGTATCTGAGGAACGGGAGTTCCAGAACGGTGATGTTTATCTTTGCGGTACACTTTACTTGCCGAGTAGCTCTAAACCGCTTCCGGCAGTTATTGCACTCCATTCAGCTTCATCAGCAACGCAGGATCTTCCACTCTATCGACATTTAAAAGACCTGCTGCCTGCTCTTGGTTATGCGGTGTTTATCTATGACAGGCGTGGTAGCGGCAAATCGACAGGCAAACGCACCGGCATTGATTTCAATACGCTGGCTGATGACGGTCTGGCAGCATTGCGGATGCTTGCTGCTGACAAACGGATTGATGCACGAAAAATTGGCTTTTGGGGATTGAGTCAGGGAGGCTGGCTTTCGGTGCTCGCCGCGTCTCGCTCACGGCAGGTGGCCTTCGCCATATCCATATCTGCGCCCTTAACAACGCCGGATGTGCAAATGAATTTTGCAGTAGGTAACATTCTACGTGTTAAAGGTTTCAGCGACGAAGATATTAAGGCAGCAATCAGGACCCGAACATTTGTTGACGATTTTATGCGTGGGCGAGTAGATCGCCAGACTGTCGAACAAATGTTGGCTGATGCTGTTAACAAACCATGGTTTAGGTATAGCTTCATCTCGCCAACGCTGGACGATCCTGCTCATTCTCAGTGGGCAAAGGAGATTGCGCTCGATCCAATCACAACGCTCAATGGGGTCCGTTGTCCCATACTCATATTATTTGGAGCAACTGATCCGTGGGTGCCAGTTAAGATCTCTGCTGAACTTCTTAGCAAGATGGCCAGCAAGAAAGCAAATCTAAGCTATGCAGTTATTGCCAGAGCAAATCACGAGATGGCCACTACCGTAGCTCCAGAGAAAGAACTCGACCCTCACAACGCGACCGCGTTTGCACCAGATGCTCCATCATACTTCGGTATCCTGGCAAGATGGTTGAGCCAGCCGCTCAAAATTCACTGACGGCACATATTTATTCAGTTTTGGAGGCTTTTGCTGAGTTTTTGGTAGTGAATTTTTATGCTCTATAGTTTACTTGCATAACATTTTTAATTGAGAACCAGAAAGTGTTTAGTGTCCCAAATTCAAATTGTCATATTCAAAACATCGTAAATAATTTTATATGAATATATGGATGATCGCAGGCCGCATTTTTTTTGCAATTGGCATCATAGGCATCGGAGTGCTGCATTTTTTCTACCCGGGAATCAGGCCAATTATAATACCTGAATTAACAAGTATTCGTTCCAATTTATCCTTTATCGCCTATTTTATAGCTGTGCTTCTGATTGGTGCAGGGTTTTTAATTGCAATCGGTAAAAAATTTAATAACGTCTCATTGTCAATGGGGATCCTGTTTTTTTTACTATTTCTATTTGGTCATATGCCCAGATTTTTATCAGCAGGGTCATTTAATAATTATTGGGTGAACCTTAATAAGGTTTTAGCATTGTCCGGAGGATTTCTGGCAGTCTCAACAATTAATCCACCAAAACCGGGACATAAAATAACGGAGTTGCTTGCTAGAATAGGCCCTCTTGGCAAGTATCTCTTTGCAATCATGTTATACAATTTCGGAGTTGGCCATTTCAACAATTTGGAAGGAATCAGTAAGATAGTGCCAAAGTATATTCCTTTTCCCCAATTCTGGACTTTCCTTGGCGGTGTTACGCTGATGGGGTCAGCGATAAGTATTTTTAGTAAGTATAAGGTAAAAAAGATTTTGTTGCTACTTGGATTAAATTTATTTATTTGGCTACTAATGCTACACCTTTATTACACTATTCGCTTTCCACATTGGCAAGAAGGTGAGAATTTTATTGGCTCCCTGACCTGTTTGTCTTTTTGCGGTACTGCTCTAATTATATCCCAAACAGCATCAAAAACAAAATCAATAGAAGAGGGGTAATGAACGGTCAGGGTGATCTCACTTTTCAAACCTTAGGTGAATCGTCCTTATCAGAAAAGATGCCAAAGAAAATGAAGGATTGTATTCTGCATTCACACTTACAAATAGTGGATTAATATTAATGGCATCTGATATGGTAAGTGAAAAAGGGTTGATTAAAGGAAATTCAGTTTCTCTTTCATTCAATCGCAGTAAAGAAGAAGAAATAAAAACGTCCTATGCAAAACTTTCTGAAGGTGGCATTGCTAACCATCCATTAGAAAATTCTTTTTGGGGAGCCCTATTTGGCGACCTTACCGATAAGTTTAGCAACCATTGGATATTAAATTTCAACAAAGATTCCAATTTTTAATTTAAAATATTATGAGAAAGTTAAAAATACAAATGAACATTGCACTTGATAATAAATGGGATAGCGGAATGTCAAAGTTTAGTATTGACAACCTTGAGAATGTGGACTGTGTTTTGCATGGACGAAAAACAGCAGAAGGGTTTATTCCATATTGGACTGAAGTAGCAAACAATCCCAATGACAATGAGCATAAACTTGGAAAGCGATTCGCAGAAATCCCAACTGTTGTTTTTTCAAATACACTCAAAGTCAGCAAGTGGGACAATGCAACAATTATAAGCGGCGATATAAAAGAAGGAATAGAAACTTTGAAAAGCAAAAAAGGAAAAGACATCATTGTTTACGGCGGTGATTCATTTGTATCATCGTTAATACAACATGATTTAATTGACGGGTTTTATTTACTTGTAAATCCGGCTGCAATTGGAAACGGACAACAAACTTTCAACCCTTTAAAAACTGATTTACAGGTGACACTTGTGAAATGTGAGCCTTTTGCCTGTGGAGTAGTTTTGTTATGCTATGAAAGAAAGAGATAACGTACTACAGAAACATAAAGTTTCAAAGAAGTTGTTTGTTTCATTATCAAATCCACTTCGGCATTACCTCCCGTCGCATTGGAATAGGGACAAATGGGTGTATTTTTTTATGCGCTGACTGCAACCTATTTTTATTTTTGATCATTGTTACTTCCATCCGCCTCCTAAATCACGATATAAATTTACAATAGATTGAAGTTGCTGTAACCGGTCATTAACCTGGCTCAATTGGGCAGACAACAAGCTTTGCTGAGCAGTTAAGACCTCTGTATAGTTAGCAGAACTGTAACGTACCAATAGTTGCGTATATTCTACTGCCTTTTGCAGGTTCACTATCTGGCTGTCACGGAGACTTGTTTTTTCAATCGTGCTTTGATAAGAAGCCATATCATCAGAAACTTCTTGTCCTGCTGTTAATACAATATTCTGAAAACTTAACAGGGCCTGGTATTGTCCTTCTTTTGCAACTTTTAGTCTTGTTTTGTTGATACCTTGATTAAAGATTGGCTGAGCTAAACCACCTGCAACACTCCCTACCAACGAAGCCGGGCTAAACAAAGTAGAGATAGAAACACCGCTAAAACCCCCGGAAGCAGAAATTGTAAAGTCCGGATAGAAATAAGTTCGGGCAACATTGGCCAATTCAAAATTGTACCGGAAATTCAATTCAGCTTCCTGCACATCAGGACGATTGCTTAGCAATTGCGCCGGCACACCGGTGTTTAATAAGGTAACTGGCTTTTGTGCATTGAGTGTACTTCGTTGTATGGGACCGGGTGATCTGCCCAACAAAATGCTCAGCGCATTTTCAGTCATTCGGATCGATTGTTTCAAATCAGGGATCGTTACTTCCGCAGCATACCGGCTTGCTTCACTTTGCACAACAGCTGCTTCAGTAACCACATCAGCTTCCTTTAATGCTTTCATAATATTAACTGTACTGATCCAGTTTCTAACTGATTCTTCGGTAATTTTTAACTCCTGATCAAGCCCTTGCATGTTGTAATAGTAATTAGCAATACCTGCTACGAGATTTGTCTGAACGGCTCTGCTGTATGCTTCACTTTGCAACAGGGAAGCCAGCGCAGCACGTTTCGAACTTTTTAACTTTCCCCACAGATCTGCTTCCCAGCTTGCATTTACATTCAACTGGTAGACATTGGCACTCGTTGACGAAGTGGCATTTTTGGTGTTGGATTGTTTCCCATTCAGCGTAGAGACATTTGCATTTAGACCGGGTATAAAAGCCAACCTGCTTTGTTCAAAGTATGACTGAGCCTGCTGAATACGTGAGAAGGCAATTTTTAAATCCAGGTTATTGTCAATGCCTTCCCGGGTAAGATTTTGCAATAAAGTATCACTGAATATTTCTGTCCAGTGCAGGCTGGCAATGCTGGTGGTATCTGTTGAAGATTGATCACGATACAAATCTTGTTTTCCTATAACCGGCGCTTCATACGGTTTAGTAATGGAACAGGAACTTACCATGATTGTGAAGCCAAAAAGAATATAGAGTATTAATTTTTTTTTCATAATTACCCATTTAAACTTCATTACCCTTGTCAGTCGTTTCGGCGTTAACAGAAAGATTTGAATTCATGTCCTTATCCTCATCATCATGTCTGGGCGGGCCACTTATTTTTTCCTGAAGCGATTGAAATATGATAAAGAGAATCGGAGTAATAAAAATTCCAAAGGTTGTCCCGATCAACATTCCTCCAATAGCACCGGTACCGATGGCATGATTTCCATTTGCACCCGCACCAGTAGCAATCATCAGGGGGAGCAAGCCGAGAATAAATGCAAAGGATGTCATCAAAATCGGGCGTAACCTGGCCTGTGCCCCTTCCATAGCAGCCTGCACGATGGGCAAACCATTACGCCTTCTTTCTAATGCAAACTGTACGATCAGAATGGCATTCTTAGCCAGCAGACCAATAAGCATGATCAGTGTTATTTGCACATAAATGTTATTGTCAATACCAAAAATCTTTGCAAAAAGGAATGAGCCTGCAAGGCCAATGGGCAAGGTCAGCAGGATTGAAAAAGGGATAATATAACTTTCATATTGGGCGCTCAACAGGAAGTAAACGAAAACAAGGCAGAGCAAAAAGATGAACGTTGTCTGGCTTCCTGCGGAAAGTTCCTGCCTGGTAAGTGCAGAATATTCATAACTATACCCTGCAGGAAGCTTCTGTGCTGCCACCTGTGCGATAGCTGTTAAGGCATTTCCGGAACTGTATCCCGGTTTTGGACTGCCTGTAACACTAATGGCAGTGAATAAATTGAAGCGGGAAATCGTCTGTGGCCCCAACGTGTTTTCCAACGAAACAAATTCAGAAATAGGAGCCATTGCACCACTGGCATTCCGCACAAATACGGAATTCAGGTTTTCGGGTTTTGCTCTGTATTGAGGATCTGCCTGGTACATGACCCGGAATTGCTGACCGAACTGGTTGAAATTGGAAGCATATACGCCACCAAAATAGCCTTGCATGACACTCAGCACATCACTCACATACATGCCTGCCGCTTTTATTTTTGCCACATCTACATTTAATAAGTATTGTGGAAAGTTTGGACTAAATGAAGTTGATGCAAATTGTATTTCGGGCCGCTGATTTAACGCATTCAAAAAGTCGGTGCTGATTTTGTAAAAAACGGCAATATCTCCACCTGTCCGGTCTTCGAGCTGAAGAGAAAATCCCGATGTATTTCCAAACCCCTGGATAGGTGGCGGGGTGAAGTAGGTGATTTTTGCATTGGCGATCCCGCTGCTTTTGGCCTTTAGTTCGGTTATGATAGCCTGCACAGTTCTCTTTCGTTGCGCCCAGTTTTGAAGCCTCATCACGATTCTTCCGTAATTACTTCCATTTCCACCCAGTACTCCGTTACCAACTATGGCAACTCTGTTGGTTATTTCTGGTACGGTGTAGGAAATTTTTTCTATCTGCCGGACAATAGAATCAGTGCGCTCCAACGAAGCAGCAGGCGGTAAACTAATATCTACTGAAAGCACACCAAGATCTTCATCGGGCACAAAGCTTTTCGGAGTAGTATTTGACAGCCAGATAAAAACGGATACAAAAAGACCTATTGCAGCAAGTGAGATCCATCTCTTACCCGCTAAAAAACCAACCGATTTTTTGTATTTGTTTGTTACAGCTGTAAAACCTGTATTGAAAGCGGTATAGAAACGTTGAATAAAGTTTTTCTTTTTATGTTCCTCATCATGAGGTTTTAAAAACAGCGCGCAAAGTGCCGGACTGAGCGTAAGTGCGTTGATGGCCGATAGAACAATGGCTATGGCCAGTGTAAGTCCAAACTGCTTATAAAACACACCTGCCGATCCGCCGATAAAGCTAACCGGAATAAATACAGCAGCCATCACCAGGGTAATGGAAACAATAGCGCCTGATATTTCATTCATGGCATCAATCGATGCTTTTTTGGCCGATTTATAGCCCTGGTCCAGCTTCGCATGAACGGCTTCCACTACCACGATGGCATCATCCACTACGATACCGATAGCCAGGATAACGGCAAACAGGGTAAGCAGGTTAAGGGTAAATCCAAAGAGGTTTAAGAAAAAGAAAGTTCCAACAATGGCAACAGGCACTGCAATGGCAGGAATCAATGTGGATCGCAAATCCTGCAAAAACACAAAGACTACCAGGAACACCAGGACAAATGCTTCTACCAGTGTGTGCAATACCTTGTCGATAGACGCTGTTAAAAAATCATTGGCGTTGGATAAGACCACGTACTTAATCCCTTTTGGAAAAGACGCAGCGGCTTTGTCCACCACGGCAAGTGTTTGCTGGATTACCTGTTGTGCGTTGGATCCGGGCGACTGCATTACTGTGACGGCTACGGCAGGTAGTTTATTTGTCCGGGTGGCTACCGCATAACTCTGGGCTCCCAGTTGAATGCGGGCGATATCTCTAAGGCGAAGCACATGCTGTTGAGTGCCCACTGACCGCACTATGATATTTCCAAACTCGGTGGTATCCAACAGGGTTCCCTTGTAGTTGATGGTGTATTGAAACGATTGTCCCCCCTGTTCTCCAAACTGACCAGGGGCAGCCTGTATATTTTGTTCAGCAAGGGCCGCATTGACATCAGCCGGCACTAGTCCGTAGGTTGCCATTACATCCGGTTTTAGCCAGATACGCATGGCGTAGTCCATCGCTCCTGCAGCTATTGCATCTCCTACTCCCTGAATGCGCTTGATCTCAGGCACGATGTTGATGTCGACGTAGTTCTGTAGAAACGTCTGGTCAAATGCCGGGTCAGTACTATATAGCGAAAATACAAGAAGATCACTGGGCATTCTCTTCCGTACTATAATTCCTGAGCGGATCACTTCCTGGGGTAACAGGTTGGTAGCCCTGGCTACCTGGTTTTGTGCGTTTACTGCATCTATGTCCGGGTTTGAACCGACTTTAAATACCACATTGATATTGGCAGTTCCGTCATTGGCGGCTGTAGACTGCATGTAATCCATATCCTGCACGCCGTTGATCTGCATTTCCAACGGAACGATCACAGACTTCAATACTACATCGGCATTGGCGCCAGTATAAGTGGTCGAGACCGATATGGCTGGTGGAGCTATCTCAGGATATTGCGAAACAGGCAGTGTGACCAAACCTAATATGCCGAGTATAACAATGATTACCGAAATCACTGTAGACATTACGGGGCGCTGTATAAATCTTTTAAACATCTTGTTGGTTGTTTAATGGTTAAAGACTTTTATACGTGCTGTCCGCATTGACCAATTTGGGTATGATGTGCAATCCTTCCTGAAGATTACCAATACCCTCCACCACTATTCTATCTCCTTGTTTAAGCCCCTGCGTCACCACATAGGAATGACCAGGTGTGTTGGAATTTACCTGGATGGCGGTTGAGTGGATCGTGCTGTCCCTGGCAGTAACATAAGCAAAAAGTTTTCCCTGTATTTGGTAGGTTGCGCTTTGTGGCACCAGCAAAGCATCATCCACTGTTTGGGGAATTCGAACCATGGCACTGCTTCCGCTTCGTATTAATCCTGTTGGATTGCTAAAAGTTGCTCTAAAGGCTACAGAACCAGTAGCTGCATTTACCAGTCCACCAATGGTTTCAATTCGTCCCTTTTGATCATATGGAATCCCATTGGAAAGTAACAGGGTTACCGGTGGTAAAGAGGCCAATTTCTCCTCCAGTGTTTTGCCTTTCGTATTTGTTAAAAAGTCCAGTTGCTGTTTTTCATTGATGGAAAAATATGCGTAGATATTTTGGATATTGGAAACTGTTGTTAAGGGTTGTACAGTAGCGCTGCTTACCAAGCTTCCGATTTTGAAAGGAATTATTCCTATCACTCCATCAGCAGGGCTATAAATAGTAGCATAGCTTAAATTAGTTTGTGCATTGATCAATGCAGCATTTGCCTGTGCCAACGCTGCTTGTTTGGATTGCAGGGTATATTCGGCGGATTGCAGTTCATAGCCACTCACAATATTTTTTTCAACTAAGGGCCTTACTTTGTTTACCTCCATTTGTGCAGCATTCAAATCAGCCTGGGCGATTTTTATATTGGCTTCCGCTGTTCTCACGCCCTGTTCATAAAGAGGCGCACTGATACGAAAAAGAAGCTGGCCCTTTTTCACAACTGATCCTTCATCAACATAAATGCCTTTTACATAACCATCAATTTGAGGCCGGATCTCAACATTCTGCTGTCCCTGAATTGTAGCAGGAAAATTAGAATATATAACTGTTGCTCTCGGGGCAACTATAATTACACCATAAAGTTTATTCCCTGAAGAAAGAGCGGCAGCAGCATTTTCTTTTTTACTGCTACAGGAAGCTAATAAACAAGACCCTATCGCAAAAAGTATCCAGTATTTCATTATCCATGTATTTGATTATGAGTGCAAACCTACTCAGCAAAACAGCGTTGAATATTTGTTCATCGTTGAACAGGCAAAAACTATCGGCTGAAAGAGAAGGAAGATGCGCGTCGCTTAATGAAAATGTTGCAATAATTTAAAAACCCCTCACCGATACTTCCTGCCTTTTTAACGACAATGCGGATCAAAAAATAATTTCCCAACGCAATTTTATGTGTGACTAAGAATGGTATTATTAATAAAAAAGCCTGCCTGGCTGTATTTTTGCCCGGTATTTCAATGGCAGCAATAGACAACAGCATTGTAAAAAAAGCAAATAAAAATAGTATCCCAATTTTCTTAACAATCAAAACATCAAAACAATGTCGAAAACAATTGCAGCAAAACTTGTGGAAATATTAGAACATGCAGGTGTCAGGCATATTCATGGTGTTGTGGGCGATTCGCTCAATGGAATTACAGATGAAGTACGTAAATCAACAAAAATTAAATGGATACATTACCGCCACGAAGAAGCAGCCGCTTTTGCTGCGGGGGCTGAAGCCCAGCTAACAGGAAAACTCGCTGTTTGCGCAGGCAGTTGCGGCCCAGGGAATATGCACCTGATCAATGGGCTATATGATGCTCATCGCAGCAATGCACCCGTGTTGGCCATTGCCGCTCAAATTCCCAGCGAACAAATAGGCAGTAGTTATTTCCAGGAAACCCGCCCTGAATCATTGTTTCGGGAGTGCAGTTATTACTGTGAAACCATTTCATCATCACGACAAATGCCCCGTGTTTTACAAATTGCCATGCAGCATGCGGTTGCATTAAATGGTGTTGCCGTTATAAGTTTATCAGGCGATGTGGCAATGCAAAATATAGAGCATGATGAACTGCAACATCCTTTATTTTTAAATCATCCGGACATTCGCCCATCTGATGCCGACCTGCAACAATTGGCTTCGTTCATCAATCAATTTAAAAGAATAACATTACTTTGCGGGGCCGGTTGTGCAGGTGCACACGATGCTTTGCTTCTATTGGCTGAAAAAATTTCATTTCCGATAGTTCATGCACTTAGAGGAAAAGAACACGTGCAATATGACAATCCCTACGATGTAGGCATGACGGGGCTTATCGGCATTGCGTCAGGCAATCAAGCTATTCAGGAAAGCGACCTGTTGCTGATGCTTGGCACTGATTTTCCATATAAAGAATGGTATCCATCTAATTCTAAAATTGTACAAATAGACATTCGTCCTGAACGGTTGGGAAGAAGATGCAAACTTGATCTGGGGCTTGTTGGAGATGTGAAGGAGACTATAAATGCTTTAATACCATTGTTAAAGCAAAAAACTGATAACTCCTTTTTAGAAAGATGTCAGGCCCGGTATAAAGACAATAAAAAAAATCTGGATGCTCACGCAAAAGGTGAAACAGGCAGATTGATTCATCCGGAATATCTTACAAAAGTGATTAGCGGGCTGGCCGATGCTGATGCTGTTTTTACTGCAGATGTGGGTACGCCATCTGTTTGGGCCGCAAGATACCTGGACATGAAAGCAGGAAGAAGATTGATAGGGTCTTTCAACCATGGTTCTATGGCAAGCGCCATGCCCCAGGCCATTGGCGCACAATTGGCTTTCCCCGGGAGGCAGGTTATTTCACTCTCCGGTGATGGTGGTTTTGCTATGATGATGGGCGACATCCTGACTATATATCAATATAATTTACCCATCAAGATTGTGGTGTACAATAATGGCTCGCTTGGTTTTGTAGCAATGGAAATGAAGGTAATTGGCATGCCTCCCTTTGGTACCGGCTTAAAGAACCCCAACTTTGCAAAAATGGCTGATGCCATCGGTATCATGGGTATCCGTGTAGAAAACTCAGAAGATATACCAACGGCAATAGAAAAAGCATTGGTACATGATGGCCCGGTTTTGATAGATGTACTAACAAACCCAACCGAACTGGCTATGCCACCAAAAATAAATATTGAACAAGTAAAAGGATTCGGAATTTATATGATAAGACAAACTTTGTTGGGTGACGGCCCTGAAGTATGGGATACACTTAACTCAAATTTTTTAAAATGAATAACCCTGTATTGCCAGGCAAGACGTTCAAAGTGTACAACGGCGCACGGGTTTTTATTTACATGGTAGAATGCGTAATTGGCATCTGTATTTGTTATACGATGTATACATATTTTCCGCAACATCAATTTTTTTGGAGCATGGTCTCAGTGGTATTGGTCATTGCACCGGACGGTAAAAACTCAAACCAATTGGCATTTGACAGGATGAAAGCAAATATCCTGGGTTCATCAATAGGATTATTATTGTTCCTGGTGCATCATCCCAACTTATTTTTGATCTGCATTGGTGTTACGCTGACAATCGTTACCGGAACATTTTTAAAACTCAACACAGCCATGCGTTCATCACTTTCCTCGTTAGTGATTGTAATGATACACGAAGAACAACAGAACAGCACCTGGCACATAGCATTTGAACGAATGGGATGTGTAATGTTTGGTTGTATAGCAGGCCTTTTGATCACGATTACGTTTAATTCTTTCAGTAATTTAAAAAACAAAGCGATAAAGACAAGGAATAAGCCAATGCGATCAGATGAAATTAAATAAATCAAAAATATTAGGGGACTAATAAATAACTAAAGTCGTGACAAATGCAACAGCATTCGATTTACTTCGGGACTCCAGGAAAAATAAAGGGACTGGCTTTACCAGGGAAGAACGTGACCGTTACGGTCTCAACGGTTTATTGCCTGGTGCCATTGATGAACGATCCAGCAAAGTTTAAGCCCTGGTATATACGCCGGCAGTTGGAGAAGCCTGCCAGACATTCGGCCATATCATCAGGAGACCGGGCGGTATTTATATTTCCATTAAGAATAAAAAAAATATTAAACCCATCCTGCAAAACTGGTCAGAAAAGATGTGCGTTTTGAATGCTTTATTCGATTATCTTAATTCACAAGATTATTTTTTTGCTTACCTGGCTGATATAAACCTACGCTGCCAAACAGAGTAAAATATTTGCTCATCGTTCAACAGGCAAAAACTGCCGGCTGAAAGGAAGGGAAATGTATGCATTGCCGGATAGAGACGTTACTGAAATTTAGAAAGGACTCACTGATACTTATTTAAACCGCAGTATCCTGCAGTATACTACGAAGAGCGGGGCCGATGCTAAAAATTTAAGGGGGTGTTTACTTTCTTAGAAAACTTTTAAGGTCTGATCAGTTTATCAAACCGAAACTTCCATTCCTTCTTTGGCAAATATTGAATTGGGAAAAACTTCCTGGCAGGCCTTCTCCATGGAGTCAAGAAAATCATCATTGTGGTCTGGATCATGATGCGTAATAATAAGCTTTTTCACATTAGCCCGGATAGCTACTTCAGCAGCCTGTTCCCAAGAGCTATGCCCCCAACCCCTGTATTTTTTGTACTCATCCGCAGTATACTGTCCATCGTGAATCAGTAAATCAGCATCCTTAGTAAGGTTTACAATATTTTCATCTATTCCGTCTATATGTTCAACATCAGTACATACAACAATGGATGCTGACTCGTCTCCGATGCGGAAACCGTAAGAACCACCCATGTACTTATGATGTTGGGGAGTAGCTGTTACAGTTGACCCGTAAAAAGTTTCCTTATCTCCATAAGTTAAAAACTCAAATGCTGCTCCCATATTATCAAGACCTACCGGAAAATATTCCTTTTGCATTTGCACACAAAAGATGTCTTTTAAATTTTTTATTTTTCTTTGTTTACCCATTGCCAGTATTCCAATTTTTTGATTTGGGTTATAAGCCGGCGCAAAAAAAGGAAATCCCTGTATGTGATCCCAATGAAAATGAGAAAATAAAATATTGATTACATTTTGCTTTAGCCCCATATTTATTATTTCCTTTCCCAAATTCCGAATGCCGGTTCCTGCATCAATTATTACAATTCTATTGACATCTTCGCGGTGTATCCGAAAACAGGTCGTATTTCCGCCATATTTCTGAAATTCTTTACCACATATTGGTACGGAACCACGTACTCCGTAAAACTTAATTTTCATGTTTCAAATATTTATCACATTTCCTGATGGTATCAGACCTTGGGCAACGATTCCGTTTGGTCGCTGGTTTTTATTTTTTTTATACTTTGCCTGGTAAACTTTACAACGGATCTTTATCCGTCATACAGGCATATGTTGACCATGGCATCAGGGAATTAAGTTCGCCAGGTGCTGCTTTATAAATGGTACTACTATCCCTGTAAGACTTGAACTTATTTGATGAAGGCTGCTTCCGTCCATGTTCCGGGGCCACTTTCATCAGGCGTAAGACTGGCCGAATGCACAAAGCCGCCAGTTTCCAAAACCTCCATTCGAAATATGTATTGAAAATTATATCTATCACCCGCATAAAACGACTATGCTCAATAACCGGATGAAATTGCTTTTGCTTCAAAAGCCTGAGGTCATTCTCAATTGTTATAAGCGCGAGGTTAATTACCGCGATAATAGTGATCAGTATATACATGGCAACAATTTTTATTTACTGTTACAAAGCTATTTTGGCACGATGCCTTGCTGTTTTAATCCGGTTAACAGGCGCTTCTTCTGAAATCAGATTTTGCAATTTCAACTCCTTCCAAAAATCACCGGGGATTTTTACTTTCATTGATTCCACATCTGCAGTTATTTGTTGCGCTGTTCTTGCACCACAAAGAACCGCAACAGCTATATCCGGCATAGCCGCAAATTGCAAAGCAGCCGTTCTTAGATCTACGCCATGGGCGTTGGCTATAGCAGCCAAACGATTTCTCTTCGCAATAAATTCTGCAGGCATTTCGTGACCATAATTATAACGGTCACTTCCGGAGATAAATCCGGCATTCAATGCGGAGCCCATTACAAGCTGTATATTTTTTTTTCTTACTTCCGGGAAAATATTTTCTAATGCATATTCATGATCAATTAATGAATATTGTGAAGCCAGCAAAAAGATATCAGGATCGGCTGCTTCCATCGCAGCCAGTATAGGTTCAGGCCTGTTTACACCAAGCCCCCAGGCTTTGATCGAACCTTTTTCACGCATGCGGGTAAGTTCTGGAAAAGCGCCTTGTTTGGCTATCTCAAAATGTTCCAGCCACTTCCCGTTCAGGTATTTATTGTCGGGTGATAAGTCGTGAACGAAAACGATATCCAGGCTATCTATACCGAGGCGCTGAAGGCTGTCTTCAATAGAACGTCGTACGGCAGCAGCAGAATAATCAAACTCAACCATGTTAGGTGAACCAGCTAATGGAAAAAGATTTGATTGAATTGCTTTTTTTGATGCCTTCAACAGTTTGCCAACCTTTGATGAAATTACATACTCGCTTCTGTTTTGATTATGCAGGAACCGTCCAAAGCGGCGTTCAGCCAAACCTAATCCATACCAGGGGGAAACATCGTAATAGCGAACACCGGCATTCCAGGCAGCCTCTAATGTTTGCTGCGCTTCGGTATCTGTAACAGCCGTGAATTCATTACCAATTGGCACGCCACCAAGGCCAAAATTGTAAGGAAGCCGGTAATGGTTGGAAGTTGTTGTAACTATTTTTTCCTGTTTCATAATATTGAGTTTAAGTGTCAGATTTAATGTTTAATTGAGGAGCTTTTCCAAAAAATAGAGATTTGCAATCCGGGAGTTTTAATGCATAGGAAATGTCCTGTTTTTTGTATTAATTGGTGATAAATATTTATACTAAAACCCCAAATTCGCCGGATTGAAACTCCTTTATTGACTGTGCGATCTCATCCTCTGTGTTCATTACTACCGGCGCTATCGCGGTGGGCTACGCTTCCATGCTAAGCAATAGTTACTGTTTCAAAACCCTTGGGCGGATGTACATCCACGCCGCGGACATGCTCCGATGGGCCAAAATCAAATGCCGGATTAAAGTCCAGCAATAAAAATGGGCTGAATCTCTGTTGCGAAATATTTGGTCCCGGTACGTAATGATATACACGGAAGCCATCACATACCATGCCCGGTTTGGCAGGCCTTGCTATTATTTTTTCTATTTCTTTTTCATTTTGCTTCATTTTAAATTGTACAAAATAAGGATGCGTTAAATAATCTTAATTATTGCTTTATAATTTTGATTTGCAGGCAAAGCTATTTCAGGCTTTATGTACTTCTGTTTTCGTATCGGCGATTCGGCATGAACTATCGGCAGAAGGCAATCATGCTATTCACACAGCAAATTGTAAACGGAGAATAGCCGGGAAGAATGCTATTGGAATAATAACACTATATGATCAGGCCGGGTTATAAGAAGAGGTTGTTAATTTCTTTGAAGAGGTTGATGCAGGTTTTGCATAACAATATTACCTGGCAAACTGAACGATTTATATACGTCACGGGCCGTGTGCTGCATAATTTAATTATAAAATTAATGTATGCCCGCCAGGTATTCTCTTGCCCCCCGAAAAACCCGGAAGCAAATTTTATTGACCGTCATTATTTTTTCCTGAACGTTGGTATTTTCTTTTTCAACACAGGCATTATTTTCAATATAGTCAAGGTATGGATCCAGCTTTTCTGTAAGCCCCAAAAATGAGACGGAGGTTTTCATGTTGTGTGCAATCTGCGCAACTTCAGTGTAATTTTTTTTATCGAATGCATCCTCCAGGGCTTTCAGCTCATGGGGCACCTGCTGAAGAAATTGTTCAATTATACTTACTTCGAATACAGCGTTGCCACCGGATAGTTCTTTGAGATAACGGAGATCCAGCACTTTGTCAATGTATCCGGAAAAGTTAGCATTTTCATTTCCCTGTCCCGCCGTGCCACTGTTTGTTTTCAGTAAATTATTGATGATTTTAAATAACTCATTCTCACGGATGGGCTTTGGAATATATTCATTCATACAATAGCTTAAACATTTCTCTCTTTCGCCTGCCATGGCATGTGCTGTCATTGCAATAATAGGGATATCACTCTTCAATTCATTTCTTATTTTCATAGTGGCTGTATAGCCATCCATTTGTGGCATCTGGATATCCATCAGTAAGAGGCTGTATTTTTTTTGTTTCAATGCTTCAATGGCTTCTTCTCCATTATTTACAATGTCAAAATCAAGGTTCCAGTCATCCAGTAAATATTTCATCAGGCTTTGGTTCATGGCATTATCCTCTGCCACCAAAATTTTTATATTGCTTTTGTTTAATTGTATTTCATTATTAGTCAAAATTTTGAAATCACCCTGCTCCGTTAATTCTTTTGAGATTGTGTAAGGAATTGTAAAAAAAAATTCAGTTCCTTCATTTTGTACACTGCTTACACGAATAGTGCCGTTTTGTAATTCCACCAATTGTTTTACAATAGACAATCCAAGGCCCGTGCCGCCATATTTACGGGTAGTATCTTCATCGCCTTGCTGAAATCGTTCAAAGATGCTGTCTATTTTATTGGGCGGGATGCCGATGCCGGTATCTTTTACAGAAAAAGAGATATTAATGGAATCCCCTTCTCTCTCTACGGTCGTTATACTTATTTTAATACCTCCGCTATTCGTAAACTTTATGGAGTTATTCACCAGGTTAACGATAATCTGGGTTAAACGAACCGCGTCTCCTTTTAGCACGTCCGGTATTGACTTTTCAACATCTGCAGTAAGCCTTAGGCTTTTTAGTTGGACCCTTGCAGAGAACATGGTTTCCACAGAATGCAGGAGTCCCCTCAGACTAAAGGGGTTCGATTCAATCCGCATCATGCCGGCTTCTACTTTAGAAAAGTCAAGTATATCATTAATAATTGCCAAAAGGCTTTCACCCGAATTTTGGATGGAGTTTACAAACTTCTTTGATTTTTCATTTAATGATTCTTTCAGCAACAAATTTGTAAACCCCAGAATAGCATTCATGGGAGTTCTGATTTCATGGCTCATATTAGCCATAAAGTTTTCTTTCATTATCCCGGCCTGTCTTACTTTTTTTTCCGATTCGTTTAATTGATCAAACAGTTGCTGTTGATGCTCCATCCGGTGGGTAATATACCAAAAAGTAAATATACATGCCAACGCGGCGATAATAGCCAGGATAATTCCCAACTCTTTGGCATTGTGCCCGCTCCTGTCAGCGTCAATAGTCAATTGCGTAAGATATTTTTGTTGTGGGATGGTCAAAGAATCTATAACATTCACAATTTCCCCCATTACGTAGTTTTTGCGGCTTTTGTACATTTCTTCAGCTGCAGGCTGGCCTTTCGTAAAAAGGGCAGCAAGAATATTTTCGCTAAACTCCAGCTTATCTTCTATTAACGAATTCAAATGTTGTATAAGTCCTTTGGTATTTTCGGTTTGCAAAAGGGGATTTAATCTGGAAAGCAACTCCCTGACATTTTTCTCTTTTTGCCGTATACCGTCAAGATAGCTGGAATCCTCACTAATAACTGTTCGGTGTATCTGGCTTTCAATGTAAAGCAAATCTGTTTGCAATTTTTGAGTCTCCCCGATTATCTGAAATTCGGTGATCAGTGATTCATTACCGAGTATGAGCTTATGTATATTTCTATTAGAATTATACTGAAGATATACGACCAGGATAATAGTGATTATAAAAACACCAAAAAGATAGAGCATGAATCTCTTGTTGCGCATAAGCCTGGTTTTATGGTCGTTCTTTTTTTTGACGTGTGTTACTGCGTTTAACAGGTCTGTTTATATATTTAAAGTACTGCCTGAAAAGTGTAAAAATAGAAACTGTTGTCAGTAATATTAAAAGAGCGGTAATAATTTTCAGTCCCTGGTGTTCCATTTCATAGAGCGATAAATAAGTGAGCAATATAATTGCCAGTATGTTCAGTATAAATAATATGGTAAATGTTGTTTTCATAGATAAAAAGGGCCGCATGGACATGCAGCCCGTTAACCAAAACTAACTGCTTATGAGAAAAAGCTGATATATTTATTTCCTAATTGATTGTTTTTGTTTTTGAATCCTTTATTACCTTTTATCATGTAGTAAAGATAGTATTGCTAACATCCTTTTTCGCTTCCAGGCACGACCAACAGGCAAAAACTGTCGGCGAAAAAGAATGACCTGTTGTTTCCGTTATGCCCTGGCTATTGTATACTCCCCGGTATGCAAGGATTCATACAACTGGTGTAATATCCAACTGACTTGTTTACGTATTGGTACTCGTTTTTGCTAAACCGGGCAAACTGGCAAATAAAGGTGTCGCATTAAAGTATATTCAGCCGTTTATTCAATGAGCTTCTGTAAGCGTCTGCAACGGGAACAGGCTTACTGTTGATAACAATAACCCCCTCTTCAATTTTTTCTATTTTATTAAGGGCCACAATGTAGGAACGGTGTACACGCAGGAATTTATTAGGTGGTAATTTTTCTTCTACAGTTTTAAGAGTAGTATGTATGGCATGAAATTTTTGCTGGGTAAATACTTTTACATAGTCACCCATTGCTTCCATGAAATGGATGTCTTCAATCAGCAATCGCTTTAGAATTCCATTATCCCTGATAAAAACAAATTCTTTTTCTTCGATCGAAACCTCCAGTTTATTACTATTGTAAATCTCCTGGGCCCTGTCCACCGCTTGCAAAAAACGTGGTGTCGTCACGGGCTTTACAATATAATCCGCCACGTTCAATTCAAACGCATCCACTGCATATTCCCTTTTGGAGGTGGTAAAAATAATGATGGGCCTTTTATCCCCGAGATGACGGGTTAGCTCAAGCCCGGTCATATCGGGCATCTCAATATCCAGGAATAATACATCTGCCGTCAGTGATTGCATGAGATTATAAGCTTCCATTGCGTTCGAACATTCCCCCACCACATGTAAGTCCTCAACCTGTGAGGAAAGTTGCTTCATGGCAATGCGTGCCATTTTATTATCATCAATAATAAGGCAATCCATATGTTAAATTTAACACTTTTTGATGAAAATGTCTTGGATACGAAATGCGCAATGGATACAATGATAATCAAAAAAGACTTAGCGATTTTGACAGGTATACTACCCATTTCAATCTCTATGGGCAATGATTCCCTATCTAATTACATAGCATTTCATTTCACCCAGGATACATCTATTATGATATCCCCTAAAAGATAACGGCTTAAAAATCTGGCCGTTGTATCATTTTTAAAACCCATTCCACGAAGCTGATCCTCCACAATGGAAAAATCCAACAGTGTACTATCTTCAACCAATATATCGACATCCATTGCAGGTCGTACTTCAATTGCTTGACGATCTGCATACAAGGACACTGTTGGACCACCGACAAACACAACTTTGTCCTTTAATTCACCGAGTGCGTCATACACTTCCTTAATCCGTGCTATGTTAAGCTGGTTATTTTTCATTTATCATTTCTCTGAGTTCTGGTACCGCGACTTTAAATTCCCTGGTTCTGCCGACTCTGATAACATCGATCGAAGCTAACATTTTATAAAGTTTGTCATCCTGTCCCTATGCCCATTCTGTTTCAGTTGTTATTGTCCTGATTGTGGTATGGTTTGATGCAAACGACAATCTGGACACCATCAGGGCAAAAGCAAAAGGAAAAATACATTCGGTTTACCCGGTAGCCGAGGGCCGGCTGGACAAGTTGTTGGGAATTGTGTCTGTGAAGGATCTGTTTCCTGAAAAGTTTTTAAATAATGAGTTTAACTTAAAGAATTTTATTAAATGACCGCTCTACCCCGATGAAAATACACCGGCCTATATGGTGTTGGAAAAATTCAGGCATCAGAAAATTCATTATGCAATGGTAATGGATGAATATGGGACCTTCCAGGGGTATGATTGCCATGCATGATATTGTGGATGCCGCCCCGGTAGGTGACGCTACAGAATACAACCAGGATGAATACCAGATTGTGCAAAGGGATAGTCATTCATGGTTGATTGACGGGCAATATTCTTATTATGAGTTCCGGAATTATTTTGGTCTGACAGAGGATGAATCTCTTGAAGGTGATTTTAACACTGTTGCTGGTTTTTTAATTCACCTTTTGCACCATATACAATTTCCGGTGAAAAGGTAAAATGGAATCAATATGAATTTGAAATCATTGATATGAATGAAAGAAGAATTGACAAAATTCTTATTAGCAGGAATAAATAGCCCATTGTAGCAATCTGGCTTATTCTGCGGTCAAAAAAGCCCGGCACCAAAATTTCTCCAAAATCTAATCTTAGCTTAGAGCAAAATCCCGGGTTCATGAAATTACTGGTCATAGAAGACGAAGCCAGCTTACTGAAGAGCATCATTGAATTTTTCACACAGGAAGACTTCTTATGTGAAACGGCCACTTCATTCAATGAAGGAATTAAAAAAGCAGAGGACTTTCAGTATGATTGCATTATCCTGGACATTAATCTACCCGGAGGCAGTGGCCTGAAAATACTCGAATACCTGCGGCAGCACAAGAAAAATGATGGCGTCATCATTATATCTGCCAGGGATTCACTGGATGATAAAATTGCAGGGCTTAACCTGGGGGCAGATGACTATTTAACCAAGCCCTTTCATCTTTCTGAACTCAATGCAAGGGTTAAGGCACTCATACGCAGAAAGTATACCGGCGGCATTGATACACTTGAAATCGGCACCCTTCATGTCAATTTATTGTCGAGAAGCGTTACGTGTGGTGATCAGCAAATTTCACTGACTAAAAGTGAATATGACCTGCTGGTATTCCTCCTGAATAATAAAGAACGGGTGGTTGGCAAGCAAGCCATTGCAGAGCATATTTATGGAGACCAGGCCGATAATTTGCCGTCATTTGATTTTGTGTATTCGCAAATTAAAAACCTGAAAAGAAAATTAAAAGACAAAGCCTGCGAAGACGTTATACAAACTGTGTATGGACTTGGGTATAAGCTATCATTATGAGCAAGTCATTATTACAAAGAAATACGCGCTATTTATTGACCTGGCTTCCGGTTGTGTTACTGGTATGTTCCGTTGCTTTTTACGTATTGCTGCGAATGCAAGCCCATCATATGCAGGAGAAACAATTGCTCCTGAAACAACGCAATGTATGGACTGCATTTGTCAGCAAAGGCGGCAATATAGAAAAACATATTCCTGGTGAATATGATATTGACAGACCCGGCAGCAATAGTTTTATTAAACTGGATGAGCCACGGGATACTTCAATTTATTACGCCGACAAACAGAAATCGCTTCCCTTTCAAATACTGACAGGTGCCTTTACGTGGAACAACAAGAACTACCAGGTAACAACCTATGTATCATCAACTGAAATTTCACACCTGATCATAAAAGTATTTGTGGCAGAATTTGTTATTTTGATTTTGCTGCTTATTGCAATTGTCTTTCTTAACAGAAAAAGTTCAGGATTTTTATGGGGGCCTTTTCTCTCCTCGGTCAATAAATTGCAGCAATATGATATTAAAAAAAACCAGGAAATTGAATTGTCCAAAGAAACTGGAACTACTGAATTTGACCAATTGAATAAAACGGCCACAGGGCTCATTCAACATTCAAATGCTGCTTACCGGCAGCAAAAAGAATTTGTAGAAAACGCCTCTCATGAGATACAAACACCTTTGGCCATCATACGGTCAAAACTTGAACTGTTGATTAGTGAGCCAAATCTAACGGAGCGGCAAGCTTCATTACTAAGTGACATTACGGATGCCAATGAACGCCTTAGCCAGATGAACCGTACCTTATTATTATTGGCGAAAATTGAAAACAACCAGTTTCCGGAAACAGCGGCTGTCAACATCTCCACGCTGGTGAATGGGGTTATTGATACATTTAAAAATCATTATGATAATTTTCCTGAACTGACTACCGGTATTGAAGAAAATGTAATGGTAAGCGCTAACAGGTCACTGATTGAAATTTTAGTGTCTAATCTTATTAAGAATGGGGTGGTTCACAATATTCCCGGTGGGAAGATTACCATTAGCTTGTCTCCCTTGCAGCTTGCTATTGTTAATACGGGAACCCCGATTAATGTAAAACCGGGTGAATTATTTGACCGGTTTAGAAAAGGAGATCATGATACAAAGACAACTGGTTTGGGACTTGCCATCGTAAGTCAAATCTGCAATTTATATCATTATTCCATCAGCTACCAGTACGAAAATGGTCTGCATACGGTAATCGTAACTTTCGCTTAAGACAGCTGCCAGAATTTCTCCAAAATCATAGTATAGCTTTGAAAAGCATTAAATCAACTGAGATGCTTTTGCAAATGTTAAAACCATTATTTTTTTTGATTGCCTTTCTTTTTCTGACTGTCATTTGTGCGCAGGCACAAGCGGATTCATTGGTGCATATAACGGATGTGCTGCGAATGGCAGAAGAACGCTATCACCTGCTAAAATCAAAAAAACTGGAAGGGGATGCGGCGGTTAAAAATATTGATGTAGCCAAATATAGCCGGATGCCTACCATTGACGCCAGCTACCAGGCCGGTTTGGGTACTGCTAATAATCTCACCGGCATATTCTATCCCAACGGGATTTTGCCCATGACAGGGCCACCATCTACCAGTAATAATTTTTCCCCGGCCGCCGGCAGTGCCGCCAGCGTATTATTAAACTGGCAGGCAATTACTTTCGGGCAAAGGGATGCGCAAATCAATGTTTCCAGGATTGAGGCCAATGCAAAGAAATCAGAATGGCTGCAGCTATTGTTTTCCTATAAAATAAATGTTATCAGTACCTACCTGGATGTAATATTAGCAACTGAAAAAATCAGCATTCACCGGCAAAATATTGAAAGGGTCAATGCCAATTTAAAACAAAGCCGGGTGTTGGCAAATACAGGTATTAAACCGGGAGTAGATACTGCGTTGTTTTTATCTGAATTATCAAAAGCAAAAATTGAATTACTGAATGCGCAGCAGCAGCAAAAAATAGCACAATTACAATTGGGGCAATTAATGGTAACCGATGTTTTACCGTTGCCTGCGGATACTGCTTTCTTAAATAGTTTGCCTGCATATGTTTCTGCTGCTGATACTTCATTTGCTACGGCCCCGGTTATCCAATCTGGCAAGGGCCAGCTTTTAGTCAGCCAGTCCAAAGAAGCAGTATTAAAGAAATCATTCCTTCCAAAACTCAATGTTTGGGGTACTGGTTTCGCCCGTGGTTCAGGTTTCCAGGCCGATGGAAGTATTAAAACATGGGATGGCCTGGGTTTAAACCGGTTTAATTATGGAGCAGGCGTACAACTTGTTTTTCCTATTATGAAATATGGCGAAGTAAAAAGACAACTGGTACAACAAAATTTATTGTCGAAAGCTGCTGAAGAGCGGATAGAAGAAAATAAACAAATACTCTTAACCCAGCAAAGTATTGCTAACACTACCATTACTAACAGCCTGGCGGTTGCAGCCGAAACCAGGCAACAGCTAACCTCAGCAGCATATGCTTTTAAATCAATGCAGATAAGGTACAATACGGGACTCGTTAATTTTTCAGATTTAATACAGGCGCAGTACAATTTATTAAAAGCTGAATTAGACATAAGAGTAGCTTATTGGGACGCCTGGAAAGCTTTGTTGCTGCAAACCGCTGTGAAGGGTGATGAAAACTTATTTTTAAATGCAATCAGGTAATAGCAATGCTTAAACTCATACAATTTGCTCTTCGCAGACCCCTTACCATCATCGTCCTGGTTTTGGGGGTAGTTCTTTTTTCGGTATTGGCTATACGCAAATCACCCATCGATATTTTCCCTTCCATTAATACACCTACTATTTATGTTGCACAAACCTATGGCGGATTATCACCCCAGCAAATGGAGGGTTTCATTACTTCGTATTATGAATATCACTTTTTATACATTACCGGCATAAAGGCGGTTGAGAGCAAATCCATACAGGGACTTGCTTTAATAAAATTGCAGTTCCATGACGGTACGGATATGGCCAACGCTATGGCGGAAACAATTTCTTATGTAAACCGCGCCCGCTCCTTTATGCCTCCCGGCACAGTCCCTCCATTTGTAATGCGCTACGATGCAGGTTCTGTGCCCATGGGCCAGTTGGTCTTCAGCAGCGAAGGTCGTTCTTTAAATGAAATCCAGGACCTGGCGTTGTTTAAAGTAAGGCCCATGTTTGCTGCATTGCAGGGTGTTTCAGCACCACCTCCTTTTGGCGGCAATCAAAGAACAATCCTTATTAAAGCTGACCCTGAAAGATTAAGAAGCTATAACATTACTGCTGATGAAGTAGTAATGGCCATTGCCAGGAACAACCCCATTCTTCCCGCAGGAAATATCCGTGTGGGTGACAAAGCTGTTATTACCCCATCTAACAGCGTTGCAGATAATTTTAAGGAATTGGAAAATGTAACTATAAAAAATATGGATGGTGTATCGGTTTTGGTGAGAGACCTGGCTACGGTTGACAATGGGGCCGATGTTACAACCGGCTATGCACTTATCAATGGCAAGCGTTCTGTTTATATTCCGGTAACCAAAAGAGCTGACGCAT
>Ga0193753_10000704_pt1 | contig 31623 bp, 31 predicted proteins | sample H1c2metaG_FD_144925 | JGI IMG/M metagenome (GOLD analysis project Ga0193753, IMG submission 144925) | Soil microbial communities from a riparian zone of the East river system, Colorado, United States - H1c2 | ecosystem: Environmental > Terrestrial > Soil > Riparian zone | place: USA: East...
ACACGTTTCTCGTCCACGTGGTCGCCCGCGTGGACGAGAAACGTGTATTCGCTCTTCGCGGCCGCCGCCCTCAAGTACGACGCCATCACGGCCGCACCGCCCGCCGGTCGCATGCTGACCGTCTTCGGCGAGAGCTGGCCGTGAAAGTCGTTCCAGCCGAGGATCTTGACCGGCAGCTCGCGCTCGCGTGGCATCTCGTAGCGGCGCCAGTGCACCGGCTTTGCGGCTTCGGCACGGAGCGCGAGCGAGTCGTGCTCGACGTCAGCGTGGCCTTGGCAGCTGTCAGCTGCTGGAATCACCGCCAGGGCCGCCCGCGTGGTCGGCGCCGAGTCGGTCGCATCCGTGCACGCCACGAGTGCCGCGGCACTCGCCACCAACGCAACCAGCCCAAAACGCGCGGATCCAGTTCGATCGCAATCGTTCGCAGGCATGAAGCACCTCATGAGCTGTTCGAGATGCGAAGAGGTAACCGCCAAGTTCGGCCGGCCAGTGTCGATCCGCGCACGTTTGCGCGACGCAGAGCCGAAACAAACCGACGCCAGCAGCTAATAACACTTTCAGTCTGCACCCGTGTTCGCGCACAAAAGCAGCGGGCGCGCAGCCGATAGCGTGTTAAGAGAAACCCACTTATGAAGTCATGCTTGCTGTGGTTGGCGCTGTGTATCGCGCTCAGTTCGCTGTGTTTTGGCTGCAAGAAGGATCCGAAGACAGTCGTCGGGGCCGTCGACAGTGCGGGATCACGTGCAGCGGACGACGGCGGCGCGAGTGGCGGCGGGGGAAAGCCGTCAGGAGCTGCGGGTCGAACGGGAACGACGACCGGCAGCGCCGGCAAGGATGCCGATGCTTCGACCGCTTCGACGGACGCAGGCAAGCCCGAGGAACCGAAGCCCGATGCGAGTTCGGAGCCGGCAGCGCCGACTTCGGGCAACCCGCCGTGTGATGTCGCTGAGGTCTTGAAGGCCCACTGCGTTCGCTGCCACGGCCGGACTCTGAAGCACGGTGCGCCGTTCACGCTGGTCGATGCCAAAGATTTTCAACGTGATCTCGGAGGCATCACGGTCGGTGAAGCCGTCGTGAAGCGGGTGCGCGACGCCGCCCGCCCGATGCCGCCGCCTCCAGCTGCAAAGCTCACGAACGACGAGGCTCGCATCCTCGAGTTTTGGGTCGAGAACGGTGCGAACGGGGAAAAGCCCGGCTGCTCCGTGGACGACGCGCCACCGCCCGTCACCACTCCGCCGGATGAAGGGGTCGTCACGCGGCCGGACGATGACGCCGGCACTGATCCGACGGACCCGAATGCTCCGATCGACGCCGGCTCTGAGCTGCCGGATGCGGGTCCCCCGCCCGAGGTCGAGCAGTCGGATTGGCCGATGTTCGGGTACGACCTCGGCAATTCACGCAACAATCAGCTCGAGTCGACGCTCTCGAAAGACAACGTCGGCAACTTGCGCGAGCTGTGGCGCTTCAACGGTCCATCGACCACGGCTGCGCCCGCGATCGTCGACGGCATCGTGTACCTGACCGGTTGGAATGGCCGCGTCTACGCGCTGCGGCTCGAAGACGGCTCGGCGGTGTGGACCGCGAGCCTGCCGGACTTGATCGACTCGTCGCCTACGGTGACGGATTCGCAAGTCTTCATCTCGGACGACAACGGCTCGGTCCACGCTCTCGGTCGCGCGTCCGGTGACGTGCAGTGGTCGCGCTCGGTCGACGGTCACGAGGAAGCGCACTTGTGGAGCTCCCCCGTGTTCATCCCGTCTGCGTCGCTCGTCGTCGTCGGGGTCGCTTCGGGTGAAGAGCAAGTCGTGAAGGCGCAGTTCACGTTCCGCGGCAGCGTCGTCGGGCTCGACGCCAACAGCGGCGAGATTCGCTGGCGCTTCGAGACGGCGAGTGCAGCTGCGGGCTCCGGTCCCGGCATCGGTTCGTGGGGCACGGCGGCTGTCGACGAGTCGCGCAAGCTCGTCTTCATCGGCACGGGCAACAACTACGCACCGCCGTCGGGCGAGTTTTCGGACTCGATGTTGGCGATCAACTACGAGAGCGGCGAGCTCGCATGGTCGCGGCAGTTCACCGAGGGCGACGTCTACACGGTTTACGGATCACAGGGTCCGGACTTCGATATCGGTTCGAGTGCGAACCTGTTCTCGGTCGATGGCAAAGACATCGTCGGCATCGGCGTAAAGAGCGGCAACTACTTCGCGCTCGACCGCGATAGCGGCGAGATCATCTGGCAGACGACAATCACGGCTGGTGCAGTGCTCGGTGGCGTGATCAGTGCGCCCGCGTACGCGGATGGTTTGATCTTCGTCGCGTCGAACCAGTTCGTCGCATCGAGCTCGACGCAAGTGGCGATCGACGCTCGTAACGGCGACATCGTCTGGCGGGAGTCGTACGGCGGTCTCACGTACGGCGGCGTCTCGTACGCGAATGGAGTCGTGTTCTCGGCTTCGGAGTCGGGCGCGATCTACGCGCGCGATGCGATGAGTGGCGCGGCGCTGTGGACCGACACCGCGCCGGATGGGCAGCCGATCGCTGGCAGTCCGACGGTCGCAAACGGGCGGCTGATCGTGCCCTGGGGCTACTCGTGGACTCTGCGTGAAGGCAACGCGGGACGCGGGGGCATGACGGTGTACGGTTTGTGAGTACTGCCGCGGTTGGCAACCCCGGCTAGGCCGCGGTACCGGCCGCGGGTTTAATCCCGCGGTTGCCAACACTGGCTAGACGCGCAAAGCTGCCGCCGCGGTGACCGTCCGAAGGAACAGGCGCGCTTGGTTGTTTGCGGCCGGATCCGCGGTGATCCACGTCGCTTTCATCGCCATTCTGTCGCGCGCGAAGCTCGAATCGCCGAAGTCTCTGCCGACCCAGATCGAGCTGAGCATCGTCTCCGAGCCCGCGCGTGGGACGGCCGAGTCCGAGCCGGAAGCTGCGCAAATCGTAGCCTCGAATGAGGCACCGCCGGCTGAGTCAGTTGCGCCTTCGAGCCCCTCGGTGACGACCCCACCGCCGCGTCGCAAGCGGAAGACCGAGGACGCACCCCCGCAGGAGCCGCCGCCCGCGAACCCGGCGGCGACGGAAGCAGCTCCGGCTCCGGCCGAGTCGACGGCGTCCGAGATGGCGATCAACGCGGAGGGTAACTCGCAGCCATCAGCAGCACCGCACACGACTTGGCAGCCCAAAAAGTTCAACTTGAGCGCGCAGCGTGCCGCGTCTTCGATGATCGACAGCCTCGAGATGCCGGCGCGTGCGTGTAACCCGCGCGCTCCTTCGAGCGACGCGGCCGCGTGTTCGCCGGAAGAACGCGCCGCCCGAATCAAGCGCGAGCTCGATCTGGGCTTGAGTCGGGCCGCGAACGCGCCGGCGTACAAGCAGAAGCGCGAGCCGCCCGAGTTGCACCGCCAAGGTGACGGCAGCTACCGTTATGACGGCCACGTCTTCACGGCGAAGATTCAAGACGACGGTCACGTCCAGTTCTTCGACGGCACGGCCGGCATCGACGGGCCCGCCAGCATCGGTCCCGGCATCGCAGGTCACTTCGATTTGAACGACGCGATCGAAGGCGGGATGGGCAAAGAGCTCTACACGTCGGAGAAGCGCTGGTTTCTCGAGCAGACCGCCGAGCTGCGCGACAAGCTGACAGCCTCAGCCCGCAATAAAGAGAGCATCGCAGCACGGCGCATGCTCGAGAGCGCGCTCGAACGCATTCTGACTGCGCGCGAGGCCCCAGCCCGTAAGCGCGAGCGCATTCTCGCACTTTGGGAAGACTGCGGCGACGACGCAGAGTCCGCCGACACGCGACGCGTCGTCGAAGTATTCGTGCGAACACGGATGCCCGACGGCAGCGAGCTCGGCTTCACGAAGCCCGAGCTCGAGCGTTTCAATCGCGGACGTACTGGTCCGCGCGCGTTCAATCCCTATCGCAGCTGAGAGCTGCTACTTCCAGTCGCCGTTCTTGCGTTGGATGTCGGTCCAGCTGCCCGTGCAGAGCAAGCAGTCGTCGCCGTAGAAGTACTTCTTGGCGCCCTGGTCGCCGTAGACCCAGAGCCGCAGCCACGCGATTGCGGGCGCGCGCTCGTCGCCCGCGTCGCCGAGTGGATAGAGGTGACCGGCAAACGATGGGGTTTCGTCGACTTTGAGCGTCGCCATCACGGTCGGCTGTTTGGACGACCGATTGTAGCAAGGCATCACGTAGCCTTCCTTCGTGACGAAGCCATCCGCGGTGGACGTCATGAGGAAGACCGGTCCGTTTGCGCGTTCCGCTGCGCCTTGGAGGCCGTGAAACGACACTGTTGCGATCACGTTGGGATGACTCGCCGTGTCGACGGCAGCGCCGCCACCGAGCGAGTAGCCGATCGTCACCGCGCGCTTGACGTCGAGCTTGCCCGCCATGTCGCCCGAATCGTTTTGCTTGATCAACCAGTCCAGACCCGCCGTCATGAGCGCAGCCGTGACGTTGCTGTTGTTGCTCGCGATCACGACGAATCCGTGTGACGCGAACGCATCGAGTAACCCGGGGTAGAGCGAAGGCGTGGTCGTGATGCCGTTCCCCCAAGTCGCGATCGGATGTTTGAAGCCGTTTTCGCCGAGGTTCGTCGGCCGGATCATCGTGTACATCCCATCCGGGCCGGTGCTGTTGATCGTCTGGGCGGTAAATGGGCCGTTCTTCGAGTAGTCGTCGACCGGCGGCAACGTCGAGCCGGGGGGCAACATCGAGCCGGTGCCGGCCATCGGCATGGCGGGCGCGCCGCTCGAAGGCATGGCCGTTCCCGAGCCCGCAGTGGCGCCGCCGCTGCCAGCTGCAGCAGGTCCGCCGCTTCCCGCTGCGGGTGAACCCGTGCCTGCGGCGGACGGCGGGTTCGTCGGTCCTGTGCCTGCCACGGGCGTCGTGGCACCAGCGGCGCCGCTGCGCGAACCTGCGGCTCCAACCGTTCCGCCGGGTGTGCCAGCCAGGGCCCCGCTGCTGCCAGCTGCATTGGCCCCAACCCCACCTGCGCTCGAGCCCGCTGTCGTGCCGATCGGATTCATGGCCGGCGCTTCGGTGTCGGCGCCGCACGCGGCCGCGACGATCAGAAACGCGAACGCTCCGCAGCGGAGTGACACAACTTCGCTTCGTGAAACTAAAGAACGTCTTTTGCGCAGATGTTGCATTGCTCAGCAGCTAACATCGAGCTGCCGTGCGAAGCGTTCGGGATCCCGCACACGAACATCAGATCTCGGCGGACTCGATGCGACGGTCGCGTGCGTAGCGCGTCGGCGAGACCCCGTAACTACGTCTGAATTCGGTGGCGAAGTGGCTCGAGCTGCAGAAGCCCAGCCGGTTCGAGATCTCTGCGACATCGCGGTCGGCTGCGCGCAGGAGCTCCGCGCCGCGGGCGAGGCGTCGATCGAGCACGTACCGGTACGGCGACTTACTGAACGTGCGTTTGAACAGGGTCGAGAACTGGCGATTGCGCAAGCCGCACAGCGCGGCGAGCTCGTCGACGTGCAGGTCTTCCTGCAGACGATCTTCGATGTAGCGGCGGAGCCGGCGCTGGTGGCCGTCGGACAGGACGCCCCGCACGGGCGCGTGCATGCGCGTCGGCGGCAAGCGATCGAGCGCGTACGAGAGAAACGCGAGCGACAGCGAGTCTGCGAAGAGCGTTCCGGTCTCGGATCCGTTCGCTGCTTCGCGGCACATTGCGAGCGCGAGATCTCGGATCATCGGATCGGCAGCCATCGGCGGCTGAAACGCCGGGCGAATCGGTGCGCCGTGCTGCAGCAAACGTTCGCGCCACGTGTCCTGCAATCGCACTGCGACGAGCTTGGCAGTGCCCGTCACGCGCACGAGGCGCGGCCGATCATCCGGCGTGTGCACTGACATCGTCCCGGGTGCACACGAGTACTCCACCTCGTGCGACTTCTCGCGAAACACCAAGTTCGTCGTGCCTTCGACGACGACGATCATCGTCAGCTGGCCGCTCGGCGGACCGCTATCACGTTCGCCGACGAACGGGCGACTGCGATGCACTTCGAATGGAACACCGCGCCAGCCTCGATCAGCGCTGGTGAGAATCGGTACCTCGCCACCACCGCCGTCGAAGCTCAACGGACGGATCGCGCCGAGCGCCTGCATCATGAATCGCGACATCGGGAACTCCTGACGCCAGGTGTGTCACGGACCACGCCAATCCGCGCGGGGCTGATGCGGCGGTTGCAGGTGAAGCAAATGCTTTGGCAGACTCGGCTTAGGAAAACCTGACTCCGGCTCACTCGAATGTGACGCCGTGAGCGTCATCGAGCTCGAGTAGGCGTGTGCTCAGGCGGCCGCGACTTCCCAGACGCGAGATGCGAGCGGCTCGGTATCTTTGGCCGCGAGCACTGCGAGGCCGACGCGCCGCGCACGATGCTCGGGTGCGAGAGCATGTAGAACTCGCGTTTGAAGAGCGCGTTGATGTTGACGCGTCGATCTGCGTCTTCCACCGCCGCCAGCTGCTCGAGTGCGACCTCGGAATCGCGTCCGGAGTCGCGCACTCGGTAGACGATCGCCATGCCGCCGCGGCCGAGCCGTTCCAGAACGGGTAGTGAGCGCCGATCTGCGCTGGAAGCTGATTGGCTTGCGGAGCGAAAGACAGCGTCGTTTCAAAACGCAGCGCCCACCTCGATGCCACGCGCGGTCGCAAGGCGAGATCGCCTGCTCGGGACGCCGCGTGATCGCGCGCTAATCACTAGTGTGCACGCAAAGCTGGAGCCGGGTCGGCAGCTTGCAGCCGACAGCTGCGGGGCCGACTTGGGCGCGAACAACCTGGAAACTCGCCGCCTGTTAGGCGGCCGCTCAAGCGACGTTTTGTCGTGTTATGTCACTAAGATGCCCCAAGTTGGGGCGGCGTGAAAAGCTAACGGCAGGGAACATAACCGGCTGGTGAATGCGCACAACGTAGGCCATTATGGCGCAAACAGTTCGCACAGACGTCCGGTTGTACTAAGCTCTCACACGTGCAGTCCGACCAAGTTTTTAGTTACTCGGCGCGCTTGCTCAAGCCGTTCATCACGTTGCTAACCGAGCCAGGCGCGTGTGCGACGAAGCCTGAACCGCAGCAAAACGTGGGGGATCCCGACGAGCGCATACCCATCCACAACGTGCACGCGTGGCTCGCGGCAGCGATCGAAAAGACGCAGGATCCGCTCATTGGCGTCCGCGCTGGCGCCTTGATGGCGTCGGGCGACGGCGGTGTGATCGACTACGTGCTCGATTCCGCCTCGACGGTAGCGGACGCGCTAGATGTCACCGCGCGTTACATGCGTCTATTGAACGATGCGGTCGACTGTCGACTCGAGGTCGACGGTTCGCGTGTGTTGTTCCGAATGGACGCTCGCATTGCGACGCCACCGGCGGCTGAAGACTTCATGCTGACGGGTTTCTTTGCGTCGCACGCTTGGCTGAAGCGCATTCCGGATCTCGAGTTTTGGTTCCGGCACACGACGCCGCACAGCGTGCTCGAACATCGCCGTACGTTCGGTGCGATTGCGTGTCGCTTCGGAGCGCCCTGCTCGGGTGTGACGTTCTCGCGCGTGCATCTACAGCAGCGGCTCGAACGTGCTGATCCGAACTTGCACGCGATCACGCGTCGGCTCGCGGACATCATGCTCGCGGAGTTGCCACCCGAGAGCGCGTTGTTCAGTGACCGTGTGCGTGCGCTCGTTGCGCGCGAGCTCGCGACCCCGCGCCTGAGCACTTCGTGGGTTGCGCGTCGGATGCGCATGAGTGCGCGAACACTCGCGCGCCGGCTCGAGGCGGAGAACACCACGTTCTTCGCGTTGCTCGACGACGCGCGGCGCGATCGTGCGATGCGTTTGATGGAAGATCGTGGGCTCACGCTCACCGAGATCGCGTTCGTGCTCGGGTTTGCGCACGTCGCGTCATTCCATCGCGCTTTCCGACGATGGACGGGTCGCACGCCTGCCGACTACCGGCAGGGTTTGATGTCTCGAGTTTCGCAGTCGGTCGGAGCCTAGCGCTTCGGGCGTTAACACCGCTGCGGGCTCTGCAGCTCGCAGCGGCAGCGGCTCGGCCGTGTTTGCGGAGGTCGTTGTCGCGGGGTTCGCTGTTGTGGGTGACGGAATCGTGGAGTCTGCGGCGGGCGCGAAGGTGGAGTCCACGGTCGTGTGCGTCGCGATCGCCGAGTGCGCTGTCACGGGGTTCGCTGTCACGGGGTTCGCTGTCACGGGGTTCGCTGTCACGGGGTTCGCTTTCGCGGGCTGCGTTGTCGGCTGGGCGTTCGCGGGCGCTGCGCGGCCGAGCCACAAGCCCAGTGCCGAGATGCCGAGGCCGGCGATCGCGGCTGGGCCGATCCGCGTTCCGAGCACGAGCCAGCCTTCGAGTGCGGTCAGCGGCGGCACGATGAACAGCAAGCTGCTCGCGCCGGTTGCGCCTCGTCGGCGGATCAGTGCGAAGAGCAGCAGTGGAGCGCCGACTCCGGCGAGCAGCGCGATGAATGCGAACGCTGCGAGCACGCGGGGTATCGTTGGGATTGCGAGTGAGCCGACGAAGGGTGCGACGAATGCGAGCACGAGTGCGGACGCGAGCAACTCGACGGCTGCGATCGCCGACGGGCCGGACTGAAACTTCATGCGGCCTTGCAGCATCGTGCCAGCGACGAGGCCCGAGAGTCCGAGGAGTGCCCAAGCGAGTGCGGCGGTGTTGGGCGGGCGACCGAGTCGATCTGAGAGAGTGACGACGACGCCAGTCAGACCGATGGCGACGCCGGCCCAGCGGCGAGTGGATAGGCGTTCCCAGCCCAACACTGCGCTCGAGGTTGCGACGAACAGCGGTGCCGAGCATGCGATCAGCGCAGTCGTCGCTGCGGGCATGTGCATTGCCATGCCGATGTAGAGAGCGGCAAACTGGATTGCGAACAGCAAGATGCCGGCGGCGATTGCGCCTTTGAGCTCGCGGCCGGTCGGCCAGCGCTCGTGTCGCTGCCAGGCGATCAGCGCGAGTAGGCCGCCGGCGATGAGGAAGCGCCAGAGCGTCACGGCGAGCGGAGCGATCGCGGGGGTTGCGACTGCGCCGGCGATGTACGCGCTGCTCCAGAGCAGAACGAACGCGGCCGGCAACCATTGTTCGTGTAATGCCTTCATCCGTTACACTGTAGACGCGTGCGGTAATGCGTCAAGGTGTTACATTCACGGGGTGGAACAATTTCGAAGCGGCAATGGGGCGGTGTGGCTGGATTTCATGGCGACCCTGTTGGGCAGGTATCGGGAGACCCAGACCGATCAGCTGTCCGATGTGCGCGCACTGCGTGACTGGTTTGCCCAGCACGATTTGGCCCCGGTCGAGGTGCCGGGCGACCACGAGCTGGTGGCGGCGAGGGAGTTGAGGGAGGCGCTCCATGCGGCCGCGGTAGCAACGATGCGAGGTGTGGCGCCGCCAGCAGCGGTGTTGCGGACGGTAGAGGCGGCGCTTCAAGCCGATCGCCCCTTATCGATCAGGAAGACGAGCGACGGATTCAAGGCGGTCAGGCCAGCGAGCACGGCGGAGGCGTTAGCGAGGCTAGCCCGTGCGGCGGTGGAAGATCTGATCGGTCCGCAGAGCGAGTTTTTGCACGGCTGTGGCGATGACAGTTGTTCGGGAATCTTCATCGACAGGGTAGGCAAGCGAAGATGGTGTTCAGACGAGCGCTGCGGGAATCGAGCAAGGGTGAGAGCGCATCGAGCACGTGTGCGCGAGGAGGGTGGGGAGTAGCCGGACTCCTCTGCGAATGCCGATCCCAAGTCCGAACACTCCCTAGTTCAAACGGATCTGCGTCCCCTTGATCGCAATCCCACTAGCATCGAGCGTGATCGTGTTGTCGTGCGCCGTCAGCACTATCGACGTCTTGTCGATTCGAATCTTGCACGGCCCAACGATCAACTCGACATCCTCCGTCGCATTGCCCGTGATGAACTTCGAGTTCACCTGAAACTCCGCCTCCGGAACCTCAGTGAACATTCGCCCCTTCTTCACCTCGACCGTGTACTCACCGTCTTGCACGGAAACGTTGATGTCCTTCTTGACGTTGTGCGTATGCGTGTGACCCACCGTCGTACTGCTGTCCGACTTCACACGCGTCGTCAGGTTGCGCTCGGCCTGCAAGAATACTTCCTCCTTGCCCTTCAAATCCTCGAACCGCAACTCGTTGAAGTTATCCCGCGTCCCCTGCACCGTGTGACTCTTGATCCCACTCTGCGTCGCATGGGATGGCAACGCGTAAGGCGGCTTGTTGTAGTCGTTGTAGACACGCCCCGTGACGATCGGCCGGTCGAGATCACCATCGATGAAATCGACCATCACCTCCTGCCCAACGCGCGGAATGTGAATCGACCCGAACCCCGCACCCGCCCACGCTTGCGCGACGCGCACCCAACACGAACTGTTCTCATCGAACTTGCCATCGCGATCCCAGGCAAACTGCAACTTCACCCGCGCAAACTCGTCCGTCCAAATCTCCTGGTCCTTCGGACCCACCACACGCGCGGTCTGCGGCCCCGACACGAACGGAACGTGCGTCGTCCGCGCCGGCCGATACTGCACGTCACTCGGCAACGCAGTTACGTGCGTCGTCATGTAGACACTGCCGCCACCACCGCTTTGATACGAACCCGAATCGATGTCGTAGCGCGACGCGATCACCAAGTACTCACGGTTCTGATCCTTCCGCGGGTGGTGATTCAGCGCGAACAACGCACCGGCGAACAAACGCGTCGAATCGGTCACTCCGCGCGTGAGCTCATGCGCTGTAAGTGACTCCTCCAACCGCACTTGCGCGAACCGCTGGCCAGGGTCGCGCTCTTCATACCGGCCCGGATACTCGTAGATCTCAGCGTCCGCATGTTTGTGCGCGCGCGGATTCGACTTCTGCGCGTCTAGCTCGCCGCGCGACTTCTTGAAGTCGAAGTCATTCAGCGTCACCGCACCCGAGCGCACCTGCTTGGTTGCGTTCCATTCGAAGAACTGCCCGATCTCGCGCTGCTTCTCGTTCCCGAGGCGGCGATACTCGATGCTGGCGCAACCCTGCGGCGTATCGTGACACGCGATCGCATCCGCGAGCACGAGCGTGTGCTTCCCGAGCTCGTGCCGGAAGTAGTAGTAAATGCCTTCTTCCTGGAAGAGCCGGTTCAAGAAGTCGAAATCCGACTCGTGATACTGCACGGTGTAGTCGCGCTGCTTTGGCTTCGGAAACAGACGCGCATCATCGAACAACGCTAGCTCACTGCGCTTACTCGCGCGCTGCTGCGTGGCCGGCTTGTCCCCCTCGCCCTTGCCGAACATGTCGCGCGCGATATCGAGCACGCTCAGCTTTTGAAACACCTCGCAGCCGCGCGCTTGAGTCAGCAACCAAAACCACGGCCGCAACACCACGCGATACAACGCATAGGTTTCCTCGCGTCCGAGATGACTGAACTCACACACGATGCCGTTGAAGAAGCGCGGCTCCGGAAAACCCATCCGCACTTCGACGGTGGCAGACGTGCCGAGAATGGACTCGAGCTTGAGGTCATCCGACGTGCTGTAGAGCGTGACTGTGTACTCGAAACATTCTCCGAGCTGCTCCGACCCCACGAAGTGGCGGACCATCAACTGGTCGTTGAGGTCGCTGTGAAACTGCATGTGGCGCTCGGTCTCGGTCCCCATAGCCAGGCTCCTAACGTGCGATTTACCCGCGCATGTTGCGCGCCCGCCCCAACGGGGTGCGAGCTCGCTACGTATGCTCGGTCGCTCGCCCCCCTAGTTGCTTAGCTACTAGCATCAGGTGCCGGGACTGAGAAGGAAGAATCTTGCAGTCGGCGCGAACCGTCGCGCGCGACGGACTGCAAATCCTCGCGAGTCTCTCATCGGCGAACGCGGCCGAACGTTAGACGGCTCGAATGCGCTGCTCGAGGATGCCGAACAGTTCTTGCGGATGTCGCGCTTGTGCATCCGGCGCTTCGCTCGGTGCGCTCACGTAGCCCCAAGCGCACCACACGACATTCGCGCCGTACGCGCGCGCGAGCTGAATGTCGCCATTCGTATCGCCGATCATGAACGCAGTGCCGCGTGCACGGTCGAAACCGCAGCGAGCAGCGGCAGTTTCCAACATCACGGGATGTGGCTTCGCGTGCGCGCAACTGTCGCCGCCGACGACCGAACTGAATAAATCACCGACGCCGAGCGCCTCGAGCAATGCGCGCGAGATCCGCTCCGGCTTGTTCGTGACGCAGACCAACATCCCGAGCCGAACCAAACCATGCAGCGCATCCGCGATCCCGTCGTACAGCTTCGTGTCCACACAGACGTTCGCGAGGTAATCGGCCTCGTAGGCCTGCTGAACAATGCGCAGTCGCTTCTCGGGCCCGGCGCCGAGGAAGTCGTCGAAACACGCGCGGTACAGCTGCTCCATCCCGCCATTTACGTACGGGCGCAGCAACTCATCCGCGCGCGGGGGCAGCCCAAGGCCGTGCCGCACCCGTACGGCGGCGGCCACCATGTCGTCCCGGCTGTCCTCAATCGTGCCGTCCAGATCGATGCCGATCAGGTTTCGGCGGTCAGGCGCGGTCACTCGCGTGGCTCCGCTCCAGATCTTCCACGCTTCCCTTGGCGTCCGCGTGCTCGGTCACCTTGCGCTCGCCACTGACCGAGCCTTTATAGGCCGAAAATGGCGCGCCGTTGTGGGTGATGACCTCATGGGCGACGCCGCCGGGGATGAGGAGGATGTCGCCTGCCTCGATGGTCACCGGGTATTCGTCGAAGTGGAACGTGATGACGCCCGCGACGGCACCCCGGATCTCAGGCTCGTTGTGCGCGTGGCGGCTGCGCTCGAACCACGGCGGGACGGTCTGAAGATCGTAAACTTTGTAGCCCAGGCCAGACATCGCTTTTGCGACCGACTCCTCGGTGGGAGCGTCTTTGTGCGGCCATTTGAATAGTTTCACGCCGTTCGGGAACTGCGAGCCTGCCTGTTGGTCCATGGAACCCCTCCGCTACGGGGCCGAAGCATGGTCGCCGTATGGGCTACCTGCAAGCCCCGGCTCGCCGACTGACTTTTTGGGGTTATACTGCGCGGCCTCCAATACCCCGGGAGGTGGTTCGTGATTTCCGATACCCCGCCGCTGGCGCTGACCTTCGATGACGTCCTTTTACAGCCCGCTTATTCGGACTTCGTTCCGTCCGACGCGGAGGTAGGAACCGCCCTCACGCGCGAGCTTCGGTTGAACATCCCGCTCCTCTCGAGCGCGATGGACACCGTGACTGAGTGGCGGATGGCAGTAACGATGGCGCGCGAAGGCGGGATGGGGGTCCTGCACAAGAACTTCTCGCCCGAAGAGCAAGCGCGCGAGGTCCAGAAGGTCAAACGTGCCGAGAGCGGCATGGTGCTCGACCCGGTCACGATTCGGCCGACCGACACGCTGAGGACCAGCCTCGAGGTCATGAACCGGCACGACATCTCCGGTCTACCGGTCGTCGATGGCAAACGCCTCGTCGGCATTCTCACGAGCCGCGACGTGCGGTTCGAGACGAACCTCGATCAACCGGTCGAACGGTTGATGACCAAAACTTTGGTCACCGTGCCACCGAGCGTGAAACAAACCGAAGCGCGCGCACTGCTCCACGAAAAGCGTATCGAGAAGCTGCTCGTCGTGAGCGAAGGTGGTGAGCTCGTCGGGTTGATCACGTTCAAGGATCTCACGCAAGCCGAGCGCTTTCCGTTCGCGGTGAAAGATCTGCTCGGCCGGCTTCGGGTCGGTGCAGCTGTTGGCGTCGGGCCCGATCGCAAGCAGCGCGTTCAGCTGCTCGTAGCTGCGGGCGTAGACATGCTCGTCGTAGATACCGCGCACGGTCACAGCAAAAACGTTTGCGACGCCGTGCGCGAGATCAAGCGCGAGTACCCGCAGGTGCAGCTCGTCGCGGGCAACGTCGCAACGCGCGACGGCACGAAGGCGTTGATCGACGCCGGTGTCGATGCGGTAAAAATCGGCATCGGTCCGGGCTCGATCTGCACGACGCGCGTCGTGGCCGGCGTCGGCGTTCCGCAGATCACGGCGATCAGCGAGTGCGCGAAGGCCGCATCCGAGAGCAACATCCCGGTGATCGCCGACGGCGGCATCAAGTACTCGGGCGACGTCGTGAAAGCGATCGCCGCCGGCGCGAGCACGGTGATGATCGGTTCGCTACTCGCAGGCACTGACGAAGCGCCCGGTGACACCGTGCTCTACCAAGGTCGCACGTATAAGTCGTATCGCGGCATGGGCTCCCTCAGCGCGATGAAAAAAGGCTCGAAAGACCGCTACGGCCAGGCCGACATCGAAGATCTCGAAAAACTCGTGCCGGAAGGCATCGAGGGGCGCGTGCCGCACCGGGGCGGCGCTTCGAACGTGATCTATCAGCTCGTCGGCGGTTTACGCGCCGGCATGGGATACACCGGCTGCCGCACGATCGAAGAGCTTCGACGCAAAGCGCGATTTGTGCGTCAATCGGCGCAGGGTTTGCGCGAGAGTCACGTGCACGACGTGATCATCACGCAGGAAGCGCCGAACTACGGCACCAATCATTGACGCCACTTTTACGTCCACGTCCACTCTCACGCCACCGCATTGCTCGAGCACAATGGAACACAGCCTGGTTTTGATCCTCGATTTCGGCGCGCAGTACACCCAACTGATCGCGCGCCGGATCCGTGAGCAGCACGTCTACTGCGAGATTCATCCGTGCACTCTGCCGTTCGAGCAGGTGCAAAAGCTTCAGCCGAAAGCAGTCGTGCTCTCGGGTGGGCCGGCGAGCACGTTGCTCCCCGAATCGCCGACGGTAGACAAGCGCGTGTTCGAGCTCGGCGTGCCGGTGCTCGGGATTTGTTACGGCATGCAGCTGACGTGTCGTTTGCTCGGCGGCAAGGTCGAGCGCGCCGATCACCGCGAGTACGGTCACGCGGTGATGGAGATCGATCAGAACATCGGGATCTTCAAAGCGCAGTCGCAGGGCAGCAAGACCAACGTATGGATGAGCCACGGCGACCGTGTGATCGCGCTCCCGCCGGGCTTTCAAGTGCTCGGGCACAGCGACAGCTCGCCGTTTGCAGCGGCAGGCGATCCGGATCGAAAGATCTACGGCGTGCAGTTCCACCCCGAGGTCGCGCATACCGACATCGGCGAAAGTCTGCTCGGTTCGTTCTTGTTCGATGTCGCGGGGCTCGCTCCGAATTGGACGTCGCACGCCTTCATCGAAGAGACGGTCTCGCGCGTGAAGAAGCAGGTCGGTTCGGGAAGCGCGGTCTGCGCGCTCTCGGGCGGCGTGGATTCATCGGTTGCCGCCGTGCTCGTTTCGAAGGCGATCGGCGAGCAGCTGACGTGCATCTTCGTCGACAACGGCGTGTTGCGTAAGGACGAGGCCAATCAGGTCGTGCAGATGGTGCGGCACCACCTGAAACTCAAGCTGATTCACGTCGATGCGGCAAAGCGGTTTTTGGATGCGCTCGAAGGCGTGACGGACCCCGAGACGAAGCGAAAGATCATCGGCCGGTTGTTCATCGAGATCTTCGAGGAACAAGCGAAACACCTCGGCAAGGTCGACTACTTGGTGCAGGGCACGCTCTATCCCGACGTGATCGAGAGCGTCTCGTTCAAGGGCCCGAGCGCGGTAATCAAGACGCACCACAACGTCGGTGGTTTGCCTGAGCGGATGAACCTGTCCTTGATCGAGCCGCTGCGCGAGCTGTTCAAGGATGAGGTACGCGAAGTCGGCGAAGAGCTCGGGATTCCGCGTCCAGTGTTGTGGCGGCAGCCCTTTCCGGGACCCGGCCTTGCGATTCGTTGTCTCGGAGAAGTGACCCATGACCGCTTGGAGATCCTGCGTGAGGCCGATGCGGTTTTGCAGGAAGAAGTGCGCGCAGCCGGCATGTACGAGACCTTGTGGCAGTCGTTTTGTGTGCTTTTGCCGGTGCGTACAGTCGGCGTGATGGGTGATGACCGGACCTACGATTGGGTCGTGGCAGTGCGTGCAGTGACGTCGCGTGATGCGATGACCGCGGATTGGGCGCGCTTGCCCTACGAGTTGCTGGCGAAGGTGTCGGCGCGGATCACGAACGAGGTGCGCGGCGTGAGCCGAGTGGTGTATGACATCTCGTCGAAGCCGCCGGCGACGATCGAATGGGAGTGAGCATGCCACGCGCGTTGTTGGTGCTGAGTCTGTGCTGCTTCGCAGCTAGTGGCTGCATTCAGTCGCCGAAGCGCGTGAGGATGGCGTATTTGAAGGTGGTGGCGGAGCCTCCCGGCACCACGGTCTACGTGGGCGATCACTTCATTGGAACGGCGAAGTTACTGGCGAAGCAGCCGAAGGCGTTGCCACCCGGGGTGAAGTTCCTCACGTTCAAGGCGCACGGCTTTTTCCCGCACGATTTGAAGCTGAAGTTGCCGGAGGGCGACACGACGGTGAAGATCAAGCTGCGTGCTGTGCCGCCCTGAGCTTCTGCGCGAGTTGTGGCACTCTTCAGCACGCGACTCGTTCGGCTGGACCAACCGGACGGGCACCGACTGGCGGGGGGCTCACGATGGGGACCGCTATCCTCGAGACCGAACGGCTCTTGCTGCGCGAGCTCACGCTTGCCGACGCTCCATTCGTTCTCGCCCTTCTGAACGATCCCGACTGGGTCCGGTTCATCGGGGATCGCGGCGTTCGCACCCTCGAACAAGCTCGCCACTACATCGATCCCGGACTCCACGCGATGTACGCGAAGTACGGCTACGGACTGTGGCTCGTCGAACGCCGCAAAGACTCCCGGGCGATCGGCATGTGTGGCTTGATCAAGCGCGAGGGCCTCGACGACGTCGACCTCGGCTTCGCATCGCTGCCTGCATTTCGCGGTCACGGCTACACCAGCGAAGCTGCGGCTGGGACCTTGAAATACGCCCGCGACGTGGCTGGCCTGCGGCGACTGGTCGCGATCACCACGCTCGACAACCACGCCTCCATCGGTGTGCTGGAGCGCCTCGGCATGCGTTTCGAGACCACGCTGCACCTGCCGAACGATCCGGAAGAGCTCAAGCTATTCGCGCTCAATTGGCCGGAATAGGGCGCGCCTCGCGATCGGCAGCTACGCTGTCCGACCAGCCCGCAGGTGCGCGCTCGAAAGGAGACTCCGGTGATTCCGCTGTTTCACTTGATCGTCGTTGCCGGCATCGCAAGCAGCTTGGCGGGCTGCAAGAGCAGTCCCTCCGCCAACAACTCCGAGATCGCGCCCCCAAAGCCGAGCGAACGCGAAACTCGCGTCGTGACCGGGCGTGCCGCACCGTCGGACCCACCCAACGCAGCAGGGCAAAACCCTGCCTTCTCGGGGCAAACTCGCGCCCCAGCGCCGGCCCAGTTCTCGAAAGTCAAAGTCGAGACTATCGCTACCGGCCTCGATCATCCTTGGGCGGTCGAGGCGCTCGCAGACGGACGATTTGTCGTGACCGAAAAGGCTGGGCATTTGCGTGTCGTCGCCAAAGACGGCCGCGTGCTCGCACCGATCGCTGGGATTCCAAAGGTGGCCGATGACGGGCAGGGCGGCCTGCTCGACGTCGCAATCCAGCCGGGTGAGGGCGGAAAGCTGACGCTCTGCATCACGTATTCGGAGCCGCGCGACAGTGGCAAGAATGGAACGACTGCCGCATGCACGACCGCGACCGGTACGAACAATCTCGAGCTCGCGTCGCTCGCGCCGATCTTCCGGCAGGAACCGGCGTGGGATAGCTCGCTCCACTTCGGGTCGCGCTTCATCTTCGCCGCGAACGATCTCGTGTACATCACGACCGGCGAGCGTTCGTTGCCCGAGACTCGAGGCTTTTCGCAAGACACGTCGAAGACACTCGGCAAGGTCGTTCGGCTGAACCGCGACGGTAGCTTTCCGGCCGACAATCCGTTCGCAGCCAAGGGCGGCGCGGCGGCACAGGTCTGGTCGTACGGCCATCGCAACCTGCAAAGCGCTGCGCTCGATGGGCAAGGCCGACTTTGGACGATCGAGCACGGGCCTCGCGGTGGTGACGAGCTGAATCGACCCGAAGCAGGGAAGAACTACGGCTGGCCGATCATCACGTACGGTGAGGACTACTCCGGTGCTCCGATCGGCGAAGGCATCACGTCGCGCGAGGGCATGGAGCAACCGATCTACTACTGGGATCCCGTGATCGCGCCGTCGGGCATGGTGATCTACAGCGGCGATCTGTTCTCGGAGTGGCGCGGCAACGTGTTCGTAGGTGGGCTGGTCGCAGAATCTCTGGTGCGACTCACCTTGAACGGCGACCGCGTCGCGACCGAAGAGCGGATTCCCCTCGATGCGCGGATTCGAGACGTCACACAAGGTCCGGACGGCGCACTGTTCGTCGTTACGGACGAGAGCGATGGCAAGCTGCTGAAGCTCACACCCGCGACCTGAAAACTATTGCGCGGCGGCCGGGGTGACTTCGAAGATCTCGTTGTCTGCCAGTCGCATGACTTCCTCGCCCGCAGACTTCAGCAAGGGGCGCGGAACGTCGGCGTAGCGCTTTGCAAACGCGGTAGTGACTTCGAGCTCGACCGTCTGCCCCGTCGACTTTCGCAAGTACGTCGTGCGCGTGTCCGGCAGTGCGACTTCCTGCCAGTGCAGGTTGAGCTTTCCGAGGCTCGCGCCGGTCGCCGCCGCGGCACCGTCCGCGATGCACGAGTACTGGACTTCGGGTGGCGATGCGTGCGTGACGTCGAGGTCGAAGCTTCCGCGTTCGAGCCCGAGTTTCTGCAGCGCGAACTCACCCATGCGATATCCCGCGACCGCCCACGGTCCAGCGCCGCCGTGCACGGCTGCAACGGCGTCGAGGCCGTGTTGGGTCGGCGTGGCTGAAGCGGCGGGCGCGCTCGTACTCGCACATGCGGCGAGCAAGCACGAGAGCGCAAACGATCGGAGCGCGAACATGCCTCCGATGTAGCACGCACGGGACAGCCGCACGAGTTAGTGCAGTGGCAGGCCCGAACGGCCGACGTTGAACATCCACAGTGTGCCGTGCCGCGACTCCGTGACGATCAACTGCTCCTCTACGAAGCAACAGTTCGTCGGCATGCCGTTGCCGCACATCAGCCGATCTACGATTTCGCCGCGTTCGATCACGCTGACGCAATGTGCGTACGTCGACGCGACGTACAAGCGCCCGTCGCGGTCGATGCAAAAGCCGTCCGGGAAGTGCTTCTCGGGCAGCTGAATCACCAGCTCCGGCTTGCCCTCACGCATCGCCATCACTCGCCGACTAAACGATTCTGTCCATAGAAGTGTCCCGGCGGCGTCGAACGCAATTCCATTCGGGAACACCGGTCCGAGCTCGAGCAGCATCTCGCCGCGCTTCGTCGCGAGATCGTACGCGAACAAGCGGCCCGGATTCGAGTTCTTCGACGGATCCGAATCGCCGCGCGGATCGGTGAAGTACAGCCGGCCGTCAGCGGCAAATGCGAGGTCGTTCGGACCGTCGAGTGTCACACCTCCGACGTTTTGCGTGACGACGGAAACTTCACCGTCGAGGGTCACACGCAAGATGCCGGGCGTGACCCTGCCGTCGCGCCGCATGCCACCGTTTTGCGTGACGTAGAGCGCGCCGTCCGGCCCCAAAGTTGCGCCATTCGGACCGCCGCCTGTCTCGGCGACGCGTTCGACGCCGCGACCCGGCGTGTAGCGCTGCACGCGCCCGCCGAGTATCTCGACGATGTACACGCTCCCGTCGTGCCAGACCGGCCCTTCGGGAAACGCCAAGCCCTCTGCAACGATCTCACCTTGCATCGTCTTTGCTCCTCGGGCCGTTGTAGTGCCAGACAATCGCGCGTGTGCACAGTGTCCTAGGGTCGCGTATGAGGGTTGGGGTCGCCGTCGCCGTCAACGCTACAACGCTACAACGCTACAACGCGACGGTGAGCCCCACACCGAACTGACGCGGGGGGTTGAAGAACCGAATGTTCAAACCCGGCGTGTTGATCAGCGTGGTCATGTACACGATGTCACTGACGTTGTTGCAGAACAACTCCAACCGAAGCCCGCCATCCGGCCGCGTATAGCCGACATTGATGTCGAACCGCGTGTAGGACGGAACGACGTCACTCAAGTTGGGGTTGGTCTTACCCATCGAGTCGACGCCCTCACCATTGAACGCAGTCATATACTGCTTGGTCCGAGTCTGCGCTGCGACAGTCCAATCGAAGTCGCCGACCTGCGTCCTGATTGTTTGACCGACCGCGTAGTTGAGGCTCAGGAGCGGCGCACGCGGCAAGATGTGGTCTGCGAGGTCGACGACCGGCTGATCGCCCGCCCCGTACCCGACCCGCGTATCCGCAACCTTGCCACGCGTCACGCGCGCATCGAGCGCAGTCGCAGCGACGCGAGCGCGGAACCCTGCAGGCAAGCGACCGTTCAGCTCGGCTTCCACACCGAGTACGCGAGACCGCGCGGCGTTGTAGCGGAGAGAGCTCGCAGCGACCGCGTCGGTGTTGCCCGTATCCGTGAGCTGCACAATCGACGTGAACTGCTGATTCGTGTAGTGGTACCAAAACGCGGCTGCGTTCGCGATCAGCTTGCCGTCGAGAAAGCTGTTCTTGCTCCCGACCTCAGTCGCGTACAGCGCTTCCGGGTCGTAGGTCGGCGAGAGCGCAACACCGTTGATCTTCGCGGTATCGTTGAAACCGCCCGACTGATGACCGGTCGCGAAGTTGACGTACACCAAGTTGTCGTCCGTCAGGTCATAATCACTGCCGATCCGGAAATCGACGAACGTAGCGTCGTACTTGCCGTGCTGCTCATTCAGCTGGTTGACGTCTTGCATCACGCCCGGTGCGTTCAACGCCGCGTCGATCGTGTCACGCGCGCCAAATCGCGCGATGCCGGCGCGGAAGTCCTGAAACGGCGCCCCACCGTTTACCGTATAGTCCGTCCGATCGCGCATCTTGAACTTGAAGCCTTCGGTCCCGAAGCGGAACGGCTCGTCGATCCCGGAGAACGAGTACACGTAGCCGACGCCATCGCGCGACTTCGAATCGGCGGTGACGCGAGCGCCCGCCGAAAGCCGCAGCGTCTGCAGCAGATCGTACGTGGCATCGGCGTATCCCGCGTACGACTGCGCGTCGACGTCAGGCATGTTGTACTCGACGCCGGCAAACCCGTTCGACTTGTCCGCCGTGGTTCCAAGAAATGCGGTTTGCGCTTCGTTGAACAAGAAGCCGCCGACGGTCCAACGGAAGCTCGCTTTATCCGGCGCATACACGCGGAGCTCCTGCACGACCGACTTCGACGTCGTGTGCCAATAGGACGTCCCCCAGTTGTCGATGTCGGGCGGCTGCTGCCCGGGGTACGCGACACCCGCGTTCGCTGCCGTGATCTGACTGTAAGTCATGTCACGATAGCTCCCGAGATAGTTGAGCAGCACCGGGCCGAGGTCGAGCACGACGTCACCCTTTGCGCCCCAGTGGATCATGTCCTGATTCGCTTGAGGCCCGCGGTAGATCACCGCACGTGGGTTCGGCACCTCTTCGGGTAACAAACCGGCCTGCAGTGCTGACGCGAAGTTGCTGCCGCTGTAGCCGGTGCCACCTTCCCGCGCATAGTCCTGTGAGACGTTGACAGTCAGCACGTCGACGGGAACCCACTTGATGCTGGCGCGATAGGCGAGGGCATCTGCACTCTCGGATGGCTTCAGCGTGTAGACCGGACCACCGTTGTCGTAAAACGGGCTATGCACCTCGGTGAACGCCGCGAGCCGCACCGCGAGGTCTTCGCCGATCGGAACGTTGACCATCGCGCGCGCGAGCCGCTGCGAGTAGTTACCGAGTTGGAGTGTGGCGTTGCCTGCCCATTCTCCAAGAACTGGCTTGTTCGTGATGACGTTGACCGTGCCTGCGGTCGAATTACGACCACGCAGCGTGCCTTGTGGACCGCGCGCAATCTCGAGTCGTTCGGTATCGAACAACATCGAACCCACGCCACGCGGTCGTGGGATGTAGACGCCGTCGATGTGTAACGCCGCTGCGGGATCACCGAGCTCGGTGTCATAGTTTGACCCGATTCCGCGAATGAAGATTTCAGTATTGCCTTCCGACGTGCCGATCTCGACCGAGGGCGTCGCCTTCGACAGGTCGCGCACCGACACGATGCCTGCGCGTTGCAGCTCGTCCTGGCTGAATGCAGTGGCCGAACCGGCGTAGTCTTGAACGTTCATGCGGCGGCGGTTTGCGGTAACGACGATCTCGTTTGGGTCGCTACCTGGCTCGCTCGAACTCGCTACTGAGTCGCCTTCCGGTGTCGCTACGACGTCGTCTGTGACGACTGCAGGCGCAGACTCAATCGCCTCTGGTGCAGGTGCTGCGTCCTGCGGAACGGCCGCATCCACGACCGTGCCCGTGGGCTCCGGTGGAGGTGGTTGCGGTGGTTGAGGTTCGGGAACACTCGCATCGACTTCTTGCGCCCCAACCCAGGCGGGTTGAATCAACGACAACAAGCACACGACAGTCGACACACGGATAACACTCCAGCCACGAACACTGGTTTCGAAATGCATTGCGCCCCTTCGAGCACGAAAGTTCGGTAGCGCGCAGAACGCGCTCGCACGAATAACTCGAGTGGTTGTGTCGACGTGACTGCATGCCGGGTCACGACACGCCCAAAGAATTTCGAGAAAGCTCCGCGTAGGTCATTCGTAAGCGCGTGCGTCGATCAATCGCACGCGAATGAACGAACCACTCTTGCAGTTGCGCGCCGACCGCACTTAGCATCCGCCCGCATGAGCTCCTCTCGCGTTGCGCGCGTCGCGTTCGTAGTTAGTGTCAGCTGTTTGATTTCGTGCGCGGATGACGAAACCGTCGTCGCAGTGAACGTCAACTCGACCGACGAGGTGGGCAACCCGAGCTCACTCGTGATCACGCTCAGCCAGCAAGGTCAGTCGCCGGTCGTGAAAGAGATCGAGCCGCCGACACGCACGCAAGACAGCGGCGTGTCGATCCAGCCGATGTTCTTCGAACGCGTCTTGTTGCCTGATGCGTGGGAGCGCGAGAAGACCGAAGTCAAAGTGGAAGCCACCGATTCGAGCGGCGTGTACCTGTCGGCCGAAACCGAAGTCACAGTCCGCCCCGGCGGTGCGGTCGCGGCGTTCGTCGACTTGGGCAAAAAGCCCGAGATGATGGAGCCGGACGAAGACGACGCTGGAACTGCCGACGCGGGTCGTTAGTCACTCGCCGCTGAGGGCTGCAATGCGTGCGCTACTCGCGGTCGCGCGCCTCTGGGAACTGTGGCAACTCGTCATCGAGGTGCAGCCACGAGAGGCGCGTCGCCACGTGTGTGTGGTCCTTCGGCGGCACCTTGCCCACGTGCTCCGGCTCGTCGAGGCTGGTGGTCGTCACGTCGACCTCTTCCGGAAACGCTGTGTCCTCGAACGTCAGCTGCGTACCGCACTGAGGACAAAAACTTCGCGTCCCATGTTCAGTCGAATTGAACACGGCAGGGTGACCCGACAGGACCCGAAACTCGGCCTTGGGAACGCTGAACCACGCCACGCAGGCCCCCCCGGTGCTACGCCGGCAAATCGTGCAGTGGCAAATGGTCTCGTGAAACGGTGTCCCGCCCGCTTCGTACCGGATGTAGCCGCAAAAGCATCCGCCCGTGAGCATTTGTCACTCTCCTTCGAGCGAACATAGTCGCCGCATGCAGCACGGCAACTCGCTCACTCGCGTCTAACGGCCAAAGCTCGCCCGCGCGCACTCTCATACAGCGCGATCCCCGCTGCCACCGAAGCATTCAACGACTCGAACTCGCCTGCCAAATCGACGCGCGCGAGAACGTCACACGCTTCGCGCGTCAGACGCCGCAATCCATCGCCTTCGGATCCGATCACGAGCACCCGCCCGGCAGGCGAGTACTCCACGTCCTGCAGCGCGACATCGCCACGCGCATCCAGACCCACGAGCTGCAGTCCACGCTCCTGCAACTCGGACAGGGTGCGAGCCAGATTCGTCACGCGCGCAATCTGCGCGCGCTCGGTCGCTCCTGCCGACGCCCGCACGACCACCGCGCTCACGGGTGCTGCGCGGTCTTTCAACGTCACAACGCCATCTGCACCAAACGCGACGCAGCTTCGCACGATCGCGCCGAAGTTGTGCGGATCCATGATCTGATCGAGTGCGACCAAGAGTGGCGCCGGCTTCGCCTGTTCCAACACCTGTGACAGATCGACGTACGGGTACTCGCCCGTGATCGCGACGACACCTTGGTGCTTCAACCCGGCCGCGAGCCCATCGAGCTCTTGCACGGGCCGCAGCTCGGAGCGTACGCCTGCCTTCTGCGCGAGCGCATCGAGCTCTCTCGCGCGTGCGTGGCCGTCTTGCACGTAGAGGACGTGCACGCGTTTCGGGTCGGTTCGAATCGCCTGTTCCGCTGCGTGCGGCCCAAGCACTATCCGCTTCATCGCCCGACTGTAGCGCCTGCTGCCGTTTCGATCTCGCGCAACACGCCGATCGCGGCTGCCTTCGGATCCTTCGCGTCGCGAATCGGGCGGCCCACGACCAGCACGTCCGCGCCACACGCGATCGCGTGCGTCGGCGTCGCAAGCCGCTTCTGATCGCCCTCGGAGCTCCCGCTCGGCCGAATTCCCGGCGTCACGAGCAGCAAGTCGTTCCCGAGCTCCGCCCGAATCAGCTCGCACTCGATCGGCGAGCACACGAGCCCTGACAAACCCGCGTCCACCGCGAGCCGCGCCAGCCGCACGACCGCTTCCGGCGTAGGCCCGCGCATGCCGATCTCACCGAGCGCAACCTCGTCGAGGCTCGTCAGCAAGGTTACGCCGAGCAGCTGCATCTCCGACCCTCGCGCAGCCTTGGCAGCCGCGCGCAGCGCTTCACTGCCCGCGCTGACGTGCAGCGTGAGGTAGTTCACGTCGTGCTTCAGTGCGGCTTCAGTCGCGTGTTGTACGGTCGCTGGAATGTCGTGCAGCTTGAGATCGAGAAACACTTTGCTGCCGCGGTCGCGCAGCCGCTTGATCGGGCTCGGACCGGCTGCCGTGAACAGCTGCAAGCCGATCTTGAACACGCCGACCGTGCCAGCCAGCGCGTCGACCAGCGGTGCCGCTTCGTCCCAACTCGCAACATCGAGCGCGAACGCCAAGCGCTCCGCGGGTTTCATCGCCGAGCCTGGCGTATCGCGTTGCATGTGCGTCTCCTCAGATCCCGTCTAGACCCGCCAACGGATCGTCACCGTCGTTTGCAGGCTTGCGTCCACCGGATTCGGGCTTCTTGCCGCCGCCAGCTGCACGATGTGGGCGCGAAGCCGAAGCGCTCGACTCAGACTGCTCTTCGGACGACTTGCGCTGTGCGAGCCGAGCCGCTTCTGCACGCTCGGCTTCTTTGCGCGCCACTTCGGTCGCCGCGTTGGCTTCCGCCAGTTTGCGCTCGGCATCGAGCCGCTGTTCTTCTGCTGCGGCCGCGAGCCGCTGCTTTTCGATCGCTGCCTCGCGCGCGAGACGCTCGGTCTCCTCTTGCTTGGCTGCCGCTGCGCGCTGCGCCGGCTGATAGACGCCGAACCAGCCGTATGCGCCCGCACCGAGGGCGAGCACCACGAGAGCAGCGAGCGCTGCCGGGTGCACGCCTTTGCGGCGCTGCGATTCGAGCTGTTTCACCTGCAGGTCGTGCTGCCGCTGGCGTTCGGCTTCTTCCGAGCGCTCGCGCGCTTCGGCTTCGAGCCGCACGCGCAACGCATGCGCTTCTCGCTCGCGCGCCAGGCGCTCTTCATCGGCTTTTACGCGTCGCTCGGCTTCGAGCTTCGCTTCGGCTTCCGCACGCACGCGGGCTTCTGCCTCGGCACGCACTCGAGCTTCCTCTTCGGCACGCCGCCGCGCGTCCTCTTCGGCTCTGCGACGACGTTCCCCCTCTTCCGACTGGATTCGTTCTTCCTCGAGGCCCATGAGCTCTTTGAGGTTGAACAGAACCGAGGACTCTTTCTGGTCACTCATCGCGACTGCATCTCCGTGTAGCGAGGCCCGAGGTCCAACGTTCCAGATGCGAACACGCCTTCACGGCGATTCGGAAAGCACTGCCTGCGTCTCTCGCGAATGAAGCGGAAGGGAAGGCCGCCACTAGTCGATCCACTTTAACGGGATGAACCCGGTGTGTCAACGCACGGAACACACCGCCACACGCCAAAGACGTCCACATTTCAATAGGTTGCGCGACTGAGTGCGGTTCTGATACGAGGCGATCTCATTGCGGCGTGTCCCCGGACAGCGATTGTGGCGTGAATGCGCAACGGAGGGCTTCATGGCGACTGACATCAAGGCGCACATCACCGGCACGGTGTGGAAGATCGAAAAGAAGGTCGGCGACTCGGTCGGGTCGGGCGATTCGGTCGTCATCTTGGAGTCCATGAAGATGGAAATGCCCGTGGAGTCGCCGATCACGGGCAAGGTTTCGGAGGTTCGCTGTTCGGAAGGCGAGCTGGTCGAAGAGGGCGCTGTATTGGTTGTGGTCGAATGAGCGGCGCTTGCGCCTGCTTCCGATACACGCGCACCACTCGAACTGCTCTGACGTCGCGAAGCTGGATTGCGCCGCCGGGCATCGTCTAGCCTTGTCGCAATGATCTCGCGCTGCCTCTTGGTTGCCGCACTGTGTGCGCTGTGGGGCTGCACGCTCGAGTCGAGTCGGGCAGGCCAAAGTTGCAAGCGGTCGACGCAGTGTCAGGCGGGTTTGGCGTGCATTCGCGGCAAGTGCAGCAAAGATCTCGGGCCGATCGCGGACGAGAGCACGGTGCCGGATTTGACGATGGGCATGGGCACGGCGGTCGACGAAGCGGGCGTGAGTCCTGCAGCTGATGGCGGCATGGCCGGAGCAGCCGGTGCTGCGGCTGGCAGCGGCGGTTGAGCGCCATCGGATCGTCTTGTCGTGTTCAGTCGCTGCTCGCGTTCGTGAGTTGACGCGCTGGGGCGCTTGTTTCGGACCTGCAGTCGGCGCTAGCGTCGCAGCCCATGCGATGCCCTTCGATTTCCGATCTGCTCGGTTGCGCGGCCGTGATTGGGATGTGTCTGACCCAGACAGGCTGTTCGTTCACATTCGTCGAGACCGTACCTGACCATCCCGAGAAGCTCCGCTACTTCGACTGTACGTCGACGCCTGGTCTTCCCGTTGCGGACGGGGTGTTCGCGCTGACGAATGGCGTGGGGGGCGTAGCGACGCTCACACAATCGAAGAAGGAGTACGCCGATAAGAACGACGGGGCCAATCGCGACGTCGTTGCGGGCGTTTCGCTCGCCGTCGCGGCGATTGGAATCGCCTCCGGTATCTACGGTTTGATCACGACGGACCGATGTCGGGATGCGAAGTCCGAGTTGAGGCGTCGCTTGATTCCGCCGGCGGAGCGAGAGCAGAAGAAGTTGGAGCCGAGTGTTGCGCCAACGACGTCGCCGTCTTGGCACACGCCGGCAGGTGTAGCGCCGGGAGCTCCTACGTCGGTCGAGCCAGTCGCGCCGTCGGGTGTGCCGCAGCAGCCGAGCACGCTTCCAGCGCCGAGCACCCCGGAGCCGTCTCCAGAAACAGCGCCGCCATCAGCTGCACCCCCAGCAGCGGGCGCGCCAGCGCCGGTGCCGACCCCATCGGCAACTCAGCCAACCCAACCGCCGCCATCAGCTGCAGCGCCGGGAAAGCCGGCGGCCGCGCCGCCAACCGGGAAGCCGGCAGTTGCGCCGGCCCCGCCCCACTGATTCTGGTCAACGAGGGAAGCCGGCCCGTGGCGCGAACGCTGCGATGATCCGGTAGAGCACGAAGCCTGCAGACGCGATCGCGAGCAGTAGCTGCACGCGCTTGGCAGTGCGGGCTCGGCGGAGATGGTCGGGCGGACGCGGGTCAGGCATCGGGCTCACTGTAGCGCAAGTTCACGAATCGGCGCCCGGTGGCTTTTCAGCCGCGGCGGACGGGCTCGGTAGGGCGAGCGTTTCGGACGCGCCAGCTTTTGCTCGACGACGCACTAGCGGTCGCAGCAGCGCCGCAGCGAGAAGGATGTGCAACAGGAGCGATGCTGCGAGCCAGGCTTTCAACGTGCTCGCACTGTCGCGCGTGACCACGACTGGGCCGAACCGCGCGAACTGCGGTGTCGCTGCCGCCGTTGGCTGCAAGGTCGATTCGACGACTCTCACCGCACTCGCTGACAAACCCGGGATCGCTCCCGCGACGAGCTCCGTTGCAGCACTGCCCAGTGCCGGCGCGCCGTGTTCACGCACGAGCAATACGGACGCAGCCGGCGGTGTTTGGCTCTCGGCCAAGCTCCTCATTCCGAAGGGCAGGGTGATGTGCACATGCGCTTCGAGGACTCCCGGCAGTCGAGACAAAGAACGCTCGAGCTGCGAACCGAGATGTTCTGCATGCCGAGCGCGCTCTTCGCCCGGCGTTTCGATCCAGCTGCTAGCCGACGCGGTTTCTTTTTCGGCGGGGCAAAGCCCACGGTTGCGACTGGCGGTGAGTGCTGCGACGCCTGCGGCGACTGAGTTGTCGTCGACGTCGATGCGGAGGTGTGAGCCGGCGCGATCGTCTTCGGTGACATGGCCGACGACGCCGATGCGATCGAGCGTGATGAGGGCTTCGTTGGCTTGTTCGCGCGACAGGCCACGCAGCAGTGTCACGTCGCAGCCGGCGCTAGCGATGCAGGACACAACCGCGATTAGGCTGTACGAAAGGTTTGAAGTCCGCCCCACCGAGCCGAGCTAGCACGCACCGGAGGCTACAACCAAGGCCTCACGCGCACGAACCACGGTCTCGCATCGAGCCCACAATCGACTCGGGCATCAACTCGCCGAAGCCTGCAACTCCGCGTGACCCTCCGGCGCCTTCACCCTGAGCGTCCGAATCCGCCTCGGAGACGCCTCCAGCACCTCGAGCACCGTCCCATCCGGCAGCCGCTCCTGCTCACCCGCCTTCGGGATACGCCCGGCCTGATGAATGAACAACCCCGCGAGCGTGTTCCAGTCGCCCTCTTCAGGCAGATCCAGATTCAACTCTCGGTTCAACTCGCGAATCGGCAAACTTCCCGACACGACCCAACTACCCTCGCGCTCGCGCACGTATGGAGGTGCTTCCTTCGCGTGTTCCGTCTCGATCGTACCGACCAACTCCTCGAGCAAGTCCTCGATCGTGATCAAACCCGCAAGCCCACCTTGCTCCTCGATCACGATCGAGATCGGCACGTGCAACCTCCGCATCTCGGACAACAGATCTCCGGCCAACTTCGAAGTCGGCACGAAGTGCGGCGGCCGCATGACCTCTTGCAGCGAAATGTCGCCACGCTCCCACGAACGCGTCGCCAAATCTTTGATGTTCACGTACCCGACGACGTCGTCTGGACTCTCGTCGTAGACCGGCAACCGCGTGTGCGGCCGCGCGATGATGATGCGATGAATCTCCGCCATCGGTGCCGCCAGCGGCAACATTACCAGCTGGTGCCGCGGCACCATCACCTCCGAAGCAGTCAGGTCCGGAAACACGAGCGCGCGCGAGGCGATGTCCGCAGCATCCGGATGCAAGCTGCCTGACTTCTTCGCGTCTTCGACCAGCTGTTGAATCTCTTCCGCCGAGTACCGCGTCTCCGCGAACGTCGTGCGATCTCCGAACGGCTTCAACACCACGTTCGAGCTCATCGTGAGAAACGTCACGATCGGTCGCACTAGCGACGAAAGCGCGAGCAACGGCCGCGCAACCAGCAACGCAAACGGTTCGGCTGAACGCAGCGCGATCGATTTCGGCACGAGCTCACCGAGCACGATCGACAAGTACGATACGAGTGCGATCACGATCCCGAGTGCGATCTCGTCCGCTTGCTCGCGCAACCAGTCCACGCGCGCGATGAGCGGCGCCAACCGTTCGGCCACACTTGCGCCGCCGACAGCTGCTGCCGTCGCTCCGATCACCGTGATGCCGACTTGAATCGTCGCGAGCAGCCGCTCCGGTTGGTGCTTCAATTTCAGTGCTGCACGCGCTCCACCCACGCCTTGGTCCGCGAGCTCCTCGAGCCGACCCGTGCGCACCGTTACCAACGCGATCTCCGCGCCCGCAAAGAGCGCGTTTGCGAGGACGAGCGCCAAGATGATTCCAAGCTCGACGAACAGGTCAGCGGTCATGAATGCTCCGGCCACGGGCTGCGAGCTTTACGCTCGGCGCGTCACGCCTCCGCCACAACCTCGTGCATCGACATCCTGCGCTCACTGCGTTTCATACTCATCCAGCCCCCGCGGCAGGGTCATAGCACCCGACGTCGCCGCGGTCGCTGGCAATTCGAGTCTGTCTAACGCAATCCAGCTCGCGGGGCTTTTATTCCTGCAGCCGCGCTAGACGCGCGTCAATCCACCGCGAAGCTGTAGCGAGCACCCATCCGCGGCGCTGGAAAATTCGGGAACTGCAACTCGCGAACCTTTGTAGCGATGCACTTCTGGAAACCCGGAGTTCCCGTGTTGACGCTCGCGCCCATCACTTTGCCACTACCCAAAATGGCCAAGTCGATCGTCACGCGCCCGAGCTTTCCGCCGTGGCGTAGCTCGTCGCCCACGCATCCAAACATCCGATTCAGGCTCCGATTCATGACACCCGCGACATCGCCGCTCGTCAATTGCCGCTCGCCGCCGCCCTGACGCGCGTCGCCGATTTCCATCGCCGTATTCATCGCGTCTTCGTACGACGTGAAGCCCGTGCCACCGCCCGGACTCGGGCCCCCACCGGTGCGGCGCGCACCTGGCGCGCGCGGCGTATGCGTGAGAATGCCGGCCGTTCCGGAGATCTTCACCTGTCCATTATCGTACAGCGTGGCCAGGTCGACCTCCGCTTGGTGCTCGGCCTTCTCCGCAGCGCGACGACTCATCATGTAGCCGAGCCCGACCACCAACACTGCGCCAATCGACGCGGTGAGGATCAGCGCCTTTGCGGCGGTCGAACGCTTTTCGTTCTTCGTCGAACGCGCGAGCGCCTCGCCGTAGTCCTTCTCGTCCTTGCGGATCTTGTACTGGTGAATGAAGTCGCTGAACTCGGGGTAGGCGACGAGCGGTTTTCGCTCCGCCGACGACAACGTGAACACCAGGTGCTGCTCTAAGATCTCGCCGTCCACGATCAGCTTGATCAGCTCTCGCGCCGTGAAAGGCCCGTGATCCATTCCGTCTTTGACGGCCATCCAGCGCGGCGCGTCGTTTTGGGTGAGTCGCGCAGTCAGGGCCGCGAGGTCGTCGCCGCCCATCGCTGCACCGGCAGCTTGGGCAACTGGAGCTGGCTGCGGCGCCGCGAGCGGTCCTGCAGCCATTGGCGGCGCGATCGGCGATGCAGGCCGAGGTTGTGGGTGCGGTGACGGCCGGTCGGCTGTCCGCGCCGCACTCGGAACGGGCGGAACAGGCGGCGCGGGACTGCGGACTGCTACCGCAGTGACGTCGTTACTCGGTGGCGGCGGCACGGTCGGACCAATTGAAATCTCGATCGGAGGCATCGACGCGGGCGGCGCGGACATCCGTGGGCCCGGACGCGGCATCAGCGAATGTGCGACGTCGACATCGACTTCGATCTCCATGTCGAAGTCGGGCATCTCCGGCTCGGGCGCATCCGCGCACAGGGGTAAAAGTGCCGCCATCAGCTCGTCGGGCTTCGCAAACCGCAAC